>Ga0065711_1048577_pt1 | contig 11735 bp, 4 predicted proteins | sample Hoacrofraction12_FD_59098 | JGI IMG/M metagenome (GOLD analysis project Ga0065711, IMG submission 59098) | Hoatzin crop microbial communities from Cojedes, Venezuela - Epithelial fraction 12 v2 (version 2) | ecosystem: Host-associated > Birds > Digestive system > Esophagus > Crop | place... | reverse complement strand
CGGGGGATCCACCAACCGGGCTGGTCCTGCCCAGTCAAAACCTCAGCGCCCCATAGAAGGGGATAAAGTCCCTGTAGTGCACATGCGGAACATGTTAGGGAAGACAGTTTGGGTTAGTCCTGCTTCGGTCAAAGGCAAGTCAGTCCTCAGGATTGCTTTTGCTCAAGGACCTGGGTGTACCTGGTGGGTAATGCGGAAGGATGGGGAAGTCCGATGTGTACCTCATGAGGATTTGATTTTGGGGGAGAATAGTCCATAAATAAATAAATTTTATAAAGTTAATTGTTAAATAACCCTGTCACTGTCTGTTATCACTGTTATAATTGTTATATTTTGTACCAGTCGTAGCATAGTAAGAATCGTCCAGATTAAAGAAGGATGGACTTTTTTTGATGAAAACCTAGCAGAGCACAGTGATGATGGGACTGGACCTGGTTTTTCAACAACTGGCACCCAGCAACTTCGTCGAGTTCGACATCTCCAACCTGCAGACTGTGGGCATGGGCTGCACTAGATAACATCAGCCGTGAGCTCCGGATGCAGCAAGTGACCGCCCATCACCACACATCACCTCTTCTGCCACGGAAGACCATTACGATAGATGGAGCCCGAAGTCATGGATTAAATGAACTCAACGGACACTTTAGAGTGATGATCCATAGACTAAGGGAATGACATCTGGAGACAGGAGAAGTGGTGGTGATCAACTGGACAATGGGGGACCTGGGCATGACGTAGATGGTACGGAATAAGGGGTGGATAATGTTCTGGGTTTGGCCAGGAGAGGGTTAATTTTCACCAGAATCCGAGAAGGGGCACATCCGGGGGGGCTGACCCCGCCTGGCGAAACAGAGCAGGGCATTCCATACCATGTGCAATCATGCTGGGTTCTGGTGGGGGTGGAGCGGAGCTGGGGGAACTCTCTCGCAGCTTGGGACTGGAAGGCGGCGACAGTCTGGGAGAGAGCGGCTTTGTTCTGCGTTCTCTGTTCTGTTGTTTTGTTTTGTGTATTCCCCTTATCTATATCACTGTTGTTCCTGTTCCCTTTGTTTGCTGTTCTGTTAAACTGTCCTTATCCCGACCCATCAGTTTCTGCCTGTTTCTTTCCATTCTCCTCTGCACCCGGGAGGGGGGAGGGGCGGCCGCATGTCACTTTTGTTGCTGGCCGCAGCCAAACCATAACAGTGCCTCACCGAAGGAAAAGAATCAATAATAGAGTTTAACAAGAAGATAGGCAGATTGCACAAATCAAGCACAGGACACCTCCAGACAAGTGTATTGACCACCCTTTTTGTCTCTTTTTCCTTCTGCTTTGTTATGTTTGTTCCTCCCAAAATTATCTATATTCCCACCTTTCTCTGTTTTTTCTTCCTCCACTAAATATCCCACAAGCAGTCTTGCTGTCCTAGGTAGTCATTTCTGATCCTGCAGAGACTGTTTCTACTGTTTCAGATTTTCTGTGTAAAGCTTGGTCAATTCTACAACAGAATCTGACAGCGAGAGTCAATGAGGTGGCCAAATCTCTCAGATAGGATGTTAAATAGCTCATAGACTTGTACAAATGGTGCTTGTCAAGTGACCTATGAACAGCGGGAGTTACATGGGGGAATCTCTGGGACAGTCTAAGAGTCCCACCTGTAGAGCTCTTGCAACGATTAGTCAAATACTTTGTTACAAAGACGATTATGGCATTCAGTCAACCACCTGATCACAAGTTGATCCATTGTCTCATTTAGTCAGAGACTAATGGGCTAGTTGCTGAACTTGACTCAGGCCGTGAAACACTGGAACAGGTTGCCCAGAGAGGTGGTAGATACCCCATCCCTGGGAACATTCAAGGTCAGGATGGACAGGGCTCTGAGCAACCTTATCTAGTGATAAATGTCCCTGCTTATTGCAGGGGGGTTGAACTAGATGCCCTTTAAAGGTCCTTTCCAACCCAAACTATTCTATGATTCTGTTCTATGATTCTATTGATACCCCAGTGCATCACAATTACAATTACAAGACAAGCCTCAGTTTCATCCTTATAAAACTATTTTAACTTCAATTCAATATACCTAGTCACACCCCATGCTTATCTCCAAATTCTCTTAGAAACTGCAGTCTGTGACTGGGTGAGCAGAGGTGAGATGGTCTGTGTTTCTCTGAATGTCCATACTGTTTCCCTCTTCTAACAACAACTTCTGCACAACAGATATGCTGCACGGAAACAGCCAGCTTAGCTTATGACCTGACTGCTGACTCTGCCCTGGACAAATCAAACAGTAAGTTCTTTTAACAAGGATGGAAGTGGTAGTGCACTTCCACAGCTAATATTTTTTTTAAGTATAGTGAATTTTGAGCTTAAAGCTAACCTGATCGATGAACACATAGGAACAAATCAGCTTATGAAGTGCTATATGGGACAAAATGTTGGTGAACTGAAAATCACATTATGGGTAAAACAATATAAAATGAATAGTCGTGTTTAGTTTGTTATTGACCTACCAGGGCCTTAATTCTCAGTAATTCTTAATAATCCTTTATAAGTTTATTGTGTATTATAGTTTTCAAGAGTGTTAACTTATCAAAGACTAGGATTACATTAAAAAAATATATTTTGTGTTTCTGAAAAAAATATTGAAGAAAATGCAATATTTGGGAATAATTCATTTGTTTACGCATTTCTTGTTCCACAAAATAAAGAAACATCTTTTATATATTTTTTGTCCTTTGTAGAAATGGACAAAAGAAAAGGATTTCAAAGCCGATAGATAACCTGTGAAGTTGCTCACTTTTGGTGCTGTGTTTGAGGGAGTATATACTGAAAGGACATAACAAATATATCATGTATATGTAGCAGCCTGAAAATCAAGAAGAAAAGAAAGCCACTGAAGCATTTCCATACTAGAAAAAAAAATGCCTAGGAAGATCAGTTTATGGTAGCTGAAGTATTTAGTTTCAAATAATACAGAATCCAGCACCACCAGAGTCAGTTATACTAGTTAAGGCTGTAGTAATAGATTGCCCTTTCAGCTTACTACAAAATCACAAGCTGCAAAAAATAAATCATATGCAATGACGGGCTTCGAACACTGTGGAGAGTCTTTTAGGGTCAAAATCACAGGGACTACTTTCAAGTGAAGTCCATGCTTGTGGATTTCTTTTTTTTTGTTACTATGGATACATGAAAAAAAGTTAGATAACAAACTTTTCTTATTAGTTGTGTAGTACTCCTCAAAAAAGCAAGGAGTTGAGCATGATTTTCTTGACTCTCTTTTTTTAATTAAGATGACAATGAAATAGGTAAAAAAACAAGGGACATTATTAATGAGAACCGATTGAATCTCTGTGCTGGTTTTGGCTGGGATAGAATTAATGTTCTTCATAGTACCTAGTAAGGGACTAGACAACACTGTCCAAAGCTGTAAGAATTCCTTAAATAAAAATTCTGTACTCAACAGGAAACTTACTAAACAGGTAGTTCAAAACTTGTACTTGTGACGGATAACAGTTTCATGTTGCCATTTAAAGAACAGGAAACTGAGGACAAAACCAGAAATTCAGCTGGTCAAAGCCCAATGTCAACCAGCAATCCAACAACAGAGCTGGAAACAGAAGCTACATCTATGATTCCCAGCCCTGGCTACAGCTAGTAGATCAGAAATTATCTTCCATAGTTTTAATTTCTTTGTGGTTAAACGGTAATCTATATGATTATTTTTAGCTATATAATTGATCTATTTCTTTCATAATGCACTGAAGATGGCTACAAACTCTGCAAAAGCAAATAAGCATAGCCATCTACATCCTGAGAACACCAGTCCAGTAGGTACTCATCATCTATGTGATTTTCCATACCTATGATTCACAAAATGTGCATTGGCTGAGTATTTTAGAGCCTGACAGCAGCTACTCCATTTTGCAATGACTCCTCACGTATCTGTTCAGTCAGAGAGGAAGCAAGACTGCACAGTACCTAGAGGTTACAGCATTCACTCAGAATAGAAGGACAATTAGTTTTCATTCCTGCTGTCTCATTATTTCTAAGTCTAAAATGGTTGTGAATTTAATGGAAATAAATTTTCCTTATCCTATAGTATCTGTTATGCTACAGAATCATGTTTGCTCATTTCCTCTAGCTGAATGAAAATTTATTTTATCAAAACGGAATCATTTTCAGGTAGCCAATGAGAAAGCCCCAACTCAGAAAGCATCACAGCTTGTAGAGGAGGTGATTACACCTGAACACCTAAAACGGATGAGATAGTGGAGCTTCGATTCTTGCCCCGTGCACCAAGACCCTTCCTTTTCCTATCTGCTATAAACTATACCTGAAAAGTCTTTGATGTCTGCCAAAGGTGGCTGTAAGTTCTAAATGCAGGGAAACATATCTCTGTAGCCCAGAAACTGAAAATACCTAGAGGGATGATATTTAAGTCAAACCCTCTAATCAGTCTTTCCTGTAGGTTAGATGTAAAGGTGACCCACATGGAACAATGGGAATGTACCTTCCCTTCCTCAACAAGCAATGCAGTCCTATTCAGGACTTGGGCCTGTGCTCTCCAGAGACCCTTTCCAACCTCAACAATTCTATGATCGTACAATTCTATAATTTAACCAAACAAGTGTCATGGCAGAGAAAATACACGGTAAATAATTGTCCTGTATGAATCTTTCCATTGAGATACAGGATTTGAAACCATAATACAGGAAAGCCTATCTTTTATAAGAGAATTGATAATCCTAGACAAGAGAAGGTCCTTAGATCCGGCTAGTGTTCAAACTATCTGAAGTTCTGCTTTTTTAGAATCCAGCTGACTGCTAGGTATTTCTTGACAAAAGGTGTTTTACCCACAGAAAAAAGGTATTCCTCACTGACAGGAATTATGAATCTTTTTCTTAACGCTCTGATCTGCAATATTTTGGTGTGAGTTAAAATAAAATGCATCCAAAACAGGATAAACATTCTCAGGATAAGTCAGTAACTTATCCTGAGCAGAACATCAAGTTTTCCTTTAAGAGTTACTTGTATCATGAGTAACAGCAGAAATGGCTTCAGTCTCATCTTCATAGTAGCTTGGAGAGGGTACTTGCTTCCATCTCTTCTCTTACTCACCTGTTGAAAAAATTTATCCAGACCACAGAATCTGGTCTGAAATTTTTTAGCATAATTGACTACATTATGATGTCCAGGTATATTTATTGTAGTTCACCAAGTATCTTAGAGGAATTATTATCTCCTATGCTGAAGGAAGAGTTCTTTTTATTTCACTCATGGGAATAGAGTTTACCACTATTTCATATTATTTGGCAGGAGTTGAATCGGAGTTACAAAACAGTGATTTTCTTCACTTTGTTATACTTTATATAACTTGAAAACTGTACTTGAACAGCTAGTAGGGACACTTCTTGACAATTCCTTATGTCATATTTGCTTTTCTTGTCTAATCTTTTTTCGTTTTTCCTTTTTTTTCTTTTCACATTTTGTTTATACTTTAAATGAGACTTCAGAAACCATTTAACTTTCTTTAGCTTGCCACAAGCAGATCTATTTCTGGAATTGCAGAGATTACTTTGAGGAGTAAGCCTCTGAGTGAAACTTTAACTCTGCTGGGAATTTCTCAATGATATCCTGATGCTTGCTTCTGGCAATCCACATTTCATTGTTTGAGAGCAAATACTTTCTGTTTACAAATGAGATATATAAAGATTTAATTTCATTTCTCCAAAATACAGATTCCTGTTGAAAAAGAAATCTGACAGACAAGAAGTCCTGATGTCACGTATCTTTTAGTCATTCTACTCCATCTTCTGTTTTTAAATGATGTGAAATTTAGGCTTAAAAATGTGATAGATGGGTCACTTAGAGTACAATCTTGTAGTTAGCCAGATATCTATTTATCATAACTGAGAACTGATTTACTGAGAGAAGAGCAAAAGACTTACTGGGAGTAGGTAAAGCAGCCTTATGAGAACAGAGGTAATGAATCAAATGTAATACTCATTTTACAAGCGTTTATTCAGTTTAATCCCTGTGATCATAGTTAATGTGAAAATACTAACCAACAAGCATTACTTTTAACTGCCAAACTAAAGCTTGTTATAGAATTTGTTAGGACTAAAACTAAATGACAGAAGTGGGTCAAAGGATTTGCGTAACGGTAGTTTTGGAAGCATGTGGAAAATTTCCTTTATTTTACAGAAAATATATGCTTTTTTTCAGGCTTTTCTTTTACCGATGAACTTCTTTTTTACTGCTTCCAAAGAGTTCACGTTGATATATTTTCCTACAGAGTAGCTGTTAGATGTTTTTTTAAGTACTGTCCTAGGACTCTAACCGGAATAATGAAAGCATAAATTCAAATATAGTTGTAGCTCTTAAGAGCATACAAGCCTGGGGAAAAAGTAAGGGTTATAACTAATATTTTCAACTACTTGGTAAACGCAAGAAGGAATGGACAGGAAGAGGTGGAGAAATGAGCACGGTTTTGTATGTGGCTTTTCACTGGGAAATGAACAAGTGAGCTTCATCGTACTACAATAAGTATAATGCTAATTACAGCAACATCAGTCCTTCACAAAAGCAAGTGATGAAGTTACAGGTGAAATGTCTTTGAATCACAACCTGATTCCCCTGCTGTTCTTAGAGGGTTATGGTAGAGCCATGACTGAATGGTAGTGAGGGGCCATGAAGTGATTTCTCACTGAATAAATTTTTATTGTATAAAATGAATGTATCTTACATATATAAATGCTCTACTCATAAGGCTCAAAATAGACTCAAAGTATACACTGAAATAGTAATTAATTTATTTTCAGACACTGTAAGTAACTTCTCCCTCCTACAATAGAGACAGTGAATCAAGGAATCCCCACGTGATCCTATTAATTCTGGACAAACCATACATCCTGCTCCCCAAAATAAAAATAGTATAAAATAAAAGAAACCAAAACAAATCTTAGCAAGGAGTTAAACAATGTTATAATTTAATTCTTGTCTTTTTTATTTTTTTAAAAATCTGTCTTATCCTCAGGAAAGCTACATGTGAGTTGAAAATCTTTAGCATACCTTATGCTAAACATATACCCAACATATGTTTAGCATACCTTATGCTAAACATATACCTTATACCTAACACACCCAACGTTATCACCATCTGAATGTTCTCAGGGCAGTTTAAAAGATTTTGAGGACTGAATACTTGTTTGCTCATTTCAGAAAACACAAGCAATGTGTCTCTCCCCAACTCCCAGAAAACTATGATATCCTAAAATCTCTTTTTGAATGAATGACCACTGTTTTCCAATACTCCATGTAGCCCAGGTGCTGGATTCCTGCAGCTGAAATTGAATGAAGAGAACTTAGCTTTTCATATGACCTTAGTCTGAATTAACAGGCTAAAAAAGATTTTAGAGATAATTACAGCTCTGACGTTATGCTACATATAAACAGAATATTATTAGGCATAGGATAGGACCCAGTTCTAGAGCCAGAAAGCCAAATGTGTCTACAGTATCACTGTTAGATGATTGTCTAAGCTGCCATTATAGCTGTTGAGCATGAGCATCTGGCACCGTTTAAGACATCCTAGAGTATAACTGACCTCCAGACGATGCTCTAGTAGAGCACAGTTTTGTGTTGTATCTACCTGACCCAAGTCTCTAGCTCAGATACCCCAGGGCATCCCAAATGACTCTAGCCACCTACCCTTCAGAAACTAAATCCTGTGCTCCAGTGACTCTGCTGAGCAGGGACTTGAATCATCACTTCAAACATTTATATTAGAACTACTGCGCTTCTTATGATACTCTAGAAGGTCTGAGCATGATCTTCAGAAGAACCATGGTATCTCAAGTTAGAGGTCAGGTAGACCTCTACATAATAATAGATTACGTATTTGTCATCAGAGACCTATGCTGAGCCAAAAAATCATCTGCTCAGAATGTTAATTATTTTACAAAAATCTGCTCTGACATAAGTGTCCTCTGTTTTGGAGAAGATTTTACAGGTTGTAGAAATTTTTGTTAGAAAATCCTATGTCTAAGCCCCTCCAAAATTTTGCACTGCATATCAGATCTGTATACGAACAATAGTTATAATATGCTGCTAACTTGAGAGATGCTATATACTCCTGCTTGAACAAAAGCACAACAGTCTCAAACTTAAATATTTCTCATTGGTGAGGAAATAGAAGAGACCATACATGTAGTAAAAATCTTCTTTGTGTAAGTAATAATGACACAAGAGGATCCTGTATAATAAACTCGTCTCATTAGAGAAATATATTATTGATGTATGTAGACCCTGTTATATAATTTTAATATCTTTCAAGGGGACAAAAAAAATATATATATATATAAATAAATATATTAAGCCTTCAATTTAAAAAGATATCAAAATTTTATGTATCTACTTTAGGGACACCTAATAAATTTATTTCATACTTGTTTTTGATAAAGATCTCGTTCAAAATACACTTGTAACAATTTGCAGTTTTCAAACAATTTAGAAAGAATAAACTTGAATTCTTTCCAGGATTAAATTGTTTTTTATTTTATTAGTTTTAATAGCATTTGTTAAATGAAGCACATTAATTTATGGTACATTCAATACAGTTAGATAAATTATAATTAAGAAGATATCTTGTTTTCATTAGGTCAAAATTAGCACATTGAGACTATTAATAGGCAATTCACTCACACGAAATACTATTATACACCTCACAGGAAAATAAAATGCGATTATTATCATTTGTCTATTTGCAGGTCGGATTCTAAAATTAAATTTCAATACCTGTTTTAGTGTAACTCAGAGAATGCATGGATCAGCTGTACCTAAGTGAATTAGAATGTTTGTTGCAGCAACTAATGCTGAAAGAAAACTCCAGCTGAATGTGGTTACCAGGGCCATAGTTGTTCCAAGTGGGCTTTTAACACGGGCTAATACAAGACATATTATATTGCTTCAGAATGATTACTCTATTGCCCTTATTCCCTCCACCTACTTTATTCCTTTTCTTTTGCTCATAGACACGTAATTAACATGATAATAACTTTTCTAAAAAAATATTTATCCCCTATGTTTTTACTTTCAGTAACTATGTCATGTTCTGCTCTAAAAGTTCTGAAAATTATTTTGAAGCGGGAGTTTTTCAGAGTCAGGATTGAACTTTACACAAGGTTTTAGTAGTACTACCTATAGTTAATATATCCAGAGCCCTAAAAGCACTGCATTGTCAGAATAACATCCCTCAATGGATGTTCCACTTGAAAAGCCCAGGGAAGAAATGGTCTGAGAGACTGGATTACAAAATCTTCAGTAGTCAGTACATATGTAGACGGTATGATCTTCCCTTTATCTCTCTCAGATATATATGGGATGTAGTCAAAGATCATGTTTTTGTTAGTTTTGTAGCCAGCCTTTATATCCACATGAAGTATATGCCATTGAAGAGCATAAACCTACCTAGCACCTTCAAAATATTACAATTTTCTTTGTGTTTTATTGGTCCTGTATATATGGAACATTAGTATGTCTTCATGAATAGAATAATGAGTGCTCAGAAATTTGCAATTAAACTAAGGAATGTTGCCTTCTGGTCTAAATGACTGCTGGGTGGGGTAAATTTCAATCTCTACCAGACAGCATATTATTAGAAATTTTTAATTTAGCTCATCAAATTCTGCTAATTGTTTTTTGTTTGCTTTATGGTTGTCCAGTGATGTGCAAGGTATCAAAATTTTACCTGTTGTAGTAATGACATATATGTTTTGGACACTGCAGTGCAGAATAAAGTACACTGAGGTTAGTATAACCACTGATTAAATAGCAGTAAGTAATAAAGCAAGGACATGCTCATATTATACCTAATTTGTTAAAATAGAACTTACATATAAGTTTATATTTATAAAACACAATGAAACTTAAGTTGTTAACGGCTTTCAGGAATCCTGTTCTATCTTTAATCCATTTAAAGAAGATTTAGAGATAAAGCAACCGTTCTGAAGAAAATCAAAATTTGAAAGTGGTGGAATTTTCTTAATCAACAATGCAAATAAAGCTCCGTTCAACAACCAAGTTTCTTAGTCATTCTGTAAACACCAATTATCCAGTAGTTGACCTTAATTATTCTTACAAGTCAGTACTGTTGCAGAATTAGTAGCTAGGTGTGATTAATTTAAAATGTTCTCCTTTTGTTCTACTAAAATCTTAATTTTTTACGTGTGAAAAAACAAGATTAATGATTAGAAAGTACATCTGTGTTCACAATCCAGACCTTCTGTTACTGAAATCAATCTAATATTTTCCTATTCTAAAATAACAATTGCTAGTTTCCATTCTTGTATAACATACATAATGGTCAAATCTACCGAGACAAATAAAAAAATGCTTATCTCCCTTCCTAAAGAAAAGACAGCCTTTATATTTACTTCTTCAGATACTCTGGTATAATTTTCAAGTTTTATTTACCTGTAAAATTTTGCTTAGTCAGAGTCTTCAAAAAGGTTTCTTGAGCTGAGGGATTGACAGCAGCGCTGTCAAGAAGGACTTGGGGTTCCTGTGGATGAAAAGCTGGACATGAGCCACCAATGTGTACTCACAGCCAGAAGGCCAGCCATATCCTGGGCTGCCTTAAGAGAAGAGACCCACCTGGAGCTGTTGGAGCGGGTCCAGAGGAGGGCCACGAAAATCATCTGAGGGCTGGAACACCTCTCCTATGAGGGAAGGCTGAGAGAGTCGGGGCTGTTCAGCCTGGAGAAGAGAAGGCTCCGGGGAGACCTTGTAGCAGCCTTTCAAAACCAGAAAGGGGCCTATAGTAAAGATGTGGAAAATATTTTCAACAGGGCTTGCTGTGACAAGACAAGGAGTCAGGATGGTGAAATACTGGAACAGATTTCCCAGAGTGGTAGTGGAGGCCCCATCCCTGTAAATCTTCCAGGTCAGGTTGGATGGCGTTCTGAGCAACCTGGTCTAGTTGAAGATGTCCCTGCTCACTGCATGGTGGCTTGGCTAGATGACCTCTGAAGGTCCCTTCCAATCCAAAGCATCCTATGATTATACAATTATATGATTATATATTTATGTCTTGCTTGGGAAATTTAGTCTGAGTCAGAAGTGAGTAATATGCCCTATGGATTAAGGTGCTGGCATCAAGACTGTGAGATGTTATCACCTTATTGCTTTACAAATTACCATGTATTTAAAAATATGTTCTTTAATTACATCAAGTATAAATATTCTATAACTTTTTTTTTTTTTTAATGTTAAGTAGAAGTGCTATGTTTCTCTGAATTCAGAATAAACTTTTATTTTCTGGAAGACAGGGAAAAAAAAATCCCATACAAACAAGTGCAAGTAGAGTTATAGCATTATCACAGCATCACAGGATCTTTTTGTTTGGAAGGGACGTCTTCAGATTATCTAATCCACCTCCATTTCTGGATCACCTAGAGGAGGTTATCCAGGTATGTGTCCGGTCACATTTTTAATATCTACACAGATAGGGACTCCACAACATCACTGGGTAACCTGTTTCAGAGTTCGAGCACCCCACAGTAAAAAAGTGTTTTCTTGTGTTCAGGTGGAATGTAATGTGTTCTAACTCGTGCCCATTGCCTCTTTTCCATTCACTGGGCACTAATAATGATGAAAGCCTCATGGGTTGAGATAAGGACAGGGAGAGATCACTCACCAGTTACCTTCACAGACAAAACAGATTGAACTTGGGGGAAAAAAAAAAAAAAAAAAA
>Ga0065711_1048576_pt1 | contig 11735 bp, 5 predicted proteins | sample Hoacrofraction12_FD_59098 | JGI IMG/M metagenome (GOLD analysis project Ga0065711, IMG submission 59098) | Hoatzin crop microbial communities from Cojedes, Venezuela - Epithelial fraction 12 v2 (version 2) | ecosystem: Host-associated > Birds > Digestive system > Esophagus > Crop | place... | reverse complement strand
TTTTTTTTTTTTAGTTTAGTAAATTAATGCAGCAAGAAACTCCCAAGATCTGGCGAGTCCTAGCAGAGGAGAGAGGGCAGAGGGGAAATGAGATGTATTAGGAGGACACTGAGCCACTTTCTGAGCACAATGGGAGTGCTTCCCAAGAAACTTCCCCCTCTCTCCCCTCCGCTCTAGCCCTGAGCAATGGGACACCTTCCCTACAGCAGCAATAACTTATTCGGGAAGAAAATAGCCCAGGAAGCAGCAGCCAACAGCAGCCAAACGGCGGGCAGGAAAGCGACACAACCGGGACTGCAGCACGGCTCCACACTGACAAATTCCTGTGGATGTAATTAGGAAGACACCCCGGCCAGCAGCGGAGATTAAAGCCCTGGGTTGTTGTTGAGGGTCGTGTCCCCCCCTCCCATCTTACTCCCACCATCCTGATGGCAAACCTACACCCCCTGCGTCTCCCCCTCTCGCCAGCCTGATGTCCGGAGCGAGATCCCGCTGAAGGGAGATTTCGGTGCTGGAAGCCTGGTCCTCCGGCCCCCAGCACCACTGCAGTGGCGGTGGCGGGGGCACAGGCGGAGCGGAGGGACGAGCCAAGGCAGCGCCGGAGCGAAGCCGCCGGCCGCTGGGCAGGCGCCCGCGGAGCGCCGCGCACCGCCGCTGTCCAGGGTGCTGATCGCGGCCCCCGCCAGACGCTGTCCAGGGTGCTGACGGGGACACCCTTCCTGCCGCTGTCCAGGGTGCTGAGAGCCCCCCCGGGCCTTCCCCCTGCCCAGCCTGCCTCGGGAGGGGTGGCTCGTTTCCCCTACCAATTCTCCCCAGGCGCCGGGTTACTTTATTGGCCAACCGCACCGGCCCACCCCTCACGGAATACAAAAAAAAAAAACCAAAACAAAACAACAAAACCAAACACCACAGCGAGAGCTGGAAAAATGTGCAACGTCAACGCGCTCGGAGTCTACGTGTGGGAGACGATCGTTTTCTTCAGGTAAGGCTCGGCTTTACGGGAGGAGCGTGCGCGCATCGGGCTGGACTGCCGTGCCCACCCGGAGCTCGGGGCACGGCCCCTAGGCACAGCCTCAGCCTTAGGACAGCGGCGTTCCCGCCTTTCTCGAGATGCCTTTTCCGCCTTCTCTCGGTTCCCCGAGACCGGTTATCGCACAGCCCCGGGCTCGGGACTTTCCGCGGCTCTGGGAGTTACTCCGTTTAATTAGCACCGCAATCTCGCTAACCGCAGTGCTGAAAACACCGACCCCGGCTGGTTGCAAAGTGACAACTAGTGGCGGCTGGGAACGCTGCACTTGAGTTTGCACGGGGAAATATTCCCACCTCACTCCCTCCCCATCCTCAGATTGCAGGTCAAAGTGAGTGCCGTGGGATGCTTTCACTGCTTAGCTACGTGATCTTGAGAAATCCTGGGACTCCTTTTCAAGGGGGGCTCACCCTATCTCCTCTACTTGCTGTGTCTGAAAGTCACTGAAAGCAAAGAAATAATCACCTTCCTTCACAACTTTATTTCTTTCATGTTGTTTTCAACATCCTTCCTTGTAAAATGTAAATAAAACCCAAAGGAGATGTGAAGAGTTTTTTGCTATTATATCCATTATCGAGAGGATGTATTTTGACTTTCAGATATGTTCAGTTACTCATTAAGGCTAAGGTAGAAAAGAAACAGTTTTAGTCTTAAATAATTGTTTCTGGTCCATATCTTTCCTGTGATTTTATTAAACAAACACAAAATATATTGCAAGGTAGAAGCTCTTCTGCATTTGCATGAATAACGCAGCCTGCAGTAGCAAGTGACAGATGCCAGATATATGCAATCAAAAAAAGCCTTTCACAGCCTGAGCTTGCTCATCAGTCAGTCTTAGACTTTATCTCAGTTGCACGGCTCTTACTTCTGCATTTCTATATCTTACCAAAGTCTCATCTTACAGTTTAATATAAAAGAACAGACATTATTTATGTATACTTCACTGGTGTAATATGTATTATTTTATGAATCCCAGTAGCAAACCTGCTGATACTGGCCAGACTTTTCCAGCTAGCAGTCTCTTTCCTTCTGAACATCAAAGTCTTTCCAGACACAAAAAATGTGATATCCCCACTTTTTCTGCAGTTCCACAAAAAATATATATATATATATAACCAAGAGAAAAAGATTATAGCATGAACTCAAAGCATTTAATGCTTATCTGTTAGGTAAACAAAGAAAAAAGTACTAGAAATAGTTAAAATCCCCAATATCTGAAAAACTGTGCACAACACCCAATACTTCAGAGCCACCCTTTCTCACCTTATTGAGTCACAAGTGTACAGCAGTACTGCACAATATAGTGGGGTGGACTAAAAGGAAGCATATGTATGTACAATAAACTCTTAGTTAAATAATGTTGAATCATAGGGATTAAAAAAACCCGAGATTGAACACATAAATGCTGTGGAATGCTGTCCGTAAATAAGCTAGAAGGCAAAATTAAAATAAAAAAGAGCATTTCCAGGCTTGAGTTTCCTATGGCCCTGGCATTAAAGCATCTGACCAGCTCTCCTCTGAGCTGCCAGAACAACCAAAATTGATACATACTTGTCTTCACACTTATGCATCACACAACACCTGTGAGCATTTACAGATTCTCAGCATATCAATTAAAGTCTTGGGCATTCAAAACCTTGGTAAACCAGTCCCTTCAGTTTCTGATATAGATGTTTATACTGTTATAAATCATATCCATATGCATATACAGATGTGCTATATATGATTATGTCATACTGCATACAAAAGATATTTCTGGGAGCCTATTTTTCTCCAAATTAAATGTTTAAGATTTGAAAATGCTTTAATTCTATTACAGAGAGATGCTGAAACCAAATTGGTTTATGTACTGCAGTAATTTTCCAAACAAGAAAAAAATGCAGTAACTCCAGCTCAGAACTGACTCTAAACAATGTTTTTCCTACCCACCCCCACACACACACTTTGTGCTATGTGTTCAGTTTATTACAGGCCAAAAATCTACTAGCCTTACTGGTCCAGGAATAGCTTTGCTATTTCGGTTTCAGTAAATGAAGTTTATTCATTAACAGTCATTCATAAATTAAGTATGCCAACTACTCCAGCACTCACTCATATATAATGTTTCACAAACCCAACAAGCTGATGATCCAGTAATCTGCAATACAAGTATGCATTGCTTTAAATTACAGGGTGTGTACCACACTTTGTTAACCTACCAAAAATATTCTCGAAAGTGAACCCGTTATATGTTAGCACATACGTCACAACAATAAAGAAAAATCCAAAGTTCCAAATAAAAATTAGATATAGCCAGTATAGGAAAGAAGACTAGATCTGTTTAACAAAAAAATCCTTCACCAGCCTTTTAAAAAACAAGGCCCTGTGGGGAAGAGTAACAGCTGGTGTGTGAACGCAAACATTATGGTATTGGCAATAAGATATTTGTTTCTGTTACAGTTGGGGTGTTTTAGAAGGAATTTGCAAGACGTGGCTTATTCTGACATGCCTTTCTTTATGGAAGAGCATTTCCCATTTTGCTACCTGCCTTCTCGGACTGCAGTCCCTTAGCTGTGACTAAGACATTTGCTGAGAACCCGGGTAGAGACAGATGGAAACTGTTTTGGGGTGGGAGATGAAGAGGGTCTTCTGACAGACAGGCTGCTTGACCAACGTTTCCTTACACATATCTAAGGAAAAATGCTATTTCTTGGAGATAAAAATAGGTTGGACAGTATTCACACAGGGACTTCCAGATGTTCTGCTTATATCTGTGGAGACATTCTCCCAAAGTCTAACTAACTAACACTGTATGCTCGTATCCTGGTTCAGTGGTGAATTACTTCATGCAGAACAAAAAGCTGCCCCTACCCTGTGATGATCTTGCCTGGACTTTGTCATACCATTGCATTTTAGTAACTGTATGGTCCAGAAAAATCACTGCATAACCCTGGGGGTAAGAATGCACCTTGTAACAAGTTAGGAGACAAAAGATAGCCTAGAACCGGCACCTTACTCAACTGGAGTCTCGTTCTCTGGAGATATTCAAGACCCGCCTGGTCAAGGTCCTGTGCAGCCTGCTGTAGGCGACCCTGCTTCGGCAGGGGGGTTGGACTAGATGACCCACAGAGGTCCCTTCCAACACCTACCATTCTGTGATTCTGTGGACACTGTCCTGTGTTGCTTTGAAATTATTTGGGCCTGATCGTTGTCCTAATTGCACTTCTGCACATCAGGAATCAGCAGCATGACCTTCACTGAATCAAGATCAGTTGGCTCCTTCTGAACAGCAATCTGTCAGATAGCAGGAGCGATTTAAGGCTACTGTTCCAAGTGATTCACAGACCAAAAGTTACTGCCAGCCTCAGACCCTATTGTATTGCTCGAACTGGCGTTTTTGTATTCCCTCCTGTCAGTAACAGAGCTCTTCGATTCTAGTTTTTGAAACAATGAGATGATGCCATTGTGAATATGATGACTCTTAACATTTAAGATAAAGCATCTTTCTCTCCACAAACAGAATTGACAAGTAAAGTAGGTGATTGGAAAGGTGCTGATTTCAGCCCCTTGTAAATACAACAAAAGAAAAGGCAGGGGAAGGAAAAGGAGTAATGTACACATTATCTCCAAACCTTCTGCTATAGCTCTGCAGAGCTAGACAGCATTATAGAGGTGCCTGAGAATGAAGCATTAACCAGACACTTCCAGAGCCACAAGCTAAGCAATGTAGCAGATGTTCTCAGTAGTTCAAGGGAATTTTCCTCATGCTAACCAAAATCTACTAGAAGTTGTGCCTGATGACCTGTTGTACCTCTATTGAGTCTGTCAGCTCCTTCATGAAATAAAAGTGATTTAGCAAAGGCTTGGGCTAGATGGCTCCAAGGACACTCTTTAGCTTCTTTGGTCTGCAACCTATAATAGCCCCATTAGAGACCCTGCTAAAATGGTTACATATTAAAGGTTTGAAAATGTGATGAAGTAGACAATTCTACCTAAAAACCCTTATAAATCAGTCCACAAAGAAAGATTAATTTGGTGTCATCCAAGAAGTAGCACAAAGTGTTCGGGATCCTGCCTTCTGCAGGGACTTTATACACACTTCCATCCATCCATCACAATTCACTTGCATTTTAGGCAATTAAGACAAATCAAAGTATGCAAAACATTTTCTAACACTGTCTAATCTTCACCTTCCTCTCTAAACAGCTTCCTTAAACAACTTCAGACCTGCTTTCTGGATAGCTCATAACAAAAGAAAGGCTTCACAAACATCTAGGGAAAAGCCATTTCCTCCCACTCGTGTTGGATGTAAGAAGCAGGAAAATTATTGATAATCACCTTGCTTAATAAAAACATTACAGAAAAATACTGTTGTTTCTCACATGCACTAATAAAATATCCTTTGTTTCCAAGGCACCGGTGCTGTGCAGATTTTAGGTGATACAGACTGGCTGCCCACCCTGACTCCCACTGATCGTTACCCTATACTGCAGCAAGTCCCACTGACAGAGGACATATTTACTATTCAAATACTTGAAGCAAGCTGCTCCTGGAAAGATATGAATGTGGAGGGAATGGTAGGATCTTGCCCTTACGTACAAGACCCTTACATCATATGAATTGTCTCCAGAGACTTCCTTCAAGCACAAGAATTTAGGCATGGGAATTTGGTCCTCTCTTATTCATCATCTTCTATGAAAGAGGTGTTGGAGACCCTTACGCATGAAACAAGTCAGCAGCAAAGGGCCCTCTGACGCTATTTCAAATATCTCAAATTTAATAGCACAGACTAAAGTCTAAGAAGTTCATTCTACTACTGACCAAGTGATTCAAGTCAGGAAGGAAAGCACTTCTAAGCAACAGCACACTGCAATTCCCCTGTTCTTGGCCAAACACTTTTCTTGTTGGCTCATGAAATTCATCCCACCAAATCCTCATGAGCTGGCCTGGATAGAAAAGGATCCTAGCATCTGAATTATCTGAATTAAGTTGTTAATCAATGTCCAAAATTAAATTACTTTATTATCCCAGCACTGACCAGTTATCATTCATCTGTGACAGAACACCAGCAGAGAAGTCTGTTCTTGTTTCATCCTAGCATGTAGGTTAAAAGGGCTCTCCAAATTTCAGTATCGAGAACAAGACGTCAGACCACCTAATTAACATAACTGCTATTTAGGTACTGATGAAAGACAGGGGGGTTAAATAAATCATGCTTTAAAATCACAACATCCAAATCAAAACTACAACATTTAAATATGTCACATCATCTAAATCTATTCACCTAGTTTCACTTGCTCGTTTTCTATAACCTGGAGCTTGAGAATCCCAAAGTGACTAGTATTAAGATGACAGATAGGCTGATAACGCTTTTTGACTTTTATCTGGTTTATTTGCCTGTATCAGCTCTCACTGTTGTGGCAAATTAAATCAGGGTTTCACTATTTCCAGTAAATTACCCTTTTGATTTGCTTTTGTTACCTTGCATACTTTCTGCTGACCTTTGTCTATCAGCAAGAGCGCAATGATTTCTATTATTATGAAGTACGGTTCCAATTGTGCACCTCACACCTTTCAAGAAAAAAGGCTCATCATATTCTTTCACATGCTAAAGATGTCATTCCAGCATAACCCCCCCCGATTTGATTCAATTTTTTGATTGACAAAAAAATACTTCCAGGCATTTTTTAATAATTTCAATTTCAATTTGTGAAAAGGGATAAATGAAGCAAGAAGGAAGGAGCAAGAAAAGCACGAATTCCTCCTGCTGCTCCAAGAGCAAGGCACCAGAAGGATTGTTAGCAGCCATGACCAGACAACTCAACACCAGGCTGTCTGGCTGCCGGCTTCTAAACCTACTTGCACAGCCCAGAAAAGAGCAACTTTTGCATTGCACTCAGCATAATAAAGTATTGCTAGTTCAGCAGGTCAGTTTCCCTTAAAGAAGAAAAAAAAAAATCACCTCTTCTTTGTTTCTCTCACCCTTCCCCTAAATTACCCAAACAATTTACTTCTGTGTTTACAAAGCCAGACAACAGAAACCACTTCCCCTCGAGGGAAATGGTTTACATTGGTATTTCTTGACCAAGATAACTGGCTGGTGCAAAATGGTGTAGTCCCCTCAGCCTCTTGGGAAACTGCTGATCTGGTCCTGGAGGTCCGCATGCTTTGATCGCACTGATACTACAGATCAGATACACACCTCCAAGCTGCACCTAAATATCTACCGATACTTCAAGAGGCATAGAAACTGAAAAAAACCCAGAAATACCTCTTTTGTCCCCTCAGTAAGGCCAAAGCACAGAGAGGGCCTGCAGAGAACAGAAACAGGGACAAATGCACCCGTCATTTACAAGCACTGAGCACTCCCCATTATGCAAACAATTATTTCATCCATATAATGCACCATGGTAAGTTGCTGATTTGGGGACTGCACCACATCTGGCTGGTACATAGACACAGTTGGCATCCTGTAAATACATCTCTGCTGGATCTGAGTGCCAGCTGAGAAAAGCAGGAGAAATCTTAATTTACCAAACCACACAAAATTTGGATTTTGAGAGGGACAGGGAAACAAAAGACCACACTTTTGCACCTGCTTTCATTTTGATTTCTCCCTCTTCATCTTCCCACTGTGACTCTCAGCCCTTCAGGAAACAAAGACCAAAAAAAAAAGACAAAACACCCAAATGCCTTAGCAGACAGCCAGGGAACTCTCTTGTTTTTATCAGTGCCTCATTGCAGGGTGGGCAAAGAGGGAAAAAACCACCAAGGGGTTGCCGAGACAAGGAGTGTTGCATGCATGGAACAGCAGGGCTTGCAGTGCAATCAATCATCGCGCACGCTGCCTTCAGACGAAAGCCGCCGACAGCAGCTCCCCCCGCACGCCTGCCCTGTGAGCGATTCCTGCCCTACCACCACTCACCCAGAATGCAGATCCGGTCCCCAGCAGGGCTGGAGCAAACACACAAATCAATAAATACCAACAGAGGTGGGATCAAGGGTGGATCGGACCACTATCGCATGCGTCTGGTTCAGCAGCAAAACACAGCTGAACTAGGAAACATGCAGAAAACCCAACAGAATTCATCATTTCTCACCTTTACCCTCTTTCCTTTAAATTTTTTTCTTCTTTATTTCAGATGATGCAAGTAAAAAGCTGCTTTGCACAAAGCCCCAACCACAGGCCCCTCCTCCCCCCTCTCTTATTGTGGAGGTATAAAACCTGAAAGTATACAAGGGGCAGCTATTACCAGCATCCTTTAAAAAAATCCCAAGCTCCAAATGTCCTTGTTGGTACCAAGAGTCCCTGCGCAAGATGAGCTGAGTCCCCCACTACAGCAGGATCTGTGCATCACATGTATTGCTACAGCTGGGAGTAGGGAAGCTAGATGCTCCAAATTCCTGGGTGACACAGACTTTTCTTATCTTGCAAGAACTGCAGAGACAGGCTGTGGACAAAAAAAAAAGGAATTTTTCGTGGGGTATCTTCACAATCTTGTTTCTTTGTTCACTCCCAGCGCTTTTACCCTCTGGAAGCGCTGCTGAGCATGGCAGCGGTTCCTGGCATATTCACACACACAAAGATATTTTTCCTGCACCAGAGGTCAAAGTATCCAATTTAAAAACAAAAATGTGTGCGTTCCACCTCTTCTGCCACCCTACGTGCCTGAGAATCGCAAGCATCCAACTTCCAGCCCCATCCATCACACCCTGACACAGAGCTATGGGCTTAGAAATCATCTGCCAGTAGCATGGCTGACAAAGTACAAGCCCCATCAAACACAACCTGCTTTCCTGCACCAGCGCAGGCCCTGCAGCACTGCCAGGGCTGAAAAGATGTGGGGCTTTTTTCTTTGTCAGGGAGCTGAAGATACCAAAGGCAGAGAGCAGCCGGGGTGGGGAGGAGAAGACCCCTCCTGGGCAGGGGACCCAGGCTCAGCCATTCATCCCAGAAGTTACATTTCATTATAGTTCATGAATCAAGTGATAAATTACACCAGGAATCACAGGCAGCACAGAGGGAGCATTCGTCTCCAGCAGAGTATTTACATTGCAATGACAACAACTAATTGTATCAGAAAATGTCAAAATGAGCTCTCTTATCATGCAACTCCTTTCACACAGTACAAAATCCACACATCAGAGCGCCCCAGTTTTACTAAGGGACCCACAATTTTGTAGGTAGGTTATGCGTGTTAGCTCCTTAGGCCTTTTCAAAGGATCAGAAGATGAAACCCACCACCACCCTGCACTGCATGTTGTATCTCTTAAAAGAATTCTATTCATACCACCCCTGATTTATCATAAAAGAAAAAAGCAGTTACAATATTCTTAGCCAATCTTAACAAGCAGCATAAATCCTTAAACTAAAACCAATTTTTAAAAACTGCCATAGCAAAGTATTTGAACTGATGAAAACGCGACTGGTAGTGTGACTGCAGAACTATAGATAGAAGAGCATCCACGATTTTTCGTAATTCTGTGACACTTGTCTGGTCTGTGATCTAAAACCTTCTGACGTCAATTGAGGTTCCCACCACAGCTCTCCATCCAAACACTAAATCAAGAGCACATCAGGGAATAGAAGATTATTAACTAGAATATGAAGCCTCGTCTTGTAAAGACATTTTCCCCCTTTATTTACTGCATTCAGGAAGACGGTTTATACATAATTTTAAATATCTGACTCTCCCCCCCAACTTTAAAGGGAATATTCAGTATATGTGAAGCTTTTGTCTTTGCAGGGATTTTTTTTTTCCTTTGTTTTTTTTCATGAAAAATACAGTAACAACTTTTTTCTAAAACCCTTCAGTATATGCATATGTAAGAGTCAAATGTTGGTGTTTGCTGGATTTGTTTCACAAGTGATTAAAACCCAAGCATTAATTTCTGCTTCTCCATTGTCGGAGTTATGTTTTCAAATCTGTCTCAGTGGCTTAGGCTCATGCATCCAGAAAGTGACCACTTGTGCTCCACAAGCTGTAGATGCTTCTAGAAGAGGAATTAGCTGAGAATTTCACTAGAGAGAATGGCTGTGGCTTCAAAACTGAATTTAACACACATTTTCTTTTTTACATATGTGATAAGCAAGAGTGACCACGCAACATATGAGAATTTGAACAATAGTCCATGTAAGAGCAGGGATTTTGCATGCAACTGAGCACTATTCCCATGCAATTTGTTGGTCTCCCTGTGCTATTCCCATCTCAGCTAAACACCATGGGCAGATTTCTCCCCCTGCAGCTGACTCTCTAGTCATTTATTATTTTCTTATTGCTCTGTCCAGGCAGCGTCAGCAATTGTTCCAAGTGCTGGTGTCTTTCCATAGAGTTAATCAGTGTAATTGGAATGTTTTATAGTTCTAGACAGGGTGTTTTGCCGTATGGGGTAGGAGCCATGGGCTGCAGGAACGTGGCGGTGGAACACAGAGACATCCAAATGCTGCAGACTGGAGATTTTTTTTTTTTCTTTTATTCCAGCAAAGTTATTGCCGCTTTCCCTGGATGGGAATGATGACAGAGGGTTAATTCCCTGAGGCCCATGGAGAAGTGCCTCCCAGCTCCTGTCCTGCTGTACGGCCACAGGGACCAGCAGTAACATGTGTTGTGCAGGATATTTGAGATTATTTTGGGATCCTTTGGGTTAAAGTTTTAACTGATTACATCCTGCGACTACTGCAATGCAGTTACTTCTGGTGCAAAAGCTGGAATTGGTTAGAACAGGTCACAGCAACAGAGCACAACCATCCAGGACAGAGACAGCAACATTCTACAAGCCTACTTTTTCTTTTCTGTCCCCCTTCTCCCACCGTTAGTATGGATAAATAATAGCTTATTGCCCATTTTTTTCTCGGAGTGAAATCTCCTTCTCGCAGGTTCTCAAATTCCATATTTCACCAGTCTTGCTGTACAGGATTATTTTCCTATCCTGTCCCAACATCCAGCTCTGCTCCATGCTTTTGTTGCATAAGCTCTCACCTGAAATAAGAAAACAACCAAGCCCAAAATTTCCTCCACAGCTCTGAACTGGCTTTGCAACTTGTCCCCTGTAGCACATTCCACACCCATACTGCATGGACTGTAATCTCCAGCAGCTGAGCACGACCACATGGATTGCAACCAGCACATCTGTAGCACTCAGAGCTCCTTCTACTCCACACCATGCTGGGCCAAAGTCACAGTATCAGGGCTCTCTTCTCCCCCCACACCTCCACTCTTCTTTTATCCTGTCCACCTCTACTGTTGTAGGCCAGGAATTGAGACAATGTGGCAGAGAAAAACATGCAGACAATGAGTTTCATCCTTTTTAATTGAATTGCATATCAATATTGATTGTGCTATTCATTTTGATAGTAAATCTAATTATGAAAAAGCCTGCTTGCAGTCTCTGCCAAGCCTTCCCAGGACAGCATCTGGCAACATTTCCCTCAAGATAACATGTTGATGTGCAGTCAGAACTAGCAGTCTGGGTACAGAGTTCAGGGCCGCCCCATTTCCTTTGCACTGGGAAAACCTCTCATGTGTCCATCTTTCCTCCCTCTGTCTGCTGAGGACAAGACAGAGATAGGCAGTCCCAGCATCAGCAGAGGCTGAATACTGGCTGGGCTCTGCTCAGGTCTCTGCGCACAAGAGGCACCATTTCAGGAACCAGGGAGATGGACTGGAAAGCCCAGGTGAGCAGAACAGGGGGAGAGCTACCATGGGTAACTCCAGTTAACCAGGGACAA
>Ga0065711_1048572_pt1 | contig 11735 bp, 5 predicted proteins | sample Hoacrofraction12_FD_59098 | JGI IMG/M metagenome (GOLD analysis project Ga0065711, IMG submission 59098) | Hoatzin crop microbial communities from Cojedes, Venezuela - Epithelial fraction 12 v2 (version 2) | ecosystem: Host-associated > Birds > Digestive system > Esophagus > Crop | place... | reverse complement strand
GGTTTTGCAACAAATTTCTTAAAATACCATGGTTATGTAGCTCATGAATAAACAGGGTGTTCCAGTGCCTCTGGCGACGACCTAGCTTGTGCCTTTTTCCTTTCCTTTTTGCTTGGATCTGAATTCCTGTCGGGCTGATTTTTGAGCATGTTCATTTATGTGAGGAGGCATCCTACAGAGCGGGGAAGCGCTGTCTTGGAGCATTTCCAGATACTGCTGAGGTGTTGCTAGTTGATCAAGCAGAATATGTCAAGTACGATGCTGCTTTAGCTTGCATTGAATACATGGATGTGTATCACTTCAGTACCTGAAGGTGAATTTTAATATTGTGAAAGCTGCATGGAGTCCTCTGGATATTGTTTCTGACACTTAGCAGTACTGCTGCTGCTGACAAAGGTGGCATGTGTTACAGATGATTGACTCATATCCTGTGTAGTTTAAAAAACAAACCAAAACCAAGCGTACAAACAGTCTTGGAAGCCACACAAATGCTACTAGATTTTTTTTTTTTCTTTTCTGCCAGAAGTGCGGAATTATGAATGGGTCAGATGATTTCTCCCCTCTTCACAATTGTTTTCTTGTGATAACATGCCATGCATACCGGATCCTGCGCTTACTAATCTAAGCTAATGTTTGAAGAGCACGGCTGGGGAGAGTCGTATGTCTCCGTGGATGAAGTCAGCTTCACCAAATTTTTCTGTCTGTTCCAGAGAGCAGAATTTAACTCGTTTTGAGTCCTGGCTCGAGCTATTAATGCAGGAAAAGACGACAGAGAGGATCAGTGCTTCTTGAAGATAAATAAAAGCAAGAGCAGCTAAGATGTTGAGATTTTGAATCTTTTCTTTTTCCACTCATAATATAAGAAGTGAAAGCAGCTAACAATCAGTAAAAGGTAATTTAGGTGTGAGAATCCTGTGTAATCTTGTAGAGGAACTGGGTGATTTTGCCTTAAATTGCCGAGTAGAATGAAGTGACACTTCTTGGCACAAGATTTTATTGAGCTTGAGTCCCACGCAGTTTTGATACAATCTCAGTACACGGTGTCTGTCGTAAAGATGTCCTACTTTGTTTAATGTACTGATCTGCTTTTTTCAACTTCCCTTGTGATTCTAATCCTTCCAGTCCAGCCTACAAGAAATATTGCAAGTCATACGAGTTTAGAATATGCAAAGAGGTTGATTGTAATTAATATAGAAATTATTTTGCTTCTAATAATCTTTAATGAAACAGGAACAAAGCTTAAATTGTTATGTGACAATGCTTGAAATGGAAGCAAAAATGCGCAGCAGCTTTTTTTTTCCTGAGCCAGTCTGTCAGTGACATGCTTTTCATATATTTTATTTAAAAATCAGAACATGACAAAAAACTTACATCCTGTACAATCAACTAGAATAATTCATTAGAAATATATTTTGAATCATTTTTCACAGGGATTTGTCAGGTTAAGCAGTCTACTTGAAGATTCAGTTTCTGTCCTGGTACTTATTTTCTGCAAGGTCTGCTAATAGAACTGGAGAATTTGCTTGGAGGGAGCTTTCGTTACATTCAAATACTTGTTAAAGTTTGCTTTTTGCCTAGACATCCCTCCTTTTCTGAAACGTGGGAGCCTCATTCTTTGTCAAGATAAGTAAACGCACCCCGTTAAAGTTGGGGTCTATGTTGCTTTTACTAGCTGAAGATCGGGCCCTAAGTGTGTTTGCTTTTTTTAATTCACTTTGCTGTTGTTGCTTGTGTTTTTAGTAAACTTTTTTTACCACATTTTGTCTTTCCTTCCTCTAACACTATGGTAATTGCAGATGTCATGTCTTTTCCTAGTAGGAAACAGAGGAGATAAGCTAAAACTAGGATTTCTTTCTTGTTTTTCAGCCTGTCCTTTTTTTATTGCAAAGGTAGATCCATGTGTTTAATCTCGTGGTGCTTCTCAGCTTTTATTTCTTCATTTTGGAAACACTGGAAGGAACAAATATTGAAATGCGAGAAGGAGAGCTATAGGAAAGGCAGCTCCTGAAAGCAGTGAAACTGGCTTTGAGCTCGGCTGTTGGGAAGATGGGTCTTGCAGCCTACTCAGTGCTGAAAATGGGCCTGATTTCAAATGGCTTTTGCACATAGTCACTCCCTGTCTTTACTGCGGCGTGTTTATCCTGTTTGTGAGGGATGGAGGAGCTCTTTAGTTTGTAAGGTTTTGAAGTAGGACCTGTTTTTCTAGTTCTTCTGGTAAGTAAAATCTAGAATACGTATAAAATTAACTAAAATAAAAGGCGCCTCTGTGTATTGATCTATGAATATGTGAAAAAACTTGCTGTCATCAGTAACAACAGATAGCTTTGTAGGTCCTTGCTTTTAAGGTCAGATACTGAAAGTTGTGAATGGATGCAAGCAAAACTTATTTACCGATGAAATGAAATTTCTAAGTTGGGAGGAAGTTTGAGGATAAGAATACAAATCAGTTACACAATGGAATAGGAGCTGGTACATGTAAAAAGGTAAGAAACCAAAATAGGTTCTGACTGTTGTCATAGGTGTCACTCCCAATCTTCATAATGTAGAGATGAAACTGTATTTTTGGTGTATCTGAGTAACAACTGTATTAGTTCAATATTTTGCTGAACTAATTTTTACCATTTCATCCAGAATGATTTGCTACTCAGTGCACAGTGCAATGTTCATTTACAAATTATACTTTTTCTATGAAATTTTTATGTGTTAGTAATGTGTGTTCTTTCTAATTTTGGCATCTACGGTATCAAGAAAATGAATGGTTACCTTGGCTTGGGGATAGGAAAAGAAAAAAAAAAGTAATACTGTCTTTATTTTTCCAATTTTAGGGTCTACTTACAGTGTGCTGTCTATAATGCCTTCTGATTCTGAAAGCAGCAGTTCTCTGAGTAGCATTGGTGAGTAAAGGACTGATGGAACAATTCAATGTGTGTGCCTGTTGGGAGCTGGGAGAACGGGTTTGTAAGGTTGCCTTTGGAAAGGGTAGAGGGGTTCTGGTCGTACAATCAACGAAGCTGAACTATACCATGTAAGCATGCGTCTTCACCAGGAGGTGTATGCCCAGTTGGTGGAGTGCAAGTGAAGCCTTTTCATGGGTGTATGCAGTTGTTGCCAATAAAATCTGTTACATTTGGATACATTAAATGATGTAACTACACTTTGAGTTACTTAGTAAAATGATGTAAGAGTGGCAACTTTAGGCTTGCACAAGTCTGTGCATATAAAAATATATAGGTGAGAGTATATGTGTATGTATATATTTATGTAGATGTGAAAACTGTAGTCAGAGTCAAAAACATTATAAAAATAAAAAAGATTATTAGCCAAGGTCATGAACTTTTAAACTTTTGGAAGTGGCTGCAAGCTTTAACCCTTTTATTTCCTGCATGCAAAGAATTGCTTCGTTTTTTTCTGTTTTTCAAGTTGTTGGGAAAGACTAAAATATTCAAAAGTTAAAGGTAAAAGAAATGTGGACAAAACACCTCTAACAACAAGATGGTCTTGGACTAGCTGTATTAGCTGTCAGTTTTCCTCTACTTATGCAAAGAACTTCTCTTGTGAAAACCACGTAAAAGTCATTTGCCTTGGCTGGGGAATGTAGGCTCTTGCATATTTAAAGTTCCAGTGTTGTGTCAGGCATCTGTAGACTGCCCTGACAGCACCAGGCAAGCCAGTTGTCTGCTTAAGGATGTGGGCAGACATCTGTTGCAGTCGTCCATCGGGTTGAACTTTTAACTCCAGCATGCAGGAACAAGATTTTAAGGTTGACTGAACTGTTTGCTGAAAGTGGCTCTGACATGTTAGTTTGGATTTTATCAAGATCACACTTGCATGCTGTTACCGGAAGGAAGGGTGTGGTTTAATTTGCTATGGATAAATTTGGGGCTGGAAATAGGAAGGGAAAAGTTCCTAAATTTTTAGTACTGCCAGAGTCAAAAAGAAGCCTTCCAAAGAATGAAGTTCCTCTAAGGTGAAATGCAGTAAGCTTGTGGAATAATTACATGAAGGGATGCCTGAGAAAGGAGAAGATGCAGGTGGTCCTTTCTAGTACCATGTTCCTGATTTTGAAAAGGAAAGGTACGCTTAAACTTTTTTGTTTGTTTGTTTGTTTGTTTGTTTTAACTTTTGTAACTTTGAATGCACTTTACCTGACCTTTTGTAGTTTTGGAAGTGAAAGTAGGTAGATGAACAGCTAGTATTTGCCATCACAAAGAGAATTTTTGCTTTAACAGTGACCACTTGCAAGCCACAGATAAGAGGTCTCTGTTTTATTATTTTTCTGTGGCATAGTATCCTATGGAGTGGGGATTCCTGTTCCTGAACACTTATTTAGAATTTGGCCTGTTACTTATGAGACATCCATTATTCCCATATATGAGTCAGACCTGAATTCTTTCCGAAGTATGTTTTGTTCATGGTTTAAAGTATTGAAGTTCGTTCTGAATCCTGATCTGTGCGTTTTACCTAAAGGGCTGTCCTTGGAAGTGTTTTATGCCTTTGGTGTGTGCAGTGATCAAAGTCATTAATAACCTAAAAATGAAGTGACCCGCTATTAAACAAGATTTGTGATCTAGTGTTCTCCATAGGTGTTTTTTTTTATTATTTTAATGATTAAAGTAAGTTTCGTGTTTAATATTTAGTACACTAACTGCCAGGGGAGTTCTTGTTTGAAGCTGGCATGTTTGTTTTATAGTCTGTTTATAGACTTGTTATTTGTGAGTGTCATTTTTTACCCCTATCATTTTCTCTCCCTCACATCTTGTTTTGCAAGAGGTAATATATTTAATGTGATCTAATATCAATAACGAAATTTCTTTGTGCAATAACCAACGTACCCTAACAGACATGTTTGCAATTCACTTCGAAGCTGCAGTCAGATTATTGTAATACTGACTGATTCGTTGAATGACAAACCATCATAACTGAAGCTGTTTGCATGCTAGCTCCCTGAAGGCTTCGTGTGACTTCGTTGAATGAAATCCCAACAAATACCGAGTTGCTGTAGTGTTTCAGGAATTTTACATACGTCTTCCCCCCGCTGTCCCCACCTTACGGGAATATATTTTCACGAGGGTCATTCTGTGCAGTGGAAATGATAGGTTTTTGCCTCTGAAACGAGCGCATCAGTGAAAAAAGGTAAATAGCTCATGGTCTGGAGACAATGTAAGCTTTGGAAAATGTGCAGTTGGATGTTGATAGTTATATGTACACACACATGCGTGTAAAGGAATATTTTCATTTCCCCACTCACACGTGCCTTCCTCATGGGGTAGAAAAGGGATCTATTTTATTATTCCTGAGTTGAAAACGCTGGTTTTCATTAACATTTAACAAATTTTTATTTCTGATCTGCCTTGCTTCTGTTTGTCAAGCAGCTCAGAAACATATTTATGTATTTGACCTGTCAGAGTAAATGAGAAGGGTGTTGGGGTCACTAATTAAGCCCATATGAAGAAGCAGAGAGTGAATCTTAGCATCTTCTAATTAGGAGAGATAATATAATCTTTTATTTGTAGTCTTTGGACTCCGTAATTCATAAAAATAACTAGAGAAGGATATGTCCATATGCTTCATCTTTTCTTCCCAACCTTTATCACCCTAGCTATTGTTGGAGGTGGCTTCTGCTGCCAGCGTTCTTAATTAAATGATCTTTCTCTGAAATACTTCCAGGTAAGCCAGTATGTTGTGAAACTGAGATGATTCTGTATGGTTTACAGCTATCCTGGGTTACAGAGTTAATTTATGAAGCTGATGTATATAACAAGGGTATTTTTTTTTCCAGAAAAAGGCCCTGATCTGAGAACTAAGCTTAAGTAGTACTAAGATGAGTGTTCTTACAGGGTAGTTCTAAAGAAAACACGAGCTCAGTCAAATAAACAAAACACGGTGTTAGGATTTGGAAAGAATGAGGGAAAGACAAGAGAACATTTTTTTTTTTTGTCACTGTATAAGCCCATGGTGTGCCCGAGTCTTGGGTACATTTGCAGTTCTGATTATCCCATTGAAAGAGAAGAGGGCAGCAGGTGTGGAGAGCAGCCGTAGTCCAAAGATAAAAGGAGAGCAAGGAGTGATGTGGCTTTTGTAATGTGACTCAGAAGAGTTTAGGGCTAGTCTGTCCCAGGTCCTGTGGTGTCATCCAAGCTTTTTTTCCTCTCTCCCTGCCTAGATGGGCTTGCAGAGCATGAGGGATGCAACGAGGATGAACTTCCAGCCTCATGTGCTTGTGGTAGAACAAGCAGTTGAGCGGAAGCTAGGTTTCCCACCTGTGTAGCAGCAGGGTAGGAATTGTGGAGAAGAAACTCCTCTTCGTAGGCTTATCTGTCTTGACCATAGGTGTATCTGCCTTTTTTTTTTTTTTTCCCAATTTTGTATCTGTATGCAAAGAAAAATACAGTGACAGATCACTGCTCTTTACAAGTTTTTCATGTGTTTTTTCCTCACCATTCAAAATTGGTTTAGATGACAGCATTTTCTTTTTACTCTTATGCTTCCTGCCTTTTCTTTCCTATGTATTAATAAAGTTCATGCTGTGCATGTAAAATGGGTAGTTTCAATGGCACTGAGGGCAAATAGTCACTGTTAATTTCCAAAAGAAGTATGATATAAACTGTTGTAATCCCTGCATCCCACCATTGTGCTTCAGCCCTACCTTCTTCCCCCCAGAGGAACAAATCATCATTAGATTGTCATGCTCTCTCTCTGTTTTCTTTCTCTTTGCTCTTGGCTAATGACAAAGATTTTTGTGTGTAAATAGAAGCATCCTTCATCTGCCCACTCCCTGTGCCCGGCAGGCTCTCTGAATGGAGCTACAATCCTGCCTCTCTGACATCAGAATAATTATTTATGGAGATTCAGTGCCTGGCGTGCCAAGCATGGAACAACAGTGTCACTTAGGAATTGGATAGAACCCAGTAACACAGCTATACGTGACAGTCACTGGCTAGTCTCCCACTTGACTGGTCATGATAATGGAGGGGGAAAGAACATAGAATAAAGACCCTCTTTAAAAACAAGAAAAAAAAGAAAAAAAGTGTGCTGCCACTTTGCATGGTGCACTCATTTGACATTTATAATTTTGAAGATAAATGCACACCAAGGACTGAATTGAACTTAAATAATATAGTCCTGGACAACGGGCTCTAAGTGGTCCTGCTTGAACAGGAGGGTTGGACCAGATGTTCTTTCTGTATCCCAGCAGAGAATTTTTTGGACCTGTGAGGAAAGACCAAGGCCTGTGTTCTGGAAGATTGTAAATGATATAGCATCAGCCAAATATCACCCTACTGACCAGACTGAAATCTTCGAATTTGTTTGCTGTAGGAAGTAGTAACACGGCATCCTTGCTAGTTTCTGTGCATCTCTCAATTATCTACTCCCAATTTCTCGCTTTTAATTTTTGCTTTCCTTGCTCTTTGCTTCCAAAATCAGGTTCCGTTCTTCCTTTTCACAGTAGCCAGGTAAGTTATTGCTCTGGCCCACGTCGCCTAAAAATCCTCTATGTGTTGACCTAGCGGGTATGTGTCAAGACTTTTGATGCCCAATAGTACTTTTACAGCCACCAGTACCACACTACTGGCCTAAGCAATATGGTGCTGTGACAGGATTATAGTTTCTGGAATCGAGCTGTCTTTTACCTACCCCAGTACCATAATGAAACTGCAGAGTTTTCCTTTAGTGCTTTAACAACATGGTTCTTTGTCCCTCCTCAATGCACAGTATTTTTTGTTTGTTTAATTTTTAAGACACCAACCCCTTGCATGCAGGAGTCAGGCTGTGGCTCTGAGTATTGCCTCCATTTTGCTTTTTCAGGATGAGCTTTTAACAGAAAGGCATTGCATTCTCTTCCATTCTTTGAAAATATACTGAGATCCTGATAAGAGGATGGAAAAGGCCTTCTGTCTTTCCACGTGCATAACTTCCTTCTTTCCACAGCCAGATCTCTTTGCATTGTTTTGATTACACCTGTCAATCTTGTATCCTCTTGATTCCCCATTGCATCTTATCAGCTTTATCTTTTAACTTTTAACAGACTATTCTTGTTCCAGCTGTTCAGTTCTTTGCAAATGGTATCACTTTTTTAGTCATAAGTGTTTTTTTTCGCTCTTGACTGTTCGTATCACTGCACTGCCTTTTCCTAAGGGAATTTACATACCAGTCTGTAACAAATACTGCCATTGGCACTACAATTTTATGACTTTTTTCTTGCAGCCATCAGGTGGTCAGCTATCTGTCCCCACCAAGCTCATCCAGCTTTGACTTCAACCGACAGTGTTTCCTTGCTTTGCTAGCTTATCAGCCTGACAAGCTATTGACAGATAGTTTTTTACTAACTGCAATTCAGGTTGTTTAATCTGAGAGCCTTAATTCTGACTCCAAAGCAAACATTTTCCCCCGTCCCATCAGATGATGATTCCTTCCTAACAGCGTATAGTCTTTCATTCCCCATTTTCATGTTGGCCACTTTGACAACTGTCCTTGTATGTTGTTGTGATTTCAGTTTATTGCTTCACGCTTTCTGCGGCTGTATGTAACAAAGTAAATGTTTTCACTATTCATAAGAAGTGTTCAGTTGCAGGTGTGGCTTATGATACTCTGGCAGTCAAAAATAAACACACTTTCCTTGTCTGAAAGAGTGATTCATTTATTTCCCCTCTGACAGCCTATAGGAGTCTCCCATTGTATTTCTTGCCTTTTTTACTAACACAAACACAGAATTTATATTTGGTAAAGAGATCTCAACAGTTAACACAAACTGACAAAGGAAGAAGTGATGGTGTTACACCTGCTGAAATGGCACAGAGGAATGGAAAAGCTACTAGGAACACTACCAGTCCACCACATCAGAATGCTTTTCCTTCCTGCAGTGATTGCCTTCGATGTTCCACCTCCTCGCCCAACAGTCTCTGCTCAGAAGTAATTTTCCTGTAAAATTTGGCCTCAATGATTGAATGGAAGCCCCTTTTATAGGATCATTTCCTATGTGATTTTCTTGTCCTTTGATCTGAATAGTGCCTGTTTAGTGCACTAGAACCAAGACTTGTAACTTAGGAAATAAACACTCTCTTCCACAAACTTTTAAGTATTTTCACTCCCCTATTTTACTCTGTTCGTGAATCATGTAGATGTCTAAAATTGATCCTTAACCTTCTCTTAAGTAATAAGCTCTCTGAATAGCTTTAATGTGTTATCACTGACTTCTGTGGTGTCCGTTTCCAGGCAGCTATGGGTTGACGCGTAGTCAAGCACAACGTTCTCTCAACTTCTGTCACTTCAGAGGCGCCCACAAGTTGCTCAGTGGATGCGATGCCCTGGTTAAATGAAAAAAAAAACAGTAACAACAAAGAAGTGAACTTTGATGTGTACTGATGCAGTCTTGGAAGAGGGCCATTGGGGGTTTTTTATGGTTTTGTTTGGTTGGGTTTTTTGGTTGGTTGTGGTTTTGGGGCGTGGCTTTTTTTTTCTTAACATTTCCTGTAACAAATCAATTTGAGTTACTTCTTGTTCCCTAAGGGACCTGCATAGATAGGGCTTGAGAACCACTAATGAATAGCTGACCACTTTGTGGTGCTTCGTTTGCTGTAAAATCTTTGTAACGTTTGGCAGCTCCCTGGAGGAACTGCTGAAGATCTGGTCGGCCTGTAATGATATGAATGGAAATACAGCGTATGTGAATGAATACCCGTCTCCTGCTCTCCAGACAGCATGTCTGGAACACGCTGTCTCTCACGACTCCCCGAGGCCCTTTATCAGCCTGTGCGTTCAGGAAATCCTGACGGTGTCAGCAGTTTTCTTTCGAGGCTATAAAACAGTATGGTGAGGCGATGCTCCCAGCTCCTCTGCCGGAGAAGCCGCAAAGGAGCGCGCGCTGGTGGACTCTCATCCCTTGGTCAGAGTGCAGTGGTCGACCTGAACAGTCGTCCCGCTTGAGCTGGGGTTGGGCGCTTTTGGCTCGGTTATGCTTTCAGTGTGCGGCTGGGAGCCTGGCAAATGTAGGGTTGAGCTTTCCCACCGGCGAGCTCCCGGACAAGTCAAACCCAGAAGCTTCAGCTTGGTCATGGTAACAGATTTTACTCTTATTGCATTTTAGCTCAGCAAAGTTGTGTAAGGACTTTTCAAATTGACATATCTGCCCCCTTTCACCTCTCGTTGCTGTTTTTGAGTATTAAGTTGTAGATTTTCTTTCATGTTGATCTTTCTAGAACCACAGTTCAGTTCTTTCGAAAGTCTTAAACTTGCTGAAGTTGAAAGTTTGTTTTACGTGCTGGTGGGTTTGTTCAGCTTGTTATATTTCACATTAAAACAAAGACCGAAGTGCTACCCATTCTTTTGTCCTTGTGTGTTACATGATCCTCACTGCTTTCATAACCTATTAGGTTTTCTGTCCGTCAAATGAAACTGTTTCCACAGTTCATTGTTTTCCCTTTCACTGTCCTTTCCTCAATGTGCTGCAGATTGTTTTTACTAACATGTGATTTCACCTGCTTGCGGTTCTGTTCTGTGCTCTCCGCTATTTCAAGACCACTTCAAAAGATGCATCTGAAGAAATGTATCTAAATGATAACTTTGGATATGTAATCCCATTCTAGTCCTCATAAATTATTGAAAGAAACTAAATATTTTAGCATGCGTTTTCCTGCAGCAAGCAGAAGTCTTTACTCCCTGCCCCTTCCCGAGTCTGGGGAGAAACCCTGTTGACCTTGCTTTGCAATACATCTTACAAGTCTTTTTTATGGTTTTCTGTCATGATTTACAAGGCCATAAAGAAGTACTATTCTGAACATCCATGTTGATTTTATTTTTCATGAAAGCAAATGATGAAAAAGGCTTGACTGTGCGATGAATAGTTTCCTGTTTGTTTGCAAGCGAGAACTGACACAAATTTAAGATGAGTTTAAAAAATCATTTTAAAATTCAGACATTCTGTTAGCTTGTGACAGATTGCCTTTTGAATTAGTTGAACCTGTCATACAAGTGTCTTTCTCACAGTAATGGGTTTATTATAATTCAAAATATGTTAATAATATTTCTTAAAAGTAGCTGTTTATGCATTGGTACCCATTTCCTACCTCAACGTTATATTGATTTGGCATTATGGTACATCTTGGTCACGTGGACAACCTTCCTAGCCCTGTTTCTCTTAAAATGTTCTCTTTTTTTCTTCAGAAAATGTGCTACCTTATCCCCAAATATAAAGCTAAATGAGCAGTGCTTTCCGTGTGCCTGTATTATCTCTTCAGTCATTGTCGATTAATCATCAAGAATTGTATTTATATGTACTACAATAATGGATCTTTGTGGTTTCTGTGAAGTCCAGTGTTTGGACTATAATTATGGAAGATAGGACTGCTCCAGTTTGTTTTTAAGGCTTTTCTTTTCTACGTGTGATGGAAATGGTGCAAAAATCTTGCTTTGGAGTAAGTCAATGCATACTCAGGACTTAACACACGCGTGCTGCATTATGGGCAAAATGCATTTTGCCCTCACAACGTGTCCCTCGTGTAGGCTGTTTCGGGAGCTGGTGGGGCCGGTCTTGCCTGGAGGCAGACCAGGGAGGTGACTTCCGTACGGTTGGGTTCTCAGAGCCCAAGTGCAGCTTACATGTAAAATGAGTGGTGAGGTGTCCTGGGTTTGGCCAGGACAGGGTTAATTTTCACCGGACTCCAGGAAGGGGCACAGCCATGGGGTGGGGGCTGACCCCACCTGGCCAAACAGAGCAGGGTATTCCATACCATGTGATG
>Ga0065711_1048575_pt1 | contig 11736 bp, 6 predicted proteins | sample Hoacrofraction12_FD_59098 | JGI IMG/M metagenome (GOLD analysis project Ga0065711, IMG submission 59098) | Hoatzin crop microbial communities from Cojedes, Venezuela - Epithelial fraction 12 v2 (version 2) | ecosystem: Host-associated > Birds > Digestive system > Esophagus > Crop | place... | reverse complement strand
TGGTTATGAAATCACAGAATCACAGAATCACAGAATCACAGAATATTAGGGGTTGGAAGGGACCTCTGTGGGTCATCTAGTCCAACCTAGTTTCCTATTTTCAGTGCAGTACTTTTGTGTATGTAAGCTCTCCTTAGCCAACAGTGCACAATATTCTGTAGGAAGTTTATAGAGTGATATCTTGTTCTATGAGATTTTAAGAGTGAACATTTTAGCAGGAACCATTGCCAATGGTTTTAATTTGTGGAACTTTTTTTTGTCCTCAGTCTTCAACTCTGAAGATTGCTGTTTGGGGTTCTTTTCCTTATCTGAAAGGAATTTTTACGAGTGTCACCTGTTCTGCTTGTACTTTCTTTGCAGATGTATGTTTACTTTTATAACACAATCAGTTAAACCTTGTAAGGTGAGCTGAGGTTTTCTTTCTCAAAGAAAACCAAAATAAATTTTTAAAGTGTAGAATAAGGGTGACAATGACAACCTTGAATCAATTCTCAAAAAAAAATGACAAAGTAAGTTGAGAGCTGGAGTCCTAGTGTTGAAAAAGTTTTAGACTCAATGATGTTAAACGTATTTAAGCATCAAATCTGAACTGAGTTAACCAAGGCATAAAACCTATCTACCTTCAGGAACCGTGGCCCTTGCCTGCAAAGTTCCTCAAAGCTGAGTAAGAAGCTCATAATAGCTTACCTCCTGTACGAGCTGAATGAGATTTAGGTTCCCCAGAACAGAGTCCCGCCAAGACGAGCTGGCTGAGCTCAGGGCTGGCTACAGTGGCCAGTACTGAAAAGAGCCTCAAATTCCACTCAGATCTTCTACAGCTTGGCACCTATGGACACCAGCCCTTCCCCCAAAACACCGCTGCAAGCAACATTATCACAGAATCACACAATAGTTGAGGTTGGAAGGGACCTCTGGAGAGCAGCTAGTCCAACCCCAAATTATCTTTCTCTGTGTCAAATAACTCATGGTTCAGTAATAAGGTAAACATATAGGTACTTGGTCAGAGATGTGGTTTCAAAACAGTGACAACACAGGGACTCATATGAAATCAGAGCAGCTGAAAACCAGCCTTTTCCCTGTTCTGTTCTAGATCACATCAGCCAGCACATTTAGGAGACACAGACTTGATTTTCTCTTTTATCTGAAGAGGTTTAAACCCATGTTTTCTAGAAGTGCTCTTGAAAAAGTACACTGATGAAGGGAAGCAGATGAGTTCTCATTCTTTCCTATGCTGATATCTGCACAGAGTATTTGAAGGCTTGGGCCAGAGAGAGATCAAGTATTTCCGTAAAATATTTTAGTGATAAAGTCATTCCCTTAAAAGTAGGGTCCACCTGATTTTCAGTCTCTGCTCAAAAAACAGAACCTTTTCCCATTTCTCTTATTCTCATAACTGTTTAATAGTATCATTTCTGTTTCAGCTCCAAAATGACTGAAGCAAAGTGCTCATGTTTTTAAAGGAATTTACATGAGACAAGTACTGTAAGAGTTAAAAAATCACTAACTGTTATTTACAAAAGTGATTCAGTGAGAATAAGCACAAGGTCACCAAGACAGCTGTTTGGATTTAGGTAGCTAGCTGTCCCTTTAACAGTCTATATCCAAAACCAAGATCCTTAGATCGTCCACAGTCAATTAGAGATGTCTAAAACTGTGACCACTTATATTTTTAAATTCATAATCACTGTAAGCCTAATTCTATTTGAATGTGTGTTCAGTATGAATAATGTTGAGAGGTTTGGCATCAACTTCATACCTGCTTGGCATCAATATTTTCATGTGAGATGATCTCCAGCCTGACTTTCTTACAGGTAGGCATTTCCAGAACACACCAAATATAGCAGGCAATACATCCCCGGCAGTTTCTGAATATACTGACTCTCTGGGGAGGGTTCCTAATACTCAGGCTGGAAGAGCTTTCCTAAACAAATAATCAATGACACTCCAATGAGTAGAAGGCACTGGGAGCAGAAACACTTGAGTGCCCTCCTTTATGTAGCAAAGGCCTCACTATAGGATCATGAGCAGTCATTGGCAGAAGGGCTGGACCCCCAGCCTGCAGCCTCACAGGAGAAAGCCCAAATATCCAGGCTAAAGGCTTTCTTTCTCTCTGGGTGGCCCTTTTACTACAGGTTGGGCCCAAGTGTTTGCATTGTCAATAGATGAATGACATCTTTGCTTACTTGTTTTGCAATTGAGAGAAGAGGAGATGGAATAAAGGAGAGAAATGAAACCTGATGAACAACTCTGAAAATGACATCGTGATCAACTGGGTCATGCATGCCATTCTGGCTTCTACGAAAACTTATCCTGCATCCATCCTGACTCTATCCTGATAGCTGACTATCTGCTTGGCTGGGTGGGATAGGAATAGCCTCACTGGATTATTTGAAAAAAAAACCAAACAAAACCAAAATAAACCAGTTCATTTACACAGAAATTCAATTTTGGGATGGCTAAAAATACTTGTCCTCAACATCAGAAAAGTCGAATTCATTCGATCTTTCATTTCAAAATTATATTTGACTTCAATCTTAATCTAAGTATATTAAAATACTAGAGAAGAAAAATGAAACAAAAATCTTTGCTCTGAACTCAAAAGAATTGTAGAAGTTATTTGCATTCCCCCCTTCAAAACTCTGCTTTAATTTCTTCTAGCTCTGTTGTAGCATAAACAGCAGAGGTGCACTGAATATGCGCAACACTGATTATTGACTTAAACACTTTCTGAAAAAGAAATTACTGTGGGGTTGCCCAGAACTGCCTTGACAGTCTTGGCAGGAGGCTGCAGGCACTGTCACAGCCCTCCTCTAGGCAGACTTTCTGGCATCTCAGTTTTCCCCCAGAAGTACTCCAACAAGGCCATTCGCATCAGGGCCAAATTCAACTTTCAGAGAACATCAGGAGGCACATTATAATATTGTGACCTGACAGAGAAAAGAAAGACTCGTCCTCCCCATCGTGCAGCTCAGCTGACATGCTCTGGAGGACAAACCCAATGAACCTGAAAATTAAGTTAGCTTGTTTTTGAGGTATTAATGTAACTGCTTGACTTCCATCCAAATTCCATTTCACTGTTGGTGTGTTTTTAATTTTTAAGTTTTAAAACCACAATAAATACTGTTTAAAATCACAATAATGGGTATTCTCCTTCCTATTCTTTAATTTTAATATTTAGTATTAAGCTATGTAGCGTCTCATTAAATAGAAGAGTTTTTAAAAAGATAATTAAAATTAAGTAATGCAATACCTCCTTCTATTTTTCCTCCGTTGTTTAAACTTCCTTAGAAGAAACTGAGTAATCCAGAATAATTGGGTTAAAGACAATGGTTCTATTGGTCTAGAAAGCTGGCAATCGTGGCCAATATTTACTCTTCTTAATATTTTGACCTTAGCACTATCTACTGTCTTTGTTAGTATAGATGCAGTCTGTCTTACTGAAAGGAAATGGCTCCTTAAACTGATTACATGGAAGATAAAATGGTTTCACAAGGGACAATTCCTTCTGGCTGGCCTGGAAGATGTTAGCATACTTATTTGTAATGGCTTCGCAGCTGGAAACAATGGTTGCCTCCAATTGCACAGGGGTTTTTAGTGATGATTTTAGAGAGCAGTTCCACATGTGTTTTCCTTGATATTTCTGGTTTTTGAAGTGTTCCCAAACTGCTCGTAGTCAATATATATTGAGCTTCACACTTCTACTCCATGGTTTGCTTTTCAGTAGATTAGCCTTTAGCTGGCCTTTCAGCCTTGATTGTGAGGCACAGCAGCTCCCATGAACTGCAGTAAGATGATGAGGGAGCAGCTGGGCTACCCGGGAGCCTTCCAAGCATTTGGCTTGCCGGCCAAAGCAGTGGGGTACGGTATCGACTCTTGAGCAGAAGGGAGACTGCAGCAGACACAGGCGTTTCTACTGAACAGCTCTTTGATGAGTTAAGGCTTCTGCAACCACAGCAACCACGCCACAAAACCACAGTCGCTGGGGAGATCTTACAGCAGCCTTCCAGTACCTGAAGGGCGCCTACAAGAGAGCCAAGGAGGGACTTTTTACAAGAGCATGTAGTGAGAAGACGAGGGGTAATGGCTTTAAACTGAAAGAGGGTAGATTTAGATTAGATATAAGAAGGGAAACCTTCACTCTGAGGGTGATGAGGAACTGGCACAGGTTGCCCAGAGAAGCCGTGGGTGCCCCCTCCCTGGAAGTGTTCAAGGCCAGGTTGGACAGGGCTTTGAGCAACCTGGTCCAGTGAAAGGTGTCCCTGCTCATGGCAGGGGGAGGGTGTTGGAACTAGATGATCTTTAAGGTCCCTTCCAGCCCAAACCATTCTACACTTCTGTGATTCTATGATTTATAGCACTGCCGGGCTCAATTAGAATTATGTGAAAAGTAATTCTTTTTTAAATAGACACCTCATACAAGTTATGTTCCTCTATTGCAGCACTGATTTATACTTGGACTTGGCTTAGTTTAGCTTGTTTTCTCTTGCCTGGTTATTATGTCATTTATTACTTGTATCAATATAGCCTATATAATGTGGAGGATCATCATAAGTGAAGGACAGTAGTTATTCTAAAGAGCTTATGATCTGAATCAGAAGGTAATATTGGGTAATTGAGTAATATTCCCAACTAGGGTTGGAAAGTCATGGCAGAAGTCTGTGCAGATCAGGCACAAGAAGTCATTGGTAGAACTGTGAACAAACCCCCCAGCTCAAATTTCTGACTCATCTTCCTTCGTGGCTCACATCTTCCACAGGAACAACCCGAGGAGGAGTGGTCACTCTTGACTTACACAAGCATCAGCTTCCCTACAAATGACAGGATTTTATTTGAATCCTGCTGGGTTCCCCAAACAGGGCAGTCTCCCTTGTGCTAGGGCAGGTCCTGTCCTGCATGAGGAGGGTTGTCGCACTGTTTTGAACAACAGTGAGAATATCCAGCTTTATTCTTTCTTTCCTTTCCTTTTGTGTATACTAGCAGAGAATTTAGCTCTGTGCTGTATGTTGGTTTGGGAAGAGCACGATTAAACGTAGCTTAAAACAGAAATTGATGAAAAATATCTTCAACGTTATCTGACTGTTTGGGCTTCAGAGAAGAGATATTCCAGTTGGAATCTAACCGATTAACTTCTCCATGAAAAACAACAGCTAGGACAAAGAAATTCGCCAGAATCTTGATGTTTGTTTCCTGCACAGTGTAGTCTCTCTTTGCTTGTCCAAGCTACTGACAGTTGCAAAACTTCCTTCTGCACAAAAGCCATAACCTGTCCAGGTTTAGAGGCTGGAAAGACAGGAGAGGCAGGTGGTCTGTTTACAGATATCCACTGCTCTGAGGGCACACTCGGTTGGCCTCATACTCAAGTCCCCCTGGCTTCTCTTGCACATTTTGGATTGTCGAGCTTTTTAATAGGTGTGGCACTGTTGCCAAAAATTTATTAAGTGTAGATTTCAAAGAAATCACCTGCAGGTTTAGTGCTGAGCTTGACAGGGCTGTCTTCCAGAACCCACCTATTCTGGTCCTTCTTAAAGGGAAGCAGAAGTCCAGGTGGAAGAGCAGCCATTTTAGCATGGCAGCAGGTAACTTCGAGGCGTACAGAGATACTAACAGGGCATCTTTGTCTCCCACCAGATCCTCCAAAGCCTCTTAGAATTCGTCTGTGGCTCTCAGAGTAGCTCTGGGTTTGGTAGATCCTGTTTTCTGCCTTTGCTCAGTCCATCAAAGGCTGCTTTCTAGAGATGATGCTATTTCAAGACTTCCCCTGAATCTTATGCTTGATTCTACCTGCTAGAAAATACTCCTGTGCAGATAACTGTAAAAGTGTAATGATGTTACAATAATACATCGCTAAATTTTAAGCAAAGAAGATTTTGTACTAGACACTTATTTCTATTGGTATTGAAGTGTCAATGAATAAGGGTATTTGCAAACACAGTTGATTCTTCAGTACTAGGTTAGGCTGAGCTATCTCCTAATGCTTCTAAGTACTTCTCATCACTGGCAGTAATTATGAGATATAGGTCTTGAAAACAAACAATAACGATAAAAACCCCTCCCTGTGAAAATACTGTACACTGTGACGTGAACTCAATGTAGTTGAATATGAAGCACACCTCATTTTGTGATGTTTTTATAAATAACATGAAATTATGCACCAATAATATGTGATGTTTATTTTGTCTACTTCCACTTTCCAACGTGACCAAGTAGGGATTTTAGTTTGTAGGCAAAATCCTTTTCTACAGAAACTAATAGGGTTTTAGAGACTGGCCAGAGTAAAGTTTCTTTGCTGCTTCTAATCATAAATTTTAACAAATCTGAAGTTTCAAATTATCAGTACTGTATTTCCATTGAATCCTTAATGCAATACTTAGTTTTAGGTCCTTAAAAGTTTCATTTTATATTAGAGGCATATGGCTGAATATTCTTATGACTTGCTTAAGAAAATGACTAGTTCCAGTCTTACGCTTTAACAATGTAAATATAATTTGGCAGGAGATTTATATGCAAAGTAAGTTATGTGCAAAGTCAGGGAGAACGAAACACCAGAGTATGTGGAGCCAGGCTTTAAGGTACATTGCTTGGATGGAAAGGAATGGGTACATGAACATTTGCAAATGAATTTCTCATAACTCGGGGCCGGAGTCTGGCTACATTTACACTGCTGTAAGTCAAGAGGAAAACCTTTGGAATAACTGGAACTTTTCCAAGCCAGTGTAGAAGCAGAATAAACTGCTTATTACCAGATGCATTAAAGAAAATGCAGGCAGCTGTTTAATATATGAGCTGACCCAGCAGTGAGAATACCACATGGATAGAAAGAAGGCAGATGAAAGAAACACAAACTGTTACATTATAACAAAGAAGAGGCTGAATGGTGGCTTAATTGGGGACTAATATTTGCATTTATGAGTAATATGTCTACTGCATTTGTATTTGCAAGAAATATCTCTGTTGTAAGCGTATACCCTAACTACAAAGACACTAATGAGAAAAAAAGCAAAGTATAATAATCCAAATAATTTATATGGTATGCATTATGCTTATCAGAAACAATATGTAACAGACATCCAATTTCTCTTTTTTGCTTGCTAGAAAACAATCCTTGGTTCAAATTTGCTGTGTAAAAGCCAGCATTTTTAATAGTATAATCATAGTCAATAAACACTATGACTGACCCTATTCTTCTGAGAGTGTTTTGGCATACTACCAAAAGAAGCAAAATCTGAAGAAGCCATCATAAGAAAGCAGAGAAACAAGACAATGTCGAGAACAGAAACAAGACTATTGTCAAATCTGGGTGTCTTACATAAACTGGTATTGTTTAGTAGCATCAGTCGTGTTTCTGTCCTAAAGAGGTTCGCTTTGGTGTTTATGGTTGGAGTTTCTGAAAGATGAGAGTCCAGCCCCTGCTTCTTTTATCCCAGTTGCCTTCTGGCACAGCACCCGATTCCTGCAAATCTGAGGGGAATGGTGGCACCGAGAACAGGTTCTTCCCAGTCCTCCCTCAGCACGGGAGCTGCTGCTCGTGTGCTGGTGTCCTCTGTCAGAGGGGGAGGAGAGCATGCTTCCCTCCTGTCAAAAAAATAGGACTAGTATTTTGTTTTCCCACTGTTCTGTGTTTATCAGATTAACCAGCAGCACACATGGCCTGGCTTGTAAGTGCAGAACCTAATCCAAAGCACAATGAAGTCACCAGGAGCTGTGTGTGCAACAGAACCGTGAATATACCTTATCCAAATGATTTTTATACAAAGATTTTCAAAATTATAAGAAAAGAGTTGAGAGAAAAGCAGTCTTTTGATAGTTTGGGAGTGATTTTTTTTTACCAGAGTCTGACCTAAAGCATACTGTGGCAAGGGGGTCATTTTTCAGTGCTGTTTGGATCAGATCCTTAAAACATGGTCACAGCAATATCACTACCATATTACATGATTTCTTCTCACCCTGCACTTAGTTGGAAGGTATTCAAGACAAGCCCAAGTTTATACCAAAATATTTGCCATGTGTTTCAGATAAGGTATAATAAACTTTGAACACAGCAGAACAGACTTTATGTGCAACATTTCCTTTAAATCTCATTTATCTTTCTCCCTCCCTCTTCACTCTCACACGCCTGCACCCTCATATTTTATGTGACAGCGTTGCTTTAGTACCTTCAACAAAATAGCCTCTGCCAGTCAAGCAAACATAAGCACCTTATGAGGTGTGACTAACTTCTGAGCACAGCCCTTTTGCTTTGCTGCTGTTTACAGATGACATGGGAGCCCTTGGTGGCCCTGCAGCTCCCTGAATTGACTTCAAGCTGGTAGTGAGCAAGTGAAACAGAAACATGGCATTCGTTAGCTTTTTGATCCCCTGCTTTGTGATCAGCGCTGATCTTGCTTTCTCTTGCCAGAATACTGACGACTTCGTGGGCGCCAGTTCTCCAGGGGACATTGTTATTGGAGGCTTATTTGCAGTTCATAGTGAAATGCTGCATCCAGAAGAATATCCCATCAAGCCAGTAATTCAGAATTGCGCTGGGTGAGTAATACTGGAGATTATATATACAGCAAAGAAGAGATCGTTGATGTTGGGCATTTACCTCTTATAAAAGAAGATCAGCAAAATCTGGTTCTCTCGCATTTCTTAGTCTTTAAAAATACCTTGGACATCACACAAATTGCCCATAAGTTGATACAGGAGGACAAAGTATGGCAAAGTTACAGTAAAAAATACTGTGGCTGCCTGAGGAATGGAATGAGTGTTTGATCTTATTTCAACCTTCATATAGAAGCAAATAGTCCTGGAGGTTTGGGCTGAACAATCATTTAATTTCCACATAAATTCTAATTTGCTGCTATATGTCAGAAGTTCTCTGCATGTGGTTGTTCTTTATTTGATATGAAGTTGAATCTGGATGATTTGAACACAGGCAGACTGTTCCATTTTACCTAAGCACATATTAAAGTATGTCCCCGACCTCACAGGGCAGATCAGTTGTAATGTATGATAGTACCTTCCTGATTGTCTTGTAATTATTAATATAATTACTACAACTATTGGACTTTGTATTATAATTGTGGCATTATGTTATAGGACAGACTACATAGACACTATGTCATGTATGCATTCAGGTTCAGACTGTGCGTTAGAATATTATTTTTGTTGGCTCCAAATCCTACTGTGCCTGAAAGATTGATTTTTCTGGAAAGGATGCAAATGAAACATGGTGAAGAACTTTGCTTTAACTATATACTAACACTTTTCTAAGCCTAGGAATTCCAAATACGCATTTTATTTAATTTTAATACAGGTGCAAATCCTCAAATTTAATTGAATGTTACACACAACTTAATTCCACACCTGAATCTAATAATCGGTTGGATTATCCATCTGGATTTATTTCAAAATGATGTCAAAGTTGATAATTGATAATGATAATTTTTTCAGTCTTCCATTATTTTTCTATGGAGTCATGAATTGTCTCAGGTCTATTTGAAATTTAATTAGTTTGCAAGATCTGTAAACTTTAGAGAAGCTGGCCTGAGAGGAGGGTTGGTTGCATTGCAGACATTTTGTGCTAGCACAGTTCTGATTAAGCATCTGTTATTATACTCACTGGAGATAAGGGGAATAGCTGTACTAACTTCATCAGGTTTAGAGAGGCTTTTAGGAAAATCGATGCAACCTCCAGAAGACCTCAACCTCTGAAATATTTTCTTCTATTCTAAAATATTTAGTCCTTTATTTTCTCTCTTTCATGCTTTTGGTGAAAGTAAATCTATTTTTAAAAAGTTTATTGGGTGTATGGAGTAAACTGGAACAGCCCCACTAACTTTGACAGATGCTTCCTGAAGATCTCACTTGCAGTTTTTCATGTACCATGAAAATTCTGTTTTTTCAGAAAATAATTTTTATTCAGATGTATTTTATATTTTGTGTTTATTTTGCTTAATCTTCCACTTCGGTGAGACAAAAATGTATGATTTCTAATCTTTTGTACACTAAAACGCAAGCAAACCACACAAAATGTACTATCCATCATTTGTTTTCAGTAGCTGTCAAGTTCTAAGGGATATGCTCAAAACAGACTGCTTTGGCCTTGTTCCCAGCAATGTTTTTCTAAAACGAAACTTCTGTGTTTCCTGACAGCTTTGAAATTCAAATTTTTCTTCAGACACTTGCAATGATACATGCTATTGAAATGATCAACAATTCAACATTGTTATCTGGAGTTACTCTGGGCTACGAAATCTATGACACATGTGCCGAAGTTACAAAAGCCATGGCGTCCGCTCTGAGGTTTCTGTCTAAATTCAATTCCTCGGAGGATGTTGTAGAGTTCAAGTGTAACTACTCAGACTACGTCCCGAGAATTAAGGCAGTCACTGGAGCCAGCTACTCGGAGGTGTCGATGGCAGTTTCAAGGCTGTTGGCTCTGCAACTAATCCCACAGGTGGGTTTGAGGGAATTAATTCGTTTTGGACCGAGGGTCAAATTTACCATGCTTAGCGTAAAGATGTGGCCCTGATCAAAGGGGTTTCAAAAGCCACCTGTTTGCCACAGGGCAGGATATGGCTCAACCTAAGGATGTCGGGAGGGGTGGGTCTGAACTCCAAATAGAGGGCTTGATTCCCTTGCCTAAACTGAGGCAGTAAGGGATATTTTATATGCACGAGGCACATGCCTCCGAGTGCTGTTGCAGGATGGTGCTGGGCTCTTGGCAGCCTGGCAGCGCCATCAGTCAGTCCTGCACGGCTGTGCCAGTTACTCCAGCGTACCTTGGATGACACTCAGGACTTTCTTCAGGCAACCAAGCTACACCCGCCATGTCTAGTCTGGCTGGTGGTGAATATGACAATACCCCATCTCGAGCTGAAAAAAAAAAAAAGACCAAACAAATTTGGTCAGAAATTTGGAAATTCTCTCCTGCCTGAGAGAGATTAGATTTTGGAGTCTGTTATAACTACGGACTGGGAAGTGAGGAATGAGGAATATTGCTCTAAACCACAATTTTACTCCTGTTACTCCTCAAGAAGCTGTAGAAAAGAGGGAATACAACTCTCTAGATCCACCCTGGTACTTCTCAAAACATCTGTGTCTATTTCTAACCTCCCTAGGACTAGTACAGTCCCACACTTCTTTTTTTTGCTCTTAGGCCGGTGCTTACATTTCTGTTTTCACCATTGTAAAAGAGTTGGGATCAAGACCAGGACCAACAAGGAAAAAGGAGACCCACTTCCACACCATCCTGCATTGCAGGTTGGGTTTGGCAATTTGACATAAATCACCTCACTGCAAAGTAGCAACATAGTGACCAAACAGGCAGCAAAGACATAAAAACTTCACAAAACATACCTTCTGACTGAATCTTCTCCTCTGCAATGGTAGGAAGTAATTATGAGCTCCAGCTCCACACAAGAGCCATAGCAAGTATGAAAATTAAAATACTACACTTGAACATAATCAAAAGGCAAGTGATGAAACAAATCTGCACTGGGACGAAGAGATGGAAAAGGTGACACAGCAGATTTTTCTCATCAATAGCATCTGTAATCTTCTGACATCAGTAAGATCTGGTATGCCCTCTGGACAGGTGACTCTCATTTTGGAAAGCTTAGACTTATTTTTTAAGAATCGCACAGAATCACAGAATGGTAGGGGTTGGAAGGGACCTCTGTGGGTCACCCAGTCCAACCCCCTGCCGAAGCAGGGTCACCTACAGCAGGCTGCACAGGACCTTGTCCAGGCGGG
>Ga0065711_1014338_pt1 | contig 11736 bp, 6 predicted proteins | sample Hoacrofraction12_FD_59098 | JGI IMG/M metagenome (GOLD analysis project Ga0065711, IMG submission 59098) | Hoatzin crop microbial communities from Cojedes, Venezuela - Epithelial fraction 12 v2 (version 2) | ecosystem: Host-associated > Birds > Digestive system > Esophagus > Crop | place... | reverse complement strand
CCTGTGCAGCTTGCTGTAGGTGACCCTGCTTCGGCAGGAGGGTTGGACTAGATGACCCACAGAGGTCCCTTCCAACCCCTACTATTCTGTGATTCTGTGATTCTGTAATAGTTTCCACTGGACAGGTTGTAGACAAAACAGTATCAAAGTTCTATGATCACCATTCCACCAATGCTGTTAATCTATTCAAACAGATCTGCGCATATGAAATGGTCTACATTATAGACTACGCTGTGGCTGCAGATTCATCTGTGCATTTGAAAGCTATCAATGGAAATTTCAAAACCAAAAGCGAACATAACAGAAGATACACCCCAAATGAAAAGTCTCAATAACTGTAGAGCTAGATTACAGAGTGAGGAGCAGATATGTGAAGCAAACCAAGGAGAAAATAGACATCATGCTGTCTTCTCCAAAGAGAAGACTGGGGGTTCACAGTGGACTTGCTAGAAACCCCCTCTTGAAGCTGCATATCATCATCTGCTTCTCATGATGGAAGCAGAGCTTCAGCAAAGCAAACATCTTAGTCACTTGGGAGGGAGGTGGGTACTGCAAACATTCTTCAAGCAGGGATGGCTAACTAAAGAAAGAAAGTTTAATCCAGGGTGAAATTTAGAGGTAGACTTGCTAAGCCTTATTTGTTAAAAATTAATAAATATATTTACCTCGGTCATACTGTATTTGATTTATTTCAGAAAACTGGAAAAGTAAGCCAGAAGAAGGGCAGAAGATCCAACAATCTAATATTAAACTATCATTCTGAAAATAAAGTTTCATTAACCTGTATTTCTTTGTACTTCTGTTCAGCCATTTTCTTCACAGCTAAATTCGATTCTCTTGTTTGTGAGGTGCTACTTATTTGCATTGAATTTAACTATATAGGATAATGATCTAACCAGAAGCTTGTTTTGTGTCAGAAAAGGGTTAAATTCCATTGGCATGAATATCTGCTCATCACTCTTGTGCAGAATTGCAATGTGCAACTGAACATTAATACAAACTATATGTTGAAGTGCAATATAGTCGGTCCTAGATCTTCACGCAATGCACACAGTACTACAGTTTACATATATTAGCACCAAGAATGTGGATAGTTTGTAAGCACTTCCATCCACTTCATAGAGGAAATGCTGGAAAAACATCCAAACAGCATGAAAACTTGACTATTTTCAAGATGCTCTAAACAAACTAGATTAATAAATGGGAAGGGACTGTAGGAAGCCACCCTGAGTTAGACTTTCCAGCTCTGTTGCTTTCTTCTGCTGTACTGGTATACTCTGTAAGCTGGAAAGGCTTACACAGTTTTGACATTGAAAATTTGTTTCCCACAGTTTGATGATAGTAATGAAAATACATGTCTATCTTAAATATCTTACTTATGGTTATAGTCATGTAATGAGAAAAAGTAATGGAGAGGGGTGTTGCGGAGGATGAACCAGATTCGACACGACGATCAATGTGATCAGGTACAAGCCGTTTATTAGCCCCAGATAGCGCACATTTATATTCCCCATTACATACGTGGTGATCTCCCATTGGCAATAATCAAATTAAATCACATAGCAACCTGACTATGATTGGTGTGCATTACTTGTTCACGCGATGTGCTCGTGGCCTTCTTGTAGGTGGCAAGTTCCGTTTCAGTATCTTGGATTGATTTTCTTTGCATTCATTTCCTTGTTTATACCACCATTTGTCCTCTAGATGCCCTTGCGGCCTTATGCTAAGGCTCTGCGGCCTTATGCTAAGGCTTCATGGTCTCATAGAGAAAATGCTGGATTGCTCACATGTCCCCAGTCCTTTAATGCTTCATCCTCCACAAATCCCCCTTCTTTGTTTTGAGCAATCCAGGCCTGGTTGAAGACCTTAAGCATCAATATCTTCATGCAGCTTAAAGCACAACCTACAATTCCTAAACACACAATAATTGCTACCAAAATAACAATACCTTGTTTAACTAATTCCCTTATCCATCCCGACAGACACCAAGAAGACAGCCAACTGTCAAACGGCGATGTATTGTACGTAATATGCTCTGTTCTTTCCTGCAAGACAGCTAGCTGTTGGTGAATACTTTGAGAATGATCAGACAGATTCATGCAACACATCCCCTCAAACTCTTGGCACCCATGACCTTGCGCAAGCAATAAGAAATCAATAGCCACTCTATTTTGTAAAACTGCATGGCGAACACTATCTACATCCATTAGTAGCTGCGTTAATATTTCTGATGTGGTATTAGACTGCTTCAAGGTCCAGCAAGCTAATTTTTTAAGAATATTCCAATTCCTGGCGGCAGCGCCTCCAGGGAGGAAAAAAGATAACGCTACTGTTCCAGCTACAGATCCCAGCTGTACATTATCATCACACCCTGGATCAAAGTGTCTAAGACTTCGCTTACTACGAGTTTTATTGAGGCTCAAAAAATCTCTGATACGTGGGGTGAACAATGTTAGCTTTCCTATATAATACAGACCTCCTACTGGGTGAACAGGAATCTCTCCCCACGTGCGATCTCCGCAGATGAGGAAATATCCTGATGGCAACAGAAATCCCCCTGAGGTGTTAACCGAAAACTTTCCCATAGTGTTTAGCGAAAAATTCCAATGCCTTGAATTCCCATTTACGTTTTGATAACCTCTAGTATACTGCCTTTCACCTTGGCTATGCAACCAAAGAAGCCAGGGATCTCCGAACTCAATCACTCCTGTGCCATTCCACAGTAACCACTGCGACTGCTGCTGCAAATCGCTGCAGTTTGGCTGGTTAGACACATTTGCCCATTGAGCGGGTGTTATGGAATCTAGCAGCTCCAACTCTTGCAGAGGAAGTGAACTAGAGTGATTTAAATGTGTTACGATCCACTGCTGTAAAAAGGCACTCTGCATCACTGGCACATCACTACTCCACGTACATTCACCTTTCTCTGATCTACTTTGCCTGGATTTGTTATACAACTCGTTCATATCGTTCATACCGTCATTCACAAAGTCCTTGAACTCGTCCCCATTCATGACAGGATAGCCAATCAGGCATGTGCGAGAAGGATCTCCTGGAGTAGCTAAAGAAAGGCAAAAATCCATCTGACCTGTTTGATTGGCCCAGGCTACCCACATATTCTGTCTCACGTCAATGCGATGAATGGCTCCTGCATTCTCAACAAATAGGCAAAGGCATATCATTATCCCTAGCGCGATGGCTGCTGGCATCTTTGTCTCTTTCCAAGCCGTCGTAGACACTGTCTCTTCGTTTTCTCCCATTCTGTTTTTGGCACTGTCCAGATAGCAGGTACCCGGTTATCTTTACTGCACTCAAGCTTAACTACCGAGATAGTTCTTGCCCTTTCAGCTATTTCCCCATCACGCGTCTCTGCTGCCGTTGTTTCTTTGACCGCCCATAAAGGTGGCATACGTATACGATTCTCAAACAAATTTGGTGCATCGTTTGAAAGCAGTGTAGCATTTCCCGATGCTGACGGCATAGCAGGGGTCAGTGCAGCGAAAGCGGATGCGGCGACAGTTCTTTCGCTTTCAGTTTCTTGCAAAGTCTCTCTCACTAACCGCCAGAGAATAGAGAAACGACCCGCGGTCTTATCCCCGCTACTGATCTCTTCCCATAGTCTTTGTCCTACGGCTTCCCAGGTGGGCACCTCAAACGCGGCCCCGACCCCGGGGATCAAATTACGCTCTCATGCCCACATCAGTAACTCCTTCAGTACTTTTGCATCATAGGAGATCCCTCTCTTAAAGAGGATATGTTGGAGGAGCTTTACCACTGCACTTTCTTCCTTTGTCAGCGTGGACCCCATCTCCTCCCCAACCGCTCACCTGTTCCCGGTGAGATCCCGATGGGGATAGCCATCCCATCTCGCTCCGTCTCCTCTCGTCGTGGGGCATGTCCTGACGGGGATAACCGTCCCATTCAATCGGAGCCTCTTATGGTGGTGCGCACAAAATTCAAGCTGCTGGGGCAGCAGCTACTCTCGGTTGGCTTCTCCGCCCTTTGGACACCTCCTTCTACCTCCAGACGGATCCCATCGCCTGAAGTCTTCGGGGCACACAAGGGTCCCTGTTCGGGCACCAGATGTTGCGGAGGATGAACCGGATTCGACACGACGATCAATGTGATCAGGTACAAGCCGTTTATTAGCCCCAGATAGCGCACATTTATATTCCCCATTACATACGTGGCGATCTCCCATTGGCAATAATCAAATTAAATCACATAGCAACCTGATTATGATTGGTGTCCATTACTTGTTCACGCGCTGTGCTCGTGGCCTTCTTGTAGGTGGCAAGTTCCGCTTCAGTATCCTGGACTGATTTTCTTTGCATTCATTTCCTTGTTTATACCACCATTTGTCCTCTAGATGCCCTTGCGGCCTTATGCTAAGGCTCTGCGGCCTTATGCTAAGGCTTCATGGTCTCATAGAGAAAATGCTGAATTGCTCACATGTCCCCAGTCCTTTAATGCTGGATATGGATAAGGATACGGACTGGTAATTACATCTGTGGGGACAGACTCCAGGAGTATGAACCCTGCTGTTGCTATGCACTGCAACCACTACACACAGTGGCAGCAGGAGCACTGAGCCTTATTCCCCAGGACTCTTCAGCCTTCTGCCTTCCCCTTCTCCACCGCCCACAGATTTTGTAATTGAAGCTGAATTTGGGACTTCCCCTTCCTCCCAGGAAGGGAAGCAAAGTAGCTTGCTGGGTGCACAGGGGCAAAGGCGCCATCCTGGGACCCAAGAGCGGAAAGATGAAGACACCAGAGCTATTTAAGCTTAAAGGGAGCTTGAGAGGCCATCCAGTCCTACCTCTGTCCCACAGTCAGCACCTACTTCCCACAGCCTTACCAAAATCATCCACAGAACACGAGAACTGCATTGGTCTCCTACAAAATCCACTGGCACTCTGCCAGCCTCCCTTATCAGTCTCAAATACCTTTCAGTCTTCTGCTCCAAAGCACAAATTTGCCTACAACATTAAGAAGTTTCACCATGCAAATAACTTGACCACTAATAGCTCCTTTCACTATGTTTACAGGGATCTTTCTGATCAATTACAAGACATAAAAAAATATCTACTCTATATTAAAATACAAAGAATTTAGCCTCCTGGTAAAGTGGCATAAGATAGCACCTGTGGCAGAGTAGTCCCATCTATCTCCTCACCCCCGCTCTCCTAACCAGAGTCCCAAAATCAGGAGCATTTTTTAACCTACATGTATGTTGTCAAGGCCTTTACCACATGTTCCATGTAGATATGTAGAAACAAGTCTTGAACCTCTTTAGAGCACAATATCCTTACAAAAAATGTGGCCTGAAAATATTTTGTGAACACTTAACAGTGCTTTTCACTTTGACAACACGCTCTACACCTTGCTAGTAAGTATATAGCTTTTGTTTCCTGTAAGAGGTTTAACTAGCTTTGCTCAAAACTGTTTGATAAATTTATGTTTTCCTCTAAACCTTTTTTTTAACCTAAACCCTAGTGTTTTGTGGTTTTTAATCTTTTCCTCACCAACAGTGAGCTCATCGACACGTTTGGTGATTAGGACTCCATGTATGACACATTTACATAGAGAAAGAAAGCTACTACAGTTACCCTACGCACAGTCTGCATACAAGGTCACAAGCATTATGTTTGTCTACTTGTAAAATAGCTATTTTTGACAAGTGTTCACAATGGTTAGAGAGTTTGCAGAGGACAAAAAATTCAAATGTATCACAATGCACAGCATAACTGATGTATTTGTGGTATCAAAGTTCTCCTAGAAATGAAGAAATATAAACAAAAGATAAAGCATTAAAAATAAGTATTGAAAAGGTCTAATAGCACTAAAAATCTCATCAAAGCTGCAAAGTATTCTGCCTGGTGTTGTATCACTGAATAGTACCTCACTGCACTTACCAGAAACACAGTCTAATAAAAAATATCACCGTATAAATAGTGAAAATCCATTTATCTCCATTTTATCACCTATAATTCACACACACTTTGTAAAACCTAATGCATACCAGAGATTGTTGAAACTATGACAAAAATTAATTTTATTTTTCAAATTCTAGTCCCTAGCCCATTTTCATCTCATTCACCTCAAACAGAATTTCATAACAATCATATGCAGTACTGTTGGTTCCTGGCAGTTGCAAAACCTCTGAAGTCAGCAAAATATCGTTCAGGTAATACACTACAAAACTAATACTGACCTTTAAAATTATGAATCGCATCCACTTCTAAAGGACTGTTATTTCTGGTTATTCCACCTTCTGAAAAATCATCCTATGCCACTTCTAGCACATTGATTCTAGAAATAATGGATGTTTAGTCATTGTTCCTATCTGGATGCCTCTGCCTGTGATTCATAAATAAATAAACATTTCTATTTTCATAAATACTAATTACAAGCCTGCGTGTGCAAAGATGTAGCACACAAACCAGGAAAAAAGAGACACCTTTAAAAAACACAGACCAAGCACAGAACATTAAACACTGCCATTCTGATGAATCTTAAAATCACCCACTGAGTTCTGCTTTTGTGTACACAGATGAGGGCATTTTAATGTAACCAAAGACATAAAAAATCAACACATTATGCAAATGTAATAACAAATGTAAAATGATAAATTAGCAAGAAACTATTCAATTATTACTGTGACAAATTCCTGTAGATGGTGCCACAGTAAATGAACCTGAACTTGTTCTGGTTGACTGCAGTGTTCTGTTGAAACATTTGCATTTGGTTTGTTTGCTGCTTATATAGATCACTAAAGTAGATAGCATCTGTTTAATGAGCTCCCACTTCATTACAGAGTTGCACTACTTACTGAGTCATTCTCCTTAAGCATGCAGGCTGCATAATCTGGTGTTGTTTTAAAGCAAATACTAATTTATGATTACCTGTTACATTAGGCCACTGAAAATTGTAGTTATACTGGCTTGCATGAGCAGAATGCTAATGGCCTGATTATGGATTGTAGTGATGGCTCATGCTTACAGTCTACGAACATAAATTCCCATCTCAAGCATTTCGCCTGAACAAAGCATGGAGTGCAGAAAGCAAAAGGGATAAAATACACTGACTTGTAAAACACATAAATTATGGTCTCTGTAGCCATCAAACATAGGAACATAAGGGATAATCAGAAACATTTCAGTGATACTATGCTGCTAATATAGACAGCTGAATGACAATAGAATTATTCATTGAAGTGTTATGATCATCATGAAATTGATATCACTGTGATAGCTAATCAGATCTTTTTATGAGTAAGAAGGTGAAAAAATCTCAGAAATGTTACCATTACAAGAGGTATCACTGGTAACCTGTAGATCGTGAAAAACATGCGGAGCACAGCTGTAAGCGTGATCAAAGTAGTGATGAGTAAACACAATATATTATAGCTCTGAACTGGTCAAATTGCACCTTCAGACAAGGTCCATAGAACTGGAATAGACCCTGAACTGTTGAGCCTAGCCCCCAAAATTGCAGGTCAGCATGCAACAGATGTTTACTTCAGATGAGTCCACCGGCTATCTTTTCCAATGCTACCTTAAACTTAAGCAAGAAAATGTTTCTCCATACATTAAAAGCACTTAGTACATCCCTATGTCCCATACCACACAGTAAGGCAGTAAATAAATACATAGGCCTTTACTCTGCTCACACAGTCCCTGCCAATCTGACTTCAGAGCAAAAACTAGTTCTGGAGTGTACCAGAGGGCTTTTCACCATGACACATTAGGAACAATTCCAGGAAGTACCTACAGGTCATCCAGTGAGTAATACTGACCACTACCTGCTTAAATTAATCTTGCTATTAAGGTGAAATACTGAAACCAAGAACTATTGACCTAAACTTCGGACAAGAAACCTAACCAAGAGCATCCTAGAGCAAAGAATGAGGAGACTGAAACTCTCTGAAATGGGATTAAGCTGTTTAACCATAGCACCATGAAATCACAGAGGACATACATCCGCTTAGACAGAATGGCAACAAAAAACACTCACAAAACCAAAATAGAGGCAATACTGTAAAAACATTCAGCTGAAAGTTACACGTGAAAGCTTAAGAAGACACAAACTGTTCAGACTAGACACATAGAAAATAGTACAGGGTAAAACAGAAGACAGGAATCAGGAAGGCTAGGCAGAACTTAAACAAAAAAATCCATGGAGGGAAATACATAAGAAATTATTAACTAGAAGAAAAAATTCAGAGTACAATGATGGATTTGGCAGACTTCTGAAGAGGGAAGGTAGCTATAAAGAATGAAGGTGACATTTCAGAGAACCTGAAAGATTCCTCAGTAAAAATACTCACCACAAAGGATGTTAAGAAGATATGTAACCTTCAGCCCTTGTTCCAGTCAGTAAAAATAGGGTATCACCAAAGATTGAAGAGTCTATAACATCTGTGACCCAAGTTTAGTCCTCAACTATTTAACCAATACGTTATCCAGTCTGTACTACCTCGCATGCAAATGTGTAATTCTCTACTTAAATGTGCATAATTATCTACTTATAGGACCACTTCTTTCAGGGCAGAGCACAAGATGAAAAAGACAAGCAAGAATTAAGCCCTTTAAGCTACAACAACAAGCAAGTATTTTCTTATCACCTACTTTGAGTCTTTCTTCGATGGAAAGACTTGAAACTTATGTCTAACAGAAGTGACAGACTAAGAAGTGAAATAAGATGAAAGTCCTGCGTACATAGCAAGAAGCTGCAACAAGGGCAGTGGATATACGCCCAATAAAATACTGTGCCTCTGTGACACAACATTAACACAACACTGCACCACTACAGCTGTTCTGTCTTCTGTTACAATGCTACTCAATCAGTACTGCATAAGAGGTCCCTGCACCACAGCATGTTGCATTACTTTGGCAGAAAATAAACCTCCTTGCGTTCTAACACTCTTCACCGAAGTGAGAGGCTAGGTGCGGCTAAGTTTAAATTGTGAGTGATGTCCAATTTGCTACTACCAGTCCAGTCACGTTTAATATGTACATTATACTACCACGATTCTGGATACACTAATAGCAGTCTGCACCTTCAGTCCAGCCGTGCTCATGAACTGGCATGGCCGCATTTGGTTGCGTTCAGTGAGAAACTGTGACAAGTGGCTACTGAAACAGTGCAGTGTTATTTGTGCAACAGGTATAGAGGTTTTTCGAATTGCCGGTGATAGTGACTGTCTGCAAGAAAGCACGTGCAAACATAAAACGCGTGAAAAGGTTATAAATAATACAGTCTGGCTATAAACATGAGGGAGTAACTATTCCCGAGAAAAGCGCTTAGTTGAAGTCTCACCCAAGGCGTCCCAAGGCGGGGGAGAAGCAAGGCTCAGCCCGTCGGCCGATCCCGGCTGTCGGAGGCAGTCTGAGGTGGAGTTTCCCTTGACTTGCTCACGATGTTATCTTCTTTTCCTCCGAAGATGATCTTCTCCGAAAATCCCCTATTTCCCTGGCTATTTTTATATTCTTTCTACATTTAAGGTGGAGTCTGAGTGACTGTAGTCATACGTACCTTTTATCATGATTGGTATAAAATCCTCTCGCTTCACATTTAAAGGTCTAGTTTACAAAAAATTGAGAGCGCAGACTCGAAGAGAGGTGGTCGCACCTCTGAGGCGGGTAGCCTTTGGGATGGAGGTGTGTTTTGGTATTAAAATGGTATTAAAACGAGCAAAGTTCACGACAGGATAGGACTTTGGCAAGGTTTCGAAAACGTGTTGGCTCAGGGGGCCAGATGAGCTGCTTATCAGTTCTAGAGGACCATTTCTTCCCGCTTTATCATCACGGAGCATGGCCACAGAATCTTCACTCCGCTCCATCCTCTATCGTATGTTGCAGGGAGTTGCTGTGTTAGTGGATTCCTTGTATGCCTGCTGCAGCTGTGTCCCATCCTCAGAGCTCCTTTTGATTTTATGCTTTTCCTCAATAGGTGAACATTGCTATGTTTTTCGTATAAACTTTAATTTTCAGATGTAAAACCTTGATTTTACTAATAATTCCACACAGCATATTGCACAGTAGATGCACATTTACGTCTTTCAGGCTTTCAGGATTTAGACGAGTCTTTCACCTTGTCAGGACTAAGTAGTAGTGTCTCTCTTTACCTCTGTAAGCTGGTAGCCACAGGTCTTCACCAAGAGAAGAGCAATCAAGTGCTGCACCATGGGCAAAACCTTTAACCTTAGCAGTTCAAGATTTGGAGTACCCAAAAAACCACAGCATAAAACAAAAGTCTTGAGTTATCAGCAGTTCCTTTGCACTTTTGACTCATAAAATATTTTCTTATTTTTTTTTCCATCATATCAGTACTTCACTTTGATATAACTAAGAACCCAGAAGGCTTGCTGGCCAGTAGACCTTCTGTGCACTTGAGAAATGCAAGACAAAAAGAAGCGCCGAGAATCAGGTTCTCCCTCTATAAAGCTATGCTAAGCCACAAAGACTCTGACTAGAATGGATACTATGTGTCACTGCTTCACGGGTTCTATTCTCAAGACATGATAAGACATAAAGTTTTCCACAAAATAATCAAGGTCTACTTGATTTTTTTTTTCCCAGAATTCAGCTGTCCTTTTGATTTGGACCAACACCTTTACTTTCACCTAGCTTTGAAGCCACTTCTAGATTTCTAGTTCTCTCACTTCCATTCTCAGTGTCTGAAGAAGTTTTGACATAAACCAGCTGGAACTGGTTGTTGTCTTTTTAAAAAATGTCATAATTGTTAAAAAAGAAAACAGTCAGAATGTTTTGAATTACTTCTGAACTCTGAGTAAATGAACTCTGCAGACAAAGATTAGAAGCAGAAACCAGTTAAAAGCCTCCTCAGACCTGAAATGGACAGAAATTTGGAGGATTGTTATGTTACACAATTAAGGCTCATTAGAGCACAACTGTACACTTGCAAGCAGTGGATGTCAGGAAGAGAGGAAGATGGACTAGAGGCAGCTTTATTTATAACTGCCAGTTCTGGAATGCATTAAATTATACAGATGAAGTAATTATGAAACTTTAATATAAGTTTAAGTCCTGAGCTCCACACAAAAACAAGGCTGGTTAGGAATATCTTTTAGTAGGAAACAAACATTATTTTGGAACTACAGATAAGTACAAACTTTTCTAACTCATATAAAGTTGAAAAGAGAAGTTTGTCCTATGGAATCAAACCATGATTGAGATTTGAAACCTATTAGAAGAGCGAGAGTCAGCCCTTTGTACAAGCAGTGTGAAGTAGCACAGAAAGACACCAGGTCCACACAGAAGCTTCAACAAGGATGGATTCTGCTCCAAAGACATGGCTCAGAAAACAAAATGCTATATTACAAGAAAAGACATTTGAAGACGAAAGGCATGTGGAATTTCAGATCAAAGTAAAAAAAGCACATGGACATGATTATACTGTTTTATCAAGTGATAAACATAGGACAACGTGAGACTGGAGAATGGAAAAGAGATTCAAGAAATGCAATAGATTACATCACTTAGCAAAAATTTGCAAACTGCAGAGGTATATGTAATTTGAAAAAAAAAAAAGCTAGCTCTGTTAAAATTCTTCTATGGATAAAAGATAGCACTCAGCTCTGCAATCTCTACATGAAAACAAGCAGTAAAACAGAATCACAGAATCACAGAATGGTAGGGGTTGGAAGGGACCTCTGTGGGTCATCTAGTCCAACCCCCCTGCCGAAGCAGGGTCACCTACAGCAAGCTGCAC
>Ga0065711_1009646_pt1 | contig 11736 bp, 6 predicted proteins | sample Hoacrofraction12_FD_59098 | JGI IMG/M metagenome (GOLD analysis project Ga0065711, IMG submission 59098) | Hoatzin crop microbial communities from Cojedes, Venezuela - Epithelial fraction 12 v2 (version 2) | ecosystem: Host-associated > Birds > Digestive system > Esophagus > Crop | place... | reverse complement strand
TTCCCTCTGAGGGTGCTGGAGCCCTGGCCCAGGCTGCCCAGGGAGGCTGTGGAGTCTCCTTCTCTGGAGATATTCCAGCCCCGCCTGGACGCGGTGCTGTGCCCCCCGCTCTGGGTGACCCTGCTTGGGCAGGGGCTTGGGCTGGGTGACCCACAGAGGGCCCTCCCAACCCCGACCATTCTGTGATTCTGTGATTCTGTGATTCAAGGCAAGTCACAGCTCTGTCCTACTGACAGCTGAGTTTCAGCCACAAAGGTTTGCCCTGTGGTGAGCTTTCTCACTGAATGGTTTATTCCTTGCCCCATTTTAATCTTTCCAAATCCTGCCAGCAAATGCACTGCCTCGCTCTCGCTCTTCTTAACGACGTCATCATTTTTGCCCCTTCTTCGTAACTCGGTCACTTGTCCTGGCACATGAGATTTGTGCTTCAAGCTCTGCATCTGGGCCCTGAAAGGCGCCAAGTGGCCTGGCACCGTGCTGGCTGGTGGCTCCCTGGGGACTGGGGGGCAAGCTGGGGTGGGGAGCTGGGAACAGCCCCAGCCCCAGGCATGGGGCACCTCCCTGGGGACAGGGCAGGAGGTCGGCGGAGCTGCAGACTGGCACTGCTGGCAGGTTGCTGGGGCAGGGACTGACAGCCCCAGGCTGGGCTGAAATGGGGTCTGGAGCCGTGGGCAGCAGTGGGAGGGTGTCCCAGGTGGGGCTGGGCACGGTCTGTTAGTGCCACCAGGGTCCTGACATTGCCCCTCAGGCAGCTCATTTGTACTATCCAGGTCACTGGGACACAGAAAATCCTTCACTGTTTTGAGGTTGGCTAAGACCGGCTGGTATTTCACCTGCTATTATATACTAATATACTTCATATCCTTGCTTTTAAGTAAGATACATCCGCGGAATCCTGTGTAGTCCAGTAACACCCTCGATAGATATTTCTTTCAAAACTCTCATGTTACAGTACACAGGTCATTTGCCACATGTGTTAAAATTTTCCTTCCTTTGAAATCAGCAATACTCAGACTGAAAGTATGATCTTTTTGCGTCATATAGAAACTTCCAGGGGAGGGGGAAAAACAAAAGATATAAAAAAAAGAAGCTGACTGATGAGAAAGCTGCTGCCCCGCTGGTTTTGAAGCTATTCTTTTACCTCTCCTGTTTGACCATTGTCCGTGTGATCTGAGATAGCTCTCATAAACGTCTTCAAGATCTTGTTCTACTGCTACCTTAGTGAAGATTTCAGTTATGTCCAGCTTACATCCTAGCTAACATGGAACTTAATACTAGAAGCAAGATTAATATCCAGGTTGTGCTCCGTTTTACCTCCATTAGTCTGGACTACTGCGACCCTGGAAAAACCATGTGTGCAACTGACTTCTGTCCTATGACGTTCCTTTGCTTATTTTCTGGAGTTGCTTTAATTGTTTCCAGTGACACTTATTTTTGAGAGAAAAGTCCTGCAGCCAGAAATTACAATAAACAAGGCACCATAAGCTAGGACTGCTTGCAGTCATGTCACACTGAAATCTATAACATTTCCTGACTTTTTTTTAGCCTCTTCCATAGAAATAATTTTTGTATACTGTGTGGATTATTCTATGTGTTGTGCTAGTCTAACTTCTTCCTCCTGTAATAGAAATAAAGCCAGAATAAAAGGATTTCAGTGAGGCTGAGCGAATTCTAAAATACTCCATCCTGGGACTTTCCTCACTTTATTGCTCTCTGGAAATTCAGAAGGAAAAAAAAATATTCTGAAAGAATGTACAAGAAAATTGCACGTATTGTGGAGAGTTTCCAGCTTCTTAGTTAATCTTCGTACAGTTTTCTGCTCGGTGTCTGAGCCCCTCGATGCTGCAGCTCCCCTCTGTTTCTCCTGCAGGGCTGTGAGACCCCCAGGCCTGCTGTCCTTCGCAGCTTCGCTAGCAGCGGTGTGTAACACGGCTGCGCGGTGAGTGCCCAGGAGCAGCTCGGCAGCGGCCGCGGTCACGGTCCTTGCCCTCCCGTGTGACGATGTGGTCACGGAGGACAGTAACAGGCAGACAGGTCCACGCTAGAGAAGCCTGTGTGTATGATACACGGGCATCTGAGACACCTTTGGTGCTGCAGAGCACTGGGATCAGTGTGCAGAACGGACCTGACCTACCCAACCCAAACTGTGCTGCTCACTCTAAGCGCTCCATGCAAAGATCTTCACGGTGTCCTCTGTTGAACTTCACTCTGTGTAAGTACACATAGAAGGTCAGTCTGACCCAATTATTCAGCTAGAATACGTAGTCTAGGATTAACAGCAGGCCAAGATGTTGACAAACGTGGCTGATACAAGAGAATCTAATCAGGAACTACTGTCCTTGGGAATGAAGTATATCTGGGAAGGACATATAAGCTAAGATGTTTTTTAACAAGTTGGAACTAGCAGCAGAAGAATGATAAAGAGTGCCCTTAAATGAACTATCCTCACTATTACACCAAAAATCACACCCCTTTGAGTTGGAGAGCCTGGCCCAAGCAGAGACCCTGATTTACTGGGCACGCGTAGTAAATTTTAGGAGTACTGCATCTTTAAACTGAAGTGAGAAGAGAACTAACAACATAGTGAGGAGGGTATGTCTAACAGGCAGAACTGACATTTTTAACTATATGAATATGCAATGTGATTGTAAACAGTGTGCTAGCTTTGTGGAGTTACCACCTAGCACCCATCTCTGCACAGACATGCAATAAACTGATATCTGGGCTTGGTGTGCGTATTGGATGCCGCACACCGGGTAACGAACTGCGTTTGTGAGACAACTGCACCTACCAAAGCAACTTGCACGCAACCTCTGTTAATCACCCAGCTGTAATTTGTGGATTCGTAAAGTCTCATAGCAGCTAAAGCAGGCTTACCACTAAACAAAAATATCTTCAATTTAGAGCTTTATTCTGGTCTTTGGGCTGCTGTTCCCTTGAGCTGGCAGAATTGTTTCTGCAGCCAGGTGGTGAACCTGATCAGGTAAGTGGAAACCATCCTGGCAGAGAAATGTAACAGTATTAATGCAAACCAGTTCTCTGACCTCAGCTGCAGAAAACATCTGCCAACACAGAGGAAACAACAGCTTGAATTTGGAACAGGTAGTAGACTGCTACTTCTTTTTATGGCAGCAGTACCAGCTTCAGTGTTTATAAAACTATTGTCTGTGTTACTCCGCAAGACTTGTAAAGTTAGCTGCAGAAAGACAAGTTGTTAAACATCTTCTTGCAATAAGCTTCTAAAAGAGAATTATATCAGAGAAAGACCAGGATGAATGACTTTTCCTTATTATTTTATGATCAACATTTTGTACTTTCCTGTGGCGGTTTCTGTTTGTTTGTTCATTTTTTTTTTCCCTAGAAGGACAACATTTCAGTCTGCCACCTAATGACCTGAATGGAGCAACACCAGCCTAAACCATGACCTGGTCAGAGAGACTCTTGGGAAAACTGGTGTTACAGAGGGTAACACTGGTAACATGTAACCTCTGCATCAGCTACAAACTTCCTTTATGAAGTCCTGTTTTAACCTCCTGGCCTCCTCAGCTTGAAAGAAGCAGGAACAGAAAATTACCACAGCTGTTGGGAAGATAGCGACAGTGTTTTGCAAGCTGTGAAACCCCACTATTGAGTCATTAAACGATTAGCATGAAGAAATACTAGAATATTTTATATTTTTTTTCTTTCCCATCAATACAGAAACAACTTGTTAATGCTCCTTTCAGCTTTCCCCCCACCCCATCTCAACTAAAACTCTTTAAAATCTCACCTGTGAGCTATATTTGCAGATAATACATAACACTTTAACAAAACTACAAAGGATTTTTCTGCAGACAATTCGAGATCTCATTCAACTCACAGCAATACCAAGAAGATTCTTTTCACCATCTTTTTATCAGTGACTTCATGTAAAGGAGTATTGTGCGCTACTGGCAAGATCCGCAAGTGTAAATGAGGAATGCTTAGAACAACGAATATTGGACAGCTGTGGGCACATAGTCTCTCATCAGTTTAAGACAAGATTTACCCCTAAATGTGTGTAAAGTGGCTTTCTGTAAAGTGCAATAATTTAAAGACAAAATTATTTCTTTATGTTATGACTAAAGACACAGATTTTCCCTTGATCTCTTTGCAAAAAAACCCCCAGGATTTTTCAAAAATATGGACTTCCAGTGCCACAGGTGATAGTTTTTCCATTATTTAACATGTAGGGGAACTATTACAGAGATCATACGGGTATCTTAAGCACACACAGATTTAACAAAAACTCCAAACAGCCAGTATGTATCTCCAGTACCACAACAACTGAAGAGTGTTCTAAAAGTTTAGTATCTTAAGGTTAAAGCATATTACAATTCCTCTTCCTTTATTAATCTATTGCGTCTGATCTTCTGTCTATCCATTGATATCACAGCATATCATACTACAAAACAGGACTCTGTCTTGGTAATGATGCCTAGAGGAGCTAGTTTCCCAAGCATGGATAAAAATGATTTAAAATGTTTTCTGTACTTTGAAAATTATTAGAAAATATTTCCATTATAAACATTAAAAAAAAAGTGTTTAAAAAAAAATGACATATCAAGATACGATAAAAGAAATTTGATTTCCCCCCTTTGGTAACTAGGTAACTTGCTAAAAAAGGACAAAGCCAAAAAGGCATTAAAGGCATTATCCATTAAAAGTTAATTCAGGGAGGTTATATATTCTGTGATGGATTTAAATTTGCTGCAAATTCTGCATTCATGCAGGTTTATCACAAAGCAAGCTAATAGCACAAACGTACATTTTTCAAATGCATGGAGATCTTTGCAGTCAGGTGAAATGCAGATAAAAAAACTACTGAAGTGCAAAGCACTGGTCCAGGTCCCTTCCCTTCTCTCTGTGTGAGTTATCTATCACCTCATTTAGAAAAGCCAAGTACTTAAAAGCAATAAAATGAGTATTTAAGGACCCTATAAATCTTAGGCTTCCTACATCATACACGCACTATTATTTCTAGGTATAAAGGAATGTCTATTTCATCATAACAAAACAGCCTTAGCTACAGAACTCAGAATAAACATTTTTCTCTATGTAAACATAGCATAAAAAGACCTGCAAAACAGAAGCATGAAAGTATGCAATATGAAATATTGCTCAGCCTCAAAAATAAGACGAATGTAAATAATTTTACTATAAAGACTGTTCCTCTTGGACGGCTGGCACAGCATTATTGCCAAGAAATAGCACATATAAATATTTTATCACATATTTCTTGACAGTTAGAGGGGTTTTTTTATCAGCTGAAAGGACTGTCCATACTCGTCTGTCTATGTGGTGCACTGCATATCCATAAAACAGGAGACACTATCCACTAAAGCGTGTGCCTCCCAGTGTCCTCCACACCACCTTCAAGCTCACTGCCTCACAGAAAACAGCTGCCATGCATCACAGGACAGTTACTGTGTGCTATGGATACCCTACATTTCTGTTAAGAAACGTTTTATAGTTTCCCTTATATTTGACACCATCTTTAGATCGATCTCCAACAGGAACCCACTTCATTCAGCACACAGGGTAGATGATAGTCTCGTAAGACCTTGCTTTTTCCTCATTCAGTGAGAAACTCAAGCCTTTCTTACTGCACGCTATTCAAATCCTGCTCTAAAAAATGAAATGGTCAATTTTCTCCTCGCCCCCCTTTATTTTCCCCCCAGCCCCTTAAGATTTCTTAGCAAGTGTGAGCCTGGTTGTCTCTGGAATAGTGAGTTTACTCCTGCAAACACCTAGCAGGTACAAAGAAAGTGTTGCTGGGGCAGCTGCAGACCTGAGCTTGGAGGAATCCTCTGACTTTAAACGCTAAATTGAGGCACTGCTTCCAGCCCCGAGGGCAACCCCAGCACGCAGTCCCTCCCACTCGTGGAACGTATTTCCTAGTGCGTGGGGTTGAACTGGGCAGCCTGCCTTCTGCATCTTTCCACTAGATTTGGGTTCTTAGGGACCAGCTGCAGTTTCTGTCAACCTTCAGTCTCGCTAAAGTACTTGTTAGTGAATTTTATGTACGAAGAAAGTTGTGGCTTTAAATTAATTTGAAAATTCGAAAATCTTACGCAAAGTACAGATTTTGTGATCACTCAGTGTCCCATTTTTGCATCTGCAGATCATGGATTACAATTTGCAGATGTCTCATGGCTGTAAATGAAATCACCTGTCACTGTGCCCAAATATATGACGACCTGAATAATACTAATTGCTGTAAAAAAAACAAATAAAAAGCCCCATGCTAAGCTACGTCTCTCTTTGCACTCCACTTCTCTTCCTCTCCCTTCCAGCTTCATGCTTCTCAACTCATCATCAAACTGGTTGCTAGCAAACACACCCTTGCATGGGGCAGAGCAAAACACAGATGACCCATGTGCATCAGGTATAGGCGCAGACAGTGCTACAAAAATATGAACATATATTGCTTTTGGATGCAACGTGCCTCGTAAGCACGAGTGTTGCACATCTGCAGCACGAATTGTCCAGAAACCTGGATAATCCACCCATGGATAAATCAAAGGCAGACTGCGCACCAACACAAAGACCACGTACGATACCCACAGTTACTGAGAACCTCCAAGCACTCCAGAAGAAGTATTACCTCTAGTCTCCTCTAACTTCCAAATCTTTCACCAATTATTTTAGTGACTGGTTTTCCCACTCTTTTTTTTTAATCTATTTTTACTTATCACCTGTGTAAAAAGTCAGTCTTAAGAGTATTTTATTTGACTGTGGCTCTGGGGGCTGACCCTATTGATAATGTGAGTAGGTTATCATGGGGAAAATGTGTTCCCCTTGCACAACAAACAAAATGTTGACTATCACACTGAAATTTAGTTTTAAGGCACAGAGATATCCGTAAACACCTTACTATAATATGTATCACTGCTTCTGCAGAGCAAAGTTAAATTAGGACAAAACAAAAATTAATTTGTAAAAAGCTTAACAACTCAATTTTTTAAAGCTTTTTAACTTCTTTTAAGCTATTTATTCTTGCTGTCTCAGCTTTGGAAGAGGTTTTCCTTAACAGTGACTGAAAATTCCAAATTCATTTCTTAGATACACTTCAGCTCAGTAATTCACTTTCCCTATACGTTACTTTGTTCAACAGCTTCTTTTACAATCTATTAAAAGTAAAAATAATTTTCTTGGGGAAAAATACCATTATGTCTACCCTTGACTCATAGGAAAAAAAGGAAAAATAATAAAAATCAAAGTTAAGAGATATGTCAGAAACATGTATTTATATAACTGACTTGGTGTTTTAACTTGTCTTACTTGTCTTTACCCAGTTTCCCTGGACTAAATGGTATTTTGAAATAGTACAAAGGTAAAATAAAATAACCTTTGAGTTTCACCACATTTTGAAAGCTGCATGGCTTTTTGCAGCTGTGGTCAACAACACACTAACACTCTGAAGTTGAAGGCAGACTGTAACCAGTTTGTGAAAAGGCCCCAGAAACAGGCAAGGCTACACGTTTTCCAGAAGATGCAAAAACTGTAACTACCACTGCAGGTGGTAGGTACCACTTTCTGGCTTTTATTTCCCCTTACAGCGGACTGTTCCATTACCTGGAGAGAGAGAGATATCCAAGTCAAGCAAGATGGAACCCAAAAGTCTGGGGATGCTGGAAGTGTTTGCAGCCACATAAACTCTACAGTGGAACAAATGGAGACAGAACAAGTGCCTGCTTTTTAACCAGGCCGAGCAAGCCTGGTCTCTCCAGGAAGAGATTCATATAGCAAGCAGCAGAAGGACCATAAATTGCTTTCTGCCAACATTAGGTGAAGAATGATGGTTTCTATTGTGTCAAACTCCAGACACTTATCACAAAACCCATTATGAAAGGCTGCAACAGAGAGACTAGAGGCAGTGTCCAGTTTTGAGATGAAAACACAGAAATCTGGGTGTTTATGTGCAGACAATTATACGTGCATTTTGTCTATAAGGTTGCATCACAATCAAATGGAGACACAGTCAGTATTACCTAGTGGCATCCAGAAAATTAATTGAGCTGACCAGTCATAAGGTGTCTACTTTACAGGGATGGAAGTCAGTCTCTGGCCTCCACTGAATGAATTACACGGTCACTGAAAACTTATAGTCGACAAGAGCTTATGCACCTACAACACAGGGAGAGACCCAGACTGCTAATTCTTGAGAGCATTAATCATATTCACAGCAATAAAAGAGAATTTCCAACCCTGAGGGAAATAGTTTTGTCTGGCTCAGGCAACCTCAGCGAGCAGCACCAGTCATTTCCACAGATCCGTTCATCACCACACGAATTAGGTTTACAACCAAGTGGAACCCCTATGACACGGGATGGAGTAAAGTAACCCTCATCTTGCTGAGCAAAGCAGAAGCAATAATAACTTCGTACTGCCAGAGGGACCTCCATTTCTTCCATGTGGACCAGGTACGAAGGACAGGGAAATACAACATATGATGCCTGGACCTCTCTGATTTGTCAATATTCATATTGTGCCCCATAGTGTAAACTGCTTTTGAGGAAGCCTACCGGGGTGAAACATGCTTGTTGAGGAAGTTCAAGACAGTACATCTTCCTCTGACCTTTCATTAACCCCAGCCTACGAAGGGGACACAGAATTAATACAGCTGGCCCTCTGTGAGCTGGGATTCACCAGGAATCTTGCTAAGGAAAGAAGAGTTGGTAGCAAGGAACAACGGCGCAGAAGATGAAAGAGCGGAAGAAGAAAAGACGCTGTCAAACTGTTTGGTGACTATGTTTAAGGTTCAGAGTTCTGGGAAATACAGGAGGAGGAGGAGGAGGATACAAGCTCTGCCAAACATATGGTTACTAGGAGTGTGAGACTGATCGCTGAGTCCCTGCAGGTGCCCAAGTGCTAAAACATCCCTAAGCCCTCGATAGAGGGCTTCAATGATTTAGGGTAGTACCTAAAATACAAATACACATTTTAACTGCGGTATCGTTAAGCAGTTGAAGATCAGGAAGATTTATAAAATGTATGGAATGCTCAAAAAGCCATGCACCAGCAACAGTGTGTTGTGGAGCAACAACAATGTGCATCTGCTCTGCTGCCCACCAGGTAAAAGCACCAGCTATCCAGAGTTCCTCATGCACAGTGGCTTGAGTTTTTTGGCTCAGAACTGGCAACAAATGCTGCCTAGCAAATGGGGTTTTCTGCTGATTTTTCCCCAGCTTCCATCAGTCAATAGCAGATGGAATTTCATTTTTCTAACAATGACTATAGGCTTGGAATAACAACTCTTACATTTCCAACTGAGATGTTGGAAAGCAACAACAGCAATAAAAAAATCCCACACAAACATTCTGGCCATCTGGACACTGAAATGCAGAATTAATGCTTCACTACAGCTAGGCTCTTTTAACAGGCCCACATTCTCACCGTGGGTAGAATTAGGCACTGTATTTCTACAAACTATCATATGTAGAAGATAACTTGATATTCATAAAGAAATAGTTTTCTATAAATATAGAAAATGTTAATAAACCTGATGGTTTAATAAAAGTTTATGGAGATGCAGCCAAAACTATGACATCTGTTTGTAAAATGAGAAAAAGCTTACGTGTGAAAAACAGATCAAGTAATTAGTATTTTTAAAAATAAGACAGTTACTGCTGCAAAAATCTGCAAACTTGGTGGAAACTAATCTTTAGTTTGAAGTCTGGTGGAGCAGAATTTACATTACAGTTAGAGAATGAGAAATATTGACAGTCTTGACCTATTTTGCAGCTAGGACTGAGCAGAAGAGTGCTATAAGCACTTCTGGATTGCTGAGATAGGTTACTACAACAAAACACTCAGAACATGATTCACCTTAATACTGGTGTGTTTGTAAATATTAATTAGGGCTAATGACTCCATTTTAAAGTAAGTAATCACTATCACAATGATGATAAACTAGAGTTCTAATAATGTACAAAAGAATCTTGAAAATGGTATCAGGGAAATCTCTTTTCACAGACATTTTTCTAACTGAGGTAACAGAAACCAAACTGAGCAGATATATTCTCAGCTTTGAATTTTGACTTTGAAGACGACTGTGTCTTCTTTGGACAAATCCATTACATGGAATTAAGTGATTGTGTATTAGCTGAGGAATACTTTATTGAAATCTGCGCCCTCGCCCTCTCCACCCATATAGAGAAGAGTGCAGAGAAATCCTATCTTTTCCTTCCCTTTTCCCAATTTTTTAAAAGATTTATTAAAATGCACAAAAAAAAAATGAATGGAAACATTTCATTTCATTTTGGACAAACCATGTCCACCGGTCCTCAACTGTTTGCATTTTTAGCTTTTCTTTTCCAAAAATCAATAAAAATGTTTGCAGTTAATATGAAATTTTAATTTTCAGAATATTTTAGGGAAGGAACTATTAATAATTCACATAGCTCCTCTACTGTACTGATCCTCTTTAAGATGTTGCAGAGCTCTGTCTCCTTGGGGAAATGGGTGGTATGTTTTCCGGAGCTCTTTTGATGCACAGTAACGAACACGCCGTACACATCACCCCTTAGAAACCCACATAAATGTGCTAACTAGCCTAGACGGCCATCTCTGGTACTTGGCAGCACTGGGTAAGCCCAGCACATTAGAAATGGCGTATAGCAGGGACAATGCTATTAGGAGACTAGAGGAATGACAGTTGTGCTCATTCCCTCCAAGAATATTGTAAAAAAGGTGAGTTCTCATACACTCTCAAGCCCCTTCGTCACTGGGGAGAACAGCCGTGTTTAAGACACCTTGGTTTTAGCAGAACTGAAAAAAAAAAAAATTGAAAATACAAGAAAGAGGTTACAGGCCTAACTTTACACAAATTAATAGAGGATCAAGATTAAAATCTGGAGTCAACACATCTTACAGACTATTAGAAGAAATTTTCCCTTTTCTTAGCCTTGTTAATGGAAAAGGTTTGGATATTCCTGTGTATGTACAGTTTATTTTTGAAGGTAAACATTAATTCTTTTCTAAGAATTATATTTCATGCTCATTCTCTTCATCAACTTCCCAATTTCTAAGTTAGTCAGCATTTTGAAGTGCAGCTTTTTAAAAGATCTCTCACCTGACCCCTGACTTTGTAATTGTGATTTTTGTTATTTAGGAGTAGTATAAACTCCATTTCACTTCCACTCATATTCTTTCTCACTGAGGACCAAGAGACAACATGGTGTTCTGAGGGGCTAATTAAGAGATTGGTGGTGACACTTCAGCAAGTCAAATTCCCCTGCTGGGAGATATTCCTTTAATTCCCTCTTTCATAATTTTTGGACTAGAAAGAAACAGCCAAGACGACAAAGCCTTTTTATAGAGAGTTATTTTGAGGAACTCAGGGTTTTAACAGTTGATCAGGTAAACACTGCAAAACAAACACAAGAAGAAAACCTGCAACAGCACCCTAACCCTGGGTCGGCACTGAGTTTGCTGCCTGCCAACAGAAATGCATGTGCTAACGCCTGTATTATGACAGTGCTGAATATTTTCTAATCAACTCTTTTGCATGGTGTAGATCAGGAGTTCTTACACAACATAACAGACACATTTCCAACTAAAATACTTGCTAGAAATTCCTCCGAAACCTTTCAGGCAACAATGTCCAGCCATACAAGCACAAAAAACAGAACAGGGAAATGCCTAGAATCTGACTAAGTGATCCTGGAAAACTCCTTATTGAAAGAACATTTTATAAACGTACCTTTTCTTAAG
>Ga0065711_1048573_pt1 | contig 11738 bp, 9 predicted proteins | sample Hoacrofraction12_FD_59098 | JGI IMG/M metagenome (GOLD analysis project Ga0065711, IMG submission 59098) | Hoatzin crop microbial communities from Cojedes, Venezuela - Epithelial fraction 12 v2 (version 2) | ecosystem: Host-associated > Birds > Digestive system > Esophagus > Crop | place... | reverse complement strand
CCGCCTAGACAAGGTCCTGTGCAGCCTGCTGTAGGTGACCCTGCTTCGGCAGGAGGGTTGGACTAGATGACCCACAGAGGTCCCTTCCAACCCCTACCATTCTGTGATTCTGTGATTCTGTGATTCTGTCCACAGTGCATGCACAGACCAGCTACCCGGCATGTGCACAGCCTGACAGTCCTGGGGATTTCAGTCAGTGTTGCTCTGGCTGTGTGAAGCAATAGCATGGTAAGTCTGCAGCGTCCAGGATTGTGGATTTGCCATGCTTACTCACATTATTCAACTGAGTCAAGCATGCATGCTCCGCCAAACATGTTCCCGAGCTCTCGGATTTACTGACCATGCACAGATCTTCTGTGCAAAGTACGTGCAGTCAGTCTGGATGCTTCCTGAAATGTGGAGTTTGTAACACATGGTCGATAGCGCTCATTCACACATAATTCCATCTGGGAAATCCCAGAGAAAGTGTTGTGGCAGCCTGACTGTTAAATTAATTTAATTTTCTATCCTTAAGGGCATCTCAACTTGCCAGCAGTCACGGTTTTATCCTCTGAAAAGAGATTCTGACATTATGCTTGGCTAACCCTAATTATTTGGCAGTTTAGTGTTTGCATCCTCTTGTGACCTGTCTTCAGAGCAACTGATACAAGCCTGCTCTCAGGACTCAGGAGTACAACCAAGCACCCAAGGTAAATGCTTTTCTAGTTCTGTTCCTCATTCGCTTCATATTCACCACTACACTTTCTTTTTTTCTTTAATTTACTGGACTCATTTACAGGCTGTCCACCAGTCTAGCAGTGGCCAGAGTTAGGTGGGATGCTGCTAGAAATGGACACTTGGTCCTGCCCTGAACGGGGAGTCACTTGTGAGGCCAAGCTTGGGTGGTGACCTCAAGTGGTGTGGTGCCACCATGAACCACCCAGGGAAGCTCACCGCCTCATCACACACGTGGGCCTGAGAAAACTGGACTGCTTCCAGTGTTAAATATAACATGGGTGAATTCAAGGGTGTGCGTCATGTCACACAACATGGAGCGTGCACCAGACCATGTAGCGGTGGGGGGGGAAAGCCCCTGTGGGTGCCTTTGAGAAGCAACTCTTGGGGGACCTGGGTGCAGGTGCAATTCCAGGCTAGGGTGTGGCATGTGAGGAAATTAGGTTGCCCAAGGGCAAAGTGGGCAGTCCTGGGTCTTCCTAGGTGTGATGGCCCGGGCAGAGGGCTGTACCTCCGTGTCTGTGCGTGTGTACTTGGGCACGTAGGCGTACGTGGGCTGCAGTGATTTGGCAGGGGCCGTGTGTGTGCGATGTGGGCAGGTGTCAGCCCTTGGTGGGTACGGAAGCGATGCAGCCAGAAGCTTGTGGGTGTATTGTGGGAGATGCTCGAGGAAATTGGGAGTTCTCCTTGCCAGAGGAGATGTGGGTTCCTGCTGGAGAGCCCCATGGAGCAGCACCTCACCATCGGTGCCAGAAGGAATGGGAGGTGGTGGTCAGATGGGAGGTGGCACCTTCTCCCACCCATCAAATGGAAATGGGAGCTTGGCCTTCATTTGTGCTGTGTGTTTAGATTTCAGGCGCTGCAGGCAGGCACTGTCCCTTACGGTTTGTACAGTCCTTGGCCTGGTAAGTCCTGGTCTTCGCCAGGGTACCCTGGCACCTCTGCGGTACTGATGAGCAATAGCAGACCCTGTGATGTTAACTCTTTCCGTGCTCTCTACAGCAACCCCCAGGCTCACAGAAGAAGAAGACGACGAGCAGGAGGATAATTCTGTTCACATACAAAGGAATGGATACTCAGCCGCTGCACGCGGGAATGGTGGCAGAAAGGAGCTTCCCGGAGGCAGCTGAATGAGATTTGACCAGTGACTAAAGCACAGCATGGAGATGTTTGCAGGACTATGGGGCCACCTGCAAATTGGTTTCTAAGGATCCATGTAATAGGAAAAGTTTTTAAAACACAAGAGAGTTTATATCTGGAAGCACGAGAGGGGGGTGGAAATTTGGCTGAGGACTGAAAGTGGAAGTAAGGAGGTTTATGAGCCCGGTCGCCCTGACACAGTCAGGGTAGCATCTCCCCCTCTGAACAATGGTTCTATAAAAACTGTTTGGTTTTGTACCTCTGAGATATCAGGTCAATTAGATTCATGATATACTTGAAGGGAGTGTGAACTCTTGGCAGGAGAAACTCCAAGCCCTTACTTGCAATGGCCTTCAAGGGCAAGTAATTACACTTTGTTCAGTTAATGTGTCAATATTTCATAGAATTAGTGAGAAGCCTCTCTGCTGAGTGTATAGGCACTCTGCCCTTTAAGATTAGCTCAGGGGAGGATTGATTGCCTCTCCTCCCAAAAGTTCAAATTCCCCAATACTATCAGAAGGTCTTTATTTCTCTTCCAGCTAAGCCAACGTGGTATGAATTCAGTGAATTACAATAAGCAATACACTCCCTAGTGCTATTTTTAGTCACTTTCCAGATTAGATCAAGTTGCCCTTTCCTTTGAAATGAAAGTAATCCATTTTTATGTGTTTGTTGCGCTCTCTGTGTTACCAACATGAGACAATCAATATCAGGGCAGTCAGTCATGTCAGTGTTGTGCTTATTATGGCTAATGCACTATATTCTCTCACTGAGGGAGTTTGCCGGTGTGGATTCTTGAGATGCTGATGATGGAGGGCTCTTGAGACAAAAGGTGAAAAGCAAAGGAGCGGAAAGGAGGGAAAATAAGCCGGTTAAAGTCAGGTGCCGGCATTATTTGACATATTTTCTAAAGGTAATTTTTTGATCAAGCAGAGAATTTGGGCACTGCTGATTGCATTCACTCGGTTCTGTTCTTCAGGCATAAGCACATCCATCCATCCATCTTAAATTTTATTTTGAATCTATGTGCATATCCTTTTTGATCTGTTGTCAGGCTGAAGGTAGGCTCATTAAAAACCCTAGAAATCCACTTAGCACTCCATGAAAGACAACTGATAGCATCCATCCACTGGAACCGTCTGGAATGCCATTCCCCATCCCGGTGTCTCAGAGGAAGATTTTGAGATGCTTTGTTGTCCTAGTCTTTAGAAATTTATTAGGTAGCAAGTAATTTGCTTACTGGCTTTTCATCTAGATGCCAAATGTTCCCTATCTGGGCCCTTTTCCTTTTGATCTCACACCCTGGGCGTGGGACCTTGTTACTCTCTTGTTACCTGTGATTTCCCCAGGGGTGGTGGGGCGTGTGTGTTGTGTGCCCTGCTTTGGATTCTTTGTGTCTATTTTATGAATGCATACTGAAATAACATATTTTTTTTAATAGGAGGCAGGAGACAGAGAGCTCCTGGAACATGACCCTAGACATGGGATGAGTCCCAGCTTGACCCAGGGTGCTTCCCACTTGTGTCCCTTTTTGAAAAAAATCTGTTCACGTTTCCCTACATCATCTGCTTCCCAACAGCGATGACATTTTGGGGTGCTACAGAATGACGTGCAACATTGACTATTCCAGTTAGCTTTGATGAGTTATTAAAAGAGAAAAACAAACAAACAAACAAAAATCTACACCTGAATTCAGAGTTCCTTGGATAGAGAAGCAGCCTGCAATTCAAGATTCTTGTAAAGGCAATAAGGATGCCACCATGCATTGCAGTGGTCCTTCTTTACATCCCTCCTACTAATCAGCTCTTTCTTTTCCTTATTCCTTTTCGTACACTCACTGGGTGATCTGATGGTTTGCTCTGGTTGTCTGGTGCTCTTTGAATGGAAGGCACAGTTCAGCTTTCATCTGAAGATGCCAGGTCCTGTTTCTGTCTGTCTTTTCTCTTCACAGCTTTAATACTCCCTTGTGGTTGCCATTTCTGAATCTTTTTTCTTCCTTTTTTGCTTGTCTCTTGGGATATTTAGTTCTGTTTGATGCAGCTAAGAATATGCACCAAAGTGCTTGGATTTAGATACTTCGGGTGAATCACTTAATACGGACACATGAAGAAGTAATGTTTATCAGAGTTACATTTGTTTTCAACCGAGAGAAGAAACTTCTAAAAATCAATTTTTAAAATTTTAATAGATCATTCCTACTTTCTGGAACACATGGTTGGGTCTTTTCCTCGGGGGCTTGCAACAAGGAAAGAGATGTGTGTGAGACAGAAAGGGAGTAGAGGGACATAAAGAAAAAACCCATTCTTTTATTTTCTGTTTTTTTTTTCCTCCAAAACCAAACAGTCAAAGAGTACCCAAATGTGAGAAGTTCAATGAAGATTTGAAAAGCATATATAGCCATATATAGACTGATTGCAGCTTCTGGCTTTTATCTGAACTTTTCTCAAATGAAGACCCTTCTAGCACCTGGCAGTTGAATCATATATCCTTGACAGGAGGCAGATGAGGATACTTTTCCAGCAGTACAGCTGGATACTTGGATGATCTTTCTTATCACTGGTCAGGATTGCGTCAGTTCTTACTGTAAGAATCAGCAACCAGGTGCAGAAATCATCACTGACTTCTGGTGCTTGGACCACGGGAAGAACTGTGGTCTGGTCCCTTGCTGGCCCAGCTCTGCTCTTCAGTGTAACCACCTCCGGGACAACGGTGGCTTGGACCACCAAGTCCATACTATAAAATGGCAGCCCAACCTAAATGCTTTCAGCCTCTCATCTTCAGGGTGGAGGTAGTTGGGCTGCCACCGGGGAGCACCACAGACCAGAGTGGGATGCATGACCTCCCTGGAAGAGCAGGTGGGAGACACGGAGGTGGCCAAGCCAACGTGGGCACATGCTTGGCCTTGTGCTGCTGTCCAAAGCAAGGTGAGATGCACTGCTTGCCCATCCCCATCAAACCTCTCAGCACCTCGATCCTGTGCCTGAAAGTCTGCTTGTGCCCACACCATGAGGATATAATTACAAACTTGAGTGTGAGCGTAGGGCCTGGGTTTGTGCTGCACATGTGGAACAAAGGTAGTGCTGCAGAGTGGAGCGTGAGCAGGCACCAAGGTCTCCCCTGAAGGAATTGTGCTAAGGTGGTCAGCAGGGTCCTTTATTTTCATGTGCTTCTTCCCTACAGCTGTAGGAGCCGTGAGGTGAGACAGGGTCAAGAGGAGGTTAGGGCAGGAGAAGGCTGGCATTAGAGGTGGTACAGGAATTAGTCGTCACCTACCATTAGGTATGAAGTCATGGGACATGATGAGTGTGATTAATGGCCCACCATGACAAAGTGGAGGAAGCAAGGACAGGGATTACAGTAAGACTAGGAAGTCTTTCAGTTTGGGTGAGTATACTTGTTCTTGGCTCAGTTAAAGGTCCTTTTCAAAGCTGTAGTTACTGGTGACATACTTCTCTGGTGGAAGAGCGTAACCTCCAGAAGGTTTTTGGAGAAAAAAAAGCACAGTAATTGCCGTGACCTACTCATAGCAGGGGGTTCTTCCAGGAGTAACAGGTGAAATGGAATGGCAAAGGCTGGGTCTCTTCAACCTGTGACATATTTGCAGGCCAAAACTGTTGCTTTACAAGGCACTATGCAAAAATCAGATTGGTACAGTGGTAACTTTCTTCTGCTTTGTGCAGAAAAAAAACAGGGTATGATTCAGTTCCTGTCTTGGATTAAAGCAGATGGCCCAGGTTTGAACTGATATATTACTTAAAAAAAAAATTGCACAGTCACTGCCATAAATTCATGTCTTTGGTGAGGCTGGAAGCTGGCTGTGAATGCCAGGGAAGGGGTTAAGTGTGTCAGGAGATTGTCAGCCATTGGTCTGACTTTAAAACAAGGTGCTGGAGGGCATATCTTAACTTGACATGTTGCATTGTTAATTTACAGCTTGGGTGTGGAAGGACCTGCCTTCCCTTCTTTGTAATCTATGCAGGTGTGCACAGAACTTCAAAGCCAGTTGCAGTGGGGCTTATGTCTGTGAGAAAGCATGGGCTGAACAAAAATGCGCTGGGAGATGTGAACCCCAGCTCCCTTGTGCAACTGCCTGCAAGTCAGTTTGTAAGTGTGGATTTCTGCTGGGTGTTGTTTGTGCAGAGGGGTTTTATCCCTTCTCCGAAGGCCACAAGTCCCCTGCTGCAGATTTTAGGTCTTCTGCTACAGTGAGATTTTTTTAAATGATTTTTAAATATGTGTTTGAAATCACATAAGCACACTGGTCACTGGCTCTCATTTTTTTTGTCTGTTTCCAGATCACGTGTGAAATACTCTGCATTTATATCAATGTTTTAATTAGCGGTATTTTGAGGCATCTCAGAGGAGAAATTTTTAACCCGAAAACCGATTGCAGACTTTTCACACTGAGAATTCACTATCAATTATTTACCACACCAAACTGGACAGCTAAAAACTATTCTACTGGTCTGGACTGGTTGGCTAAAGTTCTTTAAACCTAGAATAACTCAAAGGCACAGAAACAGCCCGTAGTGGGTGGTGAAGCACAAGTGCTCGTGCTCTTCCAGACCCTGTGTGCAGTTGTTATTTGTAGGAAGTGGAGCTCTCAGTAGGTTTGGCAGGGCAGGGGCCACAGTTTTGCCCACACAGGCATTTGCACATGGGTACCTAACCATTCACATTTCACAGTCGAGCAGAGCAGAGATCATTCTATCCCATTTTTTCTCCTGCAAGCTGGAGCGAAGAGTCTTTAGCTCTGTATTCAGAATTACTAAGCTTTTTTTTTTCCCCCCCATGTGTGACATTAGTATAGAAAAATTGCAAGGAAATTAAGTGTGTCAGTAAAATTGGACCTCACAATTTTGCTGATTTATTTAATGGCTCCAGTACTTCATTGTTGCTTATTATTATGATCACAATTATGGAAAGAATAATAGTGATTGGTTCCTTATGGCTCTGCTTTGTTTGGTGGTTTCTTTTATAGATTTCTCTGTCCATTTTATGTTTTCACTTATCAATTTTTTTGGACCTCCCTGAATGAAATTTGGTGTTGCTGTACAGGAGAGGGTACTTCAGCTGCAGTTATGCAGCAGAGAATGTTAGTCTTTGTCAGCATTTTTTTGGGTATTTGACATTTGCCTTTTGTCTGATACAGAATGAGACTTGCACGTTTCAAATGCTTTAAGGGAAACGCACAAGGGTGGCAGCCTCTGATGGCCGGGTAGGCTGGTATACGCTCACGCTCCATGGATGACTGGTGAGGCACCGGGCATCCGAAAATGGCCTGGGAAACACTTACTGGCTCCAGCTGTTTCTAATGCCTGACTGCAGGCATAACTGGGAGCTGGCAGGAATTGCCACTATTTTTAATTAAAATGTTTGTAGCTATAACAGTAAAATTATGAGTTTGTAAAACAATTGTTTTATATAACATTATATTTATATCCTCTTTCTGCAGTCCCCCTCATCTCCTAACCACCAAAGACTAATGGAATACAGAACGGCCTGGGGATTCTTGCTTTGCTTGCTTTGCAGAGGACATGAAGCCCTTGTGAAAAAGCTATGTTAGCATTCGCAGTCCTCTGCTGGGACAGAAGAGGTCTGGACTGAACTTCTGCCTTCACCACATGCAAATGCATGGGCTTTTCCTTGCCCAGAGAAGGAACTAAACCCCATGAAAAATGTGTCTCAGGTGAATATTCAATGTACCGAGATATTAAGTCTCTCCTGTAGGAGCAGTTCAATTTTTAATTAAATTTTCATGAGGCCAGAAAGAGAGAGAGGTTACTCTTGCACCAGCATCCAACCATAAAATGTCCCTGAAGTCTCTGCTGTTAATATTCACATACTTGTGAATGGGACTGATGAACAGATTCCTGATCTACCCAGTACGCCTTACTCTTGTAAAAATTACTGTCTTTGAATCTTTGGATAGCTTCCAGGCGTTGCATCATGCTTAACAGATTTAAGAATGTCATTTCTGTGAGTGGGAGCTTGAATCACTGACCAGCTCCTTATGGAATTTTATGGAAGCCTTGAAGGTGATCAGGAGTAGAGTTTTAAGTGGAAACTCCGCATGGAAAACAGAGCCCATGCAGCTGAAATGTCAGCCTTAGAGGATCCAGATGATATCACTCAACTAACCTAGGACAAGAAAAGACTGCCTAGAAAGATGGGTAAGATAAAAATAAACTGTGGATTAGGCTCCATAGCTTGGTCTTTTAGGGGACTTCAGTTTATCACGAAACCCTACATTAAACGGTGCAGATGTCCATGGCGGGAGAGATGGCAGCTCGTGGCCAAGGACAGGTGTGCGCAGCCCGCCTGGAGTGTGCCCAGGCTCCAGTTGTGCATATTCTTATCAGTTACTTTCTGCTGCCGGTGTCAGATGAACACATGTTGCCTCTTTTTAAAGGAGCAGTCAACGACTGTGTGACCTTTACAGAGGAAAATGCTTGCAAGTCTCTGACTTTTCTGCTAAGCTTCAGAAAAATTGACTTAGAAAAAAAAAAAAAAGAGAAGGGGAATGAAGAGGAAGATATAGAAGGAAGTAAATGTGGAGAGGGAAACCAAAAGAGAAAACAACAACACGGAAATTTATTTTATTAGCTACTGCAGGTCATTTACTCCTCAAACGTTACCCGTTTATGCCAGAGCTGTAAAGCTAATAGCCTTTTTGTTCAAACAGGTTTCATATTCTCTTTTCCAGTGGTTGCTAACTGGCTTCTAAATCTAAGGACTAGGCAGAAGATCAAGCTACAATTAAAAATAAAAATAAATTTAAGCTTGCCAATTGCAATACTGAATATCCCTGTGGCAAGCAGAGACAGTAATGTTTTTTCTTGTGTCTGCAGTTAAAATGAAGAAAAAGTATGTGTCTTTTTTTCTAATTTTGCACTCAGAAATGACCAGGAGAGAAAGGGTCGTAGCTGAGGCAGCAGAGAGCAGGAAGATAAATAGTAAAGCCTGCGAGGAAAGGTAAAGAGGAAACCTGTGGAGTGAGACAAACAAGAAGCCCTTTTTGAATGGGATTGTGGGCTGAAGAGAGAGGCAGTATGCTGTGACGTGAACGTGGCAGCAGAACTTTTCTGTGCCTGTTAAGAGGGGTATTCATATGCATACTCAGGAACACAGATTTTTTGGATTTTGGAAGGGAATTTTGGTAGGAAAATTGAGTGGAGATGAAGATGCAGATGGAGAGCATTGGCACAGGTAGAGTTAATGTGACAGAGTTCAGCGGATGGCCTACAGGATTGGGTGGATCGGTCCCGGGGGATCTGCCCTTTAGCTCATTTCTACTGTTTCGAGGCATGCCCAGCAGTGTGATGGGCCTGACTGGTCACAGCAGCTCTAAGGACACTACGCACATGTGGTCACGGCTGGTTAGGGTATCTCAGGAGATGAGTGTCTTCCACCGGGTGCATTATTTATTCCTTCACTCACCAGCAGCCACACACGGATCAAAGGGAGTGAAAGTCCATCTTCCCACGGAGCAGCCCCCATCTTTCTTTGCAATTGCCCTGGGGTGAACTGCACTTTGGGGTTACCTGCCCACTTGCTGCCCTCTCCCAGCAGCCTCTCCTGGCTCTGCCTGTCTAGGGCATTGCTGAGAAACCCCTCAGCTAGGATGAACTCAGGCACATCTCATATTTAAAAATAATTTACAGATGTTCATGCCGCACAAGATTTTCTGAAAGATTTTGCAGGCAAAAATCAGCAGTGGATGATGCCAATACAGGGAATAATAGAAAAGTTAGAGACACAATTTCCCACTGGGAAGCTTGGAAGATTATATGCTTTTAAAACATTCACTAAGACATGGCCCTCTGCTGTGACTAACTGATCTGTGGAATGTGTTTTCACAAGGTGCAGAGCTATGTTAGATGTGAAACTTGTTTTAGCACTCCGTTTCCTTTGTGTGAGCCCTTTGACCGTTTGGGACTTGGCCAGGTGTGAAGATAGGAAATGCAAAATGAAGTGCATGAGGGGAGCAGCCAAACTTGAGGCCTCCTCTTCTCCAAGCTTCCTCGTGGCTGCGGGTCGGGAGCTGCAGTGCTCAGCTTTGCTTTTGTTCATGGAGGCAGAATGTAGAATATTTTGGTTCTGAGTGAGAATGTCTTGATGGAGGAACAAAATCTACCATCAGAGGCAACTAGGATTTGGGGGAGGGAGGGAAGTAAAAAAGAATAATAGGATTGTTATCCAAAGCTAATTTTCCATGCAGTAAATAAAACATAAATCTTTTGAGCACCACAAGTCAAAATGAACAGAACATTTAGACCTGTAAATTTCAAGAAATAGGCATAAATTAGGAGCCTAAAATCAGAATTAGAGACCTCAGTGTTTTGTCTGATGTGGATCTAGAAGCATAAACGCATAAATGGACAATTGCAGAGACTGTCTTGACTCTGAACTAGGGACACTTGTTTTTCTTTTTGTCTCTACTGGCTTCACTGGTCTTACTGGACGTCAAGCACCCTGTGAAAATGGCATGGTCAAACTGCAGCGCTTTCAGAGGGCACACGGCTGCCTCAACCACCATCACCTCACCACAGCCCTGGTCTCCATTGTCTAATTGAGCTCAATCTAATTCTAAGTCTTCTTTAATAAAAACCTTTGATTTATTGTATTTGATTCCCATGGGCCTGGTATCTCCACTGGCTTGCACGCTGCGAGTTCCTCCCAGTGTGCTGCTGGTTTTGACCCTGCTGGCGGCAAGCTTACAGAGCTGGGAGAGTTAATCAGGTGCTCAGTTACTGGCTCTGCTTTCTAATTCCCTTCTGTGAACTGGTCCCTGACTTAGATTCCAGCCACAGCCCCTTACAAATGGGGATGAAAAATAGTGGATTTCTTTTAAGAAAATGCTTCCTTCCGACGTAGCAGACAGGCTTCTTAACTCCCTCTACATCCAACACTTTAAGTGGAAATAGGGATTTGGCATCTAGTCCCAGCTCTTGGGAGATTTTTTTTAAAGGTTTTTTGTTATTATTATTATTCTCTAGCCTTCCTTCCATGCCTTCTCTGGTTATCTTAGGGCTCTGTGTTCCTAGTAAATGTGAAGTCATGGTTACTCCAAAATGTGACTTTTTTTTGCTTCCATTTGTACCATGTTGGAAAACTGGGTGAAAACCGCCTTTTCTCACAGTAAAGGACTGAATGGGCTGCTTGGGATCTCTGCAAGGTGTCCTCTTCGCCGAGGCATGCACTCACCTCCTGAGGACACTGGGCTGCAGCTTCCTCCAGTCAGCACTGCGCGGCCAAGGAGAAGGAGGACCTTAGAGCAAGCCCAGGGAAAACACTGGACTCTGGCAGTCTAAGTGCCTGTCTGCCAGGTGTAAGTACCTGTCAGAACTCAGCCAGCCAAAACCCACTTAAAAAAGAGGTTTTTTTCTTGTGGAATTCTGCACCGTGAAGACAATAACATCTGCAATATCAGCAATAAAAAATTCACATCACAACAATAACTCATAAAACTCAGTCAAATGAAATGAAAAATAAAAGCAATGCTGAATGACTATTAAAAAATGGAGCAAATAGAGAAGCATGTCTATTTTTTATTAGCCCAGTTAAGTAAAAGTAAAAAAAAAAAAGATTTGGCATTGTACTACTGCCTGGTTTTATTCTCCTGCTACCAGGTGGTCAGAACCTGATATTCTTTGCAAGATTTTGATTAATAATATTTTATGTTTTTCAGGTGAAGGTGTTGCATACCATGCAGTGGTCCCGTCTGCAGGAAGGTGGAAGTCCTAGACATTCACATGTGCTATAGAGCACTGCTGAGTTCTTGTCTGGGGAATCTCCTGAATAGTAAACTCTAAGTGCCAGGGATTTTGTTTGTTTAAATTTCACCAAAGGAAAAAAACGCTTTTTTTTTTTTTTTTTTTTTT
>Ga0065711_1048571_pt1 | contig 11739 bp, 10 predicted proteins | sample Hoacrofraction12_FD_59098 | JGI IMG/M metagenome (GOLD analysis project Ga0065711, IMG submission 59098) | Hoatzin crop microbial communities from Cojedes, Venezuela - Epithelial fraction 12 v2 (version 2) | ecosystem: Host-associated > Birds > Digestive system > Esophagus > Crop | place... | reverse complement strand
CGAGCTCGCCCGGGGCCGGTCGGTGCGGGGGCGGCCGGGAACTCGGCGGCTGCTTGCAGGGTGCGCGGGGCGGTGGAGCCGGGGACGGAGGGGAGGGAGAGGGCAGGGGGGGGAGAGGAGAGGAGGGAAAAGCTGGCGGGGAAGGGGCGTTGGAAGGAAAGGGAGAAGGCTGCCGCCCTTACATGGGAAAAGAGGGGCTGATCTGCCGACAGTGTGCCTGTGAGAAGCGTGTGCGTGTCTGCACGCGGGCTGCTGAGCCAGCGTTTTGGTCGCAACCGTTCGAGAGCTGGTCTACAGCGAAGGGTAAATGTGACCGGAGTGCCAAGCAGCTCATCCCGGCTGGGTTAGGTCAAGCGGAGAGGCAGGAGCTCCTCAGCCCTTCCCCTGAGAGCCTCTGAAGTGGGAAAGTTTCGGGGAGGGGTTGCCCTTCTGGGGGCGAGGAGCGAAGGTGCACGCAGAGCCCCTGGGAGAAAGAGAGATTTCCTATTCTGCTTTTCCCTCTCCGCCCTGCAGCCTGAATAAATTCCTTCAGACAGAAGACGATTTTATGCCAGGTTTAAATTATGCCGGCACCAGACATGCAAAATCTCTTTGGTAATGTTTCTTTTACAGTCCTGGAACACGGCATGTGATTTAAGCACCGATCATTAATATTATTAATGCTAAATGGAAGTGAGGTTTATTGCGCTCAGTCTGTATTTACACCATTTAATAGTAACAACAGTCATGTTCAGAATTAAATTACAAAGCAACTTTATTGGATTTTTTTAAAAAAGACTTTCCATTTTTTCCCCATAATGCAAACTCTTAGAACACTACTGAAAATGCGTATTTTCTCAGGGGATAAAAAATGGATTGGAAAGTATCTAGCAAGATCGAGTTTTCCGTCCTAACGTTTCAAGCGTATTCTTTAAGGAAAAGTGCTTCAAATCGAAGAGGTAGACTAAATATAGGCTGAGTGCTAGAATGTATGCAATAATGTGCTTCACGTTAAACACAATGAAAGCATCCCCCCCAAAAAATAGCCATGCCCCCCTAGAATCATAGACTCATAGAATCATTAAGGTTGGAAAAGACCTCTAAGATCATGAAGTCCAACCGTCAACCCAAAAAACTACCTCTAGGTTACACCCACCAGTATACATCTGTATAAGCAAGTAGCATGGATCGCTCTGATCCGATCAGTTGGTGCCAAGGACGTGAACAGCATTCACACGTCTCCGTAGGTTTTTCTTCAGATTCACTCCAGCCTGAGCTTGTGGTCTGAAGGTCCCATGAGCACTCAGAACGCATCAGATGCACTTCGGGCATCTGTCTTCTGCTTCAGTGCCATCTGCATCCACTTTGTCTGCTCACCACTGCTGCGTAAACCAAAACGTGGTAAGTGAGGACGATCTGGAGGTTCACCCCAAAAGCGTGACCTTGATCCACACCAAAACATGAATGTGGATGTGCCCGGGGGGTGGCTGATGGAAAGGGAGCTGGTGAGACTTTCCCAAGGCTGAGAGCTGGAGCCAGGTCCACAGCACTCTCCCCTCAAATCGGCTTTCTGCTGGTGCCAAGCCTCTGTCCCAGGAATGCACCAGCTCTCCGGTTTCCACTTCTGCAGGGAGCTGTGCATTTCTTGATGAAGGCAGACACTGTTCACTTACCACTTTCTTGCCTTTGCTTGGCTCAGTCAGGTGTTTTACCTCCTGCTGTTCATTTTACCAACACCTGAAATGACAGAGATACTAAGCTAACGTTGTAACATTTGAGCTGCGCTCTTGGTGTAAAGGAAGGGAAGAATCAAGTACTGTTATTAAATCCACAATTATCTAAAGACCTGGTCTGACATTCTTTCCTTAGCCGAGGGCCTCAGTTATAATGAAACTGTGATATATGTATCTAAACTAGGCATGCGTGGGGATTAGACGCGGCTTGGCATCAAAATGACTGTGGAAAAACTTCTTTCACACATGTAACAGGTTTCATAGTTCAAACTGTCTTTGTAAAGCTAGGGAGAAGCAAACAAGTGTGCAGTTATTCATGCAATTTATCTCTTCCATGGTATATGCCAAGGTCCCCAAGCCAGTGTTTGCTTTGCTAATGGCATCTCTACAGCAGTTCATTTACTTCCCTTATATGGCCTTTACATGCACTCCCTGAGCTGCTGCCATTCTGCATTCCCTCATGGAAACTGCACACTGAATGCTGCATCTCCCCTGAAGCATCCTATCTTGCCAACTGTCTCCAAATGCCCCCGCAAGCTGGCTGCATGACTTAGTCACTTGTAGGCAACTAAGCATTATTTCACAACCTATTTTCTGTCAGAGAAGGAGTTTTGTTTTGATTAGAAACAAATTAAACACATTGTGTGTATAAGTTAACATCCAAATTCTTATTCCATTTTCTTCCTAATGTTTACAACTCCACATGCTTCAACTGTATCAACATTTGCTGCCCCTTTCAGAGAACACTGTGCCTAGAAGTTCTTTTACTGGGAGAGTTAGCTGAAATATTTCAGTCCACATGTAAACTGTCTGAAAGAAAAAGGGACTTATTGCACGGAGCTTCAGGATCTGCAGTCTCTCTTAGAACCACAAAAGCAGAGAGACCTCCTCAGAGCAGAGCGGTAACAAAAGTCCTGGTCCCCAGGGTCTTGTCTATACTGAAATAGCAGCTGGTTTTAAAATTGGTTCTGGTGTTTTGAAATTTAAGAGAATTCACTCTTGAGAAAGCTTCAGAGTCGGTTGAGGGAACCTGACAGCATATTCGTGGGCGTTTGATCCAGCCTGACTACCAGTGGTTCCAGCAGTGGGGAATTCGCAGCTCAGGTTCCCTCAACCGACTCTGAAGCTTTCTCAAGAGTGAATTCTCTTTACGATTTCTCTTCTCCCCGATCCATTGACTAAGCTGCTGTTACAGCTGGGGCCCTGCAGACTCAATGGAGCTAATCAGCACGGTGGAATAACGAGAGAAAATCCTGTCACTGTACCTAAATCAATCCTGGCTAATACACACATCACAGGCTCAGCCACAGACTCTTTTCATTGCAGCATATGCTGTAAGACAATCCACTGTCTTATAAAATGCCATAGGGGAGTACATATGTTCCCGAATCCCAAGGAAAATGGAGCGGCTAGTGAACCTCCATCTCGGTCTTCAGTCTTTGACAAGAAAAAGAAACAAGATGTTTTTATCTTGCAGGCCACCATCTGGTTTTCTCTTGTGTGGTCTGCAGGAGAGTGATCGTGCTGACATGGTTCCGAGCATCTAACAAAACTGGATCTTCAGGTCATGTCTGTACTCGATTTTAAATGAAAAAGAAAGGTGTAGGCACAACAACAGACTTGAGGCTATGTACTGGGAACAACATAAAGTCAACCTAATTACTCAAACACAGTCACTGAAAACCAAACAGACAAGTACTCTTAGGGAAATCATCTGATAATTAATACAGTTGCTTGAAAAGATGTCCAATCCGCAGCAGCTGGAAAAAAAAAAATCAGCCAAGCAAGCAGAAGAAAGAAAATCCCAAGTCTAACAGCTGCAAATTTCTGAGAGGAAGGTAAGCCAAGTCACTACATCCTCATATATCCATATGGTGTCTCTTCCAAGTCAAAGGCATTGCACGTTTTCTGCTGTGGGTGGAACAAGACTTCCGAAATTCTGGACTGTCGCATCTGAACCGGAATCCTGGCCTAAAAACTTAGCTCTAAACAAAACAATCTCTCTCCAGTCCCATTCTAGTACTATATTATGACCAGTATTTATTTTTATGGTGGGTCTCATGGTGATAAATTTTGCAAATCCTATTACTCACAGTTCATGAACAGAACTTAAGACATTTGTGAAGGACAGTTGTCTTGCTGGATATAATTCTGTTGTTGCTAACACCAGGCTTTTAATCTCTGGACACACATACAAATAGCATATCAATGAAAAACATAAAAGGGAAGCATCCTTTACTATTTGCCATAAACCCTCCTTACGTTGTTTCATCATTACAAAGTTATTACTTATCATCTATTATATAAAAGCCACCAGGTGGCCTGTGTTTTGCAAGGCTCCAAAACAGCAGCTACAGCAAATCAAGCTACTGGTTATCTCTTTTGCGTCCTGTTGCTGACAAGCCTGGTGGCTGTGGGAGAGGCCGGAGAGGTTTATTCTGCGGCTGAAGGGCGGAATGCCCACTCTGCCCTCGCAGACACTGCCAAGGTGACGGAGCTCCAGGATGACAGGTTCCAGACCCGTCCTCCTCCTTCAACAGGGAACTGGCTTAGTCCCGCACAAACTCAGGAAAAACACGTGGATGATTTCAATCCTAAATTTCCACTGTTCCCAAGCAGACTTGGAGAAATAAGAAGCGTTTGGATGATGAACGAGAGATTTCACAGTAAGAACTGCTCATCCACTGGCAGCCTGTTTTCCGTGCGTATGGACCCAACACACGTAATTCAGTCGTGGCGTCTTATTTACCGGGGGAACATCTGTCGATCTCCTCTAGAAGCTGTGAAAGAAAAGAAGTGGGGAACGTACACAGCGCAGGTCTCGCCACAGCATTCTGTCACGCTTTGCGGCGCGCACGTTCGGAGAAACAAGGTTGTTCCACGCCGTGTGCAGAGGCGAGAAGATTCTTCTTTTTAGCTGAAAGCGGCAGTGAGCAATCGGCTTCCAGCTGCGAGCCACATTTTCAGCTTGGGGGCCCGCAGCTTGTTGTTCCCCGAGTCACCCCGGAGAAGGCGGCAGGAGCGGGAGCGGAGCCCAGCGCTGCTCGACAGTGACACTCGCTGGGCGCCCAGGACCGGGGACCGGGAGCGGGGCCGGTGGGGGAGCCGCAGGGGCTTCGCACCTCCGGGGGGCCCATGGAAATGGCACGGGTGAGTTTAGTCCGTCCGTGTGCCCCCACCTGGAGCATGTGATGCAGGATGCGGATGGAGAGGGGCAGAGAGCAGGGCTTGCTTCTGTTACCCACAAAATTTGTGTGGTTCGTCACCGCCCCGTGCCCCTGTCTTCAGGTCCATGAGGTGACTCTGCAGACCATGCAACGGTGAGTCTTGGGGCACAGCTTGCATAACCTGCGTGTATCTGTGAAGGGGATGCAAGGCAGCACCGTGTTCCTCCCGCCAGCCTTTTGCCGCAGAACTGGAGCCGAGCTGCCTGTCCCCCTGAGCAACAGCCATCACTTGCATCTAGGTCACCATATTAGATCACATTCCCAAGGATGAGGCTGATGATTATGGGGGAAGTGATCGTGCCCCTGTACTTGGCACTGGTGAGGCTGCACCTCCAGTACTGTGTTCAGTTTTGGGCCCCTCACTACAAGAAGGACATTGAGGTGCTGGAGCGTGTCCAGAGAAGGGCAATGAGGCTGGTGAGGGGTCTAGAGCACAGGTCTTGTGAGGAGCAGCCGAGGGAACTGGGGTTGTTTAGCTTGGAGGAGGCTGAGGGGAGACCTTATTGCTGTCTACAACTACCTGAAAGGAGGTTGTGTTGAGGCAGGTGTTGGTCTCTTCTCCCAGGTAACTAGCGATAGGATAAGAGGAAATGGCCTCAAGTTGCGTCAGGGGACGTTTAGATTGGATATTAGGAAAAGTTCTTCACCAAAAGGGTTGTGAAGCATTGGAACAGGCTGCCCAGGGGAGTGGTGGTGTCCCCATCCCTGGAGGTGTTTAAAAAAACGTGTAGATGTGGCACTTCAGGACACGGTTTAGCAGGCATGGTGGTGTTGGGTTGACGGTTGGACTTGATGACCTTAGAGGTCTTTTCAAACCTTACTGATTCTATGATTCTATTTCTGGAGGTTTCAGAAAGGAAACCTGAAAATCCTCTTGTTGGGGACAAAGGCCAATTCCATTTTTTAAGTGGAAGCTCATTTCTTTCCCTTCATAGCCTGAGGTTCGTACAGATCTCAGGCACTCTGTGAAGCTGGAACCTCTCAGATCTCGCACGGATTCACCCACAGAAAAATTGTATTGCCAACTCTTGTCAGCTGAAACCCAAACAGTTCCCTCTTTTCAGTGTACCAGGTTCCGAAACGTAGGGGATGTTCTCAGCAGGTGAAGAACCAAGCTCATTCTTTGTAACACTCTCTAAAGGACATTTGAATAGAAAATCCACTACATACATAGCATTTATATACCTGTTTGTGTGTGTATTTATGTGTTAATACACATATACCTATACCTCCACATATTAAAAATACTGTGAAAGGAGTACCTGAGACCCAGATTAATTCTGTATAACTGTAGAGCTCAGGCTACCTGCCCTGCACTGTGAACGGGGAGGGATAGGCCACAGTGGGTTGAACCGTATTCCGGCCATGCCTTGTGCTCACAGGGAAGCTGCAGCAAGCTGAAGAGAGATGTATCTTGGTCTGTGTGTCTTGTGTTAATCTTTGGCTTTGGCCTGTGTTATCTTTCCAAACTCTGTATCCTTCCAATCCCATGTCATGCAAGCACATCGTTTCCTGTTCCCATCAAAAGCTGCATGCTCTGGGAAGAGCTCTTAACTGCATGCAAAAGGGTTGTCTCTATATTATGTTGTAGCAAAATAACCTAGTCATAGACTGTGCTTCTGCAGTGTAACTACATATTTCAACATTCTTTTTCCCGATGGAAAAGCTGATTAGCAAGGTCGTTACAGTCGCCACTTACAAGGGGGAAGATAGTAATTCCATTAATGTGCTCACCGGAACTTCATTTATATCACCTCTTAACCTTTACAAGGATATTATGATTTCAATAATTAATTGCTTTTTGCCATTTAATTTGCAGTTTACCATTTTCAAGGGAAATCACCCATTAAACCGAGGACTCTTTTTTTTTTTTAAGAAAAGCCCTTCACTCAAATATACACCATAAACTGTCCTTAGAGAAGCTAGACTTTTGCTAAGCCACTTTGACATTTGAGAAGAGGACTCTGTGGTAGCTCTGCATCTTAAAGAACTGCCCATCGCTTGGGCCTGTAACCATCTGGAGGAAAATGAGGCAGAATGGGGCTGGGGCCGTTATGAGAAGGGAATTAATTGTAATTCTCTTCCTTCAGATTCAGGAAGGCAGCGTGTCCTTGCTCTCTGATTGATGCAGTGAGAGTTGCCATTCCTCTTTCTTCACAACCGTCTTGTTTCTTCAGCTGAAGTTAATTTACGCTGCAATACCCATCTGTGAGCGCTTCCGTAAACTTCAGTGACTGAAAAAAGAAAGGAACTTTGGCTCAACCTTGTAAAACAGAGAAACTCTGGCCATGAATCCCCGAGCACTTAAGCACATCTTCAAGCCAGTGCCCGACACTTTGGAGAACAGAGCTCAACGCACGTATTCCTACTCACACTCAAGTCTCTTGTTAAACAAGTATTCATTTTAACGAATCAGACACACGCCAATATCCCTGTGGTGGTGTGCTGGCACAATATCTCCGCTACTGATAATACAAATTGTGTCCAAATCCCACCATGCTAAAAGAAAATTGGATTAATATTGATATCTGAGAAGGTGAATAATGCATCCCAAGTAGGTCTATCTTTGACAGAGTGAAACACATACCTCCGAGAGATGGATTTGCATGGGAAGATGAACTAGACTGCACCATTGATTTATGAATGAAAATCTAGGAGTTCTTCTGATTCAGGTGCAAAAATTAAACTAGCCCTTGGGCAGTTCTGCCTTTGCAACTGGCAAGTCCATGATATTTCACCCAAAATGATATGCATCTGGATGATATGTCACATGCCTACAGGCACCAAGTGGATCATTTTACTGGGAAAACAAGACATTTTATTTAACTGTAAAATCTAACATCATGGAATTTTTACCCCCTTCCCCATGAGTATAAGGAGAATCCGGGTTACACCAGCATGCAAACACAGTATTTTATTTCCGCAGCACTGAAGCTTGGGCATACTCTTGGTATTATCTGCAGAGAATTCAAAAGGCACAGTCAGACCAATAAGGGTAAAAACAATTAAGTGCGTAGTCAACAGTCCATCATACAAGTTTTCTATGCAGCCAGTGGAGAAGACTAGGTAGGAATCTTACGATGAATTGCGTTCTAAAAGTGCTTTTCTTTCACTCCTCTAATAGGATGATTGCTATGGACTTCACCTGTGATTTTTAGATGGTAGAAGACTGGTGAGATGTATCCCACCATGAGGGCTCAATTTTGGCTTCAAGCCTTCAGGTTTCCAAGTTGAAGAGAGCATTAAGAGATTCAGGCCACTTAATATTCAGAGCTCCCTATATCAGCAGCAGATCAGCAATCACACCACTAGTAAAGCAGCAAAACAATCTACTTTTTGACCAGTGAAAGGAAAGCCTAGCTCCATGCCAGCACAGGCATTTCTTGCCATAAGCTTTCCACAGTGAGGCACAAATATTGCTTGAAGACAATCTGCTAATTTCTGCCAGTTAGCACTGCAATCTCCAAACTACAATCTGGCTAAGGCACCTGAGGCTTCTCTTTAAGGTGTTACTGTGCCTATCTTATTAAGACTGACTCTAGACTTTAGCACAAAACAGGCCATGTATGGGGCAGAAGTAGAAAAAATCCACTAATCATTAAAAATTAACATTAAAATATCCTTTCAAAACCTCCACCTTGGCAGTTCGCTCATTTGCTTTTTGAAAGGTATGCGCTCTGCATGAGTAACAATGTTTTAAGGTGTGATTGTTTAAGAGAAGCTGACAGTGATGGGTGATGTATAAACAGACTGATGATACTCTGAAGAGAGCTCTGCCTGCATGGGCAAGAAAGTCCTCACTAGTTTGCATGCTGAAGGAAGCTTGGGGCCTGTTCTGGGGAACTCAATAGTCTCTTGTAATTAATACTGTAATTGGAGGTTGCTGGAAATGCTCCTGGAGCTCCTGCCAGGGAATCTGAGTGCTTCACAAAGCTGTTGACGCCGTGCTGTACACCAGCCGAACCAACCTACTCGGCTGCAGTAGATGCTGACACAGAACTCCTCCGTTGGCAAAACCCTCATCTGAGCAGCAAAATGCACAACGCGTTTCCCTCCCAAGTGTAATCACAGAGGGACATCAGTACTACCCAGCCGTCTGACAGCCGCATCGCCCAGCATGGCGAGGCTGAGCTGCCTCCCCTCTGCATTTCAAAGCAGGCAGCCCACCACCATGGCCCTGTCTGCTGTCCTACAGCCACCCGTCCGGGCCTGGGACAGGCTGGGTCGCCACCGCTCTGCCCGTTCTTGGCAGAGCTGCGCAGAATCATTCAAGCCTCACGATTTCAGACTGCAAATGGATAAATATGCACCAGAGACACCAGAGTTTAGAAACAAGGTTGCTTCCTACAACCTTCGCCTTCCCTCAGGGACATCATTGTTGGCTTCCAGTGCATCAGTCATGGGGATGCCAGCCCTGTAACAACGCCATGAAGGCAGAAATGACCACCAGAAAGGGATGGCAGATAATTATAGCAAGAAACTGTACACTTAAACATATTTCTTCTGGAGGCGAGGAGATCTTTGCAGAGATATTGTTTGCAACTCATCTGCAGTGACTGCCACCAGTGTCAGCCGTTAAGTAATAAGTTATTTTTATCCACTGCAGCTCTTCAGCATCTCTGAGGGTGATGGCATCTCGCCAAGGCTTTGGAAGGGCTGCATGAGCTGACACACAAAGACGAATGGTTGAGGCAAGCCCGGAGGACACTTCTGAGTCAACTTTACAGAGATAATCAAATCCAAATATACCAGGTAGCTCCACACTGGAGTTGCTGAGAAGTTGTTTTGCTTCTCTCCTGACAGATGTCAGAGAGTGTGACTTCTGGCATTTTGGAAACTTTTAATTTTCCTGCTATAGCAATAAAGTGCCATTAAATTCACCAAAACAAAATTGTTATGAGCACTAAGGAAATCTGTTTATGATACCTGTACCTGTAAAATTAGGTTGATGTTGTAATGCTGCTCCAAAAATTGCCATGGTTTTCAATATTTTTATGTGACTTACACCAGCAACATCTCTGTGGTGCAGTTTCACAAGACGATGACTTTTGCGGTGAAGCTGCCCCACTTTTGCCCCCACGCCACAACACTGCTCATCCCCTCAAGAGTTCCTTGTTCCCTCATGGCTCCAGGTTCACTTTTGCCTGACAAAATTTTCAGCTGCCCTTCAAGAGGGAGGTCCTGTCCCCCCGTTTTCCCTGGTCATATACTCTTGCCCCTCCTGTGCCAATCCAAACATTTGTGCAGGATTTGCTGGGTTAGCAAGGTGAGAAATCTCTCATCTTATGCAACTACATCCCAAGGAACAGCTACCAGATCCAGTATAGCAGTTATTAATGCTACGGACTGTACTTTAAATAGTGATTATGCTAAAGAAATTGGCTGGACCTGAGAGAAGTTAGTCATACTGCCCTGCCTGCGTGGCAGAAGTGTGTGTGAGGGTAGATGCAAAAGGGGCGAGAGGGCACAAGTTATACAACAGGAGTTTAAAAGGAGCTTTGGAAAAGACAAGTAGTCTTCAAAACAGAGATCAGCCAATCAATGCAACAGAGAAAATGAAATGGAAAAGGCTGCTGAATTGCACTTCATTATGCATTTTATTAATGTGTCTATGCATCTCTTGTTCTGCCAAGCAGAGTAATATTATCTTGAAATCCTGTATGAATCCTGAACAACAGCAATATATGCTGCATTTATCACGTGTTTTCGGCGACTTGAACTGTAAACACAAAATGACCGCATTGGTTGTGTTCTGGGGATAACAAGGATTGCCTAAGCTCTGCAGGCATTTCAGTGATGAAAAGTTACGGTTCATCACTGGCTGTGGGTGCTTAAGACAGTGGTCTGGATTTCCATTAAGGGATTGCACCAAACAGTCTGTTCACAGGAAACATGCCAGCAAAAAAGTCAAGGGAAGAAAAAACTAACAGATTTGACTGAGATCTGTAAAACAGGGACATTGACCCACAGGCCTGGATTAAAATACAGCATTTGGAGGAGCTGTCAAAAAAGGGAACTCTGCCAAGTTTGCAGCAGGTATTGTTGGTGTTATAACTTGTGCTGCTGATGTACTTACTCAAAATGCATTTTTTCAAATGCCATCTTTCCCGTAATTTATTAGATCTACTTTTGGCTTTTCATGATCCATGTCATGGCCATGTCGTGATCCCATAGACGGCCTTGTGTTTATCAGCTGATGTGTAGGCACTGCTCAGTAATTTAGCTATCATTCTCTAGATTTTCTTTGCTAGAGACTGACCTCAGCTGAGATCAGGACATAGTGAAGTGTACTGTCTCTTTGCCTGGTAGTGAATAGTTGTAATTTTTGTTCAGTTGTTTGGATTACTTTTATTTCATCTGTAAAACAGAACACATTCTAGAAACTTTTTGTCAGCAGGACATAGGCAGTCATTGCTTGAAGAGAAAGGACAGCAGGTCTGGCATACACCTTTAGCATTATATCATGTGTTACTCCTGTACCTCTTCGACTTGTTTTTGGCAAAAATATTCCTCTTCGTTGCTATATTGTTAGTATCATGATAACAACAATCTCCTATATTACAGATCTCATCAGCATGCTAATGGGCATATGCAAAGGAAGATCAGTTTCATACCTCAGCCACAGAGAAGCAGGGTCACCAAGGTGATGCAGTTAGGCAGCCACAAGCAGATATTTGTTCTCCTGCCTCTGCCATCTAAGCCATCTGTTTCTTTTGCTCTAGGTGAAATTTGGGCCCTCACTGAAGTGAGCAGCAGTGCCATGACTAATGCTATTGACCTTGCCTGGGATGCGGCCATGT
>Ga0065711_1009040_pt1 | contig 11739 bp, 5 predicted proteins | sample Hoacrofraction12_FD_59098 | JGI IMG/M metagenome (GOLD analysis project Ga0065711, IMG submission 59098) | Hoatzin crop microbial communities from Cojedes, Venezuela - Epithelial fraction 12 v2 (version 2) | ecosystem: Host-associated > Birds > Digestive system > Esophagus > Crop | place... | reverse complement strand
TCCAGGCGAGTGTTGAATATCTCCAGAGAAGGAGACGCCACAACCTCCCTGGGCAGCCTGTTCCAAGGCTCCGTCACCCTCAGAGGGAAGAAGTTCTTCCTCATGTTCAGACGGAACTTCCTGTGCTTCAGTTTGTGCCCATTGCCCCTTGTCCTGTCACTGGGCACCACTGTAAAGAGTTTGGCCCCATCCTCCTGACACCCATCCTTCAGATATTTATAGGCATTCATTAGGTCTCCTCTCAGCCTTCTCTTCTTCAGGCTGAACAAGCCCAGCTCCCTCAGCCTCTCCTCGTAGGAGAGATGTTCCAGTCCCCTCACCATCCTTGTAGCCCTCCGCTGGACTCTCTCCAGTAGGTCCTCATCTTTCTTGAACTGGGGAGCCCAGAACTGGACACAGCACTCCAGGTGGGGCCTCACTAGGGCAGAGTAGAGGGGAAGGAGAACCTCCCTCGACCTGCTGGCCACACTCCTCCTAATGCACCCCAGGATCCCATTGGCCTTCTTGGCAGCCACAGCACACTGCTGGCTCATGGTCAACTTGTCGTCCACCAGGACACCCAGGTCCCTGCTCCACAGAGCTGCTCTCCAGCCTGTGCTGATGCATGGGGTTGTTCCTCCCCAGGTGCAGGACCCTGCACTTGCCCTTGTTGAACCTCATCAGGTTCCTCTCTGCCCAACTCTCCAGCCTGTCCAGGTCACGCTGAATGGCAGCACAGCCTTCCGGTGTATCTACCACTCCTCCCAGTTTGGTGTCATCAGCAAACTTGCTGAGGGTACACTCTAACTGATCATCCAGGTCACTGATGAAGAAGTTAAAAAATAAGCCTACGCTACCTAGCTAGGTAACAGTTCTGAAAGTTCAAAAGCCATTAAAATGAATAGCTACCAACAAAACTTCACACACTGTTCACCTGACCGATGACACTCGTAACACTCTGTGCTTCAAACACAGCATGTCAGTCAAATGAGCGACAGCAATCTTCAACTTTAAGGCCAGTAACTATTTCTCATCGTCATGACTTCATAAACCAAGTACTGAATTTAATTTCTTAGTCTATTTCCTTACATTTAGCCACTGCTTTGCATTACAACTTAGCTTTTTCCAATACACACTTCCTGTCTGAAAAAAATACTAGTTCTTAACTAAGTTAGTTGATACTTGTTAGATCACTTATAACAGTAAGTCTATGACACACTCCATTTCTACGTATCGAATCCTGTAGCCCAGCTTGCCTGAGGTATCTCTTTGGAACCCAGTGCTTTCGGACCTTCGCGATTAAGGAAGCTTCGGTAGGCCTGATAATTGATTCGCTTCTTTTCTGAGTCCTCAGGACTTATAGACTTGGGCAGGAGAGGAAAAAAAAAATAAAAATAAAATTACTTCATATATTACATACATAACAACAACATAATAAACCCCAGCATCACAGTTTAAGACATTGCTACGCACCAAAGGAAAACTAAGTTCTAATATTTTTTAATCCATTAACATGCAATACCAAAGTTGGTTCTTGTTTCAGTGCTCGTGTTTTGAGGTATTTGTTGTTGTTCTTTTTAAAAAGATTTCAAAAACTTACCTAACAGTTTAAAAAATATGTACTCATTGTTTATTGTCAAGTTTCTGTAGATTCATCTGTATTCCACATGTACATGCTCACTTGATCCATAAACTGTTGCTTTAAATTTACATCCTATTTTATTTCAGAATGATGATCAGGTGTAGACAAGATCTACACTTACATAAAGCCTGCTTTGTAGTATTTCTACTTTTAAGAGACATTCAAGCTTTTTAATCAGTACAAAATTATTTAAAACTCACCTCCAAGAGTTGCAGGCTACCCCTACCAATAACAACTGTTATTTAAGTGTCAAAGTTGGGCATTTTGTACTTTAGGATTAAAAGTACGTTTTAAGGTTGCCAATAACTGCCAGTGTGTTCAGTAATTACAGTGACCGAATCGGACAGTTCAAAGCAAACTAAAGTCTATTCTTACACAACATATCCACCATAAGAAATATTCTTCAGAAACAGAACTAGCTGTTCCAGCTAATTTTTTTCCTGTATTTTCACAATTGTTAGTAACTGAAAGCCTTACCAGAATTCAAATTCTTCAAAATTGTCCAGAAGATTCAAATTACCAAGTTACAACAGTGACACATAAGCAGTAACAAGTGAAAATTATTTTCCTGCAGACCCCACCAAACCAACTAAATTAATTTTGATAGCTTCTACCTCAGTCTTCTTAGGAGAAATTTTCTCCTTCTTTGGTGTGGTCTTCTCTCCTTTCCCTGAAGCAGTTTTTTGTTTCGATGCTGAACTTTGAGCACCTCTTTCCTTTTCAGCAATCTCTTCTTTTTGTTTCAGAGACACAAGCTTAGAGCTAGGCTTCAAAGGCGAGGTCTTATCCGACTCTGCTGTTCTTTTACCAACAGATGATTGTGGGGATAAGCGAGGGCCTTTTGAATGTTGAGATTTTGTTTGCTGCTTCGCAGTGTAATTCTTTGCTTCACTTGTGGAGTTTGTTGCTTGGAGGTAGAGGGAGGAGAGCACACATGTAAGAACGTATCTCATTGATATTATAAATCAGTGAAATGTTTTCTATATTCCATGTCCTACCTCCTTCTGACTGTTTATATCTTTCTGTCCCGTTAGGACTGCTCTTGATGCTCAATACTGTTTGTTCTCCTCCTGAATCTTTCCGAGCCTAAGTAAACACACAATACTAAGGTCAGAGACACGTGTCCCGAGCTACCATCAAGCCCAGATCCTCAAGTTCCCTGCTATTAAGTACAGACCAAACAACACCTAACAAAGCCAATCCCTACCACAAGTCAGAATACAATCCCTGTCAAAGGCAGGCAGATGAGCAAATTCTGCACTCAGCCACGCACGTAATCATTCCTTAAGTCAAAGCCCAGACAAATGTCCCAATTACAATAAATTTTGATTCTAATTGGTTTACCAGTTAGTCTAGAAGTACTTATACTTGCTATCTTCAAATTAGCAATACTAAATTCTAAGAGACTTGATGTACAACCCAGCAAATATTTTACCATGCCTTACACCACAAGCTATGAGAAGTAGGAAGATTGCCACTGCTGGGGTTAGCCTCAAAGCTCTCAAGATCCCTGCTAACCCCTTCTCTCACAGAGAGCAAAGCTTTCTCCTCCTCCCTTTTTCTCCCATCACATTTTACCAAACTTGTGCCATTGACTCATTTTACTTGATCTGGTCCTCCCAAACCAAGGGAGCTACAGCTGATCTAACGCACGAGTCTTCAGTGACACACTTCACTCAATGGGAACTAGGATTTAAAATCCCGTTTCAACAGAAGCAGACAGCAAAAGATACAACGATGCCTGCTGTCTGATTAGGAAGGACACTATTTACTGAGTGAGGAAAATCCAGGGGAAAATACAACAAGTGATTATGCTATTTTCACGCAAACACTTTTTTGCTGTTTTTAAACGCATTTGTATGGAAGTCTCAAAACAAAGGTTAGGTGTCTAAACAAGAACACTCCCAGCAATGCAATTTCTAAAAATTGAAGTTCAAAAAGAATTAAACCTTTTTCTTCTGCGGTATTTCATCCAACATGGCCAAAGTTTTAGCAAATTCTTCATCTTCATGCAGCTGTCTCTCCAGCTGAAAGAAGAAAAAAAATATTTTAAGGCTCATGTCTGACAAGTTTTAATTCTACTGTAATTTTTTAAAACTCTATTTGCTCTTGAAGACAAAAAGTTTACCTAAAATAAGACAGAGCATAGCTGGAAAAAGTGTATCCTGCAAGAGGCAAATAATTTTGACAGAAGAACAAGTAAGAACAAATATTGCACATGGAATCTGAGAAAGTTATTTTAATCATTGTAAAAAACAAAGCCAAGTTGGTTTCATTTTTATTTTGCCTAACAAAATAAACGTGACATCTACAGTGATAACTGATCATCACATTGCCTTTCCGATCCAATACAGCCCCTTGGGGAAAACTTTTTCTATTCCTGAATAGTGTATGTTGTTGCCAATTAATATTGACCATTGTTTTAACAAAACAACAACAAAAACCCTTTCATAATTCTCTCAAAGTCCAACATGCCATGCTATAAGATTCAAACAGATTACTTCAAAAAAATCAGTATGCCACAGATGTTACTTTTATGTGCCCATAAGGACGCGATGCATCTGTCTGTGTACAGTGAGAAAGGGGAAGGGCAGCAACTACCCCACCCACACCAGAGGTGTGCCTGAAATAAAGGACATTCCTTTGATGATACACATAGACAATGAGTGTTACTGATCAGATCAGTTCAAATGAAAGACACCACCTTGTTTTTCCTGACAGGTTGTTTAACTTCCTAACACATTAAAGCTAGATTCATCACACCTCTGGAGAGGTCAAGGATGAGACTTTCGCATGTACGACACATTCATTTCAAATGATACTCAGTATTACCAATACATGGGAAATGAACCGATTTTCCCAAAAGCACCTAACTGCGTATGACAAGTGTACCTTTCCCTCATATTAGCACCGATTCAAACAGGAAAGTTTAAGAGACACGTAAGGCTCAATTCACGTTTTTCTTAACTATAAGAAAACCCAGATGACAAATGAAACAAATCATGGATGGCAATGGCTTTCAATTTTTCACTCCAGGGAATGAAAAACAACCAAAACCACAAAAACATAAGGAAGCAGAAAGTGAATTCTGTGCAAAAAGATTACAGACATATCAACTCATCAACTGCACAGGTAGAGAAAGTCTGGATAGACAGAAAATAGGTTAAGTGAGATGTTCTATTTATGTAACTGAAATAATGCCCATAAAAATAACTGCATGACTACATTTACACATTTATGCAAGAGTTAAGCACATAGATGACTTATGACACTTATTTATAGCATAACATGGCAAGTCTATCTTAATTTCTTAAGCAAAACCAATTTTAAGTCAAACAAACTGCTCTTGGCATAGAGCAGCAAATTTACAGAGCTTTTACCTCCGAGTCTTCGTCAAGCTGCAGTTGCCTAGCAATGGCCTCATCATCTAGCATGCTGTCTCTGCTTTGTGAAGGCTATATTTAAGAAATAAAGACCAACAATTCAGTTTCCCCAATACTGTGTACATTATAATAATTTAATCTCTACAGATTCATTTTGTATACATCTAGAAAAGGACTGGGAATGAGACATGCAGCATTTTATTCCTAGCTCTCTAACTGAAACACTGTTAAACAAGGTTGTTTTTAAGAGATTTTACTATTCAAAACAAAACCACGGTGTAATACAAATATCTCCTTTCTTCAAATGATGCTGAACATCTCTGAAGCTATCGCAGTTGGCCCACATGAAGCGGAAATCAGTAATTACATTGTGAATTTTTAATTTCCTCTACACTTTATTTGGTGCTTTGTTATTCCATTAATCTGTGTGCCATAAAGCTTGGGAAAATAATCTCCTCCCTCTCCCTCCTGCCCTCCACCACCAAGTATAAGCTATCCCACCCACTCAGAAATCTCAGAAAACTACTTAATTTTAAGAAAAGTCACTTGAGAAGCAGCAATAGAGAAAATACTACTTTCAACTTTGTGCTATCTTTTCAAACATGGAAATGCTACCCTAAACTTGTATTTGAAGACTTGATATGCCTGCATATATCATCAGATTTGAACTTACACTTGAGTGGTCATCAAAAAGTAACATTAAGTAGGACAAGCAGTTAAGTACCTCCTTGCAGTCATTACACTGGCCATTTTGATCTGCTGTCAGACACATGAGCAGCCTAAAGGAACATGACCAGTACTCACTTCTTTCCTTTTACTTGCTACCAGTTTCTTTTCTGATCGTTGGACGCTACTTATCCCAAAGTAATCAAGTGCCGAGGTGGGAGTCTTGGAAGTCTGTTTCACTGGAGATAATGGTTTGCTTTTAGCTCGTGAGTTTGCATCTTCCTTTTTCACTGTAGTTGTTCCTAGACAACCAACCGCTGATGTCCCATTCTCCTTCGGTTTCAGGGAAATTCTTTTATTGACAAAGTCATCTTCTTCATCTAAACACAAAGAGTACTCTATTACTTCTGGCACATGGAACTTAAGTTCTGATAATGGAACTGTCAAGAGCACTATTTTGGCAGATTACATCAACTCAGATTCTACGAAAATATTACAGGTGTTTGGAAGTTGTTTGAAAAAAAGGCTGAGTTGTGTAGCACATAGTATTTAGCATCTTTAACAGCACAGCTCGAGTCTGAATAGACTGACTAATGAGATACAGACACAAAATCTGTTACTTTTGTTCACACATTACCTCTCATTTAGAGAAGTTTGCAAAGAATGCCTTCCCTTCTTACAGGAGGAAGGCAATAAACAGAAAATCTAGGTCACTGAAATTTGAACCCTCTCCTTAATTAATGCAGCATCAAATTGAACAGCACAACTCTTCCTTCACATAAAACGTGAAGTACAAAGCTACATTTATTTTATTACTTTATAATATTCATTAACATAGCAGCTAATACAGGCTCTGTAGACTTGTATATTCTTAAGAATCTCTCAGTATTACACTATAAACCAGGGGAAAATATTAGAACATTGTATTTACCAAAGGCTTCTTGAGTAGGCTTACCAGTTATTTTTTACGTACTGGTCATAGACTATGAATGTTTTAGCAGAAACACTGTAATACCATCTTTACTTTTTCCCTTTTAGTCAGAGATTCTATGAGCTATTCTACCTCCTCTACATTTCTGCACTTAAACACGCTCTGCTTCCAGTACAGTCAAAACCTTCTCAAAGAAATGCAGCCATTTCACAGAACACAGAAATCAGGCAAAAAGTCAGCATAGAAAACAGACTTTTCAATTTAAAAGAGGAAAAAAGTGGCATACACAGTCTTATTAAGAATTAGCCCACAGACCACTGAACAAAAAACTCCATCTTTCCTTTTAGGATTCTTCTATAATAGCCAGGACATGGTCTTCCCAGCAATGAAAAAGAGAAAGAGGCTTTGACAGCGATTTATTCATTCTGGACCCAAACTCTTCACCCAGTCAATTAATCAACAAAAAAAATTACCAAGGACTTCAAAGAGTTGTGTCACGTCGTGAAGTCTTACTGACAGTTATACAAATGAAACCCCATCACTGCAGCATACAAAAGCCTACAGATATTGTTGCCGACTGACTAGACTAATAAGAGAGCAGAGAAGACAAACATCACCAGACAAACTTAGTGATTAGTTATAAAAGCACTTTCTTTGTGAACTCTTCTAAAGAATCCAAGTGTGCAGCGGCTAAGAAGCAAATGCAAGAGAATCTCCAAAATGAACATCAGACACAGAAAGAATAAAGTGCAAAGACTTGAGAGGAACAGAAACAGAGACCATCTCATTTGCATGCCTCTAACTGAAGTCTGGCTTTACTTTTCTCAAAATAGAGACATTTCAGACACTGCCCTCAACATACCATAAACACAGAATGTTCTTAACATCTATTTTATAACTGAACTTAAGTTTACAGTATTCTCACAAGAATATGTTCATTTTCCAGTCATCTCTAATATACACCCCTCTTTCTTTTCATACAAAAATTTGTTTTCTTAATCACTTCCCTAAATTTAGGTGATGTCATAGGTCTGCCATCTACAACTTCTGTTGTATACTAGACAGAGACAGAGGGAAACAGTTATCTTTTGTTCCACCTTTTCTCAATAGATGGTAGTAACAAGAATGTTCTAGGCATCAGCTGGAACTTTCTGCTACTGAACACTTGCTAAGCAGAATATAACAAGTACAAATCAGGAATCCTGACTATTCCTGAGAGAGGAAGTTCAGAGAGAAAGAAAAAGAAAGCAAAGATACACCTGTAAGGAAGGAAATTGGTTCAGCGGTTAAATCAAGAAAGCCTAAAGATAAATTTTTATCTACAAGAAAGTAGCATTGTAGCCAATTCGATTCACAAAGCAATATACGGTAGAGAAAATTCAAGCCCAGGCCCTCAGTTGACAGCAGAGAGTTTTACCACCAAGCCAAAAGCTTTCCTATTCTCAAGGCTATTTACTTTCCCCAGGCAACAGTAAATCTCTTACTGCCATTTAGCTCAATTTAACTAACTGTTACATATCTGGAAGATTTGCACAGTAGATGCTTTAGGCTCCTAATTTACAACAGTTTGAGGTCCAAATAGGAGACTGCTTATGTCAGACTTAATTTCAGAAATATTTTTGCTTCTTTCAAATTTTTCAGTTTAACAAGAAAATACATATGCAGAAGTAAAATGTACCTATTGCTACAAATCAACAGTTAATGTAGATGCAATTACATTTGTCTTGGAAAGAAGATACAAACCCTGTTCTGCCCCTCCACCCCCCCACCCCACTCTTCTGAAGCTAAGGATTGGTCCATGCTAGAATCTTGCTCATCACTTTTGTTATCAGAAGATCTGCATGCAACAACTGATTTTTTTTTCATTATTCACTCATAACCATTTAAATAGCAACAGGATATTGCTTTCTCTCAAGTACAAAGAAGCAGAGCAAATATAATTAGGTAATTAGGTTTTTAATTAAAAAGGATGTGGATTTGAGTCATTTATGATGCCAGTACTAAGTATTACTAATAATTAGAGCTTTGCTTTAATTACGTCCTTCCTAGAAACGACAGAATTAGAAGCATTTATTGATTGTAAGCGGTGGCTGAGGAAGGACAAGAGACTCACAGCACTTATAAACAGTTATCTATTAATACAAACAAAGAAAAGGCAGAACACAGAACATGAAAGAGGTCATCAAGAAAACAAAACCACCTTGATTCTATTAAGTGGGTTCAAAAGATGCTTCAGGGGACAGATACACAGGCTAGTTTCATCCCAGTTTCAGGAAATTCATAAGCACATCACAAATTTGCCTGATCTTCAGCACCACCCTTATTTCAAGTACTTGAGAATATCAAACTTTTTCAATAAAACCTTAATGCTTCTTCCTTGAAACAAACTGCTGACACATGCCTACTGCCACAGAAGTGAACAGCAAAGTTCACCAGTTGCACACTTTCAGTTTCTTTACAAGCATGAAGGTGACTTCATTTACAACTCTGAAAATGCCAAGAGGGTCCTAGTATTGCTGGTGGACTATTCAGGTCAATGTTTCTCAACCCATGACCTGTCAAAGGAGAGAGGCATTCTTGCTCATACAAGCAAGCCAGTAATTTCTGGGAAAGTAAAAGTGAAAATTCAGATTTTAGCTTATAAAAAAATCTAGATTAATTACACTCTTATAGCAATTGCTGGGTGAACAGTTGAGATAGCCTTTCATGGGGGTATGAACTTCACAAAGGAAAAAAAAATTTTATCATCAACTAGATTACTTTTATGTTGCAAAATCTTTGTATAGCAGAACAAGACTACTCCGAGAACAGCATTTCGTTTTCACATCAACACTTTTTTGTGTGTGTGTGCGCGCTGTACTATAAAAAAAACAAACCCTGAGCATACACATTTTTTTTTTTCAGGATTTGCTCTGAATTACAAACACAAGACCATGTATTCTAGTAGAGTTTTCTGGAAACTAAAGTAGATATGACAAAGAGAAAGCTAATCATGTGATTAATGGGACAGACAGGCATGACAACCAGGAGATTGCTTTTAATTATTTTGGATGCAAACACTACACATGAAGCAGTGACCTGTTATGCCAGGCAATGTACAAGGACAAACTTCCCTAGCAACAAAAAACAACTGTTAAATCCTGGGGGTTTTAAGAACTATTCCACAACATTAACGTACATCTGGCTTTCACTTTATATACTAGCAGTTCTAGCAGTAGCACAATTAGGTTAATAAACTATTGCCTTCAGCCCACCTGTAACTGTTTGTTATTCCTCTTCCTGTTTCCCATCCTCACCTGTTCTCAACAGGGTTTCAGCTGCTGATTATAGAGCAACATCTGCTGTTGTTCCCTAACTGAGCTCTATCAAAATTATCTAGGCCATTTTAAACATTTGTTTAAATTCAGATCATTTCTAAAAGCTCAGGTTCAAGAATGACCTCAGCCAATCTAAAAAGGGAGCAGGCTATTACAGGATGGGGCAATAGCAACAAGGAGAATGGGACAGATCCTCAAGACAGCATTCAGAACAATGTATTTCATTCATCTTCATTTATTATTTCTGTACTTGTTGAGTTCCTCATCAGTATAGAGCATGATTCCCTGATTCCTATTGTTTAGAATAGACAATTTTTAAGGCAGAGACAATCTGTTACTATGATGCCAACTTCAAATATAAGCAGGACATCTACAGGTTATAAATAACTTGCTATGATAAATGTATGTTAAACTGGTGTTTGTAGACTACTACATAAGGATTTCTATCTAGAGCTGAAGGACTATATCGTATCCAAAAGTCATTAAATCCACATTACTTGCATAAAATCACAATATTCTGGATGTTCTTAAGTTTCAATGCACTACACCTGCACAAGTATTTAAAACATTTCCTGTCCTAAAGAACTTGCAGTCTAGAGCAACAGGTATTGCTGTCCAAGCTAAAGTTGAGGGTGGAGAAAATAGCATTTGTATGAAAATAAGTCATCGTATCGGGTTTTGATTATTTTAAATATGCACTAGTTCATACTCAGTCCCAACACTTGGTAGGACTGAGTTTTGTATTCATCTTTTGCTTAAAGTAAATCATTAAGAAGATTAACTACTTCTCAAAAAAGCTAGCAAGATACTCAGCCCTGTAACTCTTTCCAAAAAGAACAGATGCTATCTTCCTCCTCATTTAATAACACTGTAGTTGCAACCTACATTTAAAAAAATGGTCTGCACAGTAATTTAGATTTATGTCATTTCTCAACAACCTAATTGATTTTAGATGTACTTCAAACATGCACTTTAAACGAGAACTGTTAGCACGTTGCCTACATCGACGTCAAGGTTCCATGCTGTTCTAAAAATACAAAGCTTACCAGAACCCTTCCAGCTTTACTCCCCTGAAATCAAGTCACATTTGGATTTTCCAGTTATCAAAGATAATTTCAAGAAGTTGCCTCTGTCATATTTTTCTCTTTAAAGGAAAAAGGTTCTGGGATCCAAGACCTCAATGCAGTAACTGCCATGTCTAACTGTAATTATATACTCTAGTGCCAAACTACATAGCCTTTGATACCCTTTTGTCCAGTACGTACCAAATAAAATTCTTAGTCAAACCTGTATATTTATCTTATAAAAATATCTTTAGAAAGAAGTTTTGGAAGCATTAGAATATATGAGAAGGCTGCATATATTCAAACTAAAGTAAATGATCTTCATCTGCAAAACCATCAGTTACAACTCCTTCCAAATTGAACATTCACACTTGCCATCGAAACTGCTGCGTGTATTACCCTGGCACGCAATCAGAAGTTATCAGTCCGGTTTATTAAAGACAGTTTTATTCACTTGAGCTAGTTATTTTTACCATAATAGCAGCTGTATCATTTCACAGAAGCAGATCTGAATCCCTGCCATGCAATGAAACTTCATGTTGTGGTTTATTTGCCTGAAATTACCAGCACGACAGGAATATTCAGTAACAACAAATGAACAATTAGGAAACAGGCAAAAAAGTAACTTGAAAAAACATCCAGGCAAAAATGCATTCGTTTTTTCCAGCTGCAGCTCAGCTTACTAAGCCACTCAGGACACAGTGTTCAGACAACACAAACTAGTCTAGGAAAAAAAAAAAAAAAAAAAAAAAAAAAA
>Ga0065711_1048570_pt1 | contig 11740 bp, 4 predicted proteins | sample Hoacrofraction12_FD_59098 | JGI IMG/M metagenome (GOLD analysis project Ga0065711, IMG submission 59098) | Hoatzin crop microbial communities from Cojedes, Venezuela - Epithelial fraction 12 v2 (version 2) | ecosystem: Host-associated > Birds > Digestive system > Esophagus > Crop | place... | reverse complement strand
CTAGGGCAGAGTAGAGGGGAAGGAGAACCTCCCTCGACCTGCTGGCCACACTCCTCCTAATGCACCCCAGAATGCCATTGGCCTTCTTGGCAGCCAGGGCACACTTCTGGCTCATGGTCAATCTGTCATCCACCAGGACACCCAGGTCCCTCTCCACAGAGCTGCTCTCCAGCAGGTCAGCCCCAAGCCTGCATTCGCCTTTGTTGAATTTCATCAGGTTCCTCTCTGCCTAACTCCCCAGCCAGGTAATAGTTTTTATTAACTATCTATGAATTAATAATAAATAAAAATTTAAAAGAAAGAAGAAGTTCATAGTAGTACCCCACACAGCCAATGTAGGCCCAGGCTTCCTCTATCTTTTTTTACTTCTTAAAGAGAGAGAGCTTAGAGATGGTTCTGTACAGGATTAATGGGATGCATGAGACAGATGTCTGTGACAGGCAATAGGGCAGTAGTTCAATAACCTTTGTGACTGGATAGCAGGAAGAAATTAAGTGGAAGTTTGCACTAACAGATAAGTATATCCCAACAAATTAAAAAAAAAATAAATTATTGATGATCAATTAATTGAAAAACTCACAAACAATATAATTACTAAAAGCATACACAGTTTACTGAACTGAACTTTACCTGCAGGGCTGCATTAATGGTCTGTGTATCTGGGTAAAATAAAATATGATTACATTAACAGTTCTTCATTATATAGATAAATGTTTTTGACATTTGCAGGGCAATTTTTGAGTAGGAGCTTGCAACTTCATGTCTCTTTGTTTGAGGAAAATAAGGATAGAGTGACATTTTACAATAAAAGGAAATATCTTTGGCAAGAAAGAGAAAAGGAAAAGTGAAATCCAGAAAACTTCCCTGCCTTTGAGAAATTTACAATTATTAACTATTAATATAATGATTAACTGAACAATACCTTCTTTATATTTACAATTTGTTGTGAAATAGTCATTTTCACTTATCTGATTATTTTAAGTGGTCATAGTTTTCTATGAAATAGTGTTATTGTTTGTAGTATTTGTATTTTTGTGTTTATGATGACTGTATTATCTGTATTCTGTTAGCAACAAGAAGTTTCAACCAAAAACAAAGTCAGGAACACTGGGTCCATAGGATCCAGATAGTCAGAAAATACTTGCTTCATACACTGTTGAACTCGGTCTAAATTTTAAGGATGTGAACTGGTAATATCTTATCTCAAGGCTCTGATCCTTGAACTGAAGGTAAATAAGTTTTTGAAGGTCGTATAAAAAAGATATTACATAGCTGACAATTTAGACTCAGATCTTCTGAGTCTGAATTCAGTGCCTTAAATTTAAGAATATTGTTCTCTTAAGGGACAGAACAGTTCAAAAGTTGTTGATAGCACCATTAACTTCTGTTAAATATCCACATTATCCCAGAGTGTGGATAAGGTCATACTAGCTCAAAATTATTTTGTGATTGGATTGCCCTAGAAGTTAAATAGAAATATAGATAAATGAAAAACAGAGCAAACAGCACTTGAGATACGATCCCATTCACCCAATTTAGGCTGTCTAGCCTGACATGATCATCCAGGCTACTTCTATAGTCAATGGACAGAAAACCAGAAATGGATCTCAAAATGGAAATTCAGTCAAGCTTACAGTAAGGGTTAGGATTATCTTGAATTAACTCCAAGACAGATCAGAGTAATTGCCTCTTGGAGACACGCTCAGTTTACCACAAAGGCACTTACTTGATGTGGTTAGTTTAGAACAGAAATATATGTGAAATATGAAACCACTTTTAGATGATTCCTGATAAGAACCCACTGTTCTGCTGCACAACTGTACTTCAGTTATCATTATAAATATTTGATTCAGAATACATGATAAAGTATATTTGCCATCTCTCTTTAGACTTGGCTTAGTAATTCTTACTTTGTTTTCCTTTCAAAGAAGTATTTATATACAACTTTTTTTTTGCTTTTTTAATCAAAATCTGAAAAAGGATGCTGTTATTTCTCTAAGATTTCTCTGTTTAAATTAAAATATTTTTTTATTATGATTTCTAGAGAAAAAAATTGTACAATGTTTTAATTTTTTTTTCTGATATTTACTGTTAATATGAAAAGAATATCTGTACTTTAGCAGTATCAGAACTCCAAAGGCTTCATGTTAAATGTATCGAGAAGTATTTTCTTTTCAATCCACAGAATACAGAAACAGGCAATTATGTTCAGTAAACCTCTCAAATTCCATTTCATTCAATTAATTTTCCAATTTCTGTTTCTATGAGAACCATTTTCTATACATTCTGAGCTCCAGAAATTGTTATTGGACTCTTGAAATCTACAATTCAGATTATTTCATTAAAATACATCAAATGAAAGCATTCTGATTGGATATTTTCAATTTTTTGTTATGACATTGAACTACAAAACCAATAACGTAATAAGCTAGGTAATGCATCTGAGACTGTTTTCTAGTCTTTCCCCAAAGACATTGCTGGATCCATTCGATGTAGCATCATAAAATACAAATGAAGTCATTTATGAACTGCTGTAACTCAAATCCTGTTCCAGGCCAGTGCTGAAAATGAGACCTAGCCTCACATTTTCCTCATATTGGGGGAAATAAATGAAATTGTTTTCTAGCACATGAGCAAAATATTACTAAATTCAAAAGAAAAAAAATGGAGTTATTTGTAACAGTTGTATTAAAATACAAAATTATCCTGAATATCTTCATGTCTTTCCCTTCAAACAGCCTATGGCTGTTTACAGTAACTACATAACACAGAAGTGCAAATTGTACACTCTCACAGAAAACAGCCTGAACTTAGGTGGATACATCGTGAATGCTACACAGCATGGGTACTGAATTTTACTGAGAAATATTTACACTAAGATATGGAAGAGCAAATGAGGTAGCTGGACCTAGTTTTTAACCACAGTCCAAAAAACAGAAATTCAGAATCATGGCATGGCTTTTTAAGTAGATCTTATGGTTATGATACATCCAAGGAAAGTCTTTATTTCAACTTGACACAGAACAGGCCTCAAATTCAGGAGTAGTCTTGCCATTCAGAGCTATATTTAAGAACAATATTAAACACAGCATTTCTTGTTTTAATTACTATTGAAAACACTGTCTGCTTCTTGAAAAATGCAGTGCACTGTAAAACCAAATCATCCTTTCTTTTGTTCTATCTTGTATTTGATTTATATTGACCTTAGATATGCGGGTAGCCTTTGACTTTGCACAGTCTATTAACTATTAGTGGGATAGCATAAAAAGCTGTTTTTAATATATTTATCATTATCATCAAAAAGAAGAAGTCTTGCACTGCAGTAGGAGAGGGATATAGTTTACTGCTGTGAAAACCATTTTACAGAGATAAAGGAAATGGAAATGAGTCCTTCAATACTGGAATTCTGGTACAGTTTAGGTTGGACCTGTGGAAATTATCCAGTCCACTACCTGTTCAGAGCAGGACTATTTGCTAAGTAGAATAGTCATTTGAAGTTAGGTCAGGTTACATGAGGTCTTTTCAGGTAAAGTTGTGAAGACATCCAAGCACAGAGATTTCACAGCCTCTCTGAGCAACCTGTTCCAGTGCTTTACCACTCTCATGGGGAAGAAATATTTCTTTTTATCTAACCTGAATTTCCTTTATTGCGTCATGTGGTCATTGCATTTTATTTTTTTTCTTGTACACTACCAAGGATAGTTGTTTATTTATCCTCCAATTAGTCAGATAAAGACATATACTAGATCCCCACTTAATCTTTTCTTCTTCATCATGAACAAACTCAGCTTATATATCAGATGATTTAGCACCCTTAACATCTTGATGGCCTTCCACTGACTCACAGTCTGTCAATGTCTTTATTGCACCAACAAGCTTAAAATTTTATACAATACTCCACATTTGGTCTATAAGTGCCAAAGAAGGAGAAACAATCACTCCTCTTGACCTACTGGCTGCACTCTTGAGTCTAACCTTTGCTGATGTAAGGGTGCATTGCTCATCTGTGCACAATTTTTGTCCACTAGGACTGCTATGTCTTTTATGCAAAGCTACTTTCCTGCCCATCAGCCCCAAGCCTGTACTGCTGTGCGGAGTTACTCTGTCTCTGGTACAACAATGCATTTGTTTTTGCTGAGCTATGTGAGGCTTCTGTTAACCCATTTCTCCAGGCTGCCTCCTGAATGGCATTTTAATGTCACCCATGAACTTGCTGAGGGCACAGTCTATCCCACTGTCCACGCTCCTAACGATGATTTTAAAAAGTATTGGCACCACCATTGCCCCATGTCAAATGTCCTTGTAATTGGCCATCTGTCCAAATTTGTACCTTTAGCCCCTATACTTTGAGTGTGATGGTCCAAACATTTTTCTGTCCAACTCATAGTGTAGCCATCCAGACCATATCTCTTCAATTTGGGCATATCTGGCCTCTTAACCTGTAATCTTTCAAATTTCTTTTCTTATCCATGACAAGTCATACAGGAGGAAGTTAGGGTTTTTAGCTGAAAGGAACGTTTGGTCAGTCACTAAATGAAGAAGAATACATTCTTGCTGTAATGAGGTCCCCTGAACATACGATACAAGAAAGGCAGAACTGTTTAGCACGTGATAGCACCAGCTTTCCATTTCTTTCTCTCTCTATCCATTTGGCTTTCAAAAGAAAATACATGGGCATCATGATTAATAAGGACATCACACTGAGACACATAAAACTGCCCTGTCTCCTTCATCTGTTCTTCTGGTGCAGTGATTAACCTTTGAGTTTATGAGTATTTTTGCACTTGCCTCAGATAAAATATTTTATGACTTCTTACCTTCCAGGCAACTTGGATTAAACTTATCAGGTCCGGGAAGATAGTGGCCCATAATGACTGCTCCCTCGGAAATCATATCTACCTCCTTACCACATTATCAGAACATTCTTTGCAAAAAACAGATGGAAACATCAAGACAAGAGCCAAGACAACTTGTTAAGGTCACATTCCACCTTCCTATACATCATTCATGCTTAATTGATTCCCAGCCCCTCCTAGAGACAGATTGCCATAGATTATGAGAGCTGAGAATATGAAAAGATCATTTTCTTTTCCCCATTAATTCCCATTTGGAAAGGCTTCTGCCTTTGCTAAAGTTGCTTTGGCAGTCTGCTTGCTAATGACTGATCACTGCCTTTCAACACAGAAATAGGGCAGAAGCAAGTAGATTTATCTTTTGGCAAAAATATCCCTCTCTGACACACCATTTCAGGTATTCTGCTCTCAGTGTCAGAGAGAAAAAAAGGAGAAACCAAAGAGATTCAAAAGAAGCCACAAGACAGATCCCTGGAGATTGTGCAGGTGAGTAGTTTAAAATGGCATTTTTTAATGTGCTTAGAAACTGTCTCATCACTGTTTGAGGAAAGCTGCTTAGCTTCCCTCTCACACCTATCTGACATCTCATCCCACACTGTTCAAAGAGGGGTTCAATCATTTTGATGCATGTCTCCTGAACAGAGTGGATGAATAATTGAGTATCAAATCTGAACTTCTTGTAGACTTCCTAATCATTTAGGGACATTGAAGGAGCATTAAAAAAAAAAAAAAAAAGCAAGCTGTAAACATTGTTACCAAAGATCTATCTGTCTTTTCTGCATATGCTTTCTCTTGTTAATTTGAACAAATGCAATGTTGAGGAGTTGCTATCTATAAAACTGCTAATGCAGTGATATAGGAATAGCCATATCAGTGTGAATAGCCATCCACTCTGCACACAGGATTAAAAAGATATCTTCAAGGAACATAAAGGCTAAGACTTCTCTGGCTGCAGCATTTCAAAAAACAGATATTAAGCCAAACATAGCAGGTAGCATCATAGGTGGAGAACATCTGATTTGGAATCCATGCCATTGTAATAAAACTGCCTGTATACAATTCTTAGAGGTGGAAAACTGGTTTCTGGAAATGAATTACTCACTCCACTGCTCCATTGCTCGAACTGTGTGAAAAGAAGTGGACAGAAATCTCTTCTGGTTCTATAGTGCTTCAGTTTACATAAAACACAGAAAAGCCATCTAAAAAGCACTGAAAGTGCTACTAACCTTTAAAATGTTGTCAGGTTCTATCCAATCAAAGTCATGAGTGTGCTGAGCAAATAAAAAATGAAAAAAGTCCCCAGATATAAATGGCTCTGCATCCCAATTTACCTTCGAGTACATTTTGAATTGCTGGGCCTTGGACTATCATTTCAAACCACCCTCGTGTTTTCAACTCATATGTTAGAAGTTCACATCAGTGCATAAGAATATACGAAAGATCCTCTTAGATCACACACAAGGATCACTCTCTATGTTATGCATTTCCTCTTTTAGAATAGAAACCAGATGTTTCTTGCTGGGTTAATTTGGAAGTAGAATGAAGTGGAGACAAAGTTCTTTTTTTGTAACTAACACCTGCTTCGCTTCCTTCAGTGCTCTCAGGACCCTTTCATGTGCACTGAAATGAACGGGAGAGGAGAGGGAGGAAAACCAGAGGCTTTGTTGCACTGTCCGTTTCAGAGAGCAGCTTCATGTATCAGTTTGCTACAGAGAGAAATATCATCTCTGTACTGCTGTTTCTGGCAGAAATATAAAGTATAAGCTGTAAAAAGCCTTCTTTTATTTTCCCTGGAGCATGGCCGTTTAGATGTAAACTCTTACAGCTTTATTGCAAGACGCTATTCGTGCAGAGGAACTGTCAGGTCAGAAGAGGAGGAAAAAAATGAAACATGAGTTTCCTTTGAGTTTCCCAGTGGGAGAGCTCTGCTGAAATGCTAGTCCAGTTCTACTGGTTTCTGCATCAACAGATGGCAGACAACATTCCTTGTGTTTGCGTTCCATTTGGTAAATCACAGGTCACATCTGGTCTGGCCTCTGTTCTTTCTGAACAGATGGGAGTACACATTCGTTATCGATTGCAGCAAGGAGACAGGGGGATGATAGTGAGGAGTGTACATGACAAGGGGGGAAGGAAGGTGAGAGGGAGTTAGAAATAGAAAAATGAAAACCAAAGAACGTTTAAAAACAAGAGAAGAATTTAAAATGACCACTACCAACAAAATAATACCATTGGTAATAACTAAATATAGCAAAGCAGCAATATATATATAAATGGGCATTAAAAATTACTTCAAGATATAATACTCGGTTGTGAGTATTTTCTTACAGAATATGACAAAAGTGCATAGGTTAAAAGTTTATGTGGTCACTTATCCAAAGCTATTATATGGGAAAATAAAAACCCATTTTCAGCCCTAATGTCTTTCTAGTCAAGGTATGAGCTAAAAACCAGAAAACACAGAGAAATTTTCTCAGTCACTGTCAATCATAAGCTGTTTTCTAGACAGAGAAAGCAAAAAATACCACCTCTTTTTGTAATACACTTGTCAATTCATAGATAAATATATCAAACCTTTTTAGATATTTTTCAATTTTCTAGTAGAAAACGGGATGACGTTTCTGACTTTATATGCATTTTCTTTTAATTGGTTTATAAAATATGTGAATTTTAAAATATTTTTATGGGTACTTTTAAGCATTCATAACTACATGCAATATTAAAGATATCAAATTATTTTAAATAGATATTTTTAAATATTGGTTTTAGTAAAAATCTGAGATAAAAATTTTAAAAAATTAAAAATCCAATTTGAAAATTTCAATATATTCTACTTTCAAAAAGTGTAAATAAACTAAAGCGTGAAAATGAATTTGCTATTGTAGCCTCAAATGCACAGAGCACAAACCTCTTTAAGTATAGCTGACTCTTCTTGTTGTCAGTAAGAAAATGGACGGACTTTGTAAAGATACACACAAAACACAAACACTGTTGATCCTTAGACTAGTTGCAAACATATTTTAACCTTACCAAATGCTACCAAAATAAATGTACTTTTTTGATGTTAAGAAGTGAGGTAGTCTTGTATGAGCTGACACTAAACAAGGTCATTCAGAGCTCTCTAACTGGAGCTACCTATGAAGAGCTCAGTATCTTCCTGGAACGCAACACATTTAATTTAGGTCACTTCATTTGAACAGGCTGTTTTGACTCTGGCCTTTTGGTGGTTTAGATATTTCTACAGTCTTATGGTATATTTTGACAAGTGGCATTAATAATTGATCATGTCTAATACTACCACTACCATTAATAATAAAACCATTTTGAAAATAAACTATTCAACAATTTTCCCATTTGGTCATTCAGATGGTTCTGTTTTTCTTCAGCTCAAATGAAACATAATTTAGAGTGGCTTTATAAAGGATAAGACTAATGGCTGGAAGATAAATGGTTAGAAGATATATGGTTAGAAGCCATTTGAACTAGACGAGGCTAGAACAGAACGTATATGGAAGCAGGATTTTTTTTTCTTTTTATTTTTGTTCCAAGTCAATGTGAAAATCAACATGGACATTTGTACCTGGTCATCATCTTAGTAGCAATTCCAAAGAAGTAAAAACTTTTTCTAAGCACCTGACACCATATTCAACATATACTAGCTCTAGCACCACAATATTTTCGTAATATTTTCTGTTCTTGTACAAATCCCCAAAAAAGGGGAGAAAGTTTATTTTTATTGTCAGAGTGCTATTTTAAGAGCAAACACTTTTGTATACTTCTACAAAATCCGAAACAAGCTTCATTACTTTTGGAGATAGCATCTCACTCCTTGACCACATATAAGGATGTCAGTGAATCTGTAAGTGTATGAGCCTCAGCTCACTTCTATCCTGAACTCGAAGCACATACAAAGACCCCTGTCTGATTAGGTAAGTGAAAAGGATAATGCCCACAGATCAAGAGTGTTGCGGAGTCTGGCTTTCTGACAGAGGTTCAGTAATAATCCTATCTATGCAGATTTTATTTAAATATTACTATTAATTTAAAAAAACCAATCCTTTAATATGAAGTTTATTTCCAAACTTTACTTAGATGTTCAGTATAGGAATATCTTAGGCCTGACTTTACATAAATGGGCCATGTTTGGATGGGGCTTGTGGCTTTCAGGGAATTTTTTTGATTACATTTTCTGTACTCAGTCTGAAGAATATAGATTAGAAATTCAAGGAGGTCTGAGCTGTGTCTCCTGCCGATTTTAACTGAACTGGAAAATTCTCCTCAACCTTGAGCACAGAGATAGTCCAAAGTAGGTGTGAAGAAAAAAAAACAACCTCTGAATATAAAATAAATCTGGGAATGATAAATGGAGTGTAAAAACAGAGGGACTGGTAGAACAAAGGAGCTGTGTAAGTGAGACAAAATCAAAAATTCTGAAAGCGTGGCAAGAAAAAGACCATAAAATGTGTGGGAGTCAAGAGAGCTTTTAAAAAAGTGTTGTGATGTGCTGCAAGCAAACCAAAGGCAGAAAATATTATATCAGAGGAGTTATAGTGCAGTTCTGTTTCCTTCAGCTTATGAACAGTCCAGACACAGCTTCTATATTGGTCCATACAACTGAAGTAATAGTAGGGATAGCATGAGAACTAAGTTTTAGACTTAAAGATGATATGTAATTTATAGTGTAGAAGACTGGGCAACCTTAAACTGTGTTGCAAGCCAATAGCATAATGTACTATTAAGGTGCCTTGGCACTTCTCATTACATATTCTTGAACCTTAAATGTTTGCTAATACTGGAAACCAGAGAATATCACCAACTACTTTAAAGTGGAGACAGCTACACTCAGAGTCAAGACACGGAGAATTCAAAACAGGGATAAAGACCCTGTATTAGCTGATCTTGGATTTGAGAAAAGGATAGAGTTTGATACAGTGAAGAAGTTTGGAGTGGTAACTTAAACAGTTGATTCATGAATCACTCTTATCAAATGAGACTTTCTTAGTCATGGATAAACTTCCAAAGTTTTAATACCCTTTGCTTCCATTTAGCTAAGAAAATCTCTTGTGCTTGTGAAAGTAAAATGAGTTTCTGCATGTAAACAAGGACTCATACCTGCATACCCCAGAGCAGGATCCTGCAGAAACTTTATCCTGTAAGGCCTTCAAATAATAGCTTTGTAATGGTTTACTCTGCTTTTCTCCTTTGCCTTAGTTCAGTGGTTGCCCATAATATTAAATAACCCCCAGCTCTCTTCTGAATTAATTCAGATATTTTTCTTCAGATGGAAACACAGACTTGGGAGGAATGAGAGAGATCTCAACAGTTCTGACAGAAAGAAGAAAAGACAGACAGAAAGAAAGAAAGAAAGAAAGACAGAGAAAGAAGGAAAAAGAAAGAGACATAGGAAGGAAGAAAGGTAGGTGGATCACAGACCTCATAGAGCCTGACTTTGTCTTCTCAGAAAGTCCACCAATACTGTTCAAGAGGTCCTTGGTCTTTCCAAAATTGTGTACCTGGAGCTCTTTTGGATTTCCCAGCATTGATATATATCTCAAATGTATTATGAACCCGTGTTGTGATGAGACCTGACTATGCTCACAAATACGCACTTCTCTCATTGCCCTCCCCTCCATTGAGTGATGTGCTTTGACATGAACAAAAATGGGGTTGCAAGCTGAAGAGAGTCAAAAACTGTTCATATAGGATCAACACCGGGGAGACCAGGACCAGACTGAGGTGCGCACCTACTTCTTAATCTGCAGAGAGTCTATGGAAAAATAATTAATGTATACCTTGATGTATCCCTCATGTAGCTGCTCTTGAAAAGTTCATGAAGACTGTCTAGGGCCTATCTTAGGCTGCTTATGGAACGAATCTTTAAGAAGATGAACAGGAATAATGAAAATTGCTGCAATGTAAATATAAATTACATGCCACTATGCATTTCAAACTAATTCAGCTCCTGCTCTCTGCTTCGGCTGATTAATTCTGAGCTGTGGCTAGGCTCTCCTACAAGGCAGCCTTCTATTTAGGAAAGATTAAAGTTTTAGAAGTAGGAAATGCAAGGAAAAAAAAAAGTTTCTTTTTCTGAGACATAAGAGTTTTTTCTCACTTTTTTCTCCCACATTTAAGAGAAACTACTAACCTTAAGATAAAAAATATATGTATCTATGTAAATTCTTAGAGGTATTTGCTCAGCATTGTAAAAGGATAAACATGTATCACCTGATAGCCTTCAGAATGAGAATCAAAGATTCTTAGTTCTTCTAGTGATGTTCCTTAGAAATATTGTAATGTACTGGTTAGGACATAGGTATCTAGCTGACCTTTTCTAAACGGAATCATAGCTTTTCAATTGTTCCATAAATCCGTATTATCAAGAGCCAGTGGAACATCTAATTTATCCCAAGTTTAAAAGGTCTTGCTTTGAATGCAGGAGAATCCCAGTTTTTTTCTTCTTGCTGTAACAAGTTAAACACAATAACATATTTGCAGGTCTTCACAGCTGCAGGTGTGTTACAATACATAAACCAGAGATGTGGCAAGAACTAACCTTACTAATCTCAGTAGAAACAGGTAACTACAGACCAGTCAGCCTCACCTCCATCCCGGGAAAGGTGATGGAGTAGCTTATCCTGGAGGTCATCATCAAGCAAGTGGAGGAAAAGAAGGTTATCAGGAAAAGTCAGCATGGATTCAGCAAGGGGAAATCATGCCTGACCAATCTGATAGCTTTCTACGATGACATGACTGGCTGGGTAGAGCAGGGGAGAGCCATGGATGTTGTCTACCTTGACTTCAGCAAGGCTTTCGACACAGTCTCCCATGATATCCTCCTAGGGAAGCTGAGGAAGTGTGGGCTGGATGAGTGGTCGGTGAAGTGGATT
>Ga0065711_1012302_pt1 | contig 11740 bp, 6 predicted proteins | sample Hoacrofraction12_FD_59098 | JGI IMG/M metagenome (GOLD analysis project Ga0065711, IMG submission 59098) | Hoatzin crop microbial communities from Cojedes, Venezuela - Epithelial fraction 12 v2 (version 2) | ecosystem: Host-associated > Birds > Digestive system > Esophagus > Crop | place... | reverse complement strand
TGACCCCCACCCTGCAGATATTTATAAGCATTTATTAGGTCCCCTCTCAGCCTTCTCTTCTCCAGGCTGAACAAGCCCAGCTCCCTCAGCCTCTCCTCGTAGCAGAGATGTTCCAGTCCCCTCACCATCCTCATAGCCCTCCGCTGGGCTCTCTCCAGTAGCTCCTCATCTTTCTTGAACCTGGGAGCCTAGAACTGGACAGAGTACTCCAGATGAGGCCTCACCAGGGCAGTGTAGAGGGGAAGGAGAACCTCCCTCAACCTGCTGGCCAGGTGTTCAGTGCCTCTCCTCTCTGCACCAGCAAGAGCTTCCGAACCTGCCCTGACTAAAGCTGACCACCGACTGCATGATGCTCCGTGCTTGTTTCTGTCCGTGAGACCATGATCCCCGTGAGACCACGATCCCCGCGGACCTGCCGTTATCTCTGCCAAGCTGCACGGAAGGCCTCGGGAACGCTGCTCCTCCAGACTCGCACGCGTGCACCTAATCCCCTGCCGTCAGCCCCATGCCACCATTTATCGCCGAGACTGCCTCAACGTGTCGCCCACCATCGCTGTCGAGGCAGCAGCTGGCATACAACGCTTTAAAAAAGTTTCCTGCATGTAAAAAGTGTAGGGAAAAGTGGCACCCATGAAGCCTGGATGCGGTGTTTTCCTCATTTTTAACCAGGGCGGGGGCAGGTTAACCTGAACAAACTACTTTTCTGCAGAGAGCATTCCTGAAACGGGAGGCTGCCTTTCATCCTGCCGCTGCAGGTGGGGAGTGGATCCTTCTTGGCTGGAAGCGCTCGCAGAGTGGAGAACGCTACTGTAAAACACACTTAAAGCGTGCTCAACCTGCAATTATGGCTTATTTCACAGGGCTTAATGGTGCTCACCGGGAAAGGCAGCTGGATGGGAGAGCAGACAACATCCTCGGGGTCCAGCAGGGCAAACAACCCCCAGCTTTCAGACCCTTTTCACTGTGCTCATCCCTCAACCATCTCCATTTCTCGCCCCATGGCTTAGACTGGGAGGAGGCGAAACCACCACATCCAGCGCTGGAAATCCTTGTCTCTGATACCTCTTCTTTGCTGTGAGGCAGCAGGGCCGTGCCTTTGTGGCACTCGAGCTGTCTCGCCGTCCTCGTCACCTGGGCAGTGCCGCCTGTGCCCCTTCTGTCTTCTTTCCGCTACAGAAAAAGGAATGGGAGCTCAACTGCCTGGTCGGAGCAGCAGAGGAGCGAAGGAGACAGGTTCAGCATGGAGCAACAGGAAAGGGGAAGAGTCTGCTGGACAAACAGGAACATCCACCTCTGATCCATAAACTTTTATTATGCCTCTTCAAATTTCTCAAAAAGGGGGAAAGCATTTTTTGAGTAAATGCTTTGAAATAAAGACCAACACACCTCGTTTTAACAACTTTCTTTAAAGCGCCTGTTGGCTTTGAAAAGGCTACTCCCCTCAGTTGCAAGTTACCCAGAACATTTAAAATTTGGTCTTAGACTTTTTTTATATATACATTATTTACAGCTGGTATCTTTACAGATTTAGCACCTTACTTTGGCCACAGGAGTTGATTTTCAGTGCTTGGTAGCACGACATGGTGTTACAGTCATCTATGTTTTGCTTTCGTCCCTTGTGTTTATTTACATTGCTCTAGCAGCAGTACTGCAGAGCCAAATTTCATACTTAGAACTCGAAAGGTTTAAAATTAACACGGGGATTCCCCTCCAAGATGAAAACAAACTTGTTTTCAACTTAGCAAAAATGAAATTTCAGACTGGCTGGGCAGTATTCAGCCAGAGGAGGCTTCGCATTACATTCCTTCCATCAAGGTTTCCCCACGCAGCAAACCTTCCCAATAAGCTTCACGAATTGCTTCCCCCTGTCCCCCTCCTCCAAACTAGATATGCATATTTAAAAGAAAAAAAAAGGCACATTTGCACTTTCCACTTCCTTCAGCGCAAGTTTCTGTCCAAAAGCTTAACGGTGTTATTTCCCCCCCACTGCAGACCACCAATGGAAGATCAGCACGGTCTCCTTTTCCACCAGCTTAGTGCACCTAGGTTGAAAGCAAGGAAATAAGAGCAAGAGGATGGGAGGTGTGGCAAGGCAGACACCTCCTTTAAAGGGCTCGGGCTCTGGCCTGAGTCTCCCCCCTGTGACAGAGGGAAGGAAGTGACTCCAGGAGGTTTCACTGCCAGCTCTGGCAGCCAAACACGCACCTATTACTCACTGCGCTGGGTACTGGCTAGGCAAGGAGCTATCAGCTGATTTAGCCTCGTAGCTGCAATCTGCTCTTCATTCCTTTTTGTAGTCAATCTACTCTGGCCTGCTGCTTTTACTGAAAAGGAAAAATCAGCAGCTCCAGTTGCAACACATTCAAAAACATTTAATTCTCCAAAATTCTAAGGTTCACATCAGCCCCTCAGCTTTAAAAACACATTCTCGATAGCATTTGCTTTCCTCAACCCATCTTTGATTTTGGCTCTCTGATAATTTAATGTCTTTCTAAAAGATTGAACTTCTGCGATTTTGGATTTGAGAGTAAGTATCTCGGGGCTAAATTCTCCCTGGCTGTTATCTTGGAGCTAGCTCTCCACTCCAGCCCTCCTACCAAGGAGCTGGAACATACTACAGTAATTTTCTACACAGCTGCAATGCTCAGTGGTGGTACAGAAAGTCCGTTACCGTAACTATTATTGCTATCATTTTGCAGTAGGAAGAACGAGCATCGCTTGGGCTCATCAGGATTCACAGGCACCCCCAGAGAGCACAAGTACTTGTTCTACTGCAGCACCTCCTGCAATACAGCCAGACTTTGTCCATTGAATCCCAGTTTCATTATGGTTTGGTGACGCTGGGACTGCTGATGATATTCAGTCGAATTCTTTACATCCTTCATCTGCTGTACACCTCTGCCCCAAGCTGCTGAAATGGAGGGATACGTTGCCCCCTCTGCTGTCCTACAAAATTAAGAGCATCCTGCTGAACTAATCAGATATAAAAATAATAATGACGAAAGAAGCATCAAGCCCTGCAAATGAATTTATCCACTGCTCTTCATGCCCTCAAATAACTTAGAAGTTACAGGCTTTGTTGATTCTCCATTTATTTTGAGAAATATAAAATATGAAAACTAGTTTACAGTTCTGGCACAAAAATGAGAAGCAATATGCACAAAGTTGCTTTTTACAAATAACGCTATATATTTTTACCATTTAAAAGTGCCTAGAGTTTTTCACAGCAAATAAAGTTTATTTAACTATATCTTTTTTCTTAGTAAAATATTAGATCTATTTAAATTGCACATGAACACCGTGGTGAAGTAAACCATATGTAAAGTTACAATAAATCCGTATTTGAAGCAGATGGTCATTAGAAACTACACGGAATGGAAAAGACTAAGCCTGAAATCGGATCTTAAGGACTGACCAAGAAAACAAGAGACAAGACACTGACTGATATGGCACAAGCGATTAAATTATTAACAATTTGACAAAAAGTAATAAAGCCTATTTGAAGTTCTTCACGGACCTAACACACTGCTAAAACATTTCAATGCAGAGGTTTTGTAACATTTGAACTGGCAAAGTAGTTTTTCGGCTGCTAAACATTTTTCCACAAGATTACAAGGCATCTCCTTCACTTAACATTGGACCTTAAAATGAGTATGTTTGCAGACAGAGAATGCGCTTAAGAAAACAAAATTTACACCAAAAGTTGCCATAGTTGACAATTTACTATGTTTTGATAAAACAGTTGAAAAGTTTCATTTAAAATTAACTGCATTACCTTGCAACGGCAGAAACCAGAACATTTCTGAGGTCATTCTTCACTTGTTCCTTGCCTCGTTCCATTTCCACAGTTTCCGAGAGGTCCACCCTACAGTTCTCCTGTCAATACAACTACTCACACTACGCAAAATTAGGTGCAAACTGAAGTCTCTATAGATCAGGGCCATAACTTTCACCCAATATCCTTATTCCTCCTTCACAGACATTTGCACTCAATTAAATCAGTCATTATCTGAAGGACTCTCTGGAGTCAAGATAGAGTGATTAATGATCTAAGATGTTCAACCTGAAATATTTTAACAAAGCCCAGCTGCCATAGTGTCTGGTGTGCGCTCTGACCTTCTGGATTACGTTTCTTAAATGCAAACCCTTTAACATACCAAGTCGAAGATCCAAAAATTCAAGTATCCAAAGTCTTAGTGGTTTTAAGTCCTGACCTTCAAGCTTGTGTTGACATCAAGTTCTTTACATCAGCATTTCTTTCAAACCACAGCGCAACTGATGCACCCTGTTTGGTATCTACTGCAGGTGGCCAAAGGAGTATTTGATTTGCACCAGAGTAAGAATTAACATAGATAACAGGGTCCAAATAGCGTTGTTAGGTTGCTTTAAGAAACACAGCCATGTTGACAATGGATGTGCCATAAATGCTCCATTGTGTCATTCACATTAAGCAGCGCAGGAAACACATTATGCACACCAGATTTCTTTGCGCTGAAGCCCAGCTGTTTAAAAATGCAGCAATACACGCTATTCTCAAAATCAGTATTCTATTAGACACATGCACAACTTCACATACCTAAACAAAATCAGGAGGCGGGACCGAAAACACAGGCTTTGTGAAGAACTCACCAATGCCTCAACACCTGCAATCTTATGAAAGCCCAAACGCTTCAAGGGAGAGTGCCAATGTGACCCTCCTCCAAAAATACATTTGTAAACCAAGGATTAAAGCAAGTTTAGTCTACGTGACGAAAATTTGAAAAGCCATCAACTGAATTCAGAGAGGGAAAATAAACAGCCTTAACAAATTACATTTTAAAGGTTTTTCAGTTAACCACTTATCTTTTTTTCATCTCTGCTTAACTGAATACCTCTTAATAGATGTAGAGAGTATCTTCACTAAAAAGCAATCAATTTTGCCTATTTTGTTGTTAAACGCTACTTTCAAGGACATGAAAGTGCCCAGTTTTACGAGTAATTTTAGATTGAGAGCATTGACTGAAAATCAAAAATATGCCATTGAAAACACAGCAGTGCTAACAAATACAAAATATGCAGCTTTTGAAAAAAAAGCAGCTCACAAGGCACTTGCTATAGTGGTCCATTACATAATGAGTATATATAGTGCACCCTTAACACATCATTGTTATGCCTCAAGCTTTTTCAGTGTTGAAACTTCAGATTTATTAGAAACAACCACTGGGTTCTGTGTATTCTGAAGCAGTTATTGAGCAGCCTTGCTTCATATCATGTAAATGAAACAAATCAGAAGTGGGGCGTAGAAGCAGAGTATCTGCAATAATTTCTTGTCATATGAAAGTTTTTCCATGTAGTGATAACATTAAGTGTGGAATGCCATTCTGACACACACCCCTCTCCCTCTCAACCCCTCTGCCCTAAAAAGCTACATTCCTGCTACTGGAAGAGCTTGGCATTTTAATTACACTTGATTCTATCATCAACTACCGATTTGGCTCATTATTTGCAGCTTCGATAAATAATGTGCATAACAGTAGCATTAAGCTACTTTCCTTTCCAGAGCAAAAACTGGCAGAGAAGGAAAAGTAAGTAGCTGTGAAAATTGTACATTGTTTCAATGGCTTAAAATGCAGAAAGTCATCATCAACACACTTGATACTGGTTTGATTTTTTTTTTTGTTCACAACATACTTCAAAGGCCAGAAGAGCTACAGACCCGACCACGTCTCCTAGCACTTCTCTGTGGGAACAGGTTCTTCATCTCCCTTTAGAAAGTATGCACATATTAAATCATACTTTTCAATTACTCCCAGAACAAGAAAGCTTGGATCATACAAATCTATCTGCCATCTTGGTTTCCACAGTTGCATGTTGGATAGGATAAGGAAAGCTGTCATTGACAGAAGGATCTGTAGATCGGCCAAAGGAAAAAGTTAACATTCTAAATTAAAAACAGTCCCAAAACATTAACAAAAGGTACCACCTTGTTCAGGGGACTTCAATCTACTTCAGCCCAGTCCGTCATGGTACTCATTTCGTCCATAAGCACCAAAGTCAGAAAACTCAAGCATCTGTCCAGAATTACCACACGTAGTCCGTTCTCAAATTCTACTCTGCAGATCACTTCGAAGTTCCCCGAACTCTCTCCAACTCAAATCACCAAAAAAAAATATAATCTAATCCTCATTCACACTTTCGCATACCTTGGCATTTTCTGGAGCCGTACTTTTGTTTTCTGTCATAGCTTTTGAGAGGACTCATCTGTCACATATGCAAGTACTTCCAGTCTAAATCCTTCAGGAGAAAAACTGAGTCCCACTTAAGCTGTCCAGGACTGTTTGACATTCTTCTTCCAATTCAAAGGAAAGATTACTCAGTTTTATCTGCACTTTCAGATTTTTCCCTTTGCATCATGCAGCGACGAACTATGCTGTCGAAACTTCCTAGGTAAAATAGGCCAACGATGCGAAAAATGCCCATGCCAACAATCTGGAAACAGAGAGAAATATCTTTCATTTAAGATCCTGACTGCAGCATACTATTTACTTCTGAAATTAAAAAAGTTCCAGGCAGGTATGTTATATAATCTCAAGAAAACAAACTCATGAACACCATCATAACAGTTGAGGACTGAGTAGCAGGTAGTTACCTTAGCTTTCCTACCAACTTGCTGCTTGTCTTGGTTTTGCCTTGAAAAGACGACTTCAGTTTCCTAAACCCAAGTCTCCACAGTATTAACAGCCATTAGATGAAAAAATGATCAATGTCTGCATGATGTTCTACATTGTTAAGTATTTTAAATTATAAGAAATTGTGACTACATGGCCTTCCCACACCTCACCTGCTGAAGACCTTCGGTAATAGAAGTGACTGGTGACATTCCACTCGTCACTATCGATAGCATGTAACCATCCGATCCAACGGAGCTGTTAAAGTTCCCTTGCTGGATGGAAGGAAAACAGCAGTTGAGAAAAGAAAAACCCACATAGTTTACCCAGTTGCAGCAAACCATGATGTGTCTTATTTCAACAGCTATTCTTGATGAACATCGCTGAATGATGTCATTAGCAACAAATATTTTTACATAAAAAGAATTAACACAATTAAGAATCAAAATATTCAAAAATGTATTTCGCTATATGGCAACATTCCAAAAGGCATTCACTTAAAAATGGACAAGGAAGCTAACCTCTCTTTAGAGAGATGTGCTAAATTACTGCAGATTTCTTTACAAGATCAAAAGGCTCTAAATTTCTTCCCGAAGCGTGCTCACTGATGGAGAAAACGTATGGTGGTCTCCCTGTCTGTGATTACATTTCAAAGACAGAATTTCACCCTAACTCTGTCAGATCACCAATCGCTACTGTAACTGTAGAATGAAATACTGCTCGCCTTTTGTGAAAATTCATTTGCTATCACATGAGATTTGGCAGGGGGGTGTATTTCAAATGCCAGGTAACAGACCCTCCTGGGGTTAGGAGTGAATCCATGCACAGCAGCAGAGGACAGGAGATGTGGTTATCTCCCATCACACACCTGAGATGACTGTGAGCTCCTACAGTACAGAGCTACCTTTTAATTTCTATTGCAGTCTCTCAGCTGACGGCTGGAGTGTATGAAGACCATGCCTGAACTAATACATCACCCAAGGTTCTGGAAAGCATGGTGTAGAAATAGCAGATGCTTAAGATTAGAGAGGAGGTTAGTCTTCCTTCAACACCAAAGCAGAATGCTATGTGAGGCAGCACCTCCTTTCAAAACTCACCACCACAAAAGCAGACATTTATGTGCTATATTTGTGAAAATACTGCAAAAACTTCATAACTGAACACCTGCTGCAGATGTAAATAACGAGAGTTCCAAGAGTACATGGAATTGCAAAATAATTACAGATTTTAGGATTCAACTGCCATGCTTTAGGAACATGAAATTTCACATTTGTTTCCGATCTGAGGTGCTTTATTAAGCATGGAAGCACCTCATAGCACAAAACATTAAAAAAATTCCTCAGAACGGCAATACACCTTTAACCATTAAGCACAGCATTTTCTGTATTTTAGTCACTCATAAATTACATAAGACACAAAAAGCTACAAAGGCTAGATTGCCTTCACTTATTGTAAAATTATTTTTACATGAACTCATCTTCAAGAAAAATAAGATAGTCCAACAAGCTTTTGAGGTTAGACAAACGGCATCTGATACACAAAAAAGTCAGAGTTTAGTGCTTTAAAGTCAGTCATAACCTGCCTTTGAGACACCGCATCATACTGATGCATCATTTTGTTCTGTCTAATGTACAACTTCAGATATGTTTCAGTTCCAAGAGATTGTCTAAAATCGTTTGTGGGCATGGTGGCAAATGAATAAAGAAAATACTTCCTGTTCAAACTAACCAGCGAAGAACATTGTTTCATGTAAATCGATTTTGCATTTAGCTTAGACTCTGTCTTACAGTCTTAAATGAGCATTACATGCGATCCTAGTCTGTCCAATGAAGAACATACTTTAAAAAGATTATTTACTTACTATGGCATCTTTGACTATAACTCTGGCGACTTGTTCTGCTTGGCAAACAGACGAGGTTTCAGAAATTAGCTTCGTCTCTAAGGGCTTTATTAGAAAAACACCAATATGAGTTTGACTAACAACACACAGGAGAGAAAAATAGGAAGGTCATATTTTGGTTTTGGGTCTTCTGTCATGGATGACATCACTGTTAGCAAGCGGTATCATGCTGTCACCTAGAACATCCACTTCAAGAAAGTTAAAAGCACCTTCATAAATAATAGTCTAATTTTATTATAGGAAATGCCAACCTTCCCTTGAGTAGCAGTACTTTTTATATACCTTATTACTATTAAAATATGAAAAAGTGGGGTTTTCCCCCCCAAGTATTTTATTTCCAGTAGAAGTTATCAAAACACTTAAACTATGTCTCCTCAACACTTGTATTAGTTCATTTATGATTTTTGCCAGAAATGAGGTAAAAGAGATCTGAAATATTTTATGATCCTACAAAACAATTTTTTTTGTTTTAATTTCTCAAACTCCACACACTGGTAGCCACCAAAATCCATCACTACATTTTATTTGTGTTTAGATGCCACTTTACCACAATAAAAGAAAGCAATGATGCCAGTTATTTTAGCAATCATAATTTGTCACACACACAAACCCCTCCCCCCAAAAGTGGACTGCTACAAAAACAAAAGGCAAAAATACACTTTAAAGCATTTAGAAGCATGTTTGTCATTCATGTCCTTTTAACAAATACAAGAATGATGGAGCTAACTGCGCAGCAAGCTATTTAAGTGCCCAGTACGTTAAGATAGATGGCTCTGCTGATTGAGAAAAAACAGCACTAAATTAGGGAGAAAAGAGTACTTGGTCACAAGTCAACTTCTTGTAACGGCTAATTTAGTTACATTTAACAACAAAATTTAACTGAAGCATTCAAACCTTGTCAAATACTGGGACTAGTTTAATTCCGAGATCAATACTTTAAAAAAGCATTTCTAGGGAAGAGCTGAGCAACTATAGGTTCCTCTCTGATTATCAATCCAAAGTAGTACAGAAACTAAATTTCAGAGAAGCAGGCCTATTTCCAAATATCTCTAGAATTATGAATCCTGATTTCACTGACCAGGCTCACTGAAAAAAATCTTTTTTGGTAGTATGTGTATTTTAAGGGGGTGGGTGAGTGGGGAAAATCAGTGTCTTTGCCCACAGAAGTCACAGACAAACACCTTTTACATGCCTTCCTACAATATAGCTTATGTCATTAGATCTCCATCTCATAACCCCTAGGTACTTTTGAGCTCACTGGCCAGTTATCAACCACATTTGAAAGAGCTATAGGGATGTCAACAATAATTAAAATACTGGAAGTCTGGGGAAATAATTAGCAGCTGTTCAAGAGCAAGAGCTGTCATTTGTAAAGCCTCAAAAAAAAAACCACCCCAAAAAAAACCCCTCCAAAAAAAAAAGCTTAATGATTAAACACAGGAAAGCTGTATCCTAGTTCCTGACATTTTCTATATTCAATGATTACAGAGAAAAACAGCCTGGTCTTAAAGAGATGCAAACTACAGAGACAGATGTTCTAAAGCAGCGTTAAATAAATGCAACAATAATAAATGAGTGTCTGAACTGTCAGGGCAATGCAGTATTGCAGAGATTAAAGGTGCACTACCACGACAGGAGCAAGGCACCCCAAGATTTCATGCAGGCTAAAACAAAGCATAGGTCTTTGCTTAAAAGGCAACACTTTTTTGACAAATAAGATGAATCCCACTGAATCACTTTTAAAGTGAAATCTTAGATGAACAGTGCATTTTGCTGGTGACTGTATTTCCCTGAAACAGGCTATTACAAAGAAAAAATCTTACAGAATATGAAAGCTGTACAAGTGTCTGCAGATGTCTAATTCTGGCACTTTATGTGGATGTGTGGGAGTATACATTTAACACAGAATATCTATATCAAGAAATGATGATTTGTATAACACAATTCTTACTGATCCTTTCACAAAGGGTGAAAGACAAAATGAATTCAACCCCAATTTCCTATTGTACATGATGGAGCATCTTGAAAAGGCTGATCTCCTTAGTTACCAGGTTTCTGGTTCACAGTATGCGAATAAAGAATAAGACACATTTTTCTCTGGTCACTTGACACTTCAGTCTGAACAGGAGGCCTCAGTGTTGTTTCTGGAACTACAGTTCATGGGTAGAGACACGTCAAAAGACAAGAGGCAACGACATTTTTGAAAGTCAGAACTTTTAAGGTAGGCCAAATTAAAAAAGCCCTACTGCTGACACACCCTTCTGAAAAGTGATAGTGTCATCTGCACTACAAACACACTGCAAGAGAGTCGCCTTCCCACTCTAATACTAGACAATCACTATCAAATTGTGTTATTACATATATTCATCCAACATGGTTCGTTTGCAGACATCACTGAAGGAACCGAGTTTATTTTGATTTGTCACATCTATCAGAACAACTGCATATCAAAGAAAATCAGAATATTATTTTGGGCTCATTAAGCTTTGATCTCAAAACAAACAGCGGTTTTACCATTTACCATTCCACAACATTTTGATTGTGTACAGAAAGACTTTGCCATGTTTCAGATATTAAAGACAGGTAGTTCTTCCACTTAAAGCCAGAACAACAAACCACACAAGATTATCCTACAAGCTATTTAACTCTGAGTAGTTGATAAAATTGACGTGTTTAGAAGTGCTTCTTAAAAATCTTACTATGCACCGATTTCAAAAGTACTACAGAAATCTGAAATGCATTGCTTACTACAAAGTGAAGCATTAAAAACGTTATAGTACTATGGCAGGACAATTTACCTTTGTTTTACTTTCTTCTGCAAAGCCAGGTGTGTCAGTATCTGGAGGGTAGGCCACCGTTACGTATACATTATAAGGTTTTACCTGCATTGTACAAAAGTAAGTGTTATCTTCATACTGACAGCCTTTACACATCCCTCATAACTTCATTAATTTCTCTTGTACAAAAAAAATACAGCAAGCATGAATTTAAATTGCTTGTAGCGTTGTCACCCTTATATGCAGCAGTTGCAAGACTCCAGAACTTTGGCAAATGAGAAAGCAAAACAGCAAAGATCTTAGAGATGGTTGTGTTGTTTTGTTTAATAAAAATACCTTAAAACTTTGCATTTGATGTAAATTGTTTGCTGAATCTAAGTGTTTAAGACATTTAGGAGGAATATGAAAGCAGTTTA
>Ga0065711_1009410_pt1 | contig 11740 bp, 7 predicted proteins | sample Hoacrofraction12_FD_59098 | JGI IMG/M metagenome (GOLD analysis project Ga0065711, IMG submission 59098) | Hoatzin crop microbial communities from Cojedes, Venezuela - Epithelial fraction 12 v2 (version 2) | ecosystem: Host-associated > Birds > Digestive system > Esophagus > Crop | place... | reverse complement strand
AAAAAAAAAAAAAAAAAAAAATCTCTATTTCCATTATTTTGAAATAGGTTTTTTTTCCCTTCTCCCATGACAATTTCCATTTTTCTATTCTAAAAGTTACTTCTTTTTCCCTAGCTCTTGTTGACGGCAAGTTCTGGTAAATATACAATGCAGATCTCTGAATTTTCAACAGGTTAAACAGATTGTCACCGCTTATCACCAGTTCCCTCAGACCCTCCTTGCTTTCAGGAATGTGCCTTTTGCACAGCTTAACTAAAAACTGAGAAGAGTGAGAATGTGCTGCAGATCTGCCTTAAATACACTTCTGATTTATGCTGTTAATATTGGTTTTTCCTTCCTTATTCCCTGGAACCCCTTGTGCAATGTTTCTTTTTTTCCTTGTGAACAGACAATGAAAATTGTAGATCAATGTTTAGTTCCACGTAAAACTGGTCTCTGGAAAAGCTAGGTTTTCCCCTTTTAACTGTATCTGCAAACTGTGTGTTCCAAGAGAAAACATTACCCAGTGTCCACGGGCTCTGAGCATTTTTCTTGCTTGGGATTTCCCTCCTCTGTTTGGTTCTCTTGCGAGTTGCAGAAAAGGATGGAGAGGCCTGGAAAAACAGCTTCTAGTATTCAGTTTCTTTAAGTTAAAAAATAGATTATACAACCTAATGTTAGTGAATTTCATTCACTTGGAGAAAAAGCAGGATCTGCACCATGAAAATGCTTGCCAAATACTTAGGGGACAACTGCAAGTGTTCCAGTGTAAATACATATTGCAAGTATATTTTGAATAACATCTGTAGTCTGGAATGCTCTATTTATTAGAGAGCTAAAAAAAATATATAAAGATATGGTGGTTTGAAGAATTGTTGCCCAAATTATTTACATCTCCCAACATAATATTTGGGAAAGCTTGTCCACAGCTGCCCAGTACACGCTTACTTGCTGCCGATACAGATGGAAACCAGACAAGCAGAACTGTTGGCTATTTCTGCAGGGAAAAGTCTGGTTAGTCAAAGCAGGAAAATATCCACATTAAAACAGGCTCTCTAGAATGAACTGTGGAAACTGTCTGTGATTCACAGCAAAGCTTGGAAGAGTAGGGAAAATTTGTGACTTTCATTGGGGTCATTTGATTGATTACCAGGTAAGCTGTGCGCTGCTGGATCCCCCTTTAGGTTCTACCTCATCTTCAGAAGAATTTGTTTCCCACTAGACAGCAAATTTCTTCTTAAGCTCAACTCCTGGGGTGTAAAAAATCAAAATATTTTTCCTTACGGCTATACTAGCTATTTTGGATATTTTGGCAAAGTTGTTCAGCATTTCCCCCCAGCTAAAGGAATCATCACGCAAAATTTTGGAGTCTCCGAAACTTTCTTACCAAGCAGAACCCTATAGCTTGGAAACGTGCCTCTCTTCCAGACAGAGCACATTCCCTGGAGCACCATCGCCTTGACTCTGATGATGTGCTTGCTCCCTTTTTATTCAGCAACAGAAAGCTGTCTTGCGACCCGATTCACCATCCAGCACAAAGGAACCTGATCCTTGCTATGACCTTCTTCTGAGCTCCAAGACACTTGAAATCACAACAGGCACTATGTACTGAGAGATATACATGCTGTTCCTCCCATCCTCAGTTCATGAAGCTGATTGCTCCAGCCAAAATGCAGCTTCACATTACCATGAATTTCATCACAAGGTGTTATTTTTGCATGTGAATTCACAGACTGTGTAGTTGGTCATGTGTGCAGAAGGCTTAATGCCAAACTTGCTGGATCCACATAGAAAAATTAATTAGAGGTTGAGCAAGACTAGAAAACGGTTACTGGGGTGGTCAGGGAATGGAAACCTGCTCGTACAACAGGAAGATCATATGGATGAGCAAAGTAAAGACTGGCAGTGAGGGTGATGGCTCTCTATAAATATATCATGGATATCGTCAGGGAAACAATAATTGCACTTCAGTTGAAAATGAAGGTTAGCGTCAGCGGGCAAGAATATAGAAGGATGAAAACTAAGAGACAGTGAGCTTATGGGACACACACGCAACCAGCGATGTGCGGGACAAACAGTCAAGCTCTTTTTAAGATACAATTTTAACCGAGTTGTACGTACACACTTGGTTTGCTTGCGACAGAACACTCAATGCAGTGACCTTCTGCTTCCTCCCTCCCCAAGTCCTGCCGTCATCCTGCCTGCTCCCTCTTAAACTTCTCAGAATTGACAGATTTCTGCTAAACTCATCCCTGTCAGGTTTCTGACGATAACCTCTCCTGGCAGGATACTTCTCACCCGCTGCCCTACCCTGACAGCGGCGTGGGGCTGTACACATCAGCAACAGCATCCTCCAGCCCCCGAGCACGGGTACAGCCCGCAGAGGAGAGGGGACAGGGAACAGGGGCACCAGCACCCTCTGCTTCTTCCCGAGGGGACGCACGCTGTCCACTCTGCTTGTTTCACAGCTGCACGACATTCTCATGGGGAAACTGGAGCAAGCCGTTGGGTTGTGCTCTCCACAGAGCGAGCCAGGGCTCAGGAAGGGCTGCAGAGAAGTGTCACTGCAGGTGGCAGGGGGCTGCAGTCGGCTTCGCTCCTGCTAATCCCCAGCCACGGCGTGGGCAGTGCTGGAGAGGAGGTGCCCCACGTGCTCTGGGCACAGACTGCGCTTTGCTGATAGAAGCATTCATCTCCAAGCCGACTGGTGTCCAGAGGAAAGAGAAATCACACACATTGGGGGAAAACCAGGAGCTTGAAGGACAGCTCTTTTCTATATTTTAGACTTCTTTCTGAAGACAAAAAATTGCTGGGCACATTTTTCAGTAGTCTAAAATTATTTCTTCCACAAATTATTCTGACATTAGAGTCAGTGAAATTAGTAATTCTTTAAAAAACAAAACAAAAAAATGTTTCACCTTTGTGTTCAAGTCACACAGTGAAAGCTCCAGTTTCACAGATACTTTGGGGGGCAATATCTGTAATTCTAAGGCTTTTACTATCCCAAAGATTAAGCCACTCTAGCAGTATAAACAGCATACCAATAGATCTCTCCTGCTGTCTTCTTAACTCTGGCTGTGACAACAGGAGAAAGGACCACTTCGTTTTCCCAAGGTTTTTGATCTGTGATGACAACTCTATCTTTGTGGAGCGCTGATGTCTATTCTGCCCAGAAATCAGCCAGTATTACTGTAAAACTTACTGTCATCGAGCTCTGCTTTGATGGATGACCAAAGTAGCTGCTATTTTATCCAAAGGTAAGCAGGAAACTTAGAAGAAATTACTCAAGAGAAAGTGAGAAAATAATGTGCAGTTCCAGGCAGCATGACAAAGTGATCTGCTTAAGCTCAGCACTTACCTAGCTGAGAACAGGGGTGAGAAAACGCCTCAGCCCTATCGGAATAGCTGATCACATAACTGACTTGACAGGCCATTTATACAGAAAGATTAGATCCTTCTGTCAGAAACTGTGGGCTCTGTTCTGCCCTCAGCTACGCCGTGCAATTCTCAGATTTGTGTGACCATCAAATGAAGAAACAGGTCAAAGTGTCTCTTGTTAACAGTGTACGCACCTTATTCCTATTCTTGCATTGCCGAGGAGTCTGTCTGCTCTTAAATAAGGAAAGAATGCAGCCAAAAGATATGTTTAATGGATATTTTCCAGGACTAAGAACCACAAGCTAGTACACATTTGTGTAACTGAGATCCCATTGAGACATGAACCTCTTAAGAAAAAACAGGAGCTGTGTGTATTTACAGATCACCTTAGGTTGAAGCACAAGAAATTTGGAAGCCTTACACAAACCAGAGTTTGCAAGCGCCAGGGAAACACAAGGTGATGAGCAGTAGCCAAACTAGACTTGTCAAAAGAAAGCCTTGCCAACAAACCTGATGTTCCGTAACGAGACGGCAGACCTGCTGGGAAGGGAAGAAAATACCTCTCAGCCTGATTTTCACAAGGATTGCGACCAGCTTGGGAGAATTCCTCCAAGTAAACTGGACATGTTGGATGGGTGAAAGACTGGTGAGATCTTTGCTCTTCGAGGTCAGGTATCAGTGGCGTGGCTGGGCAGAGGCTGGTTCCAGGTCTGCTCCATGTGCCTGTCATGGGTCCAAGTGACAGAAGAGAGCATGCTATTTTTATTTTGCTGACGGCATCAAGACACTTGTTATTCAAGAGTGTGAGATTAGAGTGCATAAGTATCTTGAGAAATTGAACAAATCAGAAAAATTTGAACAAATCAGAAAAAGTAGGATAAAATTCAGTAGCACTTAAGCATGCTAAGAAAGAAAAAATGGCAAGGCAGCACTTCAGCAGAAGGGATCCCAGAGGTAGAAAGGATCACAAACCTATCCTGTGTCAGCAACAGCACACAGCTGGGGGGGGAAAAATCAGGATTAATCCTGCTGGGAGATGTTCAGCAGAGGAAGAAGCTGTGCATGGGATGAAAGCATCACAGCAAGGAGAAGCAGGGAGGCCTCGGCTGGCGTAGGGCGTGCAGTCTTGCACAGCACTGCAAGAGGGAAGAACACCCACTGGAAAGGGTGCAGAAGGAGGAAGGAAAAAGATACTTAAAACTAAGAATCAGTCAATATCTAGGCAGTATGACCCATTTGGAAGCCTGAAAAATCAGAAGATCTTGAGATTTTGGGCCTGATCTTAAAAAAAGGAAGCAGTTCTGGTAACATACTTCAGGTGTGAAAACACATATTTACTGAAAAAGGGAATGAGGATGGATGATAAGACAAAGTGATGAGTTAAAAACTGCACAAGAGAAGTCTCCTCTACTGGGAACTCTGCTACCTGCAGATGTAGGGAAGCATGGGGACAGACTGCTGGAGAGGGGTGATGGCTGAGAGACAAGGCACTGCTCCGGGGGACATCCAGATGGGTACTTGTGCAGTGACGGTGACACCACCAGCACTTCCCACCACTCCAGGGCAACACCAAGGCAAGGAGCTTTTGCTTTGAGGCTACAGATCAACATTTTGTGGCAACAGGCAAGACAATTCACCTGCAAGGATGAAATGGCGGCTTATTTCGTAGGTCCTTCATCAACATTTTCATCTACTACAGTTAGCTTTCTGCGGGGAATTATATTTAAATAGTTTTCAAGCTTATTTTGCATAGTTATGGACCCTTTCAGCCTGGCACCTGAGTCCGTTCCCAGGGGGCTGGAGGTGCTAGCCCGAGCATGCAGCTGCACCATGGCATCTCGGAGTCTGTGCGGGCTGCTCAGCAGCCCAAGCTCCAGGTCCTGAAGCCAAGGAGCATCCCTCTGGCTCTCACTAAGATTCCCACCGCAAGAGGCAAAATAGCCTTCCCCAACTAGGGATCCCCTGGAGGCACCCTAATCCAGCCCCTCTCCCTTGGATTAGGACACAGAATGGTACAAAACTACCTAGGTTACAACATGGACCTGTCTCTCCCCAAACAAACTTCAAGGAGAAGAGTTGTTCTGCTTGGTTTAAGGGTGTCTTGAACTGCCTGTTCTTCTGAGCCAGCTACGTTTCAAACTGGAAAACTAAACGTGCCTGCATCTGCGTGATGAGGAGAATCAGAGTGTGCTTGTAAGTGCTAGGTAAATTCTGAATTTTATTATGTGTTAATCTTGCCTTATGATATCTGAGGATCTGTTCATTATAAGGGCAGTTAATGTTCTAACGCCTGTGTAAGAGGACGAATCTCACTGAGATAATCAGGTACATAGAAATATCAACATCTTGGGCACAGAACTGAGTGCTGAAATTCCAGCACAACTGGTCTGATAAAGCACAGACACCAAACATTTTCTGTATCCAAAGCAGTTCTGCAGCCTTGTTTAGGAATTACCATTTAGAATTTACTTTAAAAGTATCAACACTGCCTAGTCTGCAAAATTGTACCATGTAATTAGGAGTTAAATCCGACTACCCACAGCAACAACAGAAAAGCACTGAGAAAGCCCAGGCCTACGTATATTCTAGGGGTTTTAATTCCTTTTTTTATCCTAGACTAAATGACTGTGTTCTATTACCAAAGGAATATTGAGACAGAAAGTAAATGCAGAGGGACACTCACGAGTAGGCAGCTGTTCAGGAAAACAGTTTCACAAAAATAGCTGCTCTGCTACTTGGCTATCCTCCAGAGTCAGGCTGGAAAGCTTCACATGCACTTGATTCAAGAAAAAAGGCACGGCTCCCACCCACCATCTCTTTCAGGACCACGCTTCTCTTTGCTCTCCCACTCATCAGTGACCTCAATATCCCAGTTACACGTGATACCTTCCACTCTTAAGGAGATTTAGTAGCAGAAAGATCTCCAAAGAAGTTTAATACACGTCAAATGCATTTTCAGCTAATGCAATAAAAATCTATGCAACTCACTGCCATCGCATATCAGAGATATACAGATTTTAAAGTAATTTGGGGATATTTGTGTAAGGCTGGTCCACTGGTGGCTATTAAATCCAACAGCCAAGAGATCCCAGTACCAGTAACTGCTGAAAGCTGGGAATAACAGCCAGTGGAAGGACAACCCTATTCAAATGCCGTTTCTCTCACTGTTTCATAGTCACTAGCTGTCAAACAGTCACTGGTCCCAACTAAATCTTTAATATGAAATAGTGTTTTTATATGAGAAAACCCCCAAGAAGCCCTACAGTGTCTAGGTCACCAAGGGAAACCAAGTCCAGAGGTCGCAGGACAAAGTGTTCTGGTGGTGGTGGTTAAAAGCCCACACATGAGCCTGACCAAAGATGCAGGAGAGTAAGAGCAGAGGAAAGCTTCACTCACGGTAGCATTGCCCAGGCAAGTGGGAAACTCTTGAGCAAGGAGCTTACCTTTTATTTTCTCTGTGGCAGCGCTGAGCACCCTCCCCCCCCAGCACTCTGTCCCCATTTATGGGGGCAAGTTACCTCTGCCTTGCTCGTTTGCCCTGCAGCTGGGTGCCCACCCACCAGGCAGCCCCATGCCCTGGCAGCTCGCTCTCTGAGCACGGGCTTATGCATTTCAGTCACGACGGCAGTCACCATGCATTGCAACAGCTCTTGAATTTTGTTCAGAAAAGGTTTTGCAGCCTCTAAAGTCTGTTAGCTACACTGGCTTTTCGGCAGAGGGGAAATGGTTTCCACCAGTCCAAACTAAAGCAGCTCAGCTGCAAGCAGAAGAATCTGCTTGCTTTGTCTGAACTCAAAGGCTTGTTGGGATTACCTCTGGGACTGGATTGCTCCCTCATTACCCAGTGGCCCATCTACATCCCACACCTACAGGTGTTGCGGGCTTGTTCCTGCCTCCACAGCACTAACACAAGCCGCAGCGCACCTTGTGCATGCACCAGGAGAAAGCATCAGAGCCCCATGAACTCAAGGTAGTCCACTGCTCCCATTCTGGGTCTTACCTTCTGGCCCTGAAATCACCCAGGTAACTCAGCTCTTGCAAATAATCCTCCATCCTGCTGTTGGATAAGACCCTCTCAAGTCAGTCATTACCAATTAGACTATTCCCAGGGTCTCACTAACCGTTGCAGTGTTCCGGCTAAGTCTACCCACCTCTTACCCAGAAGAGAAGCCAGCCCATCATTTCGGCAACTGGGAAACACAGTAAGAGTCACGGGAAAAACCAGTCTGGGCTTTGTACTCAAATAACACAAGCCAGTCCAAAGAAAGGTAAAAACAATAAAACTCAATCACCTGTTTGGCAAGCTCATTTTCTTAGGGAGCAACACAGAGTGCACAGTGTCAGAAAGCAGAGGTGACGGAGCCCAGTAAGCCAGAGCACCAGCCGTGTCCTCCACAGGCAGTAACTGGGAACACCGGCGCACTAGATGTGGCACCACTGCTTTGCTGCTGTTAAGCTGGAGCTCATAGCATAGATCTCAGTTTCAGACTTTAACAAGCTCGGCTCACCTCAGGCCGTGGTCACACTGCGCTTGTGCATGGTAAGCACTTCTGCATCCCCACACTTGGCACCAAACCCTCGCCCCCCGTCCAGCTGCTTTACCATGATTTCTTGCAACCCAGAGCAACCTAAGACATCTCCCCAGCACCAGCTTTAAGGCTGAACTGGCAGCTCAGGGCTAGAAAGACAACGAGAGGAGCAGCTCCCGTGTAGCTGCCTAAACTCCCATCAGTGCCAGCTGCGCAGTGCTAATGAGCTGCTAAACCATTAATCGATGTGTGATCAACATGCACAACAAAACGGCCCCAGGAGCAGCTCTCCTCCTCTGGATTATCCCCCAAGAAAAGTGTCAGATATTGCAAGGGCAGAAGTTGACTTCAGGTATTATTAAATGGTAGGATCTAGTAATTTCTTTTCTGCATGTGAGAACGCTATTCTGCTGAGACTGTCCACCTAGGAAAGCTAAAAGCAGTGGTGACCCATGTGCCCAGCAGGTACTGCCTGAAAAGCACATCCATAATTCACTCAGCTGAATGCAATTTAACTCTGGTGTTTCCCTAACAAGTTGGTTCTCTCACACAGATTTTTATCTTCAGTCCATTTTGACTTCTCAAGGAACTCAGCACATCACCATTTGTCAGCGCTGCGAAACAGCTGCGTCTGCTGCTGATAGCACTGGCTTATCTGAAAAACCCCAAAGCCCCCGAAACCACCCCATTTCTGTAGCTGTTTCAGATGAAATAAAGAACAGTTTGAAACGGGGTTTCAAATTATTAGAAGCTCCAAACACAGGCACTGTTCAGTGATGCACTGGACCCAGGCCTTGGGGAGTGTGAAGGCATCGGGTGGAACCCAGGTATGGTGCTCCCGGAGGCACCTTCAGGATTGGGGTGCGGGAGGGTTGGACTAGATGACCCACAGTGGTCCCTTCCAACCCCTACTCTTCATTCCCAAGAGAGGGAGCCAGGCTGGCGAGCGCAGGGACAGTTTCCCTGGGAGGAGCATCACGGGGATGTCACTGCTGGCAGAGGCACTCTGTGCCATCTGCGCCGAGCAGTTTGTTTGCAGAGCACGGCTACCTTCTGTTTGCTACCTTCAGAAACGAAATTGCACGATGGAGGAACGATCACAGGGAAACGTTTCTGTCATCTTCGCTGGTACCCTCAGCTCCACGGCCTCCTGAATGTGAATTAGCGTCTTAAGCAGTTTATTCATTCATGGCAATCTGTTCATTTATTTTCAAGAGATTGTAGAGCTCCAGGAAGCCTTGCATGTTTGGGGTTTTTTTTCCCCTCTCTGAGCTCTGACTACAAGATCTTCTTTCTTTTTCTCAGATGCTTTCTGCTTCCACTCTGCTGGGCTGATGTACGCGACAGCCATGGTGTCAGAAATAGAAAGGAGGAAGATTTAGGACTTCAGTGAAGAACACTGAAGCAGACGGGAGTTACCCAGAGGTTGCACCCAGCATCTGCACGGGGTCGAGGAGCCCGGCAGCAGGACAGGATGGGGCCACCCAAACGCTGTCATCTCCAGGTCCCCCCACCCCACGGCCAGCCCCAGAGCAGTCGCTGCGCTGCAGGACACGCTTCACCCACTCGAGAAGGCACGGCCGGCCGGTGGCATGGCTGCTGGAAGCAGGATGGACCCCGGAGTCCTTTGGAATAAGCTGCAATAGGAAAACTGAATGGGATCTCATGGGAAAACAAGCTTTCCCAAAGCTGCCGACCCTCCCAGATTTCCTCCACAGCGCAGCCCTGCGGAGGCAGCGCTTTCCCTGCTGCAGCCGACGCCACGGCAGCTCCCAGCCCAGCTGACCGAAACAGCCAGCTTGGCTTTTCAAAGCAAAAAGCACAAGACAATGTACATCTTTCCAAAGCCTAAATAAATATTTGTTTTGCAGGATGGACAGCATCCAACTTAGGCTTTTGGTTTTCTTTGGTTTTTTTTTTTTTTTACTGGATTGTGGGGTTTTTTTGAGATTTTTGAAAAAGAACCCAACCCAAAACAAAGCAAAACCAGCTCATGAGCACTAATGCACAAAGGTATGACAAAGGGGTAGCAAGGCAGTGGAATTGCATTCCAGGCACAGCCGAGGGTAGCACAACATTTGTCTTTGTGCAGGAAGCCAGAACAGAGCTTGGCATCAGCCAGGCTTCAGCTGAATCCTATTTTCCAGCTTTAGCAGGACCAGGCGGTGCTGCAGTACCCTGCTCACCTTGTGCAAAACGGTCGGTTCCTGCTCTGCTACTTCAGACCTGGTGCCACAGTCTTTAGAAAAAAAAAACCCTCTCATTAAACCCGTTCTTATTTTCTTTTCTTTGGGATTTTCCCTCCTTGCTGGAGCTCGGAAGGGTTGTACAACACCAAAGCAGATATACTATTAGTTGGTTTGTCCAGAACCAACGATTACAGCTACAGAGCGGAGGTCTGGCAGAAGGCTCATCTGTGCTGCCCTTCGAATCTGTGTCCTTGGGGTAGTCCTTTAAGACTGCAGCAGAGACATCCAAAACGCATTATTCTGTGTCTAAAATACAGGGTGTAATTAGTGCAGAGAAGACCATTCGCTAGTGTTTCTCCTCCCCTGGGACTTTTATTAATTAGCAGACAGTATGAAAATGTGCAGCTACATTTAACATGTCACGTTTTCAAACAGACTCTTCAGGTCTGGCTTCTGGTATTTGATCCATTAATCACAAATTTCCCTGAGTCCAGATGTAATGTTAAAAGAGTCTATATAATTATGGCTTATTAGGGTAAGTTGGTTTCCACAAGCGCTTTATTAATTTCTGTCATTTTTTCTAAGAACAATCTGGCCAACTTTAATTTTCCGTTGTTTCTTTCATCTCCTAATTCCAGCAAACTAAACGGGATATTCCCCATGATTCCAAAGTGTTCTTGCTAGCTTCTTAGAAGTTATTTTGATTTCACAGATACTGAAAAAATATGGGCATTTTATGAAAATGCCCACATTCCTACAAGTCTAGGAACTTCCAAATTGTTGCTGTTGCTGATTAGTTTTCTGTGAAAAAAAAGGATTGTTAGCCAAGGAGAAATCGGACAGACTATGGCACCATTCTGTAGTGTCCATGCTGTGAGCAGCTAGTAATGAACGGCCAAATTCATCAGCTCTGAAGGTACTCCGCAGCTAAACCATTAGCTGATGCTGAAAAGCTGCAACTATTTTAATGGACTCTAGACAAAGAGTATTCAAGCATTAAAAGAAAAAGCTGATATTAAAATGAAGAGTGTCAGAAATGTGATATGACAGACTTAAAAAGAGAGTCTTGTAGAAATGAGCTTATTCTTGCCTAGAAACACAGTCCACAAGTTCCTTCTCATCCTTTCTAACACGAAACAGCAAAACACATTTGAAGAAATCAAGAACAGGCCAGGAATAATCCAGGAGCAAGTGCTGAATCCCCAGGGAACAAAGATTTCGCCCAGTTCTGCTGAAAATAACGGCCTGCTGAAGAGGACGTGTGTTAGGGAAAGGAGAAGCCACACGGCAGAGAGAAACCCAGGGAAGCCCAAAGGCAGGGTCTGCAAGTTCCCTTGCCTTTGCTGCGGAAATAAAATGATTGTAACGAGGACAGCCTCAAATGAGACAGCGGGGTAGACAGGCTCTGAAAACCTGAGCTGCTGGGTCGTCGCTCAGGCTCTGGGCAGGACCTTATCCACCCACCATCAGTGCAGGCCCTTTGACTACAGAAAGCTCAGGGGAAACAACGTCAAACCGCAAGCAGGAGCGGGAGTGGGAGACTCTCCTTGGGCACTCACAGAATCACAGAATCACAGAATGGCAGGGGTTGGAAGGGACCTCTGTGGGTCATCTAGTCCAACCCTCCTGCCGAAGCAGGGTCACCTACAGTAGGTTGTAGAGGAC
>Ga0065711_1048569_pt1 | contig 11741 bp, 6 predicted proteins | sample Hoacrofraction12_FD_59098 | JGI IMG/M metagenome (GOLD analysis project Ga0065711, IMG submission 59098) | Hoatzin crop microbial communities from Cojedes, Venezuela - Epithelial fraction 12 v2 (version 2) | ecosystem: Host-associated > Birds > Digestive system > Esophagus > Crop | place... | reverse complement strand
GGACGCGCCGAACCCCGCGCTCCTGCCCGGCGCCGCCGCCGGGCCGGGCCGAGCGGTTTCGGGTGCTCCCGCCGCCCCCGCCTGCCGTCCTGTTGACGTCTGGATGAAGAATGGGTTTGAAGAACGACGCAAAATCCGGGGGAAGTGCGGAGATTAACTCCTAAGGACGGTGCCGAAATAAACGTCCCGACTTCTGGGGCTGCCCGGGGTTCCTAAAGGCGAGTTTCACAGACTGCCCCGCGGCTCTTGCCAAAGGGGAGACGAGAGCACGATTGCAGCGCGGCAGAAAGCAACCCTGCTTCTGCCAGAACTAACAACCTCACCTTTTTCTTTCAGATCGCGAATCCTTGTTTCTAATTTGACACGGAGGCCGACACAAAAAAGTGTTTATTTTCTGAAGGGAAATGGGTGCAGGCTGGTTTTATGTCGCAGAGCAATGCAACCCAGACAGCATCTCACGTACCAGCTTTGCGGCCACCTTGACGGGGGATCACCTCCCGGGAAGCGCCTTTGCGGGCACTGCCAGTTCCACGCGAGGCACAGCGAGCTTCGCCGGGACTCCCACTCAGCTTCCAGCTCACCGAAGTCAATGGCACCTGCTTAAGGGCATGGCTCAGTAAAAGCACAGGGGGGCTGCTGTGGGTCTTCTCACGGAGGAGGGTGCCAAGAGCTGCTCTTTGCACAGAGCTGATTGTCTTCTCTCAACCATCTCTTTTTCAGGAGTGTGACCTTTTGGCAGCACAAAGACCAAAACCAAGCGTGCTTTGCATCACTAGTATCATCCCCCTTTACCACACTATTTAACGGGCTGTGAAAGAAAAGTTATAGCTCGGAAGGGTTTTACCTAGGAAATAAACCAAGAGGGGAGGGGAGAACGTGCTGCCCTGCTTGGGAAGAGAGGTGTACTTGATGGGAGCGAAATTGGCATTGCTCTTCAATGTCATTGTAGGGTCAGGCAGCAGGGCCTCCTCCGCAGCAAAGGGTTGCTGGACACCTATATGCTCCTCTGCCTCAAGGACTACCTGATACCTACATTAAGTGTTCAGGCATGCCACTCTTACCTAAACAAACTCCTTCCAATTAGCTAGTGAATTTTCATACTCACAAGGAATATGCAGTGAAGTTACCTTATCAAAGATGTGTTTTCCTTCATCACACAAGTCCATGAGAGAGACTTGTAAGTTCTTGTCCTGTATTTCTGCTCAAACTCCAGAAGCAAATGAGGAGGATCTTGTCTTACCTTCAAATATGTTGTGCATTCCTAAGAAGTTCACTAATGTAGGAAGCAAAACAGTAGCAACAGAAAACCTGGCAGAGCTGACTGACTGAGAAGCCTCGTGGCCACAAACATTCTCTTGCCGTCTTCCTTTTTTTTCTTAACAAGCAAAGAAACATTTTCACCACATATATCAGACTACAAAAGAATTCTGTCAATAAACACATATCCAGGCTGAGAGATGTTCATAAGAGCTGTGCCAGATCCTGCAGATAACATCTTTGTACATATACACTTCCTGCACACAAGAAACTTCACCAGAGGAACCGCTTCCACGACACTCTGCTTCACATAGCTTCCTGTAGGGCCTCTTGATTTACTAAACAGATCAAGCCAATAGCTAAACAGTATGTGAAATTTGCGTCATCACAGAGCCTGCAGAAAACTTACCTCAGGCTGGAAGACACTAGATGAAGGCATTGACCAGTGCCTAGGCACTTGGCTCCTACAGTCAAGTAATTACAAGAAAATAGCAACTTTCAGGAAATGCCATAGCAAAACACCACCGTGAGGTCTTACAGTTAGGAAGACAACACCTAACATAGCCTTTGTTTCAGTAGAGAAGTATTTCTTTAGCAGAAATTATTTCCTAGCAACAGCAACCATTTTAGTGGCAGCTATTAGTTTGGAATGTGTGGAAGAGCAGGAAAATAAGTAATTCATTTAGTAACATCCATGTATCCTAGGAGGTTCCAAGTCTACATTCAGACTCATTAGAGTTAAAATGTGAACTGAGTGCTAGTCAGTGTCTCAAAGCTGCCTTTTCCAACTTTATTTAAATATTGATTGTATAAGACTCTCTCCTTCATTTTAAGTTCGAACTTAAAAGTGTCAGCAGATTGTCTGAAACGACTATTAGACAGGTGCATAATTTTGGGAACACATTTTAATTGTCCAAACTCTCAGGCTTGAGGTCAGGTGGAGAAAAGGACAGATGCCCTCCACATCATAACACTTTGAAATGCCTTCTATTTCTAAGAGTTTTACAGAAACATGGTGACTGGTGTGTGTAATGTCTGCATGCTGGTTTGCTGCGCCTGATACATTGCAACTGCTGCATCAGCTCATGCCAGTCCTTTGTCTGATCTTGTTTCAATTGCTTGCTGGGGGCAGCTGCTTCAGAGGAAACTTCAAGAAATCCTCAAAGAGCTATTTTTAGAATCAATAACTGCCCCAGTGGTAACGCTACTTCCTAAACACGCACTGGCCATTGGTCTCTGCTTTGATACGCTTCTGCTCCGCCAGGTGTTGGACTTGGCTGACCTTCCTCACACCAGCCAGACAACTCTGCAAGGAAAGATGCTTCCAAGTTGGCAACTTTTAGGCAGTTTTATGGTGGAGATGTGTTCTTGCTGTCAAAAGTCACACCTCTGGAAATCCTTTTTGTCTACCCTTCCCCTAACAGAGAACTATCATGCACACAACACAGAATTTGTACTTGGCCATGCTACTCAAGACACGGCAGAGACCTAGGATTACTGCACAAAACTATCACTACAGAGCACTCAAACAAGAGGGGTTACATGGCTATCCTGCTCCTAAATGAGACTAATGCTTAAAGCTGAATCAGCAGCAAGCCCTCCTGGAACCTTAACCTCTCTGCTTGAAATAAATTTGACACACTGCAGGCTGTTAAATAATAATAAAAATTTCCATAAAAATTGCCTTACCTGCAATTTGCATGCTGAGGTGACGTCTTGCAGAGAAAACAATTCACAGCATCCAGCTTGCAGAGCAAAGTTGTAAGAATCTGGAGTTAAAGCTGTAGTAGCATTTTTCTATTCTAAAAAGGAAATAAGAGAAATGCCGGAAGAACAGCAAAGAGTCACCAGGTTCAGTGTCCCTTATGCTCTGCATTGTATGTGCAGAGATCCGAGTCAAAGATACTATGTTTTCGGTGAATGACAACTAAGGGAGAGTACTGCAAAGCTAAGCCTATGAACATTTCCCAAACTGCCTGTAAAAGGACTACTCAAGAGGATGGATACAGCTGAACTTGTGGGTGTTATGTTTAGAACTTCTGAAATCTTCTAGAAGTTAATGCTGAACTGTTCTGGAGACAGGTCACAATTTTACCATATTTCTAAGAATCACAGCCCAAAATTTAAGTAGGCAAATACACCAGACCTAGCGTTTATGATTGTTTTTGAGGCCTCAATTTTCAAGTGAGTTGCATGATTCTGATAGGCAGGTAGATGATGGCATGACTTGTAAGGGGGTACTGATAAAACAGTGCTTCACATGGCACAATAAGGTAATTAAGCCTTTTCAAGCTCCTGTATTCCCCAGTCACCTGATCCTTTCCACTTCTGCCTCATGACCTACAATTTATTCCTTTTCTGTATTCTCTACAAGAAGAGAAACCAAGAATCCCAAGTTCCTTCATCCTCCTGGGTTCAAACCTGGCAAGCAGCAGCAGATGCTGACTAATGCTTTGGTGCCACACCCAATACACTGCCCACAGCAACTAATCCTGTGATAACACCAGTCAAGGTAATAGGCAGCTGTGGATGGTCTTTCCTGAAGGTTCATACCAGATTGTCCATAACCAAATACAGAGCGCCTGACTTTGAACTTGTAGGTGCTGCCCTGGCTGTACAGCTATCTTCTGGGTTCCTGTCGGCCTACACTGATGGGAGGGAGGGGAGAATTAAGTACCTGCCCTTCCCTCCCCCCCACCTTTCAGATAAGCAATTTCCTTTTCTCTGATGCACAAATAGGCTTTCCAGACAAGGAATACTTTAAAAAATTAGAGAAAAGACATAATGAGAGACATACTGCCATGCATACCTTCTAGCTGTGCCTGAGGGAACTGGTGCTTACGTCCCCACGTGCCCAGGAGCCCAGATGCCATAAAGGCATTTCTGGGGCAGCACCGAGCTGTGTGGAGCCATCCTGTGGGGCCAGCGACCCAGGGACAGGTTGGCAAGGCTGACCCAATCCACAAACCCAGCTGAAGTTGGGGGAACTCATCACTTGTGAACATCAGGACAAAGGCATGGCACTAAGGCAGTCATACAGCACAGACTGGTATGACAGAACCTCCCAACCCCCTGCCCAGAAGCTGACAAAAAGCCATTTAAGGAACTCTTAAGTACCAGGACCAGACATGCATTTTCTTTTTCCAAAGGCTGCAGTCTCAGAGGGATTAAATGAGTAAAGAAAGGTGGCAAGAAATTAAATTATGTGACTTGCACGTTTTGTGTGGGCCTGTGCACTGACAGAAATGCAGGGAGGCTGTGTTTGCCTGTCTAGATTCGCTAACTACTGGACTGGGTCATTCGCAACAAGAATTTCATACATAAATTCTTTGTTAATGGGATAAGAAAAACAAAACAGCACTGGAATTTTGTAGGCAGCGAAACACCATAGCAACCCAACTTTGAGCAGGTCTATATGATTCACAGATTCTTTACGTTTCCTTCAAGTACAGCTAATTCTTGAAAGATTTAATACAAGAAAAGGCTTTTGCACACCTTTCCTGTGTAACCCCATCAGATTGTGAATGCAGTATTAAATTATCTCAGTCAAACATACACAATCTAAAAAAATTTAACACATCACTGATAAGGAACAAATAATCAGTTCAAAGAAAACCTAATTTGCTGAACAAATCAAGAAGATTATTTGCTCACCTCTACACTGAAAAATACTTCTCACATGATTTTTTTTATGAGAGCAAATTCATGCAGCTCAATTACTCTAATTACCTGCCAGCTGCACAATCTTTTTTTACATTCAATTGCTACACTGCAACTCTATGTCAGGAAAATTTTCTGTGGAAAGAGGGAATCCTGTATCAAATTCCTATTTAGGATAGCTTTCAGTCACAACAGTAAAAGCCCTTAAAGTCTGATCTCCTGCAACACAGCTTTGCTGGAAGAGGTTAGGTGATTAACTGGTCTCCAGAGGGAGCACTGTCCTAATGCTCTAGAACACAACAGAAGTGGAGTGCTTTTATGTCATAAAAGCAATACCATTTAAACGAAATAACAAGAATATTCTGTGTCTTCCTCTCCATGACTTGTACACACAATAAAATGAGCTGTCAGGCTTCCAGCCTTTTCCATGGGAGATTAGTATAAGATGTATGGCTCATGCAATGTACTCAGCTGCTTCATTTTCTATCCCCCTGCACACAACTCGACATTCCTTTGCATTTTTCTGAAAGAGCCACAGTCATTAGATTAACCAAAACATACTGCCTGCATGATTTCATTTCGATGCACAGTTTAACCTGTAGCTGATTATGGAGCAGTTCATCTTCAGTACACCACTTCCTGCAAGAGACTTGAGATCCATCAAACAGCACTGAATTCAGAAGCAAAACTGCATGACCATTTCGAATTTGAAAACCCAAAGGACTTTTTTTCTGCCCCTGTACTGATTAGAAACACAATAGCTATTGCTCAGCCTCTTTCCACCTAACTCAGTTTCCCAGCCTGAACTTCTACAGTCACTGGAAATAAAATTAGAGGTTTAATTTCACTTCACATTTTTTTAGTTCTGTTATAAAATTTTCTACTTCCTCAGCTTTAGATGTGCAATTTTGTTTTAAAGAATATAAGCTTCTGTGTCCCATTTTCCCACCCATGCTTAACACTGAGTTACAAGGAGAACTAAGAGATATTTCCTTTTACCCATGCAGTATTTAAAAAAAAAAATTAAAATCCACATTTATTTCTTCATAAATGCTCTCGCAAACAAACTTGCCATTTCCCAGTTGTCACCAGTCATTGCACACTTGCGCTGCATGGTCTCTCCCCTTCACAAAGTCCTGAGGAATCACTGACGAGAAACAACATGCAGTTTATGCACCAGTAAGATGTCTGCATTGTACCATGTCAGTTCAAACTACCAAATTGTAGTCTGTGATTTTCATTTTTTCCAGGGCATATCTTGCTCTTGCACAAAAAACAACATCAGGGGGAAGTAATGCTTCTGTCTGTAGTGCTTTTTTTCCTGCACTAGCAACATAAATACTATGAACCATTCATTTTTATGAACTGTTTGCCTCTTGTTTAATAATCATCATAGAAAACCAACCAGGTGTCAAGAAGCAGGTTTAATGTGCCAAAATAAATGCTGTGCCTGTGATCTGCAGATTTCTCTTCACCTTTTAACTGAGCCAGACTGTTTAACTTACTACCTGCACTCAGCTTACTATTCCAATTAAGATGGAATATATTCAAAGTAAAAGGCTCATTTCTCCTAGCTGTGTGGATTAGCAAAGATTTTGTGCAATGACCTCAAGATATATACCCCTAATGCATCTCCAGTTCTGCTCTGCATGCACTGCATTTCAGGCACTGGTCTGTATCACAACTACTTTTTTCCCACAGCCTCTTCTGTGGTCCAAAAGATTTCAGCTACTCTCAAGGCACTATATTGTCTAAATAATGAATATTTTACAATCATTAAACCATGGGTATTTTCTGATTCTTTCAAATAAAAATGAAACAAAGAGTTTAATTTACCATAGCTATAGTTTCCAAGTGAAAAGGGACAGCAGGCATCTGGGGAAAAAAACCCCACATGTGACAAGTGAAAAACAGATGCATTTTAGTATTTGGAAACTGAAAAAAAACAACCCTGAACTATTTTTTCCATTTACAAACATTCCTCCAAATGCTCTGTAGAGGCCAATGCTGGGAAAGGACAGGGATGCAAATGGTTTTCAACTTAGAGCGTAAGAAAACTCTCTCCTGGTGCACCTCATGCAATTTTCCATTTTGTAACCTAAGCATTCTAGATCAAAGAAGCCTGATGCAGGCCCACTGGATTTAGGAGAAAACATTTTCATCGACTCTTATAATCTTTCATCAAGCCTAAAAGTAATTTTTCCCTTCATGCACACAGAAAATATATGAGCAAAATTGAAGTTTTTATTAGAAAGTTTGTTCATTCTTCTCTTGATGATGTGTTCAGAATCAGGCAATAAAAAAAATAAAAAGAGCCAAGTAAGATAGCAGGTGGAATGGGTCTTCAAAGCTATTGTGGGTGGGCACTGAGGAAAAGCAAGCAGTTCAGCTTTTGCTACATCTACAGAAGTGAATTTCATTAGATGTAGGCTATGGAGTACAATTCACACAAGAAAGAGGACATTCAGAGCAGCACAGCATTGTTCTTTATACTGCTCTATTACATTAACCCCTAGTTATTAAGAGACTGTGACTCAAAAGCATTGAGCAGCATCCAAACACATGATAAAAGAGAATTCAAGTAACCCAAGACATACATAAAAATACTCCACCAAAAACAGAACAGGAAAAAGGCAGGGAGATTATTTTCCCTCACCCAGGCAGAAAGACAGCAATATTACTAAGACAAGAACACCAACGACGGCAGCTTCTTGCTCACAATTCCTGGTGACCCTGCACACTCGTTCAGTGTCAGAATCATGGAAGGGGAATTTTTGGCTTGCTAATGCCAGGAGGCTAGCTAGTTAAGAGTGCTAAAGCAGGCTCCAACACATGTAAGGTATAATGGTAAATCATATGTAATGGCAAACACTAAAAAAACCCCACCAAACACCCAAGCCAACCAAGAATAAAGGTAGATGAAACATATATTAAAAAGTAGAATTAAGAAGAGTCATTGAATTCAGTATCATCTGAATCAACTGTATTTCTCAAACTATAAGTTCTTATTATAGAGCCTTAATTGTAGTTGTCTAAATTTTCTGTTACTTCACTGATGTGGCTAGTCCTCCAGTGACTGTAACATGAGCAGAGACACCAGGCTCATATGATGAAACCTAGCCTGTTTCTCAATCATCAGGAATCCCAAGTTCTATGCTCAAAAAGGACGTAGGTGCCTCACATTAGTGAAAGTGAGTAGGAGACAGGAGTCAACCCTGAGAACACACAATGAGAATCCCAACATAAGCAAATGGGGTAACTGGGACTGGAAGAATTCCATAAGCCTCTGGAGCCAGTCCCTCACCATCACTGCTAAGCCAGCAGCTGTGTTCAAAGACTATTTAAATCAAGTGACACTTAGGGAGACATAACAATACCCAAGATGTTTATGAAGACAAATCAACCTTCTCTAGGCCCTGCAGTGCACAGATGAGCAGGACTCCTGTGTACATGAATATTAATTTAGTTTCCGCAAATCTTTTCCATGAACGTTCAAGCGCCTGGAAAAGGACCCAGAAAGATAACGGAGAATATATGCAGGAAAATTCTTTCTGTTCTTAGAGCTTAACAACACAACAAAGTAGGCTTAAGTACTGTTTGTGATTCTAAGATCCAAGTTACAGCTCTATGTCTCAGGCTCCGCTTTATGCTGATTTGGATATGAATTGATTTTGTTCAGAATAATTTTTACTGTTATATGGGTCTTACTAAGCACCCTTCTCTCAAGACAATACCTATGGAGAAGAAGAGCCATAAAGCTGCATCATGTGGAATGACTGCAAATTCAGAAGATACTGAAAATTTTCTTCACAGAATGTGAAGACCCCTCAGATTTCATGGTTTTATTTCTGTAAGATCTATTCTTTCTGTTCTACCAGCAATGTCACAGGCATGTCCCCATGGAACGAACTTTGCAAGAACTGGGAAAGCGTCCAATAACTGCTTGTCAAGACATCTCCATGACATATGCTAGCACATTACAGGCAGCCATAACCATTGAGAAAGGCCTGATACCACAAAAACAAGCTATTGTTCGCTTTCTGAAGCAGCACAGGACCTTTCTGATTAGGAGCTTATCCTCTCAAAGATGTGCCTTCAAATCCGGTTGACTTGAAGAGACTCTGCTATATTGGTCCTTCAGATCTGTGACAATGACACTGATTGCAGCCTTGAAATAGTCACTTGGCATGCATAAAATGTGGATACTAACAATTAGGCCCAGTGGTGTCTTCAGAAACAGGACTAATTACTTAATGTTGAAGTAAAACATGCTGTAAATTGAAACGTAGCAAAACAGAGCTCCCGCAAGGCTTTCCATCAGAAAATCTCATGTTGCTATCAGCAAAACGAATTCTGGCATCACTATTTTACAAAAGGGAAACCAATGTAAAGCATGGCTATATGACTTGTTGTTAGTCGGAATGTGATGCAGTTCTGCTCAAATCCTACCAGAAGCCCCATGCAGAATGCAGAGATACCGTATTGGACTGAAAACAAATAGGGAAATAACACAATCAATTGCAGAAGTATTTGCTTTAGCTTTATTTTTTAAGTGCTTGATTCCCAGTTACGCAAACTCATGCTTACTCTACAGATAAAAAACACGGAGGCACATCTCAGCTTCCAGCCTAGTAAAAGTTCTGAGTGGCCTAAAGCCTGAGCTAGCCCCTGGCAAGTATGGAGATAGCTTTTGAATGTTATTTCAGTGGAACTGAGGAGTGAGGAATTCAACTTGTCAATTTCACCTCCCACAGGAATCCCCTCTGTAAGTGCCCAAAGGCAGTGATAAAGAGCATGAAAACTTAGTTGAAGCTGGGCAAGATTCTAGCTCAAAACTCCTACTGTAAGCATTTAAATCAACAGGAAAAAGTAAACCCATTTCTCCAAATCTTGCACTAAAGCATTGACTCTTCATTCTGTGGCTCGACTTTAAAAAAATACATTTAAAAAAAATGTAGAAAAACACTTTTATTTTTAACTTCTTATGGCAGCAGCTTCTTGGAGGAATTTCATATGCCCCAACAATCCTATCAGGATTAATGACAACATTAAGTCAGACTCCAGAATATAAATGTTAATGAAGCTGTATTCCTTCCTGTAGAGTTTAATTCAGAGATGTCAGATGAAATGGGCCTATTACTGATAGAATTGACCTAAACCAGTAGCCTGACTAAGCCCTTCCAGCACGGATTCACCAAGGGCAAATCGTGCTCGACAAACCTGACTGCCTTCTACGACAAAGTACCCTGCTTGGTTGATGTGGGGTGAGTGGTAGACATTGTCTACCTAGATTTCTCCAAGGCTTTCAATACAATTTCCCACAGCCTCCTTCTAGAGAAAATGATGTATTATGGTCTGGACAAGTAGTCCGTCCGGTGTGTGAGGAACTGACAGACTGCACCCAGAGGGTGGTGGTAAATAGCTCCTTTTCAAATGGGGTCTCCCAGGGATTTATACTGGGCCTAACGCTGTTTAATAGCTTCAGAAGTGATCTGGATGATGGGACCAAATGTACCCTGATGAAGTTTTCCAGTGATATCAAACTGAGTGCGGAAGTGGACACTTTGTAAGGGAGAGCCACCCTGCAGGAAGACCTGGATAGGCTGGAAGAGTGGGCTAACAAGAACCTTATGAAGTTCAACAAAGACAAATGTAAGGTCTTGCACGTGGGAAATCATGATCCAGGAGTGTAGCACAGGCTGAGATCTACCTGGCTGGTGAGCACCTCTGTGGAAAGGAACCTGGGGGTCCTGGTAGACAACCACCTCAATGTGAGCGAACAATGCGCTGCTGTGGCAAAGAAAGCCAACAGGCTGCTGGGTTGCATCACCAAAGGTATCACCAACAGAGATAAAGTCATTATGCCACTCTACTCAGTGCTTGTCAGGCCGCACCTGGAATACTGTGCTCAGTTTTGGTCCCTGCTATACAAAAAAGATGTGGACAGGCTGGAGAGGGTCCAGAGAAGGACCACAAAGATGATCAAAGGACTGGGAAGCCTGCCATTTGAGGAAAGGCTGAGAGAACTGGGTTTGTTCAGCCTTGAGTAAAGAAGACTTAGGGGAGACCTTATCACCATGCTCCAGTATTTAAACAGTGGCTACAAAGAAGATGGAGACTCCCTTTTTACAAGGAGTCACGTGGTAAAGGCAAGGGGTAATGGGTACAAGTTACTCCTGGGGAGATTCCAGTTGGACACAAGAAGAAAATTTTTCACAATGAGAACAATCAGCCATTGGAATAATCTCCCCAGGAAAGTGGTGGATTCCCCAGTACTGGACACTTCAAGGATCTGGCTGGACAGGGTGCTGGGCCATCTTGTCTAGACCGGGCTTTTGCCGAGAAAGGTTGGACCATATGATCCTTGAGGTCCCTTCCAACCTGGTATTCTATGATTCTGTGGCAAAATACAACCGATCTGCACATCAATTGGTGCAAGAAGACTCCTCCTACCCTTCAAGCTCAAGGAACCCAAACCTTTGAAGTCCCGACTCTAGCTTTATCAGACTTTACTCAGACCTCTTAACCAGGCCAGGCCCCCAGTTCCCATTTACAGCAGTCTAACTCAGACCTTTCTACTTCTGCTCTGAACATGCGCATGAGTACCAAAAACCCCAGCTGCCTGAATCCTTCTCACACAACACCCGCTCCTCACAAAAGCTGCTTGAAAGACTAATTGAATGAGTGAAAGGCAACTCATCTGCAGGAAGGAAGCCCAGCCATGGCACCCCGCCGTCAGAAGGCTGCTTCTTCCCTGCTGGTCAGAAAGGAAGCTGCAACCCAGACTGAGGTCCCTAGAAAGCACACAGCTGTCCAGGTCTCTG
>Ga0065711_1048568_pt1 | contig 11742 bp, 5 predicted proteins | sample Hoacrofraction12_FD_59098 | JGI IMG/M metagenome (GOLD analysis project Ga0065711, IMG submission 59098) | Hoatzin crop microbial communities from Cojedes, Venezuela - Epithelial fraction 12 v2 (version 2) | ecosystem: Host-associated > Birds > Digestive system > Esophagus > Crop | place... | reverse complement strand
CTTCTCTGGAGATATTCAAGACCTGCCTGGACAAGGTCCTGTGCAGCCTGCTGTAGGTGACCCTGCTTCAGCAGGAGGGTTGGACTAGATGACCCACAGAGGTCCCTTCCAACCCCTACTATTCTGTGATATTCTGTGATATTCTGAATGAAGTAGTGGGAAGAACAGCATCAGCCAAATGACTTTAGTCTAGATTTGCTCCAGCAAATACTATTTGATGAGGCAAATTCCAGAATATTCACTATAAATAAACTATTTGGACAGCACAGATTCCTGTCTTCTATTAGTGCACAGCACCCAGTGTTCTACTGGGCACAAACACAAATATTTGATGGGCACACAATATTTTATGACAAAATTTACACAAACACACGAAAGCAGTATGTTAAAACCTGTGTTATCTGTCTGGAATTGAGATAGCAACACACTTTTTTTTTAAATTGACAGAAAACACAACTACTGGGGAAGTGCAGAGATGGGAAAGCCTGAAGCAAACAGGAAAAAGGCATGCTAGTGCCCTACAATGGAAGAGAAGCTTCTTGCATGTTTACTTTTATGTGGAAATCCTTACTGTATAATCTAGATAGAACTGTTTTGCTATATTTTTCAAAGGTGAGGATGGGTGGGAAAGTGAACTGCTTTTAAACCACCTTGGCAATGTTGTTACGTTATCCGCAAGCTGAACTTTTAATCTGCTATTTCTGGTCTGAACATCAGCACCATCACAGTTGCAGTCATAGCACCAGCAAAACACAAATTTCCAGACAAACACGATGACTTCAAAAGCATTGAGCAGAGCAGAAGAGAGAATCTGCATTTAAAAAATGGCAAACAGGACTGTAGGACTGTGGTGGACATATATGTTCTATATATGTATGGGCTGGGGTTTGATGTGCCTTTTCCAGTGGCGGTGTGTTATCCATGATTCTGGATTAAATGAACTGGAAAGTATAGCTTGATACTTTTGCTCAGCAAAGCCAATTAGAAAAGAACTCCTGGCGCTCTCATGCCCTAGTCCCTTCATCCCCTCTGTGCTCTCCTCATAGTTCACTATCCCTTTGGTTGTGCTCTCGCAATCGTTGGTGCAGTTGCGTGCTGGTCTGCCTCTCTGAAGTGATACACCAACGTTTCTAAACCAGTGCGGGGCTCCTGTGCTTCAATGGTTCGCTTTGCAGCAAGGTCAAAAAAGAAGCTGTTCCAGTGTGAGAGAAAGGGGGAGGAGGAGGGCGGGGTGCTCTTCTGCAGGAGGGGTCCTCTTAAACCAAGTGTGCTTCTGGAGGGAAGGGTATTATCACTGCATCGTTCAGGCGTTGCATCTCAAGCGTTTGAAGTCTGTAGAGTTCTGTCATAATCTTGAAGGTAAATGTAGTGAAACCTACAACTACTCAGGGGTTTTTTAAGTGATCCTTCAAGTTCACTAAAAGCTACACTAAAAGCTATGTGCTGTATTCTAGCCATAAGGGTCATTACTCCCCAGGATGTAGAGATTATCCTTCAATTATTACTTTATTTAAGTTTTAATGTGAAACTGAGCTGTTTGGGGGGGGACCACAAATAGCTCGGTCAAGTCTATTCTGCAAAGAGTCTCAGAGCAAAGAAATCAAGAGATTAGTCACGCCGGCTTGCCAGTAGGCTGTTGCTTTATATGTAATACAGAAATTGCAAAGGGGAACTTCTGAATTATGGAACTGTGCACAGTTACAGAAATACATTAATAGCAGCAACAGCAGAAGGCACAAGTGAGTCAATGTTGGAGTCGGCACTGCCCCACAAAGCCAGGAACTGATGGCTGAAAGACTGTGTTGTTGCTCTGTACTTCTGATCGAAATGTCCGCTTGGGCAATACTGCTCTGTGATGGCTGGATTGCTATGTGCTCTGACATATCCAAACCCTGAATGTCTTGTTACACAGATTTTTATTGAGCAAATCTTTGTTTATGGCTCCTCTTTATCATCTGAGAGGAGGTGGCTTGTGTATGGGAGACTGTACCTAGCCCAGGAAACGTGGACTGAACTGCAGGTTCAGTGTCCCAAGACTGGTGACGAGACAGCGTGATGTAGAATCTGGACAGTGGTCCTGCCTTTCTGAATTTCATTTATGTGACACCTTCAGAGAGATGAAGCTTCTATAACAAATGTGCGCCTGTTATGTATGTCCCATAGATGGGGCAGAGTAGCCTAGTCACTGAGGGGAATGGGGAAAGAGAGACTGTGCCTCCCGTGGCAGCTGCTAGTGTGTAGAAGTGGGCAAACTGGGTTCCCTAATGTATGCTGGTATCTTATTTAATGTAGATCAAAGTAGTTGTAAATACACTAGCGAGGGAGATGGCTGATCTGTGGAGCTTCTGCTCTGGTGTGAAATATCTCTGCATGTTTCTTCTGTGGCCTGGATTTTATTTTTTTTTTTAATGCAAGCACAGCCAAATATACTGAGCTTTTAAAACTAACTTTAAATGATTGGTAAAGTTAAATTAGGAATAAAAGCTTGTTCTGTGACTGCCTCAGTTCCCAGTGAAGTTAAGACATTCAAAACTTACAAGCCTATATTCTAGTTCTTAATATCTAAATTATTACTGTTGTTATTATTTGGTTTAGATTTAGAAACACCAAGTACTGAAAAAATGTTACATTTCTGTGGTGTTTTTCCTACACAAAAACACCCACAATTCTCTCTGTAGTATAAGATCACTTTCCATCAGGGCAACTGTTGTCAGGAACAAAAAGTCAGTATGGCCAAGTATTTCCCACTGCCTCCACCCAGTCAGGAGGCTGTTGGATAAATTTGATTTAGCCTGCATGCAGATGGAAGCGCGATACTGAGGGAGTTTGTTTTTTCCTCCTTTTCATTGGTATCACAAAGAAATAAATAGATTTGGTAAACTCAGAAAATCTATTTGCTTCAGAAGCACGAGAAAGTGTCTAGAGAAGTAAAAATCTCCCTCTCCAATTTTTCTTTATCTGTGAGAGAGTAGATATGAATCTTTTAATTTCATTTGGATTTCAATTTGTTGAATGCTGATGATTAATAAAAATAAATAAAATTCAGTCAATGAAAGTATATATTTTGACCTTTTAAAAATGTTAACTAAATTCTCAAAGTGGATATAATGTTGGACCCAAACTGTACTCTCTGACTTGGACATACCCAAGTTTGACATGTTAAAGTTGGCTTTAAGTTTGGGGTTTTTTTCTTTGTTGCTTTTTGGGGTTTTTTTTTGATCAGGACATTTTTCCAAAATAGCTCTTTCTTATGAGGAATTTTTTGATAAATCAGGATTTTTTTTCCTCCTGCAATGAAAACTTCCTACTGAGACATTGGCCAAAACTTCTCCCTTCCAGGTTTTGGACTAGGGACTTCAGCTATCTCGAATCTTATCAAATGCCTGTTTGACAGAATGCATCCTCAAAGGAATGCTATACAATGAAATTACAGAAATCTAACTGAAGAGGTCCATTTAAAACATTCCTTGATTAAGGGATAGATTGTTAATTCTAAGGAAAATCAGCCTTGGGGTTTTGTAGCTATTCACTGGGAATTTTAGTATGGTACAAACAGATTTGGGTTTAAAGCCAGACATGTAACAGCTGTGTTGCTGGAAAAATGGGAATCTTATTCTAAATTTTTTAGGCCAAAAGAAATGTTTAAAAAAATCTGCTGTGCTTCAAAATGTTCTCATGTGAGCAATCCCATTATCTTCAGGGGAATGAGGACTATTAACTGTTGCTAGATCTTGTCCTTAGCTAGTGATGTATCTCTATTCCTAATTGAGGGAACAAAAAAAAAAAAAAAGAGAAAATCCTGAATTCTGGAGAATATAGTGGAAGTTACTTGGGTCCCTGACACAAACAACTTCTTAAAACAGAAAAAAACCTCGGACCTAGCAAAAATTTGAGAGGATTTGATTTGTAACTTTAGCATAACCAACAGACCTAGCTATTTCTTAGGTTTGTTGAATGAATAAATCCTGCAGGGAGCGGTGGGCAGGGGCGCTTGTATTTCCCTTCCCACCCCCTTGGCGCTGGGAGGAGCTCGGTCGTAGGAGTCCCAAGGCAGTGGTTCCTGTGCCACGTTGGAGGGAAGCAGCAGAGGTGTGGATGCAAGCTACAAGGGTCAGCACGCTACATTTCACTTCCAGCAAATGGGTAACTCCTTGAAGAAATGGAGGAATATAAGAATGTTCATTGTTAATCACTGACTTGTTGTCAGTGCTGAGTAGAGATGCTCTGTTTACCAGTAACCTGCTGGGTGCCACAGCATGGTGAAACCCTCAGCTTGTGATGAAATGATCATACCTTGATGCTGCTACAGATGTGTCCGTTACGAAGGGCTGGTTTGGGTTCTAGCTCTTAGGGAAAGTCATCCCTGCCTGGAGAGGCAGGAATGAAGAGGGTCACTAATGCATGCTTACTAAGTAATGTTTTGTGACAAGCGATGCTGGTGGTAACTTGATCACTCACCTGGGGATGAGATGGGGTGAGAAGGGCAGTGCGGTTTGGGAGATCTGATGTCCTGGGAACAGCAGATGTGTGGATTCTGCCACCAACACCACAGGAACCCCCCTTTGCAGGGAGGTTTTTATGGGCTGGATGCTTCTATTCTGCCTCCCGTACTAGCTAAACTTAAAAGAACTCGGTGTTCCTGCAGCTTTGCTTGTAAAATCAATTAAAAATGATCCAACTAGCCTCCCCCTTCCAGAGTTCCCCAGGGTGGAGATAACACTGCCATAAGTGGCCAGTGTGGATCTTATTATCTCTATTATACTCAAGTTTTCATGCAAAAACAGAACCATGTGGCTTGGGGTGGGGGGGAGGATGGGTGATTCTGTGTTTCAACTGAGAACGTAACAGGTCGTGCTTTGGTGCAGCAGTTCAGCCCAGTTCCTTCAGGGGCAGGGGACTGGCAAATACTAGGCGTATCTGAATTTAGCATGTTGAATCCTTTATAGCGTCTCTCTTTGCTTAACATGCTCTGTTTCCGCAGTGCTCCTGGGTGTTGGGAGAGAGCGGGCACCGTGCCCCGGCCAGTGGGCCTGTCCTGGCTCGGGGCTAGGGCTGAGCAGCCTGTCCTGCAGCAACATCTCCCGGCAACTGGAAACCTTTGGGGTGCTTGGCACCGCAGCCTGGGGACAGGACACCTCTCCGTAGACCCCACACTCCCAGAAGCAAACCCGCTCTCCTTTCACTGCTCAGAGCAGCTCCCAGGTCGGAAATGAAGTGGCTTGAAAACATTTGGTGCATACAGGAGCTGGGAGAAGAGCAAGTAACAGGGCGGGCTGTCTCTTGGGAGTCACGTTCAGCTGGAGCCCTGCTCTCGTACGCTCTCCTGCAGCCTGGTGACCCACAGGCCATTTGCGCACAGTGACCACTTACTCAGACTTGCAACGTGCTGTGCTGGCCTACTTTAAAATACTGGATTGCCGCGGAGTCCCGCTCTGCAGACCCGGTTTGCTTCAACGCCTGCCTTGTTTTCCTTTCACGGACTAACCCTTTAGTGGAATAATTACTGCACAAACTCCGAAGCCCAGCATTTTACTTTGCAGGAAGTAAAATCTGAGCTTGCCAAGTCTGCTCGCTCGGCTGTGGCGGCTTGGCATCCCCAGTCCCTGCCCCCGCTAGCGGGGTTACCTAACAGGGGCATGCTGCGCCTGGGACTTCTTTTCCTTTTCTTTTTTTAAATATGGAAAACCAGAAATGAATGAGTGTGATGCGGCAGGAAGCAGCTTATATGAAAGGCACAAATGGAGGTTGAACGATGACAGTAATATGTTTTCAATGCTAAGTTAAAGCAATGAAATACTCGCTTAAGCAGCAACTCTGAGGTCCCTGAGGCTGCCTTTAAAAGGTATAAATGAAGTAAACCTCAAAAATTGCACGGTCAATTTATTTGACAGCATGAGCTTAAATTACCCTAACAGCTGTTTTGAAAGCCGTTCTCTTAAGAGGGACAGAGGTATTGAGGCAGCTGTCTGTCTTTTCGGAAACATGGTGATAAAAGCAATGGGGTTACAACAGTACCCCCCTCCTGCAAGGAGACAAGGCGCTTGAGGTTTGAACCGCTGTCTCCAGGCCCCGAGTGCACCACCGGCCCCCATCAGCCTCCCCTGGAGCTTCTGCCCGTGGGCTGGGTTTGTGCTTCAGCTCAGGCTTCCTAGGTGTGTGTGTGCCTCCAGCCCTGGCTCTGCCTCCTGGATGCGGCTTGGATGCGTGCGATGGCTTTGTCTCCAGCCCCACCTCCTTCGGCTCCTGACTGGGCCTGCACTGAGCCTGGACCCAGTTTATCCCTTTGCTTTACCTGGGGCTGTGATGTGCCAGCACCCCGCTCTGCCTGTCCTGTTTGCGTTCTGTGAGATTGCATCTCGTTGCGGCGGGGGGCTGTCTGTGCTGTGGCCACCTCGGCTCCTGGTTTGTGTCCTCCTGCGAGCAGCCCTGTTCCTCCTGCGGCTCTTTGCCGGCCGTTGGTGGGCACAGCCTGCTACGGGCAGCTGGCATGCAGCAGCACGCGCCGGCTCTGCTGTGGTGTGCCTGTTGATCTCTCCTGCGCTGCATCGAAGTGCTGCAGAAGCTAATGGCAGTCAGCTTCACCCTGAGCAGGACTGTGCCATTTGTGCATCCCATGGGGCAACACAGCTTCTCGAGGTGCCGGGCTGCGCACGACTCCGCGGAGTGCCAGCCTGTTTCCTGACCTCTCTTTCCGGGTCGTACCTTCTTCCCGTGTACGGGGGGCATTGATTGCTTCTTGGGATGAGTTCAGACTTTTGTTTAACAAATTTCCTGTTGTTGTGGGGACCAGAGCAGGGGTGGTGCTTGGTTTCTGCAGTGTTCTTCCTGTGGTGTGTTACCAAGCTTTGGGGCTCTTGCTGCTAGTCTGAACCTTGCTGACATTTGTTGAGAAGTATTTTATAGCCCGTGGTGATATTTGGAGCTCTTCAGGACTCCATAGCTATAGTGCAGATATCTCAGACTTGAGTAAACAGAACTCTTAAGCAAGATGCCTGAGTCTTGGTTTCCCCCCCCAAAAAAGAGGAGATGATACGAGAGGAAACTTCATCTCTGTACCAGGTGTGAAAGTTGGGGGATGCCCGGTTGCTGGTGCATAGGGTTGGGACAGCTGTGATCTCCTCTGTCAGAAATCAAAAAGACAGTTTCTCCCTGATTGATTCTGGCACGAACAACCTAAAAACAATAAAAAAGCTTGGCAGGCCAGCGGGACAGACTAGGATCCCGCCTCCAGCCCCTCTGCGAGTGGGGCGCGAGGCTGATGGTGTGGGTGCTGAGGAGCAGGCCGTGCTGTGTAAAACCTGGTGCTGCTGCGTGCATGTTCCCTTCCTTCGTGCCCTACTGCTGGCTGGCCCTCAGCGGCTCTGCCCCAGAAGGCAAGACCTCCCCTGGCACAGCCCATCCCAGCCTCAGGAGCTCCATCCTGACCTGCCGAGGTCAGGCTCGCATATGGTGGACAGGCAGGACCTGCGGCTCCAGCAGCACAGCGATGGCTGGGCTTCACCTGGCTGGAAAAGACCAAACACCATCTAAAAGCAAACCTGTGCTTTGAAAGAAATGTGTAGTAAAATCCTGCTAAAAATCAGCAAATTCTTAACCGCCATGGTCTTTTCTAAAGATTAGCTAGAAATAACGGGGGGAGAAACAGCCTGCCTATCCTGTAGCATCAGAATCAAAATACAAAAAAGATGGAGGGGAAGTGGGCTGTAATTAATTTACCAGAATGCTATAGCTCTCATTTCACTACAGTAACAACCAAATGAAAATCCAGATTGTGTCTGAGCACATGAAGAAATAAACAGCTCCTGTGTATGTCGGAGAAGAACGAATTTCACATTGCTGTGGTTCCCAGCGGTACCTCAGTTTACTTGGAGATGGTCGTTATCAGCATAGTACATTCTTTAAAGATGAACTAAACTTGTTTTTGTTTTGAAATTACATATTTCTATATCACCAACACCCTAAGAAAGACACTTTGTAAACTTTTCTTGTAGTACAGTTTTATAATGACCACAGCAGGCTAAAATATATATATATGAAATTTAGAAGGTCATGAGGTACTGCCCGTATCTTTTGGGGTAAATTCCCTGGTTCCTCTGAAAGGATTGTTAACCCGATGCTGGAGAATTCTGTTGCCTCCAGTACTGCTGCATCTGAGAGATCACTTAAAAACTATGGCTCTCTAGGGATGAGGAGAAAAAGTATCTTACACACTTCTAGATTTTTATTATGAAAGCTAATGGAAAAATCAGGTTTGGAAAAAGATATTATACAGTTTCTGTGCTACTAGAAATCCAGCAATTTTGTAAAGAATTTTAATCCTTTCTGCTACAGCTCTCCTGTCCCTTTCCTTGTGCTTTGCTGTAGGCTCTCAGTACAAAAGTGGTGGAATAAGTGTGAAAATCTGAACAGTGCCTTGGTCCCTTGTGTGGACCTGACTGGGCTGTTGATTGTTTTTAGATCTAATTTTAAAGTCTTGTATATTTAATAGAAGGAATTTTATAAACCGATGAATTACTTATTTTTTTTAAGCTGACATTTTTTGAGACTGTAAATTAAACCATCCCCTGGTACACTGAAGTGCTCCATATTGCATTTGTTTCTGTCTGGGGCACATTGCCGCTGTTCGGATTGCCTGCGCTCCCGTGTGTGCATTTGTCCCTCTGATGCATAATCTTATTTTGTGCAGCTAAAGTTTTGGGGGAGCCAGCTTGTTTTGGCAAACTCGGCCAGGTAGGAAAGGAAGAATCTGCAGACATCACTACAACTCTCACACGTGGAGGGAGTAAATTCTGCTAACCTTTTAAGAGACAGGCTTAGGCTTTTTCCCACAGATTCCTCTTAAATGGATCATGTAACTTGCTTCTTCACTGTATATTTCAGAAACTAGGAAGGGCTAGAAATTTTTATTTTCTTTTTTTAAGTGTGACAAGGCTTGAGCTTCTTGTGACCCTCTTACCACTTATTCCCAAGTGACGTGTACCTGCAGCTTTTTGGAAAAGAAAACTGTAAGAAAGAGGTATTTTAAGTGTAACTCGATTAGCAAGTCAGTTGCTGTGTGTCTAGAGCACTAGCGAAGGATCTCTGTGCCAGTTTGTCTCTGTAGTCAACCAGCCTTTTGCAGGAATATGCTCATTTATTCACAGACTGCTTATGTACCTCTGGCATAGGCTTTTTTTTTTTAACCAGCAGATCTTGCAATCTATTTCACAACCACCCTTGTCTCCTGTATGTGTTGCTTGCCAACTCTAATTAATGGACTGAGTTTTATAGAAAGTGCATGAACATGTTCTCTGTATACGTCCTATTTCTGGCGAAAGTTGCACTACCCAGGCCTCACTACGAGCTGTATTTATGTATGAAATCCTAGGGCGGACGCGTGTGTGTCGCAGGCTGTTGAGATGGCTGTTGGAAACTTATCTTGAAGCTGCATTGCAAGCCAGAATATTTTGAAACTTGGCATACTGCTTTTGGAGTGGGTGCAGTTCATTTAGTTAAATTTGGGTCTGTCTCTTGCTCTCTTCTTATAGTCCAGGTTCCCTAGGGTAGAGTGAAGTATCTAGTCGCAAGTCTGTCTTGCCAAGTACTTGGCAAGCAGAGCTTCCACCCACAATGGAGTTCGTCTCTAAAGCAGATTAACATGCATTCGGATTAACCTGATGCTTTGGGTTAGCAAAGGGCAAAGACTTTTGAAGAACAGAGATTAAACTCAAGTATTTGTAACATGCTTATTAATTTCTAGACACTGTGGATACAATAATTTTTTAACATGTCAGTAATTGAAAAGACTGTCTTGTAGCAATCTTAACTCTGTATCTTTCACCTCCTCTTGCATTTTTGCCTTTGCCCACTATTGGTTTAAGGTGACATTTTAGGATCATTGGGTCAATAACCGGGTTATGAAAACATTTCGTGCCTATGTAGCACACACACACACACACACATATAGTTAACTTTCAACAAATTTACGTGCTTTAGTTGAATCAACAAGATTGCTAGAGTTTGAGAAGTACTTTTATGGCTTTGTGTATGTTACAGAAATCTGGCATCTGAGCCAGTGTTTGCAGTACGTGCATACCAAGGAGCACGTATCAGTAGAGCAGAGGTACCAGCAGAATTAAGGGCCTGCAGTTGCTGCTAGTCACTCCTGTAAATCTGCAATACTGCAGAGTCAGCACAAGCCCCACTTGAGCAGAAACCTAAACATCTGTTTAACTTTAGGCATGTGCTTAAGCTTCTTTGACGTGAGCTGCTAAGTGAGGGGGGTGGTTTTGGTTTTAATCGTGATTCTGAGTGCTTTACTTCGGAAAGTTCTGCTTATAAAGCACTTTTCAAGCAGGATGTAGTTGTTCCCTAGCATTGGCCTGCCTTCACATAGCAGGGCAAGATGTAGGCATGCACTCCGGAACTTTCTCTCTTCCTTTTCTTTCTTTCCATATGCTAAGTTTGCAGAGGGGGGAACCTTGGGAGCCCCAGCATAAAAAGGAGCTGTAGCTTGTTCGTGTAAGTCTCCGATCTGGACATTCAAGGGGTGGGGACTGCAGGGCTGCTGGGTGCATACCTGCCCCAGCACACAAATAGCCTGCAGAGCGCTCAGTGTTCTCCCTTCAGACCGTGCCGTGTGCTCAGCGATACATCAGCGCGTAGGCTGACCAGTATTCAGGCAATCGTCCGAGGGACTCTGGATGTGAGCGCTTGCAGTGGGCTGCTTCCCTCTTGCTCCTCCAAGCTATGGAAACTAATGTCTCTTCCTTTTGGATGAAATTCCATTCCCATTTCATTTTGTTGCTGCTTCTCCTGCGCGTTTCCATCTAACCTACTTTCTTATGGTTTTTGCCTATCCTGAGTCTTTCTGTACTCATGCTGGTTATTAGCCATCTGTGTACGTATATTCTATATATTCTTCTATAATAGAGTTCTGAATTAAAATCTCGGTTGTCTTAGCTCTTATGATGGCAGGGTCAAAGAGAATCCTTTGAGGAAATGCTTGGAGGAAATTATATCCTCGCCCTGACACTGATGTGACAGCCGCAGAGCTGCTGGCAGCGTGGCACCAGCCTGCAGGCTGCTGGTTGAGCGTCCTTCCCCAGGCAGCGGCAGCAGCTGCTTTGCTCACCCCAGCAAGGCACTCGGCTCGGAGGGCTCTGCTGACTCCTCGCTCACCAGCCAGGTTTGGAGGAGTTGTCAGGGGTCCCTGCGCTTGGGCCTGGTGTTAACTGCATGTTACAGGTTTGATAAACTCATTTCTGGGAAGGAGCATGTAGAAGTCTAAGTGGGGAGAAGGGGGGGGGGGACGGACACGACACACCTTTTGCTTATTGTTATTGGAAAGACTCATTTTTGAACTGAGGGAAATAAAGCTGAACAACAAATGGGACGTTTCTGTTAACTATGTGGAGCAGCTCAAGAAGAAAAGTCAACCCAGTGCAGGGGTGCAAACGGACAGGAAGATCTCCCTCCATCAGACTGGGGGGATGGTAACGACGTGTTACAGTTTGTTGATGGGAACTGGAATTTACTGGGATCTGGCAGCATCCATCTTTCAGTTCTTTGGCTGTTTTGATAGGGGAAAAACCCCGTGCTGCCGTACCCAGCTCCGTTCCTCCCGACACACAAGCTGCGGCCCTTCAAACGCCGTCCATCACCCTCTGTTTGTCGGCTGCGCAAACTGGGAAAGACCAGCGGCAGGAGAAGGGGAGGGCCGCGGCCGGCGGCGTGCGGCGGGCCGTGCGGCGGGAGGCGGGC
>Ga0065711_1009035_pt1 | contig 11742 bp, 13 predicted proteins | sample Hoacrofraction12_FD_59098 | JGI IMG/M metagenome (GOLD analysis project Ga0065711, IMG submission 59098) | Hoatzin crop microbial communities from Cojedes, Venezuela - Epithelial fraction 12 v2 (version 2) | ecosystem: Host-associated > Birds > Digestive system > Esophagus > Crop | place... | reverse complement strand
TGCCTCGGCCCTGTCCAGACCCCTCTGCAGAGCCTTCCTACCCTCCAGCAGATGAACACTCCCACCCAGCTTGGTGTCATCTGCAGACTTACTGAGGGAGCACTCAATCCCCTCATCCAGACCATTGATAAAGATGTTACACAAGACCGGACCCAATACTGAGCCCTGGGGGACACCGCCAGCAGGGTTTAACTCCATTCACCGCCACTCTCTGCGCTCGGCCATCCAGCCAGTTCTGCATCCACTGAAGACTGCACCCATCCAAACCACGGGCAGCCAGTTTCTGCAGGAGGATGCTGTGGGGAACAGTGCCAAAGGCCTTACGAAAGTCCAGGTAGACAACATCAGCAGCCTTTCCCTCATCCACTGGGCAGGTCACCTGGTCATAGAAGGAGATCAGGTTGGTCAAGCAGGACCTGCCTTCCATGAAGCCATGCTGGGTGGGCCTGATCCCCTGGCTGTTCTTCACATGCCTGTTGAGCACACTCAAGAAGATGCCTTACTTCTGCCCTCCGATGCACACAGTCTGGCAGCCTTTATTTATACGAACCCACAGTGATGTCCCTGCCTCACCCAGTGCATGCAGCAGGCACTGTTTCTGAACAAAGGACTGCCTGATATTTCATTTTCCTGTCACTGTCCAGTGGTCGCCTCCTCTCTCAGCATTGTATGAGCCCTTCCCCAAAGACAAGTCTGCATTCCCTGTGGGTCTCTCTATAGAAGGCACAGCTTACAGCAGATGTGAAAACTCAAGATGATGCTTGTCAAAAGCACAACATTTTTTCAGGTGAGAAATAACTCACCAGTCCCCATTCTGTAAAGGCGATCTGAGGGAAACATTAAAGATGGAAAAATAAAGGAAATAGACTGGAAGCACTCAAAGTAGAGGCTTTGGCAGCGGTGAGCAAGCACTCCCACACGGCCCATCAACACATCTGCCTATGTGGGGGGCAATGTACACTGTCCAACAAGCAAGGCCAAATTCTGTCCAGAAAATGCATCAGGAGGACTTTGGGCAGCAGGATCCAGCCTTCAGCTGGGGACCAAGCACGCTGAGGCTGCAAACGCTTTGCCGTGCAGGAGGGACCTGTCCCCCCACACCACAGCTCACCATGGCCGAGGGACTGTTCCCAGCACAAAAGCAAGAAGGAAGACTCGGAGAGAAGCTGCAAAACCGGGAGAAAAAGGAACTTCTTTGTGTACAGAATAGCAGTTCTTCCAGAGCTGGAGCCCTCCTCAAGTGAACAGTGCAGGCACCTGAATAAGTTTCTATGCCCAAGTGAAATCAGTGATACTCAGCTGGCTGCTACTGGAGCATGTTTGTAATAAAACAGGCAAGCAGTGGGTCAGCTCCTACCAGACTTCTTCCCACATCTTGTCTCTAGAGGGAGGAGCATCTTTTCCTTATTTTCCTCTGCAGAAACAGCTCAGGACTCCATATGCCCACCGCTGGCTTAGCTCCTAACACACAGCTCTGAGCTCAGCAGGTCTCTGGACAGCCAGGTGCCAGAGGCAGGACTGGGTTTACTACAACGATCTATTGCAGGGACAACTCTGCTTTTCGAAGCCACATCATTAACGTTCTCGGCACTTTTTTATTGATTTCCTTGGCCTTACTGATTGATCCAGACAGCTCCTCCACTTTGGGTACGTATCAGGACAGCTTTGCTTGACCCAACAGAGGTAAAACATGACGACTTTGGTAGCAGTAGAGTTCACACTGCATCCTTGTGAACCAGAGCTAATCACACGCACTCATGTTGAAAGTTACACCTTACACGCCACCACAAAGCAGAAGCCAACCCCAAATAGCCATGAGCCCTTAACCTTGGCCCAGCCTTCCAAAAGCAAACAGGAATGCTCCAACCTATATAAAAGCGAATAACTACGAACTTCACTAAACTTAAAAACGCCTCAGCAAGGCGGTCCTGCTAAGCACATTTTGTACATCATAACATCACATTTCTCAGCATCTTTTTGACTTTCCAGAGTACACAGAGAGCACCCTGCTAACCAAATTAATAGGGGTGTATCTCCAATTTGAACTCTCCGGTGGCACAGCCATTCTCATTACAGCTGCTCAGGGAGATCCTTGCTGCACCAACAGCCAAACACCCCATACTGACAATCTGGATAATACTTCAGCAACATCCTCAGTCAACTCTTCCATTCTTCCTATTAAACCAGCAGAAGTTTACCTGTGGATAAACACTCACTGCTGGACTGCCTCCCGTGAGCTACAGTTCTGCATGACTCAGAGACTTCAGAGCACCAAAACAAATAAATGACCCTGCTCCATCACAGCTCTCTTTGCAATGACTGTTTTGGCACATGGAAGTTTTGCAGGGACGGAGCTAACAACACACCGGTCCTCAGCAGCCAAGGCTGAGAAGGCCGGCTGTCGGCGTGGGCGCAGCGCCTGTCCTCTCCAGCATCACGCGTGTTCGGATGGGACAACCACCATCTAGTGGCATGCGAAGGCCATTTCACCTTCCAGAGACATTGCTCGCTTCGCTTTCCTAACGAGCGTCTGAAAAATCAGATTGACCTCAGTATTTCCCCCATCTTTTTCCAGCTTGAGTTCAGATCTGCAGAGCTTCTCAGCAAATACCAACCAGGGAAACCAAAAAAACAGCAGAAGCTGGTGAAAAGCAAACGGCTTTACGAATGAAATAACAAATGACAGATGTGAGCTTAAAGGCATGAGGAATTTCTGCTCTACCATATGACTTTCAGCATAAGTAAGTAATTTTTCAAAAGTTTGTACCAATACACATTCCTTAACTGGAGCCATGATGGTAGCAGGCTGCCATGAGACAATGTCCAGATGTACAGATCCCGCCAAGGGAAATCAGCGTTCATCTGCAGTATGAGAACTCCATCCACCTTGCTAAAAAGCAGGTCTAATATTAAGAGCACTAAAGATTAATGACCAAATACATCATTAAGTAGCACGCTAGACCAATATTGCTGCTGACAGCAACATATCCATTTCTACCTCCCTCTCAGCAGCTGCTGCCCAAGAAGCAGAAGAACATAGAGAGAGACACAGCTCATCAGTTTTTGCATGTGCTTCTGTACTGCGCCTGCAGAAATGGAACTTTCCCAAAAAATTAGTGCCAAGTCCTTCTCAAACACACTGCGAATCTTTAGGTGCAACTAATTTACCTTCACACACTAATTGGGTGTTTCTCCCAGCAAATGGCCAATTACATGCCTAATAAGCCACTTCTGGATACGAAAATCTAATTTGTGTGCACAGCCATACCAACTACGAACCAAAATTAAGCACTGGGTTTCGCAAGTCTTCTCCTCGTTACCGGCATAGCCTGCTTTTGATCTAACAAAAGCATCAGAAGCTGTGATGCTCTTTAAGGACTCATTTGATGTAACTGGTCCAGATCAGGTGTAATTTCATACCCAAACACTTGCTAATGTTTACACAACAAGTGTCTTCCTTCATTTTTTAATAGTCGGTCTTTTACAGCTAACAGGTACTTGGCTGAAGAGCTTCATACAACACTGGCTTCTCCATGTTTTTCTACTCTGAGAAGTGTTTGGTGATGCCCACCAAACAGACCTCTGCCAACAGAAAGCGTATCAGGAAAACACTGAACATTTGCAATAGTACCTGCTCTGGTTTGATGGGTTCAGTTGTTGTGAAAATGTCGGAATAATGTTGCCTCTCAAAGACTCGATCCAACACTTCTAGCTGCTGCTGGGTGAAAAGGTCTCCTCGCATCTGTTTCCGAAGAAAATCTCTGCCCGGGAGAGAATGGCCGTTTGGTACTGGAGATTCCTGAATACCTTTCAAACAGGAGAGAAAAGACAGAGAATAAGTCATCATCGCAACAATGAGACCTACAGAGGAGTGTCTCATTCTACCCCTTGCACAGATGTGGGTGTCCATATGGTGACACCATGAAGAACTCTTTGAGAGGGGGTTACTAGCAAGGCACGTATTTCCAGACGACGCTCTGACCAGTCTTCCACTACAGCCAACCCTTAACACAGTTTACCACCAGTGACTCCATGCATAATTTGAAGTCAGGACAAAGGATAATGGTCACATCTTTGCTCACGTCACTTCCTACTGCGCCAGTTGAGAACCTGTCTGGTTCATGGCTGGATGCAGGAGGACATGGGAGGACAAGTACACCACACAATACTACAGCCATAGTCAACTTGGGCAGCTCCAGAAGATCCGCTTTGCCCCATCACCACCCATCACCCTGTCCCGGCGGTACAGCAAGTCTTGTTCAGCTCCACCGCGTGCCAAGCCCTGAGCTATACTGTGCCCATGCTGGGAAGCAGGGACTCTCCGTCCACCACCACCACCTCGTGCCAAAACATGGGCAGTCCCTACGCCACACCGAGATGGGATGTCCTGGGACGAGTCACCACTGCAGTGCCCTCCACACGGCACCGTCCGATGCTGTCTCCTGGCTCACAACACCACCACACCGCAATTTCACTTGGTGTTTCTTAAGCTCATTGGCGTGACGGAAGCCTGGGCTCCAAGGCACGTTTTACTCTCACCCTCCTTTGGCAGAGATTTTTAGCAGAAGCCTTAAGTGACTGCCCATGGCTGAAAAGCCAAGACAAGCTTGAGAAATGTTTAGATTGGCAGTTCGAAAAGACTCTTGCAATACAGAAGCTTGTTTCAATTTGCTTTTTGCAGATTCACAGTGGTTTTCTGCTTCTCCTTCACCTGTCAGTGCTAGAAATGTATCTTTTACGCACTGCAAGCGGAGGTCTGCAGTATTCCCAGGACTCCAGGAGGTGGAACTCCAAGAACAACAGTAAATATCAGATTTCTTCTCCAGATGGCAACACCGCACTAGACAGAGGGAGGAAATGTTTTAGTAACAGCAGCTCTCTGCCAAGATAGTTTTGAGGAGCAGAATTCAGACGCACCCTTAACAACCAGATTTTCATGAGTGTTGCCGTGGATTACTGTCCGAGCAGTCTGCAGAGCAGTAACATCACTCAGACCTTCTCTGGTAGATTCTGCATCAAGTCTTTCGATGGCAAGTGCAGAGGCGACCTGTGCAAAGACACCCTGCTGCTGCAGACACCGGCGTTGCCCCAGGCGTGTGCCGGCCATCAGTAACACGGGTGATGTCTGGTGGACAGCATCTTTCGCTAAGGGCTGTCAATCTGAGAGCATCCTTCACAGCTGGATTTTTCAGAAAGCACTGTGTATCCAGAACACCAGGCTGCTTTAAGACACATCTCTCAGACTGAGGGACTGACACATGGAGATATTATTTCCACTGAGGTCACCCTCTGTAACGAACTGCTTGCACTGAACAGGCACTTCATGTTAATAATTAATGCTGGAAACTGCCTTCTAAATTTTAGTTCAGCAATTCAGGCAACAACAGCTTTATGTCCACTTGTTAGGACAAAGCCATGCAACTTAAATAAAGAGTAGACAATGCTGGCTTTTGTAAAGTGCAAGGATCAGTTTATTCCACGCAGGTAAAAAACCCTGAACCTGTCCTCTGAACAGAAAGTCTAAGCGTCTCTACAGCGCTGCGAAGAAATACAAAGGGATACGAGAGCAGTGTATCTTTAAATCTTTTTTTTTTTTTTTTTTACTATTCTAAATCAAATAATATCTAATAGACCTAGTGCTGGGTTTAGTCAACCATGGCTTATAAAATTAAAATTCTGGTTGCTAGCTGCGTGGTAGCAAAAGGCCGGGGAGACCCTGTCTCTGGAGCACGGAAACGCTGGCTTTAAATTTCAGGTTAAACTAATGTTATTCACAACTTGGCATCAAAGTTAAAGCTTTACGCAGTTTTGGTCTGAAGGGGGTGATGAAAGGGAGTGAAATGATCCAAGACGTGGTGTGACCTGGAAAACGTTCTTGGCGGCGGCAGTGCAGCTTGCGCGTTGTTTACACACCCGGAGATCAGGCGTCTAACGAGACCCCTCCGTATTTAAACACGGAGCAGCCGACCCGCGTCCCGCTGGCAGCACCCGCGTTACGGAGCGCGGCTCCGGATTTTGGGGGGCGAAGGCGCTCGGAGCAGAGGATCCAGCGGGAGGCAAAGCCTGGGGCAGCGTCGCGCTGGGAGCTGGGCTCCCGCCCCGCTCCGGGAGCACGAGTCCCGAGGGGCGGCTCGGGACGGGACAAACGGCCATGTGTCCCCAGCGCCAGCTCACAGAATCACAGTCACCTCCTCGGCTGCCCTTCCTCCCCGCGCAGCGAGGCAACATCCCGGGCACCTGCCACCAAAGCATCCCGAGGAATGCGAGGAAGAGGAGGAGACCTCTGTCTGCAAGGGAAATCTGCAGACAAACACCAGACCGGAGAGACCCAGCAGCGAGCCAGCAGATGAGGTGCCTTGCTGCACGGCGCTGGGCGATACGGTGGGAGACAAAATCCCGTGGAGAAGGTGGTGGGGCTCCAGAGGGGCTTCAAACCGAAGACAGGGATCTGGGACGGTGCTGGAAGCCCCGGAGGGCTGTGTGCCCCCCACCGCCCGCACACCTCTGCTGGGGTCTCCACACGATGTCTCCAGGACCCAGGGTGGGATTGGCCTCGGGTATCCTCCCAGCGCAGCCGGGCTGTGCGGAGATGAAGGAGCAAAGCACGCAGGGTTTGCCGCCGGGGAGGGAGCCAGGCAGCCGTGGGGCAGGGCTGGGATGGCTGTCGCTGCCCAGAGGACCCAGCACCTTGTGAGAGGCATCTGGGAACTGCCCCAACCTGACCTGCCCTCGTCGTCGCTCCCTCTCCGCATCCCGTGAACGAAGGGAGAGCTTGTTCTTCCTCACTGTGCTTCCCAAACTCGAACAAACTGCAGGTAAGTGCTGCATTTCGCTGCACAAGTACAGGGCTTTCTGTACACTGCACATGACACCTGAAAGTTCCTGAAGGTCTCTGGGATGCGTTTGGCTGTTAGACATTATATAAATGTGAGATAATTACCATTAGCATTATGCATTGTTTGAATGCACTAGAATATCTTCGATAATTAAAATACTGTTGGCAGGTCTGAAACACTTTGGGTTATAAATAGGCTCCAGGGAGTGGTAAAAACATTTTTCATATAATCAATGCATCCACCTAGGAGGGTTATGTTTTGTTGACAGTAGCACTACGTGTGTACCTACCCACCCTGCAGAACAATTAGTTCCGAGCCCAATGGCACCTTTCCAGAAATGCTAATGAAGAGCACAGATACAGCACTCTACACAAGAGAGGACATTCTTCTCAGACAAATGTTTCATCCCTTATCTCTAGCAGATCATGTAGACGGGACAAGACGGTGCTGCGAGGTCACAACTTTCTGAACACCCTCGGAAGCAATGCGGTCCCGTCCCGGCGCGGGTCCCGAAGCGCCGTGTCTCCTGGGGATGCATCAGCAGCCCCTGCGCCCAGACCTGCCCCGAAGCCCCGGGGAGAGCCCCTGCCTCCCGCGCTCTGCCCTCACCAAGCTCCGCATGTGCGGGACCTGCTCCGGCTTCCGGGCCGGTCCCAGTCCACCCCAGGCACCCAGCCCCGCTCCGGACACCGGCTTGGCTCCTCTCCGGTGTGACCCAGCCTGGGATCCACAGCTGCGGGACTCACCACGTTGGGTACATCTTCGCACGGGGCAGAGTGCCAGGGACACCACGCCAGCTCCGAATTCACTGGCGGGCTCTTGCTAGGTGCGGGGAAGAGCAATCACTTCTCACTCCGAACTGCATGGGCTCCTGCTTCCCCGACTGCATCCCACCCAGAAAAACGGCCCACGGTTTCACAGCAACAGCTGGCACTCTTCTGAAGAAGGTGGTCTGACTTGGAGGTGATGTTAATATGACACCCTAGCAAGGATCTTCTGTGGCTAGCCAGAGTCCGAACAGCCTAGCAAGAGTCAGGCGCAGAACAGATCCGCCTCTGAGAAGAGGTACCATGCATGGTCTGGCTGACAAAGGGCTGCCTAAATTGTGTGGATAGCATCCAGAAATGCTACGTCTTCGTTAATTAAGGAGGAAGGTATTTTCTGAAGGCCTAAGCAAATGGCAAGATCAGTTTGAAGATTTTGTTAAATTGTGATCTCACTTTTTTTAGCTCACTTTTATGGTTGAATACTTGTCCATGACACATCTTCTGAAACAGCAGAAGAACACCTAGAATTGCTAAGTACGCCTACAATAGATTTTCAGCAATACTCACCATGTAACTCACTTGACTTAAAACAGTGTTTGCCTTATACATTTTTAAGACTATGGGCCAAAATAAGAAAAACAAATGAGCCTAGAAGCTATCTTCACAAAACACTAGAGCATATGTAAAAGACCTAAAGCTTAGCATTAGAAAAAAGAGAAAGATCAACTCCACCTTGTCTCATTTTATTCAGAGGGGGACAACAGCACAATTTAGCTACCGGGTTGTGAAGGGTCACTGTGCACTAGTGCAGGATGGACCCTCCCCTGGTCTAACCGAGCGCAGCTCCACTCGAGGATCTCAGCCAGCTGACAAGCGGCTGAGAAATTGGTGCCATCCGCAAATTCAGCTGGAATAATATTTCCAGTGTTATTAGTAATAATGATGTACCATGAAGCGCACACCTCCACGGTACATCTGTCTGATGTGGTTATTCTGCAGAAAAAGAGAATTGTCTGTTTTCAGGTTTTCAGGTTGTTTTCTTTTTCTAAACAACGTGGTTTCACAGGGTTAATCAAGGTGGTAAATAGCTAGTACCATGAACAGCCCATATTCATAAAGGACATGGTTTCTGTCTCTAATTCGTACTGTCCAACTTCATTACCTGGTATCATACTTAATTACTCCACCTTACAGGGAAATGCAGGCTAATTAGGAAGGATGTTATTCACCACATTTAAAACATTACGAAGCAAATGAAATATTACCAGGAGGCAAAAAGGTGATTTGTTTCCTTGTAGCATGCCTGTAAATTAGTGCAGAGAAGATAAAGACTTTGTTTAATTACCATTTGGAAGGCTTTGTTTAAAACGTAAACTGAATTTTCATGCCACCTTTTCGGGACTGTGTGTGTTTGGCCGCCAGCAGCCTCATGCTCTTCCCAGTAAAGCGTTAGTTTCTGGACCACATACATGGTGAGAGATCTTTGCATTTACAGTATCTGAGTTTTCTAAGCACTGTTATTTATTTTTTCAAAGGACGGTATCACTAAAAAGAAGCTTTATATTTTGAAGTGTATATGGCTGATCATCTCGCAAATATTTTCAAGAGAAATCACTATATTTCACGAAGATAGGTATGGGTTCTGCTGTAGATCAAAGTGAGAAAGAGGGGAAAAAAAAGATAAATCATCAGAGATCCAAAAATACTTTTCATTTGGAGAAGATATCAGGCCATTTCGATGGCACTGATAGAGTCTCTGCTCTGTCTCCATTACCCACTGAAGGCAGCCGGAGTCAGGAGCTGACTACGCTAGATTATATTCCCTATAAGATGGTCACCAATATATATATATATGATCTTCAACCTCTATTGATTGACCAATTTCACAAGCAAAGACTGGTGAAATGAAGCTGAAATGAACATCATGCTTTAACTCATTGAACCCATCAGGCCTGAGTTAATCTCACTGCCCACTGTCTCTGATAGAATTCAATTGATCAATCATGTTTCGGTGATAGTACCATTTCAGTGGCTTATTGCTTCTTCATTTCAAGGCTTGACCTGTTAGATACACTTGGACCAGCTCTGCTCCTCCTGGAGACAAGGAGAGCAGCATCTGCCGGCGGCCGCGCATTGTCCTGCCTCCGGGTTTGGGAAAACTCGGGGGGGGCTGCTGAACACTCCCACCTTTGCAGTCTGTTTCCACAGGCGTTTCGCCGATCTCGTGGTTGGGACGGGTGTGAGGACACGAGGAGCCCGCACGGCTGAGCCCGCCACCCTCCGCTCAGCGCCCACCACCTCCCAGGCCACACTGTTCCCGACTCGGACGAGCAGGGAAAGCACTGGTTTTGTGGCAGGTCCGCACCCCAGCCCCTCGCTTCCCCCATCCCCTTGTCGCAGCCAAGGGCCATTCGGACTCGGCGGCCACCTCCATCCCAGCAGCCCCCACCCTGGGCAGAAGCAGTGAGGGGGTCCCCGGCTCTCCTAAACCGCTCTGCGCCACAGCGATTAGCACCTTTATCACCAAACAGACACCTCTGGTCTTTCACCAAGAAGTGATGGAGCTCCTCTGCAGTGTGAGAACGTTTGTCCCCGCTCCCCGGGACAGCTGGAGGTCCTCTCTGATGCATGAGCCGGGGCCACGCCGCACACCCACAAGGTGGACGAGCTGGAGCCGTGCCCACGCACGCACGAGGTGCCAACCCGCAGAGTTGCCCGGGACGCAATCCCACCGCTGCAGAGCTGCACCTCCAGGCTGGCTACGGGCATCACCCGGAATCGGGAGGGTGTTTCACAGAACACATTTCCCATGAGACTACAGCTCATCTCCTCCTCCAGTGATTTTAATCCTGCAGTAGCCACTACACTATATTAAAGTTTATAAAAATAATAAGTTTATATGTAGTTCTGTATGCAATAGTTTATAGTTTATTACATAATATATTAAACTATAGATTTGACATTAGGAAAAATTTCTTTGCTGAAAGAGTGGTCAGGCGTTGGCCCAGGCTGCCCAGGGCAGTGGTGGAGTCCCCATCCCTGGAGGGGTTCAAAAACCGCGTGGATGTGGCACTTGGGGACATGGTTTAGCAGGCGTGGTGGGGTTGGGTTGATGGTTGGGCTTGATGATCTTAGAGGTCTTTTCCAACCTTAGTGATTCTATAATTCTATGATTCTATATATAAATACATATTTATTATTATTATATTTATTCTAATATTATATCTATTGTATTATATATTTCTTGTATTTGTTATGTCCCCTGCTGCACGGCAGAGGGGGCCGGGACCCCCGGGGGCTCTCCAGACCACCCCCTGCAACGCCCCAGGGCAGCAGCAAAGCTCGCCACGGGGACGTGCCCACCTCAGCAGGGGTCTCGGCACCCGGGGGACAGCGATCTGATAAACGGCACGCGTTGTCGCCCGGACCGTCGCAAGCCTGCGAGCTGTCGGTCTCGATGCAGCACACCAGAGGAGCCACGGCCCCAGCCACCGGCCCCACCGCCGGGCAGAGCTCACCCGAGGACGGCAGCTGGAGGGAGTGGCGGAGCTGCTGTGGGTTTTGTGATTTCTATTTTAGTACAGTTTCATGTCTAAAAAGCAGTAAAAATGATGTCATCGATACCTGCCCCCGCCTTGGTGGGGAACTCGGAAGTGCAGAGACGGAGGTGACGAGGCAGCGGCCAAGAAAGCCAACGGGATCCTGGGGTGCATCAAGAGGAGTGTGGGCAGCAGGTCGAGGGAGGTTCTCCTTCCCCTCTACTCTGCCCTGGTGAGGCCTCATCTGGAGTGCTGTGTCCAGTTCTGGGCTCCCCAGTTCAAGAAAGATGAGGAGCTGCTGGACAGAGTCCAGCGGAGGGCTACGAGGATGATGAGGGGGCTGGAGCATCTCTCCTACGAGGAGAGGCTGAGGGAGCTGGGCTTGTTCAGCCTGAAGAAGAGAAGGCTGAGAGGGGACCTTATAAATGTTTATAAATATCCGCAGGGTGGGTGTCAGGAGGATGGGGCCAAGCTCTGTTCAGTGGTGCCCAGCGACAGGACAAGGGGCAACGGGCACAAACTGAGGCACAGGAAGCTCCAGCTGAACCCGAGGAAGAACTTCTTCCCTCTGAGGGTGACGGAGCCCTGGCCCAGGCTGCC
>Ga0065711_1048566_pt1 | contig 11743 bp, 9 predicted proteins | sample Hoacrofraction12_FD_59098 | JGI IMG/M metagenome (GOLD analysis project Ga0065711, IMG submission 59098) | Hoatzin crop microbial communities from Cojedes, Venezuela - Epithelial fraction 12 v2 (version 2) | ecosystem: Host-associated > Birds > Digestive system > Esophagus > Crop | place... | reverse complement strand
CCCCAGAGTCTCATTGGTGAGGGTCTTTTGGCGTGTAGCTCCTTTGTTCTTCTGATTGGTCATCATGTGTCCGTTCATACGACTTTCACGCTTATCGAAGAGTTGGGTTTTCCCATCCTATTTCTTCGTTCCTTTCCTCCTGTTTTTCAGCCACAGGTGAACAAAATAATTAGCTCATCGATATGGCTGTATTCCACCAAGACCATCAAGACCGCCCGTGGCCCAGCCGATTCCCACATTATTGAATGTACATAGAAAGTTTATCAGTTGTGCAAACAAAATTTAAGAACATTTTTTTAAAATTTTGTAGAATTGCAGTAAGTAGTTAGTGTGTTTGTTTTTTTGTCTGACATCATCATTTTACAGTTGGGAAAGAGAAAGAATGTGTGAGCGAATGAGTGACTTAAACGGTTGTAAATAAAATCAGCGTTATCCATTCCGCTTTCCTCTGTCACTCTCTTATTACCAATTATATTGTATAGAGCACAGAAAAATAAGAGCAATTTATAAGTTTTTAAAGGAATATCAAGTTTCATCACATCCAGATTCATCCTAGGTTAACTCCTTTGTTATTTTTGCAAATACTCTTCCAGTGACAGATGTCATAATATTGAAGGATTTATTATTGTGTACTGCTGGAATTTGAAAATTCTTAATTACTACCAGATTTCACTACATAAAAGAATCACTACTGTCATTGAAAAATACAGAAATGTAAGAAAATATAAAAATAAAAAGTAACATGGAACAAGAAGAAAATAAAAAGTAGTAACTATACTAGTTTGCTCAAATAGTACATGTTTCAAACAAGTGGTGTATCACTTCTTGCCAGATAATGAACGAATTGTGGTAGAATATGGGAAATTAGATTACAGTGTTAATGATTACGACATCACAAGGGGTTTGCATATTGACAAAATATTGTACATGAAGAATTATAGAGTCCCCTTTTTATTGTTAATCAACACACAAACATTTTTATGTAGTCACAAATTCTTAAATGCAACTTAAAAGTTGAAACGTCTTCGGATGTCTCTCAAAATCGAAAGCATTACTTGATACTCTCAGGAACTACATCTTTTATACTCTCATTAACCACTGTCTTTACTTAACAAATGGATAGAAAAAAGGGATGTAACTGCAGCTATTGGATTTTCCCCTTAAAATGAAAAAAAAAAGGAAATAAAAGCTGACAGAATTATAAAGAAACACCAAATTATAAAAGTAAGATTCCTTCCCGAGTCTTTGAACTCAAGCTTCTGAATTTTTGGATAGCTCCCCAGTTTCACTTTCCCTTTGAAACAAGTAAGGAGAAAGGAAAATCTGTAAGTTAAAAAAGGAAAGATAAACTTCAAAAGAATTCCTCTTCACAATACGTGAGAAAAGAAAAACCTACGGAGGAATCTCAAGGGAGTTTTGTGGGAGTTTTTTTTGTTCAGATTATAAAAGACGTGGTTTTGTGTTTAAAATATGAACATAAAAAAGTAAAAAAAAAAAACCCACAGATGTTAAAACAGAAAACAAGGACAAGTTGTATAATACATAATACCAATTAATTTATCTATACATATACATATGACCATGTGAGAAAAAAATCTTTATTACTGAAATTTGGAAAGGTTTACAATTATGAAATTTGGAAAGGTTTCAATAGGAGCAATGCTTACATGGTTTTGCCTTTCTATATGAAATATGTAACATTTCTATTTAGGAGTTCTGTTTAAGAACTGTGAAATTTCATTTAAAATTTCTAATTTTTTACGTTATTGTGAAAAGATCATGCACTTTATTCCAAACAGCTTTTGATTGATTTTATAGTCTGAACAAAAAATAATCAACAAAGATTCTTCCATCTTTACCACGGTGTACTGAGCAGAGATCATTAAATTTAAACCTCTCCCTTAATTTTAAAAACAATTTGCTCCACAAGTAATAGCGGGTATTAATCAGCTACTATGCCCCTGAGAATGTTCTGACACTCAAATAGGTTAGGTCAACATATGCATCCAGCTACATTAAGTAAACATTTAATGATTATTCTAAAGTAAGTACTGGGGGGAGAGAGAGGAGAGGCAGGGGGCAGATTTGTGTTTAAATCCCAGCACTTGTAAGTAATAAATCAAAACACTATTCCCCTCTAAATAGGAGATCAGGTGCCACCTTTTCAGAGTTTCATTCTAAACATACTCTGGCTAAAAATAAATTATATAAAAAGATTTATGAAATACATTTTTTGTGAACTTCTGAAGCATTACAAATCTTGACGAAAACTATGGCAGTGGACAGACACACTTTTGAATTAAATGATGAAGTGAATGGGGGACAGACAATCCTTGCCTCTGATGTGATTGCAGGAGCATATACTGGTGCTAAAGGGGAAAGGGTCAAGTAGTTTTAAAGCCTTCTGTGATCTTCCCTCAAAAAAAAGCAAAGCAAATATAGATTCATACTTCTTATCATCTTTTCCCTGAACATTTCCTTGCTTTGCCAATGATATTCAGTGTGTTTCATCACTGTGTAACTGGAAAAATAAGTAGCTGTACAGACCAGGAAAATAATATCTATCCATACATCATCAAAGTTTTTAAGTGAAGATGTCATAGCCTGGGTGAGTAAGCACTGAAAAAAATTTATTTCGTAAGTATCAGGTTAATCTCCTGACGAGACTGTAACTTAACCGACATACCCAAATTTCTCACATATTTTATAATGGAAAAATTAAAAAAAAAAAAAAAAAAAGAAGAGATCCAAAGCATTCATTGTTTGTAAAAGTTTTGTTAACAAATGAACCAAAACAAAGACCATTCGTGCTGTCCTCCTGGTCTGCTCTGTAGCTAAGTTACAGAATCACAGAATCATAGAATGTTCGGGGTTGAAAGGGACCTCTGTGGGTCATCTAGTCCAACCCCCCCTCCAAACCTACAGCACGCTGCACAGGACCTCATCCAGGTGGGTCTTGAATATCTCCAGAGAAGGAGACTCCACAACCTCCCTGGGCAGCCTGTTCCAGTGCTCCGTCAGAGGGAAGAAGTTCTTCCTCATGTTCAGATGGAACTTCCTATGCTTCAGTTTGTGCCCATTGCCCCTTGTCCTGTCACTGGGCATCACTGAAAAGTCTGGTCCCATCCCCTTGACGCCCACCCTTCAGATATTCATAGGCGTTTATTAGGTCCCCTCTCAGCCTTCTCTTCTTCAGGCTGAACAAGCCCAGCTCCCTCACCCCTTTCCTTGTAGGAGAGATTCTCCAATCCACTCGTCAACCTCATAGCCCTCCACTGGACTCTCTCCAGTAGCTCCTCATCTTTCTTGAACTGGGGAGCCCAGAACTGGACACAGTACTCCAGATGGGGCCTCCCTAAGGCAGAGTAAGGAGGGAGAAGAACCTCCCTCGACCTGCTGGCCACACTCCTCCTAGTGCACTCCAGGATCCCATTGGCCTTCTTGGCAACCAGGGCACACTGCTGGCTCATGGTCAACCTGTCGTCCACCAGGACACCCGGGTCCCTCTCCACAGACTGTTCTTCAGCAGGTCTGCCCCAAGCCTGTACTTATGCCTGGGGTTGTTCCTCCCCAGGTGCAGGACCCTGCACTTGCCCTTGTTGAACCTCATCAGGTTCCTCTGCGCCCAACCCTCCAGCCTGTCCGGGTCTTGCTGATTGGCAGCACAGACTGCTAGTGTATCCACCACTCCTCCCAGTTTGGTGTCATCAGCAAACTTGCTGAGGGTACATTCTAACTCTTCATCCAGGTCATTGATGTAGAAGGTAAACAAGACTGGGCCCAGTACTGACCCCTGGGGGACACCACTAGTTACCAGCCTCCAACTAGACTCAGCGCCGCTGATGACAACCCTCTGAGTTCTGCCATTTAGCCAGTTCTCAATCCACCTCACTGTCCATTCATCTAGCCCACACTTCCTGAGCTTCCCTAGGAGGATTTTATGGGAGACAGTGTCCAAAGCCTTGCTGAAGTCGAGGTATATAACATCCACTGCTCTCCCCTCATCTACCCAACCAGTCATGTCATTGTAGAAAGCTACCAGATTGGTCAAGCATGATTTCCCTTTGTCAAACTTGTGTTGAGTGCTCATGATAACTTTCTTTTCTACCACTTGCTTGATGATGACCTCTAGAATGAGTTGCTTCATCACCTTTCCCGGGATGGAGGTGAGGCTGACCGGCCTGTAGTTCCCTGGGTCCTCCTTCTTGCCCTTTTTGAAGATTGGAGTGACATTGGCCTTTCTCCAGTCCTCGGGCACCTCCTCTGTCCTCTAGGACCTCTCAAAGATGATGGAGAGTGGCTCAGCAATTACATCCGCCAGCTCCCTCGGCACTTGTGGGATGCATTCCATCGGGGCCCATGGATTTGTGGACATCCAGATCGCTTAAGCGATGCCTCACACAGTCCTCCTCGACCAAGGGAAAGTCACCCTCTTTGTAGGCTTCATCTCTTCCCTCTGGGGCCTGGGATTCCTGAGGGCCTTCCTTGGCACTGAAGACTGAAGCAAAGAAGGCATTCAGTAGCTCTGCCTTCTCCGCATCCTCCGTCACCAGGACACCCGCCTCATTCAGCAGCGGCCCCACATTATCCCTAATCTTCCGTTTGCTGCTGATGTAGTTGAAGAAGGTTTTCTTGTTGATTTTGACATCCCTTGCCAGCTTCAATTCCAGGTGGGCCTTGGCCTTCTTCGTTGCATCCCTGCATGCTCTGACCACATTCCTGTATTCTTTCCAAGGGCCTCTTTCCACATTCCATGGACCTTTCTCTTCCATCTGAGTTTGGCTAAAAGCTCCTTGTTCAACCATGCAGGTCTCCTGCCTCCTCTGCTAGATTTCTATCTCAGGGGTATTCACCAATCCTGTGCATGGTGGAAGTGGAGTTTAAACAGTGACCAGCTCTCACAGACCCCCCTGCCTTCTAGTGACCTGACCCATGGGATTCTTCCAAGTAGGTCCTTGAAGAGGCCAAATTTAGCTGTCCTAAAGTCCAAGATTTTCATCCTACTTATCACCCTGCTTCCTCCACACAGGGTCCTGAACTCCACCATTTCATGGTTGCTGCAGCCAAGTCTACCTCGAACCTTCACATCCTCAACCAGTCCCTCTTTGTTCGTTAGTACAAGAAGTTAGAGAATCCATTTTCACTGTCTGCTGAAAACAGGCATATATTTTCCACTGACTCCTACATTTGGCAGAACAAAATCAGAAATAAGCTTATTTCATGTCCAAGGAAGAAATGGAGAAAATAAGACAAAGAGGCACAGTCAAGAGTCTCCTAGTCCACACTTCATAGAATCCAGGACCTCAAAGTATTCTCACCAAGATTTGAGCAGACAGACCCAAGGAGCTGATATAGGTAAAATTATCAATCAAATTTCTTTACAGCAAGACAAGTAATAATTGCTGAACCATCATATTTGAATATAAGACAATAATGACAAACAGGTGCTTTTCACCTTTTATTTATACTTCTGTTAGAAATCCATTCCTTTCAGCCTGTGGAAAGCTGGAGAAGGTAATTAATTTTCCACCCAAAGAACATCCTGCCAACTCTTATGAGATTAGTTACATTAATTGTTAAAAGATAGTATAAAGAGCATGAGCCAAAAAAAAACCCCAAAAAACAAAAAAGCAACAACAACAAAAAAATACAAAAAAGAAAAAAGCAGATTTCAATTTTTCCTCAGATAACAAAGAAAAAGAAAGTTGCTCCAGGCCACCATGAGCTTATTAATTTCCTATGAGAAAAGAGAGAATGTATTTATAGCTATGTTGTCTTCAAACATATCATTGTCTAGTTCATTTAGGAAAGGATACAGTTTTCTTTTTTTTATGTGTGTGTATGTGTCTCCTTCTGGTGTGTGTTTGCCTGCTGCTTAATCTGGAAATTAAGAATAACTCAGATATACATACAGAATCAGAATCATGGAATCATAGAATGCATTGGGTTGGAAGGGACCTTTACAGGTCATTTAGTCCAGCCTCCCTTCAGTGAGCAGGGATATCTTCAACTAGACCAGGTTGCTCAGAGCCCCGCTCAACCTGGCCTTGAATGCTTCCAGGCATGTATCCTCTACTACCTCTCTGGGCAACCTGTTCCAGTGTTTCACCACCCTCATTCTTAAAAGATTCTTCCTTATATCCAGTCTAAATCTTCCCTCCCTCAGTTTAAAGCCATTACTCCTTGCCCTGTCATAACAGGTCTTGCTAAAAAGATTGTCCCCCTCTTTCCTATAGGCCCCCTTTAAGTACTGAAAGGCTGCAATAAAGTGTCCCTACAGCCTACTCTTCTCCAGGCTGAACAGCCTCACAGGAGAGGTGCTCCAGCCCTTGGATCATCTTTGTGGCCCTCGTCTGGACCTGCTCCCACAGCTCCATGTCCTTCTTGTGCTGGGGGCTCCAGAGATGGACACAGTACGCCAGGTGAGGTCTTGCCAGTGCAGACTAGAGCAGCAGAATCACCTCCCTCAACCAGCTGGCCATGCTTCTTTTGATGTAGCCCAGGATAAGGTTGGCCTTCTGCACTGCAAGTGCACATTGTTGGCTCATGTCCAGCTTTTCATATACCAGTACCAAGCAGCAGGGCTGCTCTCATTCCCTTCATCCACCAGCCTCTATTGATAGTGGGGGGTGTCCCAACCCAGGAGCGGGACCTTACACTTGGCCTTGTTGAACCTCAAGATGTTCACATGGGCCCACTTCTCCAGCTTCTCCAGGTCCCTCTGGATAGTATCCCATCCCTCAGGCGTGTCAACTGCACCACTCAGCTTCGTGTCATCTGCAGACTTGCTGAGGGTGCACTCGATCTCACTGTCTAAGTCATTGATGAAAATCATAAACAGCACTGGTTCGAGCATGGACCCCTGAGGGACAACACTTGTCACCAGCGTCCATTTGGACATCAAGCCGTTGACCGCTATCCTCTGGATGCGACCTTCCTCGTTAGGAAGGAGTTAGTTAACAGCTAGGATTATTTAATAGAGCTAAAAATGAATTCTCACATTTGAAACTATCTAGAGTAGCAAGAGACATACAGATATCCCACCTTGAAAAGTCTATTTCCTTCGTTTTCTCACCTTGTTCCTGCGATGCAGCAATCTACTGATGCACAGGACCAGTATGCAATTATTACAAACATTACACTACGTATCTAACAATCTTCTGATCGTCTCTTTCAAAAGTGTAAAGCCCTGAGTTTGCAAAAGAGAGCTGGGGAAATTGCAAATATCTGTAAACAGAAAATGGAATCTATGCAATGATGGAAAACCAGAAGTTAAAGCCACAACACATGAAGTGTATTTCTTCAGTAACTTTTTTTCTTTTTCTGAAAAAATACATTGATCAAAACTATAGTGTTTGTCATTCTAATGCAGTGATCAAAACTACAGTGCTGTCATTCTACTACTAGCATTCATGATATCTGTTACTTGTTTATTTTAGACTATATAGTTAATGATCAGTTCATTTTTCACACTGAGCTGGCATGAATGACCTGAGAAGCTGCTTTGTTTCTCAAACTATTTTTCTCTGCTTTTCTAGAATAAAGGCTTTGGTAATGCCAAGAACATGTTCAGATTAAGAGTGCAAATATTTCTGGCTACGAGCAAGAGGAAAATTGTGCCTACATAATACCTACTACAATACTGGAACATTAGAAATTCCATTATTCTTTAATGTTTTTAAAAAAAAAAATCAAAGCAAAACCATTCTACAATTGTATTTATTCTATATATTTTAACATACGTCTCTAGACTACTGTGTATCCTGTTTGATTCAATCATTGGCATATACATTTCCCCACTTTTTGTGGAAGAATCAGCAGAGAAGAAAGAATATTGTTTTATTGATTCTTTATGCTGTCTCCTTGTGGTTATTGACCCTAGCCAACAGCTAAGCACCCACACAGATACTTGCTCACTCCCACACACGCCCACAGTGGAACAAGGGAGAGAATAATAAGAGAGAAAGTGAGAAAATTTGCAAGCTGAGATAAAAATTTAATAAATGAAAGGAAAAAAAGATTTTAAAACTGGTGCAAAAGCAATCCCATAGCACCTCCCACAAGTAAATTGATGTCCATCTAGTTTCTGGGCAACAGCTACCCTGGAAAACACCTATTTTTATTTTTGATTATGACATTACATAGTATGGAATATCCCTTTGGCCAGTTCAGATCACCTATTCCAGCTGTGTCTTTGCACAGTGATTGCACAGGAGCTACCACTATAGAGTCCTCTATATGAGGAAGTTTACAGAGATCACAAAAATGCGACTAAAGCAAAGAAGAATAATCCCTAGAGTTTTTTTTAATTGTTACAGCATAAGACCCAAGACAGTCCTCTAGTAGTGTTATGAAGTAAGTCTGATTTCAGAAGTGCTATGTACACGTAAGATTTTAGTTCTATTTGCTCAATTACTGCATATGGACAAAATTAAAATGGGGCAACCCCCAGATATAAGCACAATGAAAAGGTGGGAATTCAAAGACTGATGAATTTACAGCAGTAAAGAAGTTATAAAGAGAAAGAAAATAAAGTGGAGACTTGGCTTACACATAGTCAATCTCTACTTCAGTCTTTTAGAATAATAATGATGACAGCTACGCTGTTATTTCTTTTTGGATAACTAATGGAATCACAGACTCTTAAATGATATAAATGGGCAAAGATGTAACATTTAATGTAACATGTAAACATTAGTAAATTTTGCAGAAAATGTGACCCAAGATAAAATCTAAACAATTTCCCTGGCAGAAAATTATGCCATTGTGTTTCACCTGAAATGTTTACTGCAGCTCAGCTGATGTTTTTTCTAACAAGTACCTCTGGGTATGACCTTATGCAGTATATCGTTCTGTAACTTCAATACATGTTGTATGTATTCTAGCTCTACACATCCAAAGTTAAATTACTACTATGACGCCTTATGAGGCCTGTTGCTGTGAGACATGCTGGCTACACTGCAGCACACTTGAAGTCTTACAGAGATGAGCAAGGGAATCCTGAGATAATAGGGGCCAACAGGGAAATGCCAGTGAAATACCTCAAATAAATTAAGGGAGGTTCCTTTAAGAAGGTGACACAACGAGCAGCTCAGCTGATTTGCCTCTACACTAATGCATGCAGCACAGGCAACAAACAGGAGGAGTTGGAAGCCACCGTGCTGCTAGAAAGCTATGACCTAGTTGCCATTACTGAAACTTGATGGGATGAATCCCATGACTGCAGTGCAGTTCAGGCTGTTCAGAAGGGACAGGCAAGGAAGGAGGGGTGGAGGCATTACCCTCCATATCAAGAAATGAATAGAGTGTGAAGAGCTGTCTCTAAAGAATAGCCATGAGCAGGTAGGAAGCTTGTGGGTAAGAACCAGAGATAAGGCAACAAAGGGAACCTTGTAGCTGGTGTCAACTACAGGCTGTCCAGTCAAGGGATGCCTACTGACAAAGCCTGCTTACTCCAGCTACAGAACAATGAGTAATGGTTTTAAACTAAAAGAGGGTAGATTTAGACTAGATATAATGAAGAACTTATTTACAATGAGGGTGGTGAAATGCTGAAACTAGTTGCCTAGAGGGTGATAAATGCCTCAATCCTGCAAACATTCAAGCTCAGATTGGACGGGGCTCTGAGGAACCTAGTCTGTTGGAAGGTGTCCCTGCTCATTGCAGGGACGTTAGACTAGATGACCTTTAGAGGTCCCTTCCAACCCAAAGTATTCTATGGTTCTATGATTGTCACTACAGAGTAATTACAATTAATTCACATTTGAAGTGTAACTGGAAGTCTTTGCTTGTATTTGTCCTAATCCTAACTGAATCTCAATTGCACTAGAAAGTCCGTAAATTTAACACGACTGGATTTTCTAGCAGATGATAAACTGGCAGCTGTCTTCAACCTAGCACCCAAGACGGCTGAGCCTGAGCCCCATAGCAACACCCTTTTGCTAATGAGTAGACCACTTTTAGAGAATAAGCTTCAAAGGTATTTGCAAAAAGTGATTTTAATAAGAATTTATAAAATGTGATTAAAGAAAGGTCAATGGCAAGGTCCACTCTATTACTTACTAAATTAATGGAACACACAAAGGAAAAATCAAGGCAGGATTGAGATGGAATGATTCATACAGAGATGCTCTTCCACGTGGGTGCGGACGAAGTTGCAGTAAGTAGCCCGAGGGTAATTAAAAAAGAATTCAAAGCCCTAGGATGATTAGTAAAGGAATCTGGAGCACAGGTTATCTTTTCATTGCTCCTTCCAGTGGTGGGCAGAGACGTTGAGCGACATAGGCAGACTCAGTCTATTAACACATGGCTCTGTGACTGGTGTCACCGCCACAACTTTGGGTTCTTTGACCATAGGACGACATACACAGCACCAAGCTTGCTGACATCAAATGGGAGCCAGCTTTCTCAAAGGGGGAAGAGGATCTTTGCCCAGGAAGTGGCGGGGCTCATTGACAGGGCTTTAAACTAGAGGAGAAGGGGGAAGGGGAACCTATCAGGCTTGCCAGCGACAGGCTAGGGGAGGATGCACAATGGTTAGAGGGATGGGGGGCTTGTAGAAGCCCTCAACCCGTTGCCCAGCAGCATGTGAGGGACACTGCAGCAATGTGGAAGTCTTGCGGAAGGGAGCTGGAGGCTCCTGAGGTATCAGGTGCCAACAAGAAAATACCCATGAAACACCTCAAGGGAAAAAAGGGGTGCTCTGCTATGAAGGTAACGAGGCCGACAGCTCAGATGAAATGCCTCTATACAAACACACGCAGCATGGGAAACAAACAGGAGGAGTTGGAAGCAATCGTGCTGCTGGAAAGTTACGACCTGATTGCCATCACGGAAACTTGGTGGGGGGAATCCCACGACTGGAATGTAGCTCTTGATGGCTACAGGCTGCTCAGAAGGGACAGGCGAGGAAGGAGGGATGGGGGCGTTGCCCTTTACATCAAGAAAACACTACAGAGTGAAGAGCTGTCCCTCAAGAATAACCACGAGCAGGTCGAAAGCTTATGGGTAAGAATCGAAGAGAGAGGCAACAAAGGGAACCTAGTGGTTGGTGTCTACTACAGGCCGCTAGATCAAGAGGAGCTGACAGACGAAGCGTTCTTCCTCCAACTCCAGGAGGCCTTGCGCTCGTAGGCTCTCGTCCTACTGGGGGACTTCAACTACCCCGACATCTGCTGGAAAAGCAACGCAGCAAGCTGTAGGCAATCCAGCAGGTTCCTAGAATGCATTGAGGACAACTTCTTAAGCCAGATAATAAGCACCCCTACCCAAGGGGATGTGATACTAGACCTGGTGGTCACCAATGCGAGTGAGCTCGTTGGGGATGTCAATATCGGAGGTAGCCTGGGTTGCAGTGACCACGCGCTGGTGGAACTAACGCTACTGAGGGAAATGGGAATAATGAAGAGCATAGTCAGGACCCTAAATTTTAGGAGGGCAAATTTCCAGCTCTTCAAGGAGATAGTCAGAATGAATCCCTGGGAAACGGTCCTCAGGGACAGGGGAACAGAACAGAGCTGGCAGGTCTTTAAGGATGTATTCCACAGAGTGCAAGAGCTCTCGATCCCCAAGTGTAAGAAGTTGGGCAGAGAAGGGAAGAGCCTGGCATGGCTGAGACAAGAGATGCTGGTCAGACTAAGGAAGAAGAGGGAACTGCACAGGCAGTGGAAGCAGGGACTGGCTTCCTGGGAAGAGTATAGGGAAGCTGCCTGGTTGTGTAGGGATGGGGTCAGGAAGGCCAAGG
>Ga0065711_1048561_pt1 | contig 11743 bp, 7 predicted proteins | sample Hoacrofraction12_FD_59098 | JGI IMG/M metagenome (GOLD analysis project Ga0065711, IMG submission 59098) | Hoatzin crop microbial communities from Cojedes, Venezuela - Epithelial fraction 12 v2 (version 2) | ecosystem: Host-associated > Birds > Digestive system > Esophagus > Crop | place... | reverse complement strand
GTGCCCAGTGACAGGACAAGGGGCAATGGGCACAAACTGAAGCAGAGGAAGTTCCAGCTGAACACGAGGAAGAACTTCTTCCCTCTGAGGGTGACGGAGCCCTGGAACAGCCTGCCCAGAGGGGTCGTGGAGTCTCCTTCTCTGCCTGTGCAGCCTGCTCTGGGTGACCCTGCTTTGGCAGAGGAGTTGGACTGGATGATCCCCAGAGGTCCCTTCCAAGCCCTACCATTCTGTGATTCTGTCTGTGGGTGTGAGAAGCAAGCAGAGTGTGGAGTAAAGAAGGAACTGATCACAAAAAGTCCAGTGTCTTAGAGATCAAGAAATGTAGGGTTAAATGCACAAGAGGAGAGTGCGATCCAGGTATTGCCAGACCTGCTCCTCGGATCTCCCTGGTTTGAAAGGCTTGGGAACACGTTTTAAAGGACAGCATCAGAAAGACACAAACGATGGGGAAAGGGGCACTGCTGAAAGAGCCAGTGTCAGATTTGATGGAGCTTATCAGAGTTTTCCTTATAGAGGGAGCCTCGGATCTGCCTGTCTTGGTACTTTCATTAATAGCTGCAGCATAAGAAGTACTGATGAAGTGTGCAGATTATTAAAAAAGGCATTGTACTGCCAGCAGAAGACTGAAGGAAAGGTATTTCATATAAGAATCAGATGACCTTGAAGATTCAAGTGATAAAAATGGGATGAATTCAATAGCAATAAACACAAGGCGCTCCACTTGTCTGCCTGTAACAATACATTTGCTATGAAACCTCAGCAGTCAGAAGCAACTGAGATCCCAGTTGTGCCAGCTGGGCTTGAATGATGAGTCATCAACAGAAGGCAGCTAAGAAAAATCCCAGAATTTAATCACAGACATTTCTAAAGATACAGCATAGTATTAATTGCGTTTTGCAAGATTTCATATGCCACATGCATATATATATATATATATATATATATAAAACTTAAGGGATAAATAGTGGTAGTTAGAGAAGAACTTGATAAAGAAACAGAGTTGGAACAAGAATAAGTGGTTACGAACCTTCCTCAGGTAAATTTGCCCTGGAAGTTAGAAGACGGTCTCTAATTACCAAAGCAGGGAGGCTCTGCAAAAGCCTTTCCAGCAGCCTAGATATCCCCACCGGTTTTAAACAGAGCTCAGGGGATTCATAAACAGGATTATGAGACGAGGCAGGCAGCAGGATGGACTGGGATGGCGCATCCTCAGAGCTGCCAGTCCCACAACCCTGACCTGCACCTCCCAGGCAGCTCGCCAGGTCCCCAGCTCACCTTGAAGGACAGCAGAGGTGACCCCCGAGTCTATTCACCCCACGGGGGCTGCTTCGAGGGCGATGGCCAGCATGAGAGCCATGAGAGCCACTAGCTGCTCATCAAAGCGATCCCTGCATGCAGCCACAATTAACTCACACCACTCGCTGAGCAGGCTACAGACAGAGGACCACAGCTAATGCATTCCCCATTGAACTCGCGCTGACTTCTGCCTCCGCTGCTCAGTTCTTTAAAAACCTCTTTAAACCCACCAAGCAGAGCAGAATAAAAAGCAGCCTCACAGTCTTGAACTGTTAAATAATAATCCCACTATTAGCAGGCTGGGGCTGGGTTTGTGAGATCTGCCGTTCTGACAGCATGCAATTAATCCCCAGGAGCTGCCAGACACAACAAGGGGTTTGAAAAGCTCCAGCCTTTTGTAATAAATAGGCATCACAAATAAATTTACTATTAGCTTGCTACAGTGGGCCAAAGACACATAAATATTTATTACAATTACACAATTGTGTCCAAAAAAATTAAAGGCTCACGTAAGGCAGGAGCCTTACGAACAGGCTAGAAACCCTGCTCCACCTATTTCTCACTCAGCACCTTCTTTTAGCAGACTAAACAGGCAAGACAAACCGCTGGCAAAAGTACAACACTGAATATTGTAGTCAGAAGATTAACACAGCAGTACCAAAGGCCTTTAGCTGAGCATGGCACCTCACGTTGGCTGGTGCCATACAGCAGCATAACGAAACAGCTCCTGACCCAAGGACTTTGCAGGGACACACGGTGACCTGGCAGACCACCTGCTGCTCCAGGAGCTCCATCAGGTGTAGGTTAGGCTTGGAAACGGGTCGTGGGAAAGGCAATAAAATGACATGGAAGGGACAGAGAAGCACCCTATAATGCTGTCCTCGCTGTGGCAAGGAGAGAGACCCCAGGACAGGTCCTGCCACTGGAGCCCAACTCACAGAATCACAGAATGGTAGGGGTTGGAAGGGACCTCTGGGGATCACCCAGTCCAACCCCCATGCCGAAGCAGGGTCACTTACAGCAGGCTGCACAGGACCTTGTCCAGACAGGTCTTGAATATCTCCAGAGGAGACTCCACAATCTCCCTGGGCAGCCTGTTCCAGTGCTCCGTCACCCTCAGAGGGAAGAAGTTCTTTCTCATGTTCTGCTGGAACTTCCTATGCTTCAGTTTGTGCCCATTGCCCCTTGTCCTGTCGATGGGCACCACTGAAAAGAGTCTGGCCCCATCCTCCTGACACCCACCCTTAAGATATTTACAGGCATTTATAAGGTCCCCTCGCAGCCTTCTCTTCTCCAGGCTAAACAAGCTCAGCTCCCTCAGCCTTTCCTTGTAGGAGAGATGCTCCAGTCCCCTCAGAGTCCCCCTGCAGACTCCTAATGGGGAGGGTAGGGGCATGGCACTGCAGAGGAATGATGGCCTTCACTTCGCCATATAAAAAGAAAGAAAGGGTTAGAGGTTAGTGTCAGAATGGATCAGGTTTTGGTGCTTAAAACACCAATGACTTCCACCCTCGCAGTGTCACAGTACAGCAAGGTAGCCCAGTCACAGGTGAAGTGCCCAGTCCCCTCACCATCCCCACAGATCCGCCTCACAGCAGGGTTCACCTCGTCGGATGGAGATGCCTGTCACGGAGGCAGCTCCCCCACCAGCCACTCATCCCAACCAGCAGAGAGGAATTAATCTCAGCTGCTGGAGGTGCCCAAAGCACAGCAGAGGAGTGCCAAGTCGCTGCCTTAACTGCACAAGCAAGAGTGAACAAGCCCTGCCTCCACCAGCCATGCTGCCCAATTAGAAAACGGCTTAGAGAAAGGGCACAGAACTTAAATGAGTTCAGACTTTTCCTTGATGGATTTTATAACAGAGTTTTCAGCCCAGCCTGAGGACAGCCAGGCTTTCCAACAACAGGATTAGAAACATTCAACCTTGTGAATTAAATATCACTGCAAGCCTGGTGATGGGCGGTGGCTTCCAGCAGTACCTTCCTAGTCATCTCTCACAGTCATGTCTGTAAATGTAACTGACTGCTGGGCTGATCTCTCACATGGTTCTGTCCTGCAGGTACAGACCTTCAGGACTACTATGTTTCTGGGATAAAAAAAGTAAAATAAAAGTCCAGATCTGAGATGTTGTGTTCACGAGGAAATCCATCAAAGCCTCTGGCTGACTACCACACATCTCAGGTATTGGGGTAACTTGGGATCACACATGACAGTAAAATCACACAGGGATGCAGTCAAGCCAAATCATTCATTTTAGCAAACATTGCTTAAAATGGCCTTTAGCAGAGATCCCTGTCCCTGATTTTTTTCTATATGTTTTTAAGGGACCTTTTCTCCCCCAAATCCTTCCATGAAGGAAAAGAGCATATACTGTGGAGTTTTTCCTTTTTGCTTTCTTTTATCTACTTAGGAGTTCCACAAAAAGCTACCTAGTTGAACTGCAGGCAGTCTCAAGGAAGGGATAATTACGCCCAACGACACAGGAGCACTACCAGAGGGATTGTTCGTATTACCTCATCTTTTAGCTTCATCACTGGGGGGCTCAATTTACACAGAAACAACCCAACCCCCCGTGCGTCATGCTATGAATACTAAACAGGTCCTACAAAATGAGGGTGGAACAATGTTAGATAAATGTTTTGCTTGTGCTTAAGACAAGAAGTCCATATCGGTGGTGTTGAACCGTTACAGGCAAAATGCCCCGACTCCCCCAGCCCCTCCTGCTCTCTCTGAGCTACCAGCCCTGCTCCTGCCCCAGGCTGGCCCTTGGGCTCATCTACGGCCACCCACTCTCCACTACTCCTCCTCCTCCCTTTGCCTGCACAGCCCCAGCACCCTGCACTCACAGCCCTTTTCCCTTCTCACCCCGTCGCCCAACTCAGAGCCAGGCAAGGCTGCTCCATCAGTGCTGGGCTGCTGAGCTTGTATCCACCACATCCTCCCGTCCGGCCACTGCCCAGCGGGGACCCTGCGCGAGTTCCCTACAGCACACGATTTCATGTTGGGGGGAAATGGGGAAGCTTGAGGAGGTGTGCTATGAGCAATCCCTTGTCTCTAAACTGGAAAGCGCAGAGCACTATACAGAGCTCTGGTGTGCAGAAGCCAGGACCAGAAAATGTTACTATTTTTATTTTAAATTCTAGATGCTAGACGAGTCACATCTACATCTTTCTGATCAAACAGTCTCTTTAAAATAGCATTTCTTGTTATTTATCACAATAATAGAGGTTATGTGATCAAAAATTAGCTGAAAGCTGCTTTACAGATTATACCTGACTCAATTTAGAAAAATACAGACTAAGTAAAGAGAACCAAGGTCCATAGTTTTTGCTGCTGATATATCCAGACAGATAAAAATATTTGAAATGGGAGTTCTGTTCAGTGTCCAGCACAGTCCATGCACTCCAGCACTCAGACAAGTGAACCGGAGGTGGTTCCTCTCCTTCTGATGCTCCGCACACTGGCATGAATGACAAGCAGCCCTGCATGCACTGGTGAGAAGCACCATGCCCGACTGCGATTAAAAGTACCACAAGTCCAACCGAGCCAACAAACAAGCTCAGCTACAAGTCATACAAACAGTGTTTAAAGCTGTGTGCATCCCAGAGGATCTCCAGCAGGCATCTGGCCACAGCTGGCTGCTTAATCAGCTGCCTGCAGGAAGAGCCACATGCATAATAAACCAATTTTCATTTAAACCAATATTGCACTGGTGTGACCTTTTGCAGGAGTGCGTGTGTGTAAACTCCAGCAATCAACAGCACTAAAGCTCAGCAGCTGCATGCGGGAAGGCTCATGCCTGACAATTCACCGCTCGCAGCCAAACCCAACGTACAGCAAAGAGAACGGCGCTTTGTGTTTGCATCTGTGAGCACTGGGAGGGTAGCAGCACTCGTGGGGTGAAGATAAGGATACACATCTGCAGATTAGCTGAAGAAGAGACCTGCTTAACATGCAAACCCATCACACTCTGTGTGAACAACGGCACCACTGATTCAGAGAGAGGAATGAATAGGGAAGGGATGAAATTTGCAGTTTAATTCAACTACTAGGAATTATCAAAGTGGGGAAAACTGAGAAACTGCACAGAGGAATCTATGGGCAGAAGGCAGTGGCTATTTTGCTAAGCCATCGCCTAATACAGGAATACATTAGTATAAATAAAAGAAATCTAAATCTCAAAAGCATCAGAGAAATCTGGAAGACACAAAGGCAAGAATTAGGCCACCATGGTCCAAAGCAGCAGAAAGGCCAGCGTTCCTCCAGATCACCAACTCAGAGAGGTCCTACCAGACCCCCACGGAGACCGAGGGCGATGCAGACCGCACAGCAGGAGCTCTCCTTTGGGGCTGCCTCAACCCACCTCAGCCAGAGTGGGGCTTGGAAAGTCTTCTCTTAACCAGGGCCAGAGTAGGGAGAAAAGCATCACGAAGTGTCCACGCAGCACCCGGAGCCATCCAGCAGCTCCCCTCCCTCTGCAAGTCACTGGGATGTTCCAGTGCTCAGTGGGCCCTGCTTCTGCACCGAGGCAGCTACCTCAGGTCGGTAGCTATAGCAATGAATGAGTTGAAGAATCAATAGGTGTAATTATAATTATAAAACTGCTGAAGTTAACCAGACAGTCCTATGATTGGAGTCTGGTATTTGCTGCTGCTGTTACTTTTGCTGCTTAGCAAAGCAGGTTTCCTGTTCAATTCTTTATTTATTCATCTTTATTATGACTTTAGCATCATCTACTTCCCTTCTGTCTGAACCAGCCCACGCTCCCCAGACTCCAGGAATACACAGGCATAGCCAGTCTCTGGTTTGGACAACACTGGAAATGGACACATCACCAGTTATCAGATAAATATCCTTGCACAACAGAAGATTTCAGCCTCTTGCTTTACAGGACCTCCCAGGGCTCCTATGGGATTTATGCTCCATGTTCACCACTATGCTCTTTCCACTTTGCCAGTTCACCTCTGCCAGCTCTGCCCCTGTGAAGGGGCACCAAGGCTTGCTCAGCTCCCTGCATCCCACCTGGGACAAAGTCCTCTGGTCCATCCTGGGCTGGCAGGGGCTCAGCCCATTGAATGCTCTAGACCCAAAGGCCCAAGACAAACGTGGCAGAAAACAGACATCCTGGAGAAGAGCAGGTATGTTAAAACACCTCACCTGGAGCTCTGGAAAGTGGGCGCTATAGTCTGTACTCAACTCGCTTCAGTGCCTGACCAGCCCCTTCTCAGCACCCTCTACGCAGGAGCCTTGTCCAGACTGAAAGTCATTTGCAGCTTTTTCCTGGGAACAGCCCCACAACCACGAACAGTGTACGGCAGCTTCTAGCAACTGCCATGCGACTGGTCCTGTCCAGGAAAGGCTGTTCAACAGGCACTGGACAAGGCTATCAGTCAGGCATGCGTTTGGGTGCAGTCCCTGCTTGCACCATCGCTGCACAGCCCCAGCACCCAGCCAAAAAGGGAGAAAACAATTTATAACTCTCCTCAGCTCTGTTGTCCTGGCCTGGGACCTCCACGGCAATGCCAGGTGCTGCAGCCACTCCGCCAGCACAGGCAGCAGGAGCTTCGGGAAGGCATTGCAAGGCGTATCTCCCTCTGTCCAGCAAAACCTGACCCATTGCAGAGTAACCTGCAGCCAACAGCTCAAAGAAGCCCCTTCTTCCCTTGTATTATCAGTGTTTTGCTGTTCTATTTTATTAACCATAAAAAGAAAAATAATCTGAACTGAAACGTGTCAAAAGGAAAACGTTGGGGGTTACACCCGTAAGTCTCCCTGCAGTGACAGCCAGTGGGAGATGTGCCAGAAGAGACTTTGCTCTTCTCCAGGCCAGAAGAAACCTCGGGAAGGGACAGCAGTTTTGGAGACAAACAGAGCAATAAGGCGCACATGAGCGTGCCTTGATTCCCAGACTCTGCACATTGCTGCTAGAGTACTCCATGCCCACAAACCTGGCCCTGAGCAAAGGCAGCCCCAGCCTGCACACCAGCAGCGCTACCCACATCTGCGGGGAGCGAGAGAGGAGGCACGAGCACGTCTCCTCCCTCCGCACCCACCGAGGCCCAGGGCCACCCGGCAGCACAGCCTCCCACCACCATGGCCGCTCCCCCTGCTCCTCTCCCAAAGCAGAGGGAGCTGCCCGCATAGCTCACCACCTCCCGAGAGAAAAGCGCACCATCACATTAATGTAAGGCCCTGTGTATAATCACTGACATTAACTGCATCACTTAATAAAGAGAGAGAAACTAGCGCTCATCTGGTGACCACCCCATGTCTGCCCAACAGCACAATTACTGCATCGCGCCAAGCTGACACGCCACAAGGTATCTCCCCAGCACAGATTCAGCCACAATCTAGCATGTAAAGGCAACAGCAGAGGTGACAACTAATCAGTGCTGCTAACATACAGCAAACAAATAGAAACCATTCTCCACTCTGGCCTCTCTGCACTAGTTGTCCTCTTGAACTCCATAAAGCAGCAAAGAAGAAATATCAAACAGAATCCTCCTTCCTCTTTTTTTTTTTTTTTTTTACAGCTAAGTTTGCCATGAGTTTCACCTGTCTGTTAAAGTCTTGGGGAGATATATGAGGACAAGTTACTTTGCTCTGCAGCGAGTCACCCCTAGTCATGTCCACTTAGAGACTTCTTCAATGTATACCTGGGAGGGAAAGCCCCAGATGGTGGAAGATGCTGCCCACCAACACCCCCAGTGTGCCCCCCCTCAGCAAAGCAGGACCTGCCTGCAGAGACCCAGGATCAGGCCTCTGAACACCAGAAACCACGGAGCTCTGCTCCCGTTGGAGCCTGTGGGTAAACCCCAGCGGAGCCGCTGGTGCTGTGCTCATAGCAGCAGCTTGTCACCCTGTGCAGGTGAGCACCACCGGGCACCAAAGCGCTGCACTTAACACTCACCACAAAGGCAAGCCCAGCACAAGATGTGTTTGCTTTCCAACCCAACAGCAAATTGAAAACGCTTGGCATTTTCCCCCCAAGCAAGTCCTAGACTCAGGAACATCAGGGGAAGGTTTGATCTGCACCACGTGTCCAGGGCTTGTCAAGAAAAACCCCAAGACTGGACGAGATTGCCTCCTCTCGGATTCAGACAGGGTGGAAAAGCTGCTGACTCAGCAAAGATTTGCCACTGAGTCTGGGTATGATGGTGCTCCACTCTACCAAAAACATTCATAAACCTAATTGGGAAGGGAAATTGCTTCTCCAGCCCCATTCATGGTCGGGTGCCTCTAAGAGATCAGTCACATATAACGGCTAGACTGAGGGGCAGCTGGAGAATTTTAATGTTTCCTTCATGCCAAAAAGTATATAAAAACTTCACATAATGAATTGTCTCCCTTATTTGCCCTTTATAGGTTGCTCACCTCAGGTTTACAAGCTTGTGAAATCCATGCCCCTGTCCTAACAAACCAGCAATTTTTGTTTGTACAGCAGACTGCTAAGACCCCTCTTCTTTTCAAAATCAGCACATGCACCCACATAACCTACAAACTGGTGCGGGTCCAGAGCTGCTCTGAGCCTCTGACGTCCCCTTTGACAGGACCCTCAAGCACGAAGGTGCAGGGCCCACCCAGGGCATCGGCACTGTGAGGAGGTGATCACAGCCTTGATTTTGTAGCTGCCGCTGAACAATAGACAACAACACAAGACCTCACAGAAAAAAAATGTTTAGACAAACCATTCTTTTCTGTATACATCCCCTGTGACAGAGCTCAGTGTTTACACCAATTATTATTTTAATGTCTGCTATCATCTGGGCTTCCATGCCTACAAGGGAGCCAGGGCTGTACTGAATTATCACTAGCAAAAGATCTTTCTCTCTATGTTGAATACATTCAGGTGAATAACTCCTTTCCAAAGATGAAATTGCAAGTTGGGCTTGAAAATAAAGCAGTTTTCCTGCTTCTGGCCTAGCATTTACAGTGTCTGATACCAGGTTTTAGAGCTCTAAGCGTTCCAGGAGATTCAACTATTTAACTACTAAATGGATTCAGCAAAACTCATCTTCACATGCTCACAAGAGACCAAGTGTTTAAAACTTACATTGCACGCATTTTCTAGTAAATTTCTGGAAAACAAACTAATAAATTCTGAGTTAAAAGACTTTGCTATGCCTGCTTTTGTCTAACAGGCAAAGCTCAGTGTGTGGCTAGTTTCCACCACGTTTACCTCCCATGTCTGCGGCCATCGCTCGTCCTCCCCAGGCCATCAGCCATGCTTCTCGGTTGATGAGCCATGCACCTACCCAGAGCCGGGCTGGGACTGCAGCACGTTCCTTCCACGTCCATTTCTCTAAGGCATCACTGATTCACAAAGAGAAACACAAACCGCTTTCTTGTTAATCAATTGCTTATGGCAGTAGGGATTAGGTAAGGAAAATCCAGCCTCTCTATTCTTACAGAAGATATTCTGACCTTGTCCTTAAGAGCAGACTTGTACATCCAGCACTTCCATGAGCAGTTACCACCCCTAGCTGGAGCCACCCCAGCCTTTTGTAGCAAACTGCTCAACTGACTCAACACAAATCTCACAGGCCATGAGATTTGGCAGTCTGAAACACAGCCCTCTCATTAAGGGGAAAGCAGGTGGAGAAATGAACATTACTGTGGGCTCTCAAACCAGCGTACCAGCCTCTTGCCGGTTATAAGTGCCACCACCCCGACCTTGCCTCCCAGCAAAGCCATTTCCTGCACCTGCAAAGCCCCATCTCCACAGTCAGCACTGGCGCATTCCCACCGGCCACACAATGTTCATTGATGAAGTTTGTGACGCAGCTCAAACACGCAGGAGCTCAGAAATGGGAGTTGCTAATGTCTGATGTGCTCCCAGCTAAGCAATGGATGATCAGAATATCTATCCATCAAAATGCAGAAGCAGCTCATCTGGATCAGCCTTTTAAATCACATTGTCGTCACCAAGACATCCCGAATTTACAACTCCTAAAACTAACCTTTCCTTCACGTAAATAAACAAGCAGGAGCTGAAGGCTGAGTTAGTACAGAGGCAGACAAAGGACACACCGATATCCGCAGGCACACTAACACTTTGTGAATAGAGCTTATAATGAGCTGTGCACACTATTCAGGCTGTGCTGGCCAGGCTGGCCTCTCAGCAGGTATGGAGATTTGCTTCAAGACCTGGGGTTAGGATAGACAGCTGCTTTCCAGGACTGTGGGGACACTCCCCACGAGCATTGCCTTGATATTTTTTTTTTTTTTAATAAATACTTTGCTTTGAGAATTTCAATGATGCAGAAACCTGCTGTAAGGATTACTGCAAATAGATGATCTGACATTGAACAACCACTTTGAAGCCAATGGATGATTTCCAGAAGCTCCCTGCCCTCCATCAGGAATCCATGATGTATGCCTCGTATGCAGGGACAGCTGTGCTAAAGCCAGTGTTATCTGACAAAGCTGTACCAAGTAGAACATGGCTCTGTCAATACCAAATGCTGCTAGCACCATGTCTGGTCACATGCAACAAGTTTCTGTGGCAAACACACTTGACTTCATAGCTTAACTGTAGAGGAAAAGCTGTTTTTTCTCAGTGGTTTAAAGATTCAGGAACAAGAAACCTGCATATTTCTAGGGAATGCGTACCAACATCCAGGTCAGCAATTTAGGTCACTGTTACGCTACTGCCTTCTGCTCTGAAACAAGCATCCAGCTCCAGAGGACAGGGCCTTAATACACACCAAACCAGGTCATTAACAGGGAGAGGCCAAGAACAGCACGCTAGGCTTTTTGCACTGAACACGTGTGAAACTTGACCATGACATGCTAAGAGAAGTTACAAATGGACAGAAGGCTACCAACTGTGAAAATGGAGCCAGGGCTGTAAAATCCAGGAGACCAGGACACGGTGTACTTCTCCACGATGGCTAGTAACACATTTTTAGCAGTTTCTACCATCCTGAAATCCTTGGGGGGATAGTGGGGGCAACAACCTTGGAGGTCCTGAACAAACATAACATTCAAGCACAAAAATAAGGTCTACAATTGCTTGCCATCTTAAAGCATCACTATGCTTGTAAAGAAAGCCAATGTCCTGGGTTCAGCTGGGATAGAGGTTTTGCCCGTTAGCTCTCCATTACTATCCTTATCTCGAATTCCTCAAGTCTCCTGGCTGGCTCACCAGAAGTTGTTTTGGTTTGGCCTGGATAAATGCCAGGTGCCCACCAAAATCGCTCTATCGCTCCCCCTGCTCAACTGGACAGGGGCGAGAAAACATGATGAAAGGCTCGAGGGTCAAGACAAGGAGAGACATCGCTCACCAATTACCATCACGGACAAAACAGACTGAACTCAGGGAGAAAAGGGAGTTTAATTCATCACCAATCAAATTAGAGTAGGATAGTGAGAAAATAAATCCAGATCTTAAAACACCTTCCCCCCACCCCTCCCTTCTTCCTGGGCTCAGCTTCACTCCCAT
>Ga0065711_1010203_pt1 | contig 11744 bp, 16 predicted proteins | sample Hoacrofraction12_FD_59098 | JGI IMG/M metagenome (GOLD analysis project Ga0065711, IMG submission 59098) | Hoatzin crop microbial communities from Cojedes, Venezuela - Epithelial fraction 12 v2 (version 2) | ecosystem: Host-associated > Birds > Digestive system > Esophagus > Crop | place... | reverse complement strand
GAGGCTGTGGAGTCTCCTTCTCTGGAGATATTCCAGCCCCCCTGGCCGCGGTGCTGTGCCCCCTGCTCTGGGTGACCCTGCTTGGGCAGGGGGTTGGGCTGGGGGACCCCCAGAGGTCCCTTCCAACCCTGACCATTCTGTGATTCTGTGATTCTGCTGGTGCCCTGGCGCAGGCGCGTTGCCCTTCCTCCGCCCGTTACCCACCCCGCCACTCACAGGTCGTCGCTCAGTGACTGAACTGGGTCGCAGCTCCTCCTTTTCCCCCACACCATTGCTGAACCGTCCTCCTGCCTTTGGTGCCACTGGGAGCTTGTGGAGCAAACTCCAGCTCTGGCAAGGGGGTGCGCGAGGTGCTTTTCTGAGCAACGCTGAAATGTCACCGAAGAGCTGCGCCCTCGCCAGCGGCTCTGCTCCTGTCTGGTAAAAGCTCTGTCTGTCTGAGCACGGTTCTGACAAAACAAGTAAGCGCAAGGGGAACTGAACTTTCGCCTCCTGTTTTTAACTTTATTCGTAACTGTTTGAAGACCATTGGGTGAGCGTAAGGGTTTTGGGTGGCCAAGCGGGTTCTGCCTTTCCGTAGCGACGGCGGCGGGAGCTGAGGGTGCTCCCAGCATCACGCTTGTCCCTGTTGCAGCGTGGCCCTGGCACTCTGCAGGTTCCAGAACACTCAGCTCCCGGGCAAGAGTGGAGGAGTCTCTTACAGCAGCTAGAACGAGCCTATTTAAAACCATTTCATCACTTAAGAGTCTTTTGAAGTACCCTGTGGATTGAGAAGCAGAACTCTGGTGAGCCGTGTGTGCTTCTGGCTCGGCTCGTCCGCTGCTGCAGTCGGGTGGGGGGCGGCTTCGTGCCCCGCTCACACCAAAGCCTCACACCGACCCCGCGTGCGGCGGCGAGGAGAGCTCGCACCCGCGGTCCGGGCTCCTCGGGGCGCGAGGCGGTGGCAGTGCCGTTCACTGGCTGCGGGGCGGCTGCGTGCCGGGGCTGGGTCCCGGCCGCCCGCGGGAGGAGGAGGAGGAGGAGGAGGAGATGCACGATGCCAGGGACTGCGCTCGTTCTGCCCAGCGGGCTTTTTTTAGCAATAGTAGCAACTGATACCAAAGCAGCTTCTGGCCACCCTGGCAAACCCAAACAGGCATTTTTCACAAGATGCTGAATTCTGCCTTTCTTCCCTTTATTTTTAGTGGAGGAGACCCCAGGTAGGTGCAGCCCTGTCTAATTAATCTTAGCGTGGATGAGAAACTTTAGGCAAATAGCAGCGGTCGTCTGAGGTTCTCGTATCGCACAAGGACTTTCCCTTTTTTAAATAACCCGTATTACTTCACTAGCTGCTGGGAGTAACCTCTGGCTGCCACCGACAAGGCCGCACGGGCCCGCGCGCCGTGTTCCGCGGTTCCCGCTGCTTGCTCTCCGTCCTTCGGGAGCGTTGCGCGCGGCGCTGTCTGCGGCGGGACGAGAACTGAGGAGTCTGCGGGGCTTTCTCTTGGCTTTGCTGGGACGAGCCTGGCGTAAATCAAAGCTCTCGGCCGTAACACCAGGCTTTTGGTGGTGTCTGCAGGCGGGTGGAGTTGGCTTCCCGCTGCGCAAGGTGCTTTGGGAAGCTCGCTGACCCCGTCTGCCCCGTGGCAGCTGCTGCCGGGGCTCGAAAACCTGCGCGGAGAAGGGCAGAAATACGACTGAAGAGCTGTAGCACAAAAAGCTTTGGGTCTGGGTCCTTTTGGGTTATAGCTGGGTTGGTGCTGGACTTGAAGAGGTTAAGCAGTGGGAAGCGAGACCAAAGTCCAGTTTTGAACTGCTTGGAATGTGGGGAGTTGACAATTGGCTCTCGCAGCAAACCAGGGCTGCTAGGAAGGGCACTGCTTGCTTAGTTAAGACCTGTCTTTTTCATGTGTCTAAATTAAGTTCTGCAGACAGTCAGGAGCCAGTTGCAAAACAAGCCCGTAACGTGCAGTTAATGGTCCTGTATTAAAAAGAAATTGCGTGGAAGTCCAGTGCGTTGCAGCACAGACGCCGCGGCCGTAAAGGTGCTTTGCCTGGCTTATTCTGAGGGGGTTTTTTATGCTGCCTGAGAGCGAGCGGGGGGGATTCCTGCGTCAGGACCACCTCCTCCTGAGGAGCTGAGAGGTGCCATGAGATGGTTTGCATCCCCGCTGGAAGCTCGTGCCGGGCTGTCCCCGGTCCCTCCGGCCGGCGGCAGGGTGGGGAGCAGCCCAGTGGCGCGTGGCCCCCGGCGGCCCGGCCGTGGGACGGCTGCAGCCTGTGCCGCGTGCCCTCCTCGCCGAAAGCCGCCTGCGAGTTAGCGCCTGACTCAGCTGTGTCCTTTCGCCGGAGCGGAGCGCGCTGGCTTGGGGGTTTTGCCTTCCTCCCCCTCCCCTCGCGGAGCGGCACCCGGTGCCGGCCGCGTGGGCCGGGAGATGCCGTGGGAGGGTTCCCCGACCCCGGAGCCGCTGCGGTGATGCAGCCCGTTGACGTACTTGCTGCTGCATCAAAGTGACGGTTGCCTGGCTGCCTCGCTCAGCCCAGCTCGGGTTGTGTTTCGTACTGAAGTACAAAGCTGTGCAAAAACCGCGTGCTTTTTCACTCTTTGAAGTGGTGCTGGCTGACTGCCTGAAAAACATTCTCCAGCAGCAGTGGAAAAAATCCCATTACGCTTTACAAATATTTTTGTTTTCTTTCACCCCTTTCTTTCAGAAGCCGGACAACAGTCCTCTGGAGACCGGGTCTCGCGTTGCTGGCAGGGGCTGCCCCGTCCCCGCAGCGCTGCGGGCAGGGCTTGCCGATAGATTTTGAAGAGCTGAGACTTGCGTTTCAGTGGCTGGTTTTGTGTTCTGCGTTCTGCGGGGTGCGGCACGGTACCCGCGTCTTGTTCAGTCTCTCGGCGAGCTGCGGGTTGAACCTGGAGCCTGAGTCTGAAGGTCGGGGTGTAAGTCCAGAGGCCTTTAAGCAGCCTGAGTGTATTACTGCTAGCCTTAATATAGTGGAGCTGAAGATGAAAAATACAATAAAGCGAGTCAGGTTGTATTTTCAAAGTTAATGTGTCGTTCCTGAGCAAGAAATACTGGACTAAACATTATTGGAATGGGCAAGAAGGGAGGGAGGTGGGACCAGCTGCAGAAGCTGACCGTGTGTGGCAGCGGTGGCACGCGTGTGTCATCGCTAACGCTTCGGTGCATGGGTGGTGTGTTCCTCGCAACCTCAGCTGCTGAAGGAGGGTGGTAATTAGCGGGGGATTAACAGCTGCGCTTTGTGCCTTGCGCTGCAGGTGTGCACGCGGCGGGTGGGCCGCTGCTGCGAGCTGTGTCCGGGCTGCGTCGCTGGGGCAGCGTTTCGGGGCTGGAAGTGGCCTTGTGTAGCTGGGCAGCAGCGGCACGGCTGGGCAGGAGCCACGTCTCCGTGGCAGAGCGGAAAGGTTGTGTGGCCGTTTGCTGTCAAATGCAATTAGCATTAAATTGCAGGAATACAAATTGGGATCGGAGAGCGCGCAGCGGGGCTGGGCTTGGCTTCGGAGTCATTTTAAAGGTAAAAAGGGTTTTGCAAAAGTGGAGGTGAGGAGAAATCTTTCCATGAGACTTTTAGTGTCATTGGCCATTAAAGACCTCAAAACTCGTTGCCCCTGTCAGTGGGGGAGGCCAGCCACGTCTGCCAGCGTTGGTTGTTGTGAGTTAGGCCTCAGCACGAGCTCTGAATTGTTTCGTGCGGAGACGCAGCCGCGTGCCGCAGGGGTTCCTGCAGCTGCCGGCTGAGAGCCAAGCCCTGGGAAGCATCTGCGGCGGGGCCCAGAGCTTCGGCTCCTCGCGCTGCCGCTGACGAGCGGCACGACGTTTGACAAGCAGTGCCAGCGTGATGGTTCGCCTGTTGGTGTCAATGACTGAGAAAACGGGTGAAATTCCACTAATCCCGCTGCAAGTGAGCTTATCGTGGGATACAAATTTCCTGTTGCCTGTCCCCTGCTGCTGGGCGCAGTGAAATGGGCAGCCGGAAAATCGCGCTGGTTCCTGTGTCGGTGCCTGTCATTTGTTCCAGCTGGGGTTAACTCGCCCCGACGGACGTGGAGGTTTTCCAGTTTTCCTCCAGCTTTCCACTCTGTTTTGGGTGTTTAGAGCTGCAGCTCATAAACAGGTCCTTTAAAAACGCGTGAGCGTGATATAAACCGTGTGGACAGGAGTGAGCGTGCTGTGGAGTGGGGAGGGCAGGGTGCTGATGAGCAGACGTTTCTGCAATGCCTTTTCTACCTTAAAAAAATACAGTGCCGTCCCCTCCAGAGCCTCTGCACAGCGCCAGGCCGCCGAGTGAGCAAAGTGCTGCAGTCACTGTTGAGGCTAAATAAGCTTGATTCATTCTTTTTCCCTTTTATGTGTTTTTATTAACCGAGACGAGGGCTGTCTGCAGCGACGGCCTCCCCCAGGAATGCTGGCTATGTGAAAAATGCCCCGTCCGGCAGCGCCGCTGCTCTCCCTTATCTGCCCAACCCTCGCTGCCCGCGCCGTGGGCACGGGCTCTGCTCGCCGCACAGATACCTTCCTGTCCTGGGCAGCGTCACCGCTGCCGTCAGCGCTCGGCGTCGCGTCTGGCATCTCCAGTCTGCGCCGGGCCCCCGTCCGCGCCAGCGTGGCCGGGCTGGGCGAGCCCGGTGCTGGCGGGAGGTCCCCGGCCTCCGCGCCCAGAAGCGGTGCCGCTGGGTGCCCGTCGGCACGCCAGGTGTGCAGGGCAGCCACCGGCACGGCCGCGGGGGTCACTGCGTGGTGTCAGCCTCGCCCGCGTCCGTGTCACGGACCGTGAGGTCTCTGGGCTTCGTCGTGGCCGCGCGTGTTCAGTAGGACTCTTGCGGTCACTCTGTGTTGAATCTTTGTGTTGATTCTTTCTTCTGTTTGCCCAGGAATTTTCCAGGAGTAGTGGAAAAGGGTATGTACGTGTTGTGGCCATTGGAGGCTGTTTTTCCTTGGAAAAATCAATAACTGATACTGGGTGAAGGTTTTATTTCGTGGCGCAGTTGTGCACAAGGAGCAGTTCCCGTCCCTCGCGCTCTGCCGGCCGTGGGCTGTCTCAGCTCGCCGGAGCTGAGCGGCCCTTCGGGTTCGTCGTGTGCCGCTGTGAGTCGATCTGCCCTGAAACTGGGGAGCTGGGCCGGGGCAGGGCCCCCGCGTTGCCGGCTCCACGGAGGCGATGATGCTGTAAGGCGGGGGCCGGGCCGCTGCGTTGGGGTTTGTTTCAGCTTGGAACGATCGTACCAAAAGTAAAGAGGGCTTAATTTTTTCTTTTACTGGGACAATTACATTTGTTCGAGCTCTTCGCTTGCTAGGCAAAGCAGGAGCTAAATTTGGTGCCTCTTTTAATACCTTTTCAGCATACGTGGTTTTTTGGACCGCGTTTAAAAGCTCTTCTGGCCCTGTTATGTAAACTTTCTTTACAGGGAGCGCGATGTAACTGTCTGGCACATCTCGGGGTGGGCAGGCAAAGCCCGAGGTCTCGTCTGCTCGGGAGCTGCCGCTCTGCGGAGCGCGTGGACGCAGGCTGGTGCCCGTACCGGCGCGTCTCCGCACCTGCACATGCTCCTGCGCTGGAACAGCAGTGCCTTACGCCGGTTTTAACGAAACCCGGGTGTGCTTGGGCATTTTGTTCTAGATTTAAATGGGAAGACTGGGCTGACTGCTGCCTTGATTAATCGCTGCCGCTGTCAGTCATCGCTCCCACAAACGACAAGTCTTGATTGATGGTGTGAGATCTGCTGGATGCTTTTAGCAGACGGGCAGCGTGAAGCTCTTGCTGGTTGTTTAGGCTCATCTGGTCCAACTTTACATGGAAACATTTTGGGAGCCTTTACTGACTAAACCGTCTAACAGTTTAAAAAGAAATAAAAGCAAGAAGCCCCAAACAGCTCGAGAAGCTCATTTTTAACCAGTTTTTGCTCTGTGTGCAAGATGGTTTGACCATCTCTTTCCCCAAAACACGCTTGGTGAATGCAAACAGGAACGCTGTGCTCAGCTCCCAGCTCGGCGACGGAGCAGGTGCTGCCGGGACCGACCCCGCTCCAGCTGCAGCGTCTGCGTCGCCCGTCTGCGAAGGGAAGGCTTTCGCCCTGCGCTTTCTTGTGGCTTGAAGTGATCAGCCAGGCACGGAAGTAATTTTCCTTTTGATTTGGCAAGTGAGTTCATACAGAAGCGAGGGGCTAAAGCAACTGCAGAGCTGCGCTCCTTGTTCAGTGAGTGAAGAAAAACTGGTGGCAGAAAGGGCCTTTGGGCACTTCTCAGAATTTCAGCAGGAGGGTGGCTTCGCAGTCGCCTGGTGCTGGCAGCGGGAGGTGGGTGCTCAGGTGTGTCTGTGTCAGAGGAGAAGGGTGGCACCGGCTCAGCAGCAGTTGCTCAACGCTGCCAACTCAGGGAAGTTTGGATGCTGTAAGCACCACCTCTGTGTTTTCTAACCTGTAGTAGATGATTTTCTAAATATAGGCATGAGCCCTAGGAAGATAGTCAGCGAGCCAAAGGTTGCCCAGTACCTGAAGGCAGATCCCTCACGTGCCTGCCGGTACAGCCCTCTCACACAATGTGTAAGTTCCTTTTTTAGCCTCTCTGCCTACTTGCAGCCCCAGCCTTTCGCCGGCAGTTCCCAGCCCTGAGCTCAGAGCTGAACCGCTGCCAGCCCAACGTGACTTCTCTTCCTGTAAGAGAGACAAAAGCAAACGACCTTCTGCTTCCTCTCGCGCTCTGCCCAGCGGATTCCAGCGCCCATGTAGGAGTTGCTCCTTGTTGCAAACCCTCACATGATGTTGCAGTCATCAGTATTACCAAAAGACCCGGGTTTGCATGAAAACAGACTCTGCAGTCACATGGAGATACTGGCCTTTTCTTTTAGGGTAATTACTTTGGTGGTTGAAACAAGTGCAAACGTAGTCATCGGGCTGATCAAACTGTGTCCTCACCGCTTTTGGAAGCAAGCCTCTTGGGTCTGTGCTTGCCTGCAGCTGGCTTGGGGAGGGAGGGGACCCCCCAGCTCTGCTGAGCTACTGTGCGCTCCTCCTGAGCAGCGTTACTGCCCGCAGCAGCTACAGCAGTAAAGAAAACAAGATGACTAGAGAAAGTCACAGGACTGCTCTCGTAGCAGTGCGTTTCATGGGGGTATGAAGAAAGCAGCAGAATTGTGCTCATGTGATGTCTCGGCTGCAAAAGGTCACTCACGTTTCTGATGAGATTGGAAGGAGCTGGCCCCCGTTCTGCAGTCGGCAGCTGGCAGTGACTGAGCGTCCCTGAGTGGCTCCGCTCGAGCAAGCGTCACACCAGCCCGGCTTCGGGGTGCCTCGAGCTGCCTGTTGTTTCTGAAGCAGGTAGTGAAGATTTGGAGGTTTTGCTTGACACCGAGCTGCAGGGTGCGATTTTTCAGGCGTACCAGTGTGGAATTACAAGTCTGAATTTTCCCAGTGCAGATGAGGTTCCTGCCTTATGAAAAAGATTCTCACTTTGGGTTTCTGAGGCTTAGTGAGCAATGTGGTGCTAATTATTGGGTGGAGGGCTGAGAGGGTTTTGGTTTTGTATTAGTAAAAAATGTACGTAGTTAGTCTAGAGCTGCTTCGTGCAGCGCATACCCAGGCAGGGACAGCTCAAAGCACTGCAGCGGTGGCACGGTGCTGGGCACGTGTTGCAGTGCTCTGCTTCGCAGCTACGCCGGGCTCGAGAGGGGTCCTGCACGCATGCGACCGGGACGGCCCTGCTCACTTCAGCTCAGCCAGGCAGCGCGCTTGGGGTCCCAGCGATTACACGACTGTAACGTTGCTTAATGCTGTCCTGACCGCTTTTCTCCTTGCTCGTGAGCGGCTCTCTGTCAGCACGCGAGGTACCAGCACCGGCAGGGACGGTGTTTGTTCGGTTCGAGGTCACTGAAGGACTCTCAGGGGCTGGGTTAGTGGAAGCTGCTCTTTTCGCGCTGCTGGAGGACTGCAGCCGGTGTCCGGACAGATGGCCCGTGGCCGTCGAGTCGATGCGTTACTTCATCTGTGTTGCAGTATTGAGCTGTCTTCAGCAAGAGTCTGTCTAGGGCACGATTGCCTTGATTCATGGATGGCACCATTGCGTCTAGAGAGGTTTTTTGCTTTCGGTCTCCTTCCCTTGGAAGCCCTGTTGCTCCGCTGCAGCACCGTTCCCGAGTCCGCTGGCATCTTGCAGAGGCTCCGTAGGAAAAGCGGCGAGCGAGCGGTTTGTGCTTCAGCTCCGCGTAGACTGGAGAGGCGTTGCAAGCTGCCTTGCAGATACGGGCGCATCGGATTTCTTCACTGACTCAAGATGCAACTGCTACAAAGCAAATTCAGGATTCTAAAGCTGTGCTGTGCTTATTTTGCTGCTCACGTCCTCGCCCCTCAGAGTATTTGCAATGAGTAACCTCACCCGCAGCTCGGAGACTCTTCACTACAGAAGCACAAAGCGTTTGCAGAAGCAACAGCAGAAACGCTTTGATGGTGAAGCCAGCAGGTGTGACCCAGATGTGTCCAGGGCAGATGCACCGAGCAAAGAGGTTTCCGTGTGGCTATTCCGTGGCAATAATTGCACGTCAAGGCAAAGGAAAGTATTCTCACCAGCAGCTCGTGCTGAAGATCTCATCTGTGAACCTGGAAAACCAGCTCTGCCGTGCTTTCGCCAGAGTAAGGCAAATGCCAGTCGATGTTTCAAGCTCTGCTAGTTGAAATGTGCTAAAAGTTCTGCTAAGGAACGTACTTGAAAGGCCTCTGGGGCCTTGTCTGGCTGCGGTCAGATACCTGGCTGGTAGAGCAGCTAGGAATTTCGCACAGAAGTACGCAATTCTGTTTTAATCAGCTGGGCAGTTGCCTCTTCCCCTCGCCTTGCAGAGCAGAGTTGGCGGTTCCTAGCATTATCACTGACACCGTGCTTATTTTCACTCAAGGTGAAGGTAGGATATTTTGAAATGGGGCAGACTGGAAACAAAAAGGCAAACCTGGCGACGTGGGGTGATGATGCAAACACCGTCCGGCCCTTCGGGCCAGCCCTTTGGTCACTGCTGGTCGTGGCAGACGCGGTCAGCAGGAGCCAAGTGCTGCGAACGCTCTGGTTGGGATAACGCGGCTTCAGAAAGACTTTCTGAGTATACAAAGTGTGAAGCGACGCTCTGACAGCCCAACATAACTGAGATTTACGTGCTGTCTGTGGGAGCTGGTCGAGGTGCGCTGTAGCCAGCCCTGTGTCAGCCTCTGAGGTCGCACGCAGAGGCTGAGATGCTGCTGGCTCCGGTTCCTGAAGTGTCTTCGGGGCTCCGTGCTGCACCACAGCTCATCCGCGAGCCAGTCAGCGTTTTTCTTGTTTGCTCAGCATCAGCTGAACGCTGCTTGTCTCGAGAACAGGCAGAGAGGATCGCTTATCTTCCTGCGCTTGAGCAGAAGGTTTTTAACTTTTGAGTAAATATTTGTGCCATAAGCTCTGTGGGGTTTTTTTTCCCCAGCTTGACGGTTGCAAATATTGCCCTGGTGCAGACACGGGAACGAAACCGAACCCAGCACAGAAATCTGAGGGGCGGCGAGCGCGTGTCCCACCGCAGGCTGGGGCGTTCGTTCCCGTCGCTGCTGCTCGCGGGGATCTCTGACGTTCCAGGCCGCGGGCTGGAAGGGGAGGCTTCACCCGGAGCTCCTCGGCTGCGGTGCGGGCAAAACCTCAAGGGAAATAAATCAGCCTTGAGTTCTGGTCCGAACGTCGATGAGTGCCGCTGGAGCCCGTGGCCCGAGCTCCTTGAGGCAGGGTGGCTTGTCCTCAAGCAGCGGGCGACCTCGTCCAGGCCTCCGGTGACCCCGGGGTGGTCAGCGGGGCTTCAGACCACGCTGTCCTCAGCTTGGCCAGCAGAGCAGTAGCGAAAGGTCTCTGGGTGTGTGTATAAAAGTCACGGAAGGTTAAACGACAGTGAATTCTGCTCCCAGGCTTACTCAGGCGTGTGTGGGATCAGATGTCTGGTCTCCTCGTGCCGCCTCCCCGCTGACTGTAGCTGCGGCGTCGGGTCAGCGCCGGTTCCGGGGGAAAACACCCTCGGTGCCAGCGCGAGGGATTGCTCATCGGGTTGTTTGAGCTGGATCCTGCTGGGGCAGGGCCCCCGGCTGCGAGGGTCGCTGCGGACGGGCCGGGAGCAGCCGGGAAGGGCCAGCGGCTGCTGCGCGAGCCGTGCTTGCCGGGCTATTTTTAGCCGCTTTGAATGCGCGCAGGTATAAGAGCCGCAGTCAGGGCAGCGAACAAACCTTGTTTCTTTTTCCATAACACGAAAAAAGGTAGCTGAGGGGCATATTGTGCTGGGAAGGTTCTTACCAGCTACGTTAGCCTGCCTGTTTACCAGTTCCTATCTTCTCAAGCAGCGTCGAGCAAGCTGCGCCAAGCCGTACAATGAGTCGATTGTAGCCTGTGGTTCTGATGTCATTCCCACCAAACGCTCTTTCCACAATGAAAACTTGAAGTTACTCGAAACCGAGCTGCTTGCCCTTTCCCTCCCCGGCACGCAGAGCTGTCTGAAGATCGATAAACGTGCTCTGCCGGGCTTGCTCGGCGCAGCCGCGCTCCGAGGGCCGGCAAAGTCCCGGGCTCTTCTCGTGAATAGAGACTATAATTGGCACAATGCTCCTCATAAAGGCTGTTCCTCACAGTATTTGCCTTGAATTCTTATTTTAGGGTTTTCTTGTAATCTTCCTTAAATTCCCCATGGCTAACTTTCACGTGATCCTGTTCTGGGGAGAAGCTGGGGGAGTTTGAGCTCATACAAAGCCAGAGCGTTCTGCTGGCAGCTTGCAGGCAGCGAGGCGGCTTTCGATTTGTCTGGCACAGGAAAATATTGGCTGTTTGGGGGGCTCAGGAAGGAGACTTATTGCTGTGATAGGAGAACTTCTAAAGGATGGCCTTTTATCTGGGCAGTGCGGTGACTTGGGAGGGTAGATGTGTCAGGGACTTGTTGCTTTTAATAGCCGGGCGTCGCTGGCGGGGAAATTCTCTGCTGCTCTCTCCACCAAAACACGGCAGCTCTGCCAGCTGACTCAGACCCCTGCCCTGCCTCCGTTTGCTTTCCTTTTCCCTTAGAAAAGAGTTTGGCGTCTCCTTTGAGCATCTCCAAGGTGGCCTGGGCTGGGGCCTCGCGGGCAGCAAGCGGAGGCTTGTGGTTGAACTGTGCCGAAAGCTCGGGAGCAGGCAGCGGTGGAGGTGGGCTCGAAGGGAGGGGGTTGTGCAGGCGCAAATCCTGGTGAGCGAAGGGTCTGCGCGTGAAACCGCGGGTTGAAATGGGGCGTTAAGGGGGTTTTTTGCAGCTGTGTTTTCTGGGGGGCTGGCAGTCATCCCCCTCGCGCTGTCGGTGCCGGTTTTGGTGTGCGGGTCCGGGTGCCTCTGCCTGTTCCCCTGCTTGCGGCAGAAGGCGAGAGCATCGCGTCGGCGCGGTGCTGCGGGTGCTATGGCGTCTCGGGTGTGGGGTAGGCGACTGCGGCGGCCTTAGTCAGAGGGTTCTTCCTCTTCGGGCGTTTGCTTATCTGTAGAAAACTCAGGAGTCGTTTCCAAACCTTTCGGCACCCGAGGAGCTGCGCAGCGGAGGGAGCGGCCGGGCGGGCTGCAGGCTGCTCGCTCGGCTGGGTCACGGCTGATACCCTCAAATCTGCTGATCTCACGGTGAAGTAACTTTTGCACGAGGCCGATAAATTCCGGTGGCCTCGTGGGGCAGCGGGAAGAGCCTTTGCGCACCGTACCAGGTTAAAACTTCCCTTGCCTGCTTTAGTGTCTTGAGTGCTGATG
>Ga0065711_1048565_pt1 | contig 11746 bp, 14 predicted proteins | sample Hoacrofraction12_FD_59098 | JGI IMG/M metagenome (GOLD analysis project Ga0065711, IMG submission 59098) | Hoatzin crop microbial communities from Cojedes, Venezuela - Epithelial fraction 12 v2 (version 2) | ecosystem: Host-associated > Birds > Digestive system > Esophagus > Crop | place... | reverse complement strand
GTTGTGGAGTCTCCTTCTCTGGAGATATTCAAGACCTGCCTGGACAAGGTCCTCTGCAGCCTGCTGTAGGTGACCCTGCTTCGGCAGGAGGGTTGGACTAGATGACCCACAGAGGTCCCTTACAACCCCTACCATTCTGTGATTCTGTGATTCTACGATGTACGTGGCAAAAAACAAAGGGTGGATACTGTCCTGGTTTCAGCTGCGATAGAGTTCATTTTCTTCCCAGTAGCTGCTGTGTTTTGGATATGGAAGGAGAAGAATGTTGATAATACACTGATGTTTTTAGCTGTTGCTAAAAAATCAAGCACATTTTGAGGGTTGTTCTTCTGGGGTTACCGTTCCTACAACGGCCTTCGGATCTGTGCTTTAGACATGAGCTAGGTGTACAAGAATGCATGGTTGATGGGTGACGTGTAGTGCTTACAGAAGCTTTGGTTTCCTGGAATTCTTACAGGTTAAATGATAAGGAAATGTAGTAGGATATCCTGTAACAACAAACTTGCCAGTTTTTTTTTAATCTGATGGAGAAAGCTCTAAGTGATAGACATAGAACAGATTGCTAATTTGGAGAGAAGAAGTGGGTTTTGTGACTTTTCCTTAAAATGTGTACTAGTGGGGTTTTTCTGTCTTCCTGTTTCATGTATTCATACTTAAGCAGAATAATGTGTACACTGCAGTAACTGTAACTTCAGCCCTAGACTTTAAAGGGGTTGGACCTAAAGCTTGCTCTTTATCTACAGATATTTAAACTATTTTCAGGAGAACGTCTGTGAAGAGACTTCACAGCACAGTGTTCGGGGTCTTAGGGATGCCATTGGATGGCATGACACATGCAGGCAGAGATACATTTCAGAAAACTTCAATTTTTCTAGTAGTATGGAATAAAATTGTCAAGAGCTTTCAAAAAATGTTTCAGTGGCTTCAAGGGCTTTGCGGCAGAAGGGTCTCTGAGTTTTGTCTTCAGTTGCTAATGTACTTTGGGAGTCACAAATGCTTGCAGGCTGAATGGCAAACTGCCTGACATCACGCCTGCAATAGTTTGGTCTGCATGAAACAGCCTAAAAACCAGAATGCTGGATGATAATAAACTCTGATGGAAGACAATTATTAACAACAGAAGAAAAAATATTTTGAAACAGGGCAAAGACATGGATTCTGCGATAGCCAGTGAGGAACAGAAAGCAAAGTTTTAGAAGAAACATTTATGCTCCTAAATATGCTACCCCATCAAGTGTTACTCTGATATAGATCATACCAGTTTTACAGAGTGTGTAGCTTTCTTTTCCTACGTCATTAGAATCCAGTGTCACAGAGTATCTGCTTCCCTGTGTTATGTTAGATGTGGTGATGTCTAAAGGCAAAGTTAAAGAAGGAATCTCTTTCATACTTGAAAGTTTAAGAGTGACAAGATCCTTCTCTAGGTAGGTTGTGTTGCACTTGGACCTTCGTAAAATGAGTAGAAAATATTAAACTTGGTATATTAATGACACACAGGCTTATTGCTCCTTTCGTAAGGGTGCTTTTCCATGTGAAAATGCAGAAATCCCCCACTGGTTTTCAGAGCAGTGCTGGAGAATACATTCCAGGGTAATACATGCGTATCCCAAATTTTTAGTTTATATGAGTAACTGTGAATTTCTGTTGTAAATAACCAGATGCAGATGCTTAAACTCACCTTCAAAAGATAAAGGGAGAAACCAGACCAGGATATTCTGCCTAAATGGGATGTTTGGAATTCTTACATGTGGACATAAAGTACTGGGTTTTTATCACTCTGTCTGTGCAAATGTCCTGACTAAAAGTTGTCATGAACTTGGAAAGAACAAAGTGAACCTTGGGTGGAGACGTGTGGGAATCGACTGGGCTGCAGGCAGCCTTGATGGTCTTGATGGAATAGAGCCATATCTATGAGCTAATTATTTTGTGCACCTGGGGTTGAAAAACAGGAGGAAAGGAACAAAGAAACAGGATGGCAAAATCCAACTCTTCCATAAGCGTGAAGGTCGTGTGAACGGACACATGATGACCAATCAGAAGAACAAAGGAGCTACATGCCAGATGACCCTCACCAATGCGACTCTGGGGGTGGGGGACAAGGGGATACAAAAATGTTATGATTAACCATTAAAGTGCTTCTGCTGCTGCTTCTACTTGCTTTTGCTTGCTTTGTGACTGCCGTAACTTATTGTGGCGTGCTGCCACAGAGACGGGCAGCTTGTTCAGATTTTTCCGAGTATTCTAACCTTTACAGTTCAGTAAGCTTTACTTTTCATAATGGAAATAGAGTATCAGAAGCAATGCTAATGCAAGTTGAAAGTAAATGGGATTTTAAACATCGGTGGAAAAAAATTGATATGATGGACTCTTTTTAAGATGATGGGAAGGCAAAAGGGATAGTTAGGACCTATTTTAAAAAGAAGGGGGGAGGGGGTGTGGGGGATTGTGGCGTGTCCTATTCCATGCTTAGACTACAGAGGCATGTTCTGTAAAGGCAGAGTTCCCTTCCAGAAGCCTATTCTCAGGAATGATGCATTTAAACTTGCCTCTTTTAAATTTGATCTGAATTTCATGACCTGTCTTTTGTAATAGATGTTGTCACAATATTGTGGAAGAACTGAAAACTCCAGAAGTCAGGTTTCCCTAACATTCTGACTCAAAACACTCAGAGAATGTGCTATTCTGCTTATCAGGCAAAATACAAAAAAAAAATATAAAACCATAATGGGAGTCTGAACTGTTCTTCAATTAATAGTTTTAAGGAAGAATATTGCACTTAGCAGACTGTCTCTTGAAGTCAGAAGTTGCTTGAGTTCAGAGTTGCAGCATGCACTTGACAGTTTTAGTAATGCTATGATGTGATGTCTTCAGAAAACCCTCGTGCTAACTCTGAGTGAAATCTTTTGGCCTCACAGCTGATGTCTGTCTGTCTGTCTGTAACACAGTGCAAACTTAGCATTTCAGAGCAGACATTTAAGGAACTTTGAAACCTTGCCCTTCCCTATGCCATTTTGTGTTGCAGTGCTAGTACGGGGGATTTCTTTGGTTACGCCTCCAAGTGCAATTAATTCCTGAGCTGCCAGGCAGCATTACTGTGTAGTGCTTCCCGACAGGGTTGGAGTTCCCCGTTTCCCTCGGTGAGCTGAGGGTAAGCTGTGTGCCCATTCCCAGACCATGATGTTTCAGTGGAGCTCATGCACGGCCTGTCTGGGAGGGAGCTGCTCAGACTCTGTTCCCAGCAGGGCTGGGACCTCTCGGGGCTGTGCCTTCAGCGAGATCAATGTCCCTTGGCCAGGGGCTTACCAGCAGGCACTGTTTGGTTCATTATCACGTTGTCTCCAGCATGGCTTTCACTTTCCCACTCACACGCTGAAACAGCAAGCAGTGCCAATGTGGCGTTAAGGCATCCGGCAGTCTGTATAATCAGATTAATGATTGGAAGTACATTAGATGTTATTAACTCTTCCTTTCAAAGCAATGCAGGTGCTCTTTTGGAGCACAGTGCTGTGTAATAATAATGCGACTGAAAGTTCCATGAAGCATTTGGCCTACTGAACTGCCTAAGTCAAGAAATGATAGACCAGCTGTAGATGGCATCATCGATGTCTCTTTTGGTGGAAGCTGAATATGCAGAAATAGTAGTCCAGTCTGTTAATCAGGATGTTCCGAGGCAGTGCTTTCAGTGTCAGCTACAGAGATGATTTGTGTGTCTTGAAGTGTGCAAGTGGTGTTGATTAGAACAGAGTTAAAAAATGACATGAGGAGAAAGCATATTTTTAAGCACTAGGGAGAAAATGTGTTCTTGAGAGGTACCCTGTTTTCTGTTAGAGACAGTCTGGCATATCCACAGTCGTTTTCATCTCTTTACTCTGCAAATCCTCTCCCCAGTCATGTCACACCTGGCTAGCAAGGCATCGAAGCCTAAGAGAGGCTTTTCTTTGTCATTTCGCATATAGGCTTGCCTTCTGATCACTTCTGTTCTGATGAGCTTCAGTCCTTTATAAGGGTGAAAAAACAGGGAGATGCCTTTGCAATGCTGTCAGACTCAACATGGTGGATTAAAGCAGGCCATAAAATAAAGCAGGAACTTTTCTCAGTAACTTGTTTATCACAGAATCACAGAATCACAGAATGCTCGGGGTTGGAAGGGACCTCTGTGGGTCATCTAGTCCAACCCCCCTGCTGAAGCAGGGTCACCTACAGCAGGCTGAACAGGACCTTGTCCAGGCAGGTTTTGAATATCTCCAGAGAAGGAGACTCCACAACCTCCCTGGGCAGCCTGTTCCAGTGCTCCATCACCCTCAGAGGGAAGAAGTTCTTCCCCATGTTCAGACGGAACTTCCTGTGCTTCAGTTTGTGCTCATTGTCTCTTGTCCTGTCGCTGGGCACCACTGAAAAGAGTTTGGCCCCATCCTCTTGACACCCACCCTTCAGATATTTATAAACATTTATTAGGTCCCTCGCAACCTTCTCTTCTTCAGGCTGAACAAGCCCAGCTCCCTCAGCCTCTCCTCGTAGGGGAGATGCTCCAGTCCCCTCACCATCCTCGTAGTCCTCTGCTGGACTCTCTCGTAGTTCCTTGTCTTTGTTGAACTGGGGAGCCCAGAATTGGACACAGTACTCCAGATGGGGCCTCACTAGGGCAGAGTACAGGGGGAGGACATCCTGGGGGTCAGCCAGGACGGAAGGAGCCCCATGCCTGGGGACCCTGGGGGCACCAGCGCAGCCATCCCCCCTGCGACTTCACTTCTCTGTCACTGCGTGAGGAGCTGCTCACCCCCCGCCACAGCATCCCTGAGGTGGCTGATGCCATCCTGGCCCTTGACGAATTCATCATGGGGTTGGAGCCCCAGGAGCCCTGGGGGGACGCGGGGATGGACCTGCCACCGTCCCAGCCTGCCGGGGCAGAGCAGCGGAGGAAGACGCAGGGGAACAGCAGCTTATCAGAGCCCCCCAGGCAAGCGCCAGGATGTGGCAGGCAGCACAGGGGGGCAGGGGGGGATTGGACGAAGCGCAGGGTTGAGGGGGATGTTGGGTTAGGTGGGGGGAGAGGGGAGGTGTATTTTTGGAGGGAGGCAGGTTAGAGTAGCTTTATAGTGGGGTGCATTTTTGAGGGGCGATGGATTGAGAGTAACTTTATAGGACCTTTTCTCCTGTTTCTTTTTTTCCCCATTAAAAGTTATTTGTTCAGAATAGCTCCGTGATTGTGTGGGAGGGGGCGGGAGCACAGGGGGCATTGGGAAACAGCACCACGGGGTGCAAAAGCCCCACTGAGCCCCAAAGGGAACCGAGCCACCCCCAGGCCCAGGCACAGCCAGCGGGGTCAGAAATGGCAGGGGGGAGTCCCCTGTCCCCTTCCCCAGAGGAAGCAGCCCTGTGGCGGGGGAGCCAGGACAGATGGCTTCCTGCAGGACTCATGGACACAGCCCCACACAGAAAGCAGCATGGAGCCCCTGGCACAAGGACAGACCTTGGGGTTCGGTGCAGGGACGTACACACACAACCAGAACTGCAATGCCTTCGTCTTGAGCGCAACCAGCGTCCCCTCCAGTGGGGACCGGGCTTGCTGCAAATCCCTGCAAAGCCTCTGGACAATCACGCCTTTCCTTGGGTCCCACCACGCTCAGCTCCCGTGAGCTTCTGCCTCAGTGCTGCAGCAAAATCATAGAATCATAGAATCATTAAGGTTGGAAAAGACCTCTAAGATTTCGGCGAAGCTACTGAAGGGGAAGGGTTCTGGAGCAGAGGCTCGCGCCGAGGGACCCTTTCTCCGGTGGCAAAACCGCAGCGGCGAGGCAGGAAAAAGAGCAGAGAGAGAGAGAGACAGAGACAGAGAGAGAGAGAGACAGAGAGAGAGAAAGAGAGAAAGAGAGAGAGAGAGAGACAGAGAGAGAGAGAGAGACAGAGAGAGAGAGAGAGACAGAGAGAGAGAGACAGAGACAGAGAGAGAGACAGAGACAGAGAGAGAGACAGAGACAGAGAGAGAGACAGAGAGAGAGAGACAGAGAGAGAGAGACAGAGAGAGAGAGACAGAGAGAGAGAGACAGAGAGAGAGAGACAGAGAGAGAGAAGCCTAGATCTTCTCACTGGGAGCCAACCTTCGCCAAGGCAGGCGTGATCTGGGAACTGGAAAGGTAATCATATTTTTCCAATTAAAGCCACACAGCAAATAACTGACCAGAGCTGGAGTTTACACACTTCATACAAAAACGTGTCAAAATTTGAGAATAACGTCATTGATATAAATGAAAGTGGTTATTTGTTTTAGGAAGATGATGAAACAAGTGTGTTAAGACAATAACAGGGTAGGGTTATCCAGTTCGTATCAGCGCTCCAGTCTTTTAAAAATCTAAAAAATAGAGAATTCTTTGAATTCTAAGGAGATTCCTCCACAGTTCCAGGTTTCACTGCTCTCCCTGAAAGTCATGTCAACCTCTGAGGTAAGAGAACTCCTATGTCAAAACCACCTCCTAAGTTGACCAGAAGTATCCACGCACACAAGCACGAAGTGCTCCAGACCTACAATGCGAAAAAACCATGTGTAACTCAAATCCTCATTTTACCATAAGACCATTCCTCATAAGATAACTTTTTGCCCAGAAACCACATTCACATATAAAACTGTAGCCTTTATAACCCTTGCAAAAGGACAGGAAAATATACTTTAAAAAAAAAACCAAAACCAAAATAGTTTTCCAACATCAAATAAATTTCCAAAAAGCTTTATATACAAAAATTCCACATACCTTGTCCAGTTTGACACCTTCGGCCACTTTCAAAAGAGAAAAGATTTGAGTCGTAGCCATAGCGACGGAGACAGAGGTAGTGCCATTTTACAGAGTCCCTTTTACGGGTGTACAAAATTAGTTCTGTATCTGTAAGTTCCATTATACCAGAACCCAGTTCATTACCATCATCATCCACATTAATAACCTATAAAAAGGAAGTTAAATAGCATTAGGTAAGTAGTCTTTTGAGCACCAATACCACTACCAATAATCTTAATGTTTCACTGATATGTTCCATCTGCTCTGTCATATGAGTTACAATCCTTAAGGTAAAATTAAAAAAAAAAAAAAAACAAAACCCAAACTCACCAAACCAGTTCCTTTGCTCCCCCAACCCAGAATTAAAATAATACATATTTAAAAGCAATGTGAATGAAACTGCATAACATTATTATAAATCTGAGAAGTTTAAAATTGAAGAGATTCATAAATTTAATTTGACCTTTTTATAAACTGTCTTTATATACATATTCTAGTATTTCCGCACAGATAAGGCATACTCTCAGCTAATGGAATCTTTCAGAGCCCTGTTTCTAAAAAAAAAAAACCACAAAACAAAAAACCAAAACAACAACAACAAAAACCACACCCAACCAAAAAAACCCACCACAAACAAAAATATACATATTTGCTTTGTCATATAACCCCTCTTACAGTTGGAAAAAGGAATGAAAAAGGAGAAGGGGCTCCAAGATAAAGCTTCCTTCATGTACCTGCACAGCCTTACACTGTGCTGTATCACCAGACTGTTTCAGATTTTCTTTTTTCTGCCTTTTTAAAATCAACAAATAATTCAAATACCCTATGGTTATTTTGCGTGAAAACATGTGTACAAAGCCTAAACTTTTATTCTTTCTGCTTCTAAACCATTTGGAGGTCATCTGCATCCGTTATGGAATCCAGAAAATGTACATTTTAATCTGCATGTATTTTACCTCACAATACTGCTTTTAGTGAGATTCTTTCTCACTCAATAAAAAGGTTACCAAAAAATATTCCCTATGATACCAATTAATGTCACTCCTTAAAGAGACATTTTCAACTTGAAATCTAGTCAGTTGAAAAGAATTAGGAATAGTTTCATCTGCCACTGAGGCTTATGCCAACTTTCTTCATTTTGCACATTTCATGCTTTCATCTTCTCCCCCCTGCTGCTGAATCAGCGACCCACACAAACAATAGAGAAATTCTACAAGGAAAGTAATAGGAACTAGTTACACAAAGTAATGATGTCAAATGCATAAAAAGGAAGAAAACAGAAAAATATTTTATCCTTCAGCTTTCTGTACTGATAATATTAAACATTTCCAGAAATTCCCAGGGCTTTAAAGCTCATTTCAGTGTTGCCCTAAGGCAATGCATGAATCATTTTTCACTATGGAAGCATTACATTCCTTTGCCAGCTCACAGAGACAGTCTGGAGCACAGCAGCAAATCTGACTTGTGTGACTATGCAAAGGTATGTTTACTTACAGTCACTGACTTCAGCAGCTTCATGGTAAGCATGTTAAGCACGTGAACAAGTGTTCACAAGCTTATAAATTCCAGGGATATAAGGGACAGAAGCACGTTCATAAATAAAATTTCTTCAAGTAAAGGACAAAAGTTCTCAAAATGCTATAATCAGTAGTGATCTTCAGTAAAATCAGCAGTCCTAAAAATTTTCCACTGCTGACCCCACATCCAGGTTCATAATCACACTTCTCCAATAGCTCTTCCCTTATGCTTACTACTCCCTCCCTAACTACCATAACCCCCCAGCAGCAACAACACTTACTTGGGCCCTACCAACCGAAACGGAGATGGACCAAGAGCACAGGGCTGCTTCTCCTTCCTGAAAATCCAAACTGTCATAAAAAGAGCCTACCCTGTCTAGAGAATTCCTGTCACTGCTGGTAAGAGAGGATTTCTCAAAGGGGCAGGAGAAATGTAGCCACAGACACCTGCAAGGCTGCAATGTTTTAACCATTCAGTAATTCTCACCCTATTTTCATTTAAATTTTTTCCATCACAGACCCGTTCTGCAAGAAAGCAACAAAATAATTCACAGCATATCACATCAGTTGCTTACCTTAAACTTGTTTCGATGGTTATCTGGGACAGTTTCTTTATCTGGACAGCTACAACAGCTACCCATGACTTCTTTAGAAGACCATGTGATCTCTAAAGGGGAAACAAAAAAACCCCCAAATGATAATTTAGTTGACGTAAAAATAGACTATCATCAACAAAACAACCCAACACAAATTGCTCTCTGAAGTGACAATTCTTCATGAAGAATTTTGCAGTCATAAGTAATAAAAAAATCAACATAAATAGCACAAATATTTTTAAGTGGTTAAGTTAGCTTTGGCATTAAGGAGTGGCAATACCAAGCTGTTAAAGTCCTACCAACAATTCATCTTGAGGTTACTACCAAACAGACCCATGTGATTTGTCACCTTAATTCCCATGGTAGCAGCCTGGGGGAAAACAAAAACCAACAACTCACTGGGTGCGACTCTCATCTCTTAAACCAGGGCCTTGACACAAGGCAACCACTTGGCCTCCAGTTCCATCTAACTGAGCCCTCCCCAGCTTCAGCTGCTGCGCACCGCCCCAGCGAGGCCCATGCCAGCCCAGGGCTCTAGGAGGTTACCAAGCCCAGGCAACACAAAACGCCCACCCGGCAATCCCGAAAGGCTGCCCTTGCTTCGGCTGCTCCAGGGCTGGAATGTTCATAGAATCACGTCTCACAGCTTCTCCTCCCTCTACCACCTTGCAGAGGGTGGTAGGTCTTGTATTTCTTAAATACAAGAAAGTCAGAAAAAAGAAAACTTAACCAATTTACATGACCTTTATATTGGATAAGAACTAAAATTTCCACTATACAAATGAAAAGTGGGGTAAAATCATCAAAGAGAGTTAGTAAGTCAACACAAGACATGACATTAAGAATCAAGAAAAAGGAAGACAAAACTGGTTGATGACTCTTCCTGACTAAAGAGGTGGGGGGAAATCAGATGTCACCTTAAGAAAACCAGGACTCCTTTTCTTGACAGTCATTTGTATTAGCATGCAGCAGCAGTATCCAAGTAGCACTTTAGTCTGCTGAGAAATAAGGTGCAAAGAATACAATGAAGAGCAGCTGACTCTTCCCCTCTTCTTGACCAGAAAAACCACTCAAAAGAGATGCTGCTACCCTAGAGACTGTATAAATTTGTATAAATCTGCCACCAAACCCCTACAGAGGTGAAATGCAGAACTTAACAGAAAGGGTAACAACAGGGCTTAGATTAATCCAGTAACAAAGAGGCAGAGCGCCAGACAACACAGGCAAAATCATGGATTTCTCATGTCATTTCTGGCCATAACATGAAAACACGCATCAATTTGACAGAGCTGGAGGTGTGTGTGTGTGTGAAGTTGGTTGCTTGCCTGTACTGTTGCAGAGAGAAACCATGCTACACACAACTCTTTTTTTTGCATGGTGAAGTCTTGAATTTTGTTAATCAGTCCAATCAGTCTCTCAATTACAGCTACTTTTAATAGTCTTCACACATATACCTCATTATTATTTTAACTATTCCATTTTTTTGCTTATGGATTCTGCCTGTTTTGTTTAGAAAGGGAGATACAAGCATTAACACCTATTACTAATTTCCTACCATGGCACTCCACAATGCCTCACTACAGTAATGTTCAGATGTTGGTCTTGTTAGCCTGCTGATGCTACCCTTTTTGTTCTGAGAATTCACTGCTAAAAAGAGCAAGATGTAAAAATAGCTGCCATGCAGATTAACAGTGAATATATACCTTTGCAGGAAAGGTTTTCAAGCTCTGGTCCATGGAGCAGTTACAGCTGCAGATGCTTCTAGCAGCCTTCATGCACAGATGCTTGCACTTAATAAAGCCCAGTCTTAGACCTCCCCACATGTTTTGACAAAGTGGAAACAGAACTAGACAGCACCATGCTGTTATAGTATCATGACTTCCTTTGCATTCAGCGTAAAATAATCGATCAAATCTCCTGGAGGCAGGTGCCAGCACACTTAAACAATATAAAAAATGTTAACTGCAAAGTAGTTTGGGAAAAATCACTACAGTTGCAAGTAGAAATATGCAATATATGAAGATTATGAAATACAGCCACTGTATCTCAAGAACAAATAAGAAAGGGTATGTAAACAATAATCACACAAGCTCATTATTTTGTCTCCGAATATATTCTAATATTATGACTTCAGAAAACCAAGAACTGCAATGCTCCTTCAAAGGAGAGATGTCAACCAAGGCTACAAAGAAATGAAACAGCCAGGGAACTGACAGAATTAAAAATCACTCACCTAGATTTGGCCATTAATATTCCCAGCCTCTGCTGCAGCATCAGGGCTTCTGTCATACTTCAAAGTGTCATGCTGCCTTGTCACAGAACTAATCATTTGACCTAGAACTAGAAGAGTACATAAAAATGTAATTTTTCCTGGTTGTAAGATGCCAGTTAGTAAACTAACAAAAATACATACAATTTAAAAAAAAAATTTGGCAGCATTATGTAAAGTAAGGTCTTCATGGCTAGGATACATCTTAAGTGGAGTTTTAGACAACAGATTGAGATCTTAGAACTTCCCAAGCATTTCAGTGCCTATCTGGGTCTTGGAAAAAAATAATGTGGAGTCCCTTTCTGCAGCGTGGCCTGTCACACTGGGGACTCCACTCATTCTCCAATCACTCCTTACCCAATTTAGTGTGCGGAAATGTCAGATGCGAAGCTCCTGTTATCCTTAGCACATACCAACAAAACGAAGACAGACACAGAAGAACACACACAACTCATTCTGCTGAACTCCCTCTTGCTTATCCTACTGAACATATAAAATGCTGACGTGAATGGTCAACACATCACCCTTTCTCTGCTTCCCTCACGATCTTGCTCCATGACATTAACCATAAATTGCTTGCTTTCACTTCCCCCCCCC
>Ga0065711_1048564_pt1 | contig 11747 bp, 5 predicted proteins | sample Hoacrofraction12_FD_59098 | JGI IMG/M metagenome (GOLD analysis project Ga0065711, IMG submission 59098) | Hoatzin crop microbial communities from Cojedes, Venezuela - Epithelial fraction 12 v2 (version 2) | ecosystem: Host-associated > Birds > Digestive system > Esophagus > Crop | place... | reverse complement strand
TTTTTTTTTTTTTTTTTTTTTAGCGATTTTTTTCTTTTCTGGAAACTATAATATTTCATCAAAGAAACAATGTCTTTCTGTGTATTTTTAGCATGAGATAAAAACTTGGAAGCATTTTCTTTGGGGAAGATGCATTTCCTTTTGCCTTTTATTTCTTTCCGTTCTCCTGTTCCCTGTCTTTTTTGAGGAGCAAATGAAAAAGGAAACCAAAAAAAAAAAAGGAGGATAAATAGAAAGGTAGCTGGAAGAGAGAGAATTGGAAAGGAAAACCTTTTGGCTACTTTTTTTTCTTGGTAAAAAGCAGGAATATCTGAACAAAAATACAAAACTGCTGCAAACATTTCGTTTGAGAATGACGTGCCATTTCTCATTGCTCTGTCAAGGTAGCTCCCGCTGCCTCTCAGCTCTGCTGCGATCACTGTTGTTGCTTCTGGGTGCACACCGGTTATTTTGGCTTCCACAGTGAAAACGCAGAACTCCTGAGTCTGTCAAGTAAGGCAGAAACAAATGCAAAAAGGGAAAGAATGGCATATCTTCTTTTGCTCTTCTTTCTACATCTTGTCAGAAAAAACCTATGCCCCAGTCCCGTTCTACATCCAGGTTGTGCGTATGCACGGAGTGGCATTAATCGGAGCAAGGGCTGAGTCTGGATTCCCTCTAACTGGATTCCTCACTCTACGTGCGTTTGAAGGAAGGTTTAATTTAATCAATAGTAGGTTGTGTTCGGCTAAGGCATTCCTTGTAAGTAGACTTCCTTTTTAAAGGGTTGTAATAACTGCATTTGTAAGAACTAAAGGGATAAAACTAGTAAAAGACCTGAGACGTACCTACCTAATGTTTTCTGCACGTTCATTATTGTTTCCGAGCAGCTTCTGGAAGAATAAACCCCAAAGCATTGTGTTTACCTCAGTCTGTGGGCTCTGTAGGTGATATATGAGAAAAGCACCATGCTGCCAGCGTGCTGCAGACGGCCTTACCCTGTCTGAATTGTCAAACCCCTCACCGAAACGGAACGGGGAATAACCAGGGGCCCAAACCTGCCTGCCTCCGAGAGCTATGCAAGAGCCACGGTGCTGGAAGATAAGACGGGACCCACATCCCCTGACATGTCTGAGAGCCATCCCATTTTCATCAGTGAGCACATGAACGTTGCACGGGGAGAAATGTGGAAGCAATTACTTTAAGAGCAGTCTTTTGGGCAATTCCCAGAGAGACATCAGACCCTGTATTTATGAAGCCTATTGCATCGGGCCCTAATGAAGCAATTAAGCAAAGGGTCCTCTGTGTTTGATCTAAATGTGGTAATTTTTACAAAAACATCGCCGAGTGATAGATACCCATAACTCAGAGTCCTTAATTGTACTTAATTTGTTTGGAATACGAATGTGCATTTAATTAAGCCAGGGCTTTGCCCACATGTTTAAAGAAGGGCTGTCAAGGAAAATTAAGACCCAGTTTGTTTTCAAAGTTACTGGTTTTTATCAGGCCAGGACAGCGATCTTCGAACAGAAGGTTACAGATAATTAGGCAGAGACCTCAAGCCAAAAAAAAAATTCAGAGACACTGTACAGCTGAGAAAGCAGGAAGAAAAACTCCTTGATGAAGAAACATAAGAATCGGCTGTTCACATAATAAAGTCATGCATGGCTAGGATTTGGTAAATGTGACCTGGTGGTTAAAATGTGTTTTGCGTTCTTCATGAGGCCAGGAGGATGGAGACTGCCTGTGTTTAGTGGCAGAAGCAGCTGGCTCCAGGGCCAGAATTCATGCCCCGCTCAAGGGCCACTGAATACGGGGAACTGATGGCATCTCCATCAAATGACAACAAAATAGAAAGGGCAAAAAGCATTTTTCTTGTTCACTTGGATTTACCAAATCGAAGGCATTGGCTGTGAAAGCTGGTTTTAAAAGCGACTCTTTCCCAAGCGCAGAAGTACAGTAGGTGCTTGTCATCCTCTCAGGAAGAACGTTGGTCTGATGCACGGAAAGGGAGTTTGTTCCTTGATGAGTAGTGCTTTTGACTTGCTGCTGCTGTTATGGAAAGCAGCACAGTGTGCTTTTTCATGCACAAAAATATTTCAATAGAAGTGACGTATAGGGGGGAAAGGATGTAAGCAAAAATGTTGAGACAAGTGTGAACTTAAATCTATATTTTGTTCTTTCTTGTTCAGTGAAAAAATAAAGAATGCAGTTAAGAATTAATAATGCTTCAACACACATGAAGAAAAGGCAATTTTTGATATTGAAAAATTAGTTTCTCAGCACAATAGCAAACGAAGTCCACGTGTGGACATGGTAACCTCCGCTTTCAGTGACTCTTCAAGAATCACATGCTGGTTATCAGTTTCTCAACACTGTCATTTTTAATGTCACGGGGAGGCATTTATGTCAAAAGATTGTTATTGTGGAGAATACTTGCCGTTGTGTTACCTGGCAGTCTAAATAGGTTACGTGGCCAACAAAGCAAGCTGTGCACACATCGTTGGTGAGTGGTGAACTGAAAGAGAGCGACTCGGCTACAGAAAGGCGGCGCATCCATAACAGAGCTGAAAATTGAACCCAGATTCCCTGCATTGAGGGAATGTAGGGTCCGAATTGCAAAAATCATATTTTCCTGAGTGTTTTGATGGGCTGCTGTGCCGGTGACAGCTGCAGTGGCTCTTAATTATTGATCACAAAACCTGCAGAGAATCAGTAGATTTTTAAACAAACAAAAAAAATAACTCCACACAGTGTTCCCTCCTGCTTCTGGATCTGCCTTTGCCTGATGTGCAGCTAAATGAAGCTGGCATCTCACTGTGAGATGATACCTGGCCTTCTCTTCTTGGGAGGCTCAATGTAAAAGTTGGCAAGATATCCAGAACAGCATCAGGCCTAATGTAGTATAAAATTAGTCGACTTAAAATAAACAGAATGAAATAAAATAAATCCTGTGGTATTAGAGTTCTCTTGGCTGGATTGCGCCGTGCCTAGCAAAGATTTACAGCATGCTGTTGCTAGAACGTCAGAAGGAGCGTACAGCGGAGAAGTACCCTGCAAGCCCTTTGCCAGGGTCCTCCCAGCTCGCACCGTTACAGGCAGGTGAAAGTTTGGAGACCCCAAAATCAGCTGCTGAAGGGGAGGAATGCTGCGGGAGAGCAAGAGGGTGCGAGGTGGTAACAGTGAGGCCAAGGGAAGGCCGGGAGGTGCTGAGCCTGTGGCTGGTCCCGGGTGCCATCACGCATTCCAGAGCCCCTCCGAGGAGGTCTCTCTCTTTTGATGTGTCTGCTGAGCACATTGAACCAGTTTGCAAAGGCAGGCCCAGAACACAATTCTTCTCATGGTAAATGAGTGTGTCAGCCGTTTCACCCTCTTACTGGTGTTTAAAATTTTTTGCAGCAATAACAGAGAATTTGAAAGGACATCAGAGGTGGATTTACAGGACTCCTGGGAAATCAACTGTTTCCTGTTTCAACAGCTTCTTCATCATAACTTGCTTTCTCACTCACTGAATGATGTTCTATTAATCTTGGTGTGCAGCGATTACTGTTAAATGCAGAGCTGGGTTGAGCCTCGATTTGTGAAATAACCTTTTTTGTCTCTTCAAGTCCAGCACAGTAAACTTTGGGCAGAGGTCTGCTGACCAAGTGGATAATTGTGTTCCAGTGCATCCTGTGAATAATGCAGATAAAAAAACCTCGAGTGAATAATTCATTTTACTTCCACTCATTTTGAATTAGCCTATTCATGTATGTATCCTTTCCAGTCTGCCTGTCTCTGCACGCATGTATTTACATAGCGATGTTGTAATTCGCAGGTACTTAAATATCAAAGCAATACAGCTACTACTCCCTACATATGTTCCTGACTATTCTGCGTGATTGCATATGTACAAGTAAGCATTGTTGATTGTACTATAAAATTCAGGATTTGATTTTTAAGATGAAACATGACACATTGTATTTGCTGCTGTGATGGCTATCTTAGATTAATATTGAAAAAACTTGCAAATAAGGGTAAATCATTTTGGCCTGGCTACAAATTACAGAACAAGTATTTGGGGCTATTGAATGTTCAGATGCAAGTTTTCTGTGATGATGTGTATTGCCGAAGATCAGATTACGCACTCACAACTTTATCTTTACCTTGGCAGTGACTCCTGGATCCAAGCTCGAGCAAAGTCTGTGAGCAAGAGGAAGCACGTGCCTTCAGTGATGGCGTTCTCTGAGGAGTATGGACAGCACTGAAGTTGCCCGAGCGTTGTTGATAACGTGCCTGCAGCTCAAGAACTCTTGTAACAGGTTCATCTGAAAAGCAGAGGGAAGGAGCTTATTTGCTGAGCAGAGCAGATCTGTCGCAGAAGTTCTGAGAAGCACCTGAAACTTGCACGGACATCTAAACTGCGCATAGCTCGCGGCTGGCTCTGGAATACGTGTCATTCACATTGAAGAACTGTTGCTCAGTGTTGGGGGATCCGTTGGCCAGGCTGCTCATGTGTGGCTCCGGAGGACAAGGTACTGTGACAGCCAGTGGAACTGACTGGCCAAGGGTTTATGGAAATTCCAGTGGGCGTGTGTTTGCTGTGTGTTCTCCTGCCTTGGACAGCCAACAAGTTGTGAGCATGCAGCTCCTAATGAGGGCTGGCAGGGCAGATGGTTTATCTTTGACTGCCTGAGAGGTCCTGCTCTGCAGAGAGAGGCAAGTGGTGGTTTTGACTCCTTGTCATGGGCTTTTCAGTTTCCAGTCCATTACAAGTGACATAGCCCATAAAGAGCCTGTCTGTCAGTGCTGTCCCTGGAGGGGCGAATCTTCGTCCCTTCCTGCACTCGTGCCAGAGCTGTCTGCTCATGCTTTTTCAGATCATGCTGGGCACCAGGTGAAGAGGACTCCACTGGGAGCCAGACCACAGCCTCCCAGCCCTGCCAAACCCTGTCCCACACACCCCTCCTAGCACTTCATAGGCAATGGCCGCTCTAGAGCAAACCTCTTCCCAAGTGGGGATGTCGGTGCTTAAAATAAATCCCTGCCTATCATTTTCCAAGTGGGTCAGGGGAAGACTTGTAAGCCTGTGTTGTGAACAGCTCTAACCTGCTGCTTGGGAAAGAAATGCCGCTGCAGACAGCGTTGCTCTGGATCCATCACCCATGAAAGAAAAAAGGCAACAAAAATCTGAGAGCTGTGGCCAGTCATGATATATTTAGTGAAGACACATGCCCAATATGTGAATCTCCTTTCTTTTACAGCAAGTGCACATCTATAAAGCAGTCAAGGTCATACTGCGCTTCTCGGTGGGAACGGCTATTCCCATTTTGCAGCAGAGGAAGGAAAGGGTAGATCTGCGTGGGATTTGTCTGCATTCAGTGGGGACCTTGCAGGCTAATCCAGGGGGATCCGAGTGGCCGTTGACTTGTCTGTGGCCAGCAGCCAGGGATCCTGCAGCAGAGCACGGGATGCATCCGGGGGCTTGCGTCCCGGAGCCTTGAGCTGAGCAGCTGCGACTCAAATAACCAATCTAGATTTCAGCACTGGTAAGGATGCAGCTCACTGCTCTGAGCCTCACCTTTTTTTCTTTGTCATTTGAGCTGACCTTCTGTGCCTTTGCCAGAGTCCAAGTGTTACTTTCAATGCCCATTTGTGAGGAGTAAAGACAAGACAAGCGTATATACATGTGTGCGTATATATATTTGCCAGAGTGTTCTCCCATATCGCACTGGAGTGAGCTTCCTTTTCTCTGGCTCCATAATACCCTATTTTTTCCTTATTATATCAATTTTACTCCATTTGTTACAGTTTTGTGTCTGATATTCCAAAAATTATTTTTCTAGGGTTAATCCCTAACCCCCAACAATGTCATTAGGAAAGCTGTATGGCAGACCTGAAATAGTTACTACTTAGAGCAGGCAGCCTTTTCAATTCATCAAAATCTTTATTTATAAGTCACGGATTGGAGAAACTGGAGCAACAATTTCTGCAGTATAATGCATTACTCTGCTATAGTTTTGTCTGACAGACCTGTGCTAATTACTCTGTGTGGTTTTGATACAGAGCCAAGAATGGGTTGTAAAAAAATGTGTATCACTAAAACTTAGGTCCCCAAAGTCAAAAGTAAAACAAACAGTGAGAGATCATTATCTGAAGCAGACCCTTCTAGCCATGTACAGAAAGAAAGTCATTCCCATGTTTTGTGTTTCTTTTTTTCCTTTAGATCTAAGCAGTATTTGGAAATACCTTGAGTTTGTACAGTTAGGGCAGACGGTGCATTTATTCTGTTCTATCCCCTTTTCCTTCTCTTTGAAAGACTATAGCTGGCTCTGGCGTGGACTCTTTGTGTGGCCTTCAGCAAGTCACTTAACCTTCCTGTGCATCAGTTTACTCATTTGTAAAAGGAGTATTATAATAATAGGCACCCCTCAGGGGCTCTTCCAGATTTAAATAATTAATGTTGGTAAAGCAGTTTGTGAGCCTCAGAGTAAAGGTGCTAAATAAAGGTAATATATTCATATTTTTTACTCCAGCTCCTAATAGAAAGAGCAAAGCGATAACCTGGTAGGTGTTGGATTTAAAGTTGGGAGTTAATGTTACAGTGCTCAGAGTGTATTTTAATTTCTGTGGTCCCAGTTCAGCAGAGCTCTTAAATCCATTCTTAATTTTAGAAAAACCCGTTATTTCCCCCAGGCAAGGCTCCCAGTCTGAAAAGCTGTTCTGAATCTGGCCCTGTAAGAGCAGTGATAGCAGAGAAGCTTCAGCTGTGCCAGTACGTACCTATGTGGTTTATCCTTTCACGTTTATGGCCTCAGCCAGAACATCACTGCCACAAGAATATAATCAGGAAGTCTCGTAAGGCTCGCGAAATTCATCCGGGGTGCCGATCAATAAATGTAACAGGAGAGAAACTACAAGCTGTGCATTTCCATGGAGGCTGAGATTCGGTGGGATGGATAGACGCTGCTGAGCATGACCTAATGGCGCTGGAAAAAAAAGCAACCACAGACCTCAGCATCTAAACAGTATGAATATTGAACCAGAGGTCCTTGAGTAATTGTCCTTTCTTCACTCCAGGGGTGAAAAGGGTACATTAGACATTCACTAGCAGCAAATGGCAGCTGACATCTCTTTAAGTGAAAGTCAGCTTGGAATTTTTTTTAATGGCCGAGCATAAATCTTTTAAATTATAAATCAATAAATAGTTAATTCAATAATAGGAATCTTTTAAATATTTAATGAGTCATATGCAGAATGGCTCTATAACTGGATGTTGATGGAACTGTGTCAAAGGAATTTGAATCCAACTTTTCTAAACTCCCCATATTAAAATAGTTATTGATTCAGACATGAACTATGAAGACTGTTGCAAAAGTAAGGGGAGGTGGAGAGGTTTAGCATACACTTTCTCATCCAAGAAAGCGTGGAACTAGCAGCTAATTTTTAATGATGTATTCTTGAGCTTTTCAGGTTGTATTAATGTTGCCAGCACAAAAATGAGTAAGAACCTATGCAGACAAGATTTTGTGTGTGCATGTCCATTAAAATACTGTTTTAATGGCGGCTGTGCTCTTAAATAAAAGCTGTGGCAGCCTGCCTCTCGTGAAAGGATTCCGCCAGCCCGCGTTGCCATTGATATCCTGAACTATCTCTATCTGAAACTGCCCAGCAGTTTAAATTAATTCACCAGAGTTTTCAAGTGAAAGACAGCGGGAGTTGCAGCTGCGTCCGCTGGACCCGAATTTGTTCCTTTACAGTTTTCTCTGGGACTTCTGTAGTCAGCGTTCGCTCTTGGTAACTGTGCTGCTGTATGTCAACGCTGCTCTTAATCCCCCAAAACTGGAGGCATTCCATGCTTACCCCTCAGACCACCTTCAGCACACTGTCACGCCGCAGCGTCCGTGGCATCCTCAGATTCTGTAGTCTAACTTTCTCTTTCAGAATAGCAATCTGCCGCAGCGTCCGTCTCTCGTCAGATCAGACGGTGGAAGGAGGGTGCTGAGAACAGGACGTCGGAGCTGCTGCCGTGGGGGAAGCGCAGGCAAACAGGCAGGAAAGGCACAAAGAGGAGAGAGAAGGGAAAAGGTCGTCTGGCAGACGAGCTGAGCTGGCTTTTTGCGGTGTTGCTGGATGACTGGTGAGTTTGCTGTGGGCATGTTTTGTGTGCATTCAGCACCATGCATTTCAGAAACAGGTCCTGGTGTTTGAGGCAAGAAAAGCTGTAATGCAAGGCTCATTCACCATTTCAGGAGCTTCCTGCCTTGAAGCCACTCAGCAGAAATAACTGGAGCCTCTATGCTCCTTTACCAATGATAGCGGTGAAGGTGTTTGATGTTGCCTCCTGAAGTAACGAAACGTGGTCTCAGAAGCTCCTTGCTGTAGCAGCTCATCGCACCCACTGTCCAGGTGGCTGAACATGTTTGTGTTCTGAGGGGGCAAAGCAGGACTTGCCCAGAATTCGTCCTACTGCCTTCGAGGGGGAGTCAAAACTGGCCCAAAACCAGCTTTGGTATTACCTGCAGCGGGACCCGCTGTTTGCTCTGTACGTGCCTCTGTGATCAATTCTAGTTGGTTCAATATTTGTAGCAGATCAGAGTTTCATTTGTATTCTGCACACCTCTGCCTTCCCCTCCCCGCCTGTGTGTAGATATATCCAGAAAAGCTGCCTGCGTATCCGTGGGTTTTTTTCCCCCAGGATGACAGATACTGTAACAATGACAGTAGATTAATATCTCCTTAATCAGCCAAATGAACATGACATACAAGGGTGACAGTTCAATTTGCTGCTAACGGATTGTGCCTATCGGAGCCCTCCCATTCCAAGCGAGGTTTATTTCTGGCAGAGATCATACGGTTCTGGGAGGACCCCCGCTTCCCACCAGCTCATAGACACCCGTTCAACACACGAAGTGCCGCATAGGTGTTACTCACCCGCCTGTCAGGACGCTGGCTGCTGGGGAAATTAAATGAGCCTTGACGCCCGCGATGGAGAAACACTGTCACTTAGCTGGGCGAAGCGGCGGCATGCATTATTGACGACGCGCCGCTGCAGGTCCCTCTCTTTATTGCTTGTTATTTTTTGTTTGCTTGTGGACCGTTCGCTGTTGAAACATGGATCAGACACCGAGTCTGTCTCCTGGGGAGAGGCAGAAGGAAACGCGACGGGGAGGAAGTGCAGGAGGGGTGGGGGGTCGGGTAGAAGCGGTCCATTAAATCTTAGTCCCAGAGCTGGCTGTGCTCGGAGTTTGTTTGCAGGTGGGATTTCAGGAGGATCTGGTTTCTAATTCTGAAATTCAATCTGCAGGGTCTAATTCAAATCTTTCTTTCCCTGCTTCCTGCGGTATTTCAAGTGAAGTAACCCCAGGTACTGTGCAAAGGGACCGCGACTCCTCCCGGAGGGGTGCTCCCCGCTCCTCGCCTCGGCCGGGCCCCCTTCTCCCTTGCGCAGGATGAAACGCAGCACCTAAGCCTAGGTGGGTGCCACCGCCAAGAAACTGAAATCAAGGTTAGGATTTCTGCGGCCGCGCTCCCGTGAACGCGGCGTCGGCAGCCCGGGGTGCAGCAGCCTGCACTGTGCCGACAGCCCGCGCCGGGGCCGGGGTGGTGGTTGGGGCACTGAAGGCCTGGTGCTGATGTGTCAATCTGTCCTCAGCACTCAAAGGTCTGATCCTGCAGCCCTTGCTGCTCCCTCGGGGACTGGAGTTGAAGGGGGGGGGGGTTCATTTGCTGGATGAACCCCAGTTATTTATTTTCATAGTGACTCACATCAGCCATCTGCCTGCTTTTGTTTAGACACCCTTACAGTGCCCTTCCCACATATATGAAACGACTTGATTTTGCAGTCCCACCCAGAAATATAAATCACATTTGTAGGCCTCTGCAAACCCGTCCACGGGCAGGGATTGCTCCACAGCCTACCGGCAGGCTCATGTCATCACTCGCTGGGTTTCTGGGGGAAGTTCTCTGCACAGCTCCCAGCAGTTTGCTTTGCAGAAGACAAGAGGCATGTTTATTTTTGAAAGATAAAATGCAAGTGGTTTCAGTGGAGAGGTTTTTAAGACAAAATTAGCAATATATTACTAAAACAATGGCATTAAAAGGTATCCATATGATTGTAATTATGAGGCTAAATCCTTCCAAAGAAGGGTTCTGTCATTCCCTGTACTTGTTACAATTGCTGTCATACAAATGTGTTCGTTATTTTTATCATTTTTTTTTCTTCTTATTACAGGTTTTGTCAGAAGAATAACTCATCAGGGTTTTATGACTAATAAATTCTCTAAATTGCAGTCCAAGGGTGCATTACTTTAATTTTTTCCTCCATATTCTGTTTTTAATTGCCATGCTATTTCCCACTTGCCTTTTTTAATGACTCGTTAGGCTTAAGGGGAAAGAACAGAATTTAGTCCACCTAAGATCTTGCATCAAGTTTTGGACACCTCAGAAAGGAAGCGATACGTTATGGGGAGGGAAAATGTGACTTGTGTGTCTCCAGAGAAGACGTCAGATTTCAAGTATTAAGGATATTCAAAGCAAAACAAAATAAACATTCTTTATTAAGCCCCAGACCAGGCATTGTTTATTAAAATTATTTGCACAATTATTTCTAATAAGAAACGTGTTCAAGATGTACATGGTTTCTGTAAGATAGAGGTATATGCAGCACCTTTAGCGTGTGAATAGGTCTACTGGGATCATTTCAGAGTTCTGAAGATTAAATTTAGAAGTTTCTGACATCGGGACCCAGGAGACGAGGAGGTGGTGTGTCTGCTTACAGGTGCTCTGGTGAGCTGCGTGGGTTGCTGTGCGGTGCCTGCGAGCGGGGTGTGGGGTGGGCACGGGGCAGCCGCCGCTCCGGGGCACGGCCGGGTCCCTGCGCGGGGGTGAGAGGAGACCCCAGCTGAACCCACTGCCCGTTCCAGCGCTGCCACGTGCCATCAGACACGGGCTCCACCATGCCTACCAGGGTACCCCTCTGAGCAAACCAGGCTCCAGAATGCCTTCTCGGGTGCCACGGCAGGTCTGGGTCACCATTCTCCACGTGAAAGCCCAGATTTCACGTGCAGGGATACGCACCTGGCCTTGGCCTCGGGTATTGGAGAGGTCCAGGCCCCAAGTAAACGCCAGCCACAAATTCAAGCTGTACAAAGCAGTTCCATATAGGGGCTCCTAGAGATCTGCTCGTCCACATGGATCGTGGCTGCGGTGCTGCTGCTGCCTGGCTTGCAGGGTGAGCCCGCTTCACGCTCCTGCGTGCACCCCCACAACGCCCCGTTACAAAGCACCAGCTCCTGCCTAAATCTTGGCAGGACGTTGACCTGGGAAGCTCACTTTTTTCCTTGCTTTACCTTGACAGAGTTCTTCAACTGGTCACAGATTTTATGGGCTGTCATGGACGTGGGGTTCCTTTCCTCGTGAGAGCATTTCAGTTTTGCCACGGAGTGGTTAACGAGCCCGCGTCAGGCGGAGCGAAGCGCTCGGGAAGCCTCTTCACCGTGTTTGCTGAGCTGGCGCAGCCGCGCCATGGGCGCGAGAAGAGGGCTTAGGAATTCGAGGTGAGCACTTTCCAACCGCCCCGCCGTCCTCCCCAGCCTGGTTATGGCGAGGCTTGGTCTTCTCCTTCCCCTCTACACTGCCCTGGTGAGGCCCCATCTGGAGTACTCTGTCCAGTGCTGGGCTCCCCAGTTCCAGAAAGATGAGGAGCTACTGGAGAGAGTCCAGCGGAGGGCTGTGAGGATGGTGAGGGGACTGGAGCATCTCTCCTACGAGGAGAGGCTGAGGGAGCT
>Ga0065711_1048563_pt1 | contig 11747 bp, 2 predicted proteins | sample Hoacrofraction12_FD_59098 | JGI IMG/M metagenome (GOLD analysis project Ga0065711, IMG submission 59098) | Hoatzin crop microbial communities from Cojedes, Venezuela - Epithelial fraction 12 v2 (version 2) | ecosystem: Host-associated > Birds > Digestive system > Esophagus > Crop | place... | reverse complement strand
GCAGGCTGCACAGGACCTTGTCCAGGCGGGTCTTGAATATCTCCAGAGAAGGAGACTCCACAGCCTCCCTGGGCAGCCTGTTCCAGGGCTCTGTCACCCTCAGAGGGAAGAAGTTCTTCCTCATGTTCAGATGGAACTTCCTGTGCTTCAGTTTGTGCCCATTGCTCCTTGTCCTGTTGCTGGGCACCACTGAAGAAAGCCTGGCCCCATTCTCCTGACACCCACCCTTCAGATATTTAGAAGCATTTATTAGGTCCCCTCGCAGCCTTCTCTTCTTCAGGCTGAACAAGCCCAGCTCCCTCAGCCTCTCCTCGTAGGAGAGATGCTCCAGTCCCCTCACCATCCTCACAGCCCTCCACTGGACTCTCTCCAGTAGCTCCTCACCTTTCTTGAAGTGGGGAGCCCAGAAATGGACAGAGTACTCCAGACGGGGCCTCACCAGGGCCGTGTAGAGGGGAAGGAGAACCTCCCTCGACCTGCTGGCCACACTCCTCTTGATGCATTCCAGGATCCCATTAGCTTTCTTGGCAGCCAGGGCACACTGCTGGCTCATGGTTAACCTGTCGTCCACCAGGACACCCAGGTCCCTCTCCACAGAGCTGGACTCCAGCAGGTCCGCCCCAAGCCTGTACTGGTGCATGGGGTTGTGATCTCAGTACAAATTTTTCCAGTTCCAGAAACTCAAGTTCTTCATGATTATACCCATAATACTGCCTTTACCTACATCTTCAATGCTAGTTGTTTCAATTTTCTTGCTCTCTCCAGGTTCCTCGAAAACTTCAACACCGCTTTTGCGTCTTCTTTAAATCTTAGCTTCAAGTGTTTTATCAAAACACCCATGTAATTGAAGCAGATTTCCACTTCTTATCCACCTAACACTCTCTTTAAATTGTATTTTTATTAGTGTGAAATATGATCCCTGTTTACCTCCATCAGTTGTCTTTTCTTTCTTCAGCCTATCTATAAATTTGCTCTGAAATGAATATCCAACACCATAAAACAAAATGAACATTTTTTTTAACAGGGAGATGTTAATAAAATTGAAAGAATTAAGCAAGTTATACATATTTAAAAGATCTTATTATATTTTACTTTTTGAGTGCAAAAGACTTATAATGTTTGGGGTCTTTTTCTGTAATACAAACTCAACAAATGACCATCTCTTTTTGAGAGAGTATTTTATCTAAAAAAGAAGATGAGCCCTGTAAGCATCTAGGCATACACTGGGAAAAACTAAAAATGAGTGTGGGAAAAACACAGTAAAAAATATAGGATGTAGAGACAGAGATATAGGTTTCCCTCTTCTATTCAACGATGATGCTAATATACTTTCACATGTTGATTAATAGATGAAATTTTAAAACAATTCACTGATCACTCATCCTACTAGAATGCTATTTTCCAGACTTCATTTGTTACTAATCTCCCCTTTCTCTTGCATTTATGCTGTCTGCTAACTGAGCATTTCTTCTCCCACATTTACCCTCCCAAACATACACAACATATATATTGTATGTAATTGTATGCAATTATACTATATGTAATACATATGTGTGTATTTTATATACACATGTATATATGTACACACACACATTCTTCTTGCCTTTGTTCTGTTAGACCAAACAAACCAGGCTGCTTCAATCACTTCATTTTAAATGTCTCTATTTTTCCGTGTTATCCTAGCAGCCCTGTTCTACATTTACTCTAGTTGAATTAATTATTTTTGAACACTGGTGAATGGCATCAATATTTCACTTTTTCTAATTGCAAAAATACTTTCCTTGCTCCAGTGAGAGAATTGCTGACTTTTTTTACAGATACATTACAGTGGAACTAAAAAATAAGTCTGATCTTTCCACCTACTTGCCTGTCTGAGGCCTTCCTAGCTCATAAATCCCCAGTTTATAGAAAGTGTATGATGCTTTCTCATCTCTCAAGTTCTCACATATGTAAAATAATTACTGAACAGTTCTGTTTGGGAATAAAATCTGTATCTAATTCGTATACTTCATACTTACAAATGAGGAAGGGGAAGAATGTATCCTTGACTTCCATGCAATTATACCAAAATATGTTTTCAGTATTTCTTAAGATACTTCTCTGCAATGTGTTTTCTAATTCTACTACCCTTACCCTTGTAGGGAATTGTGAAGAAGACAATCTGTCTTTGTTAATTAACTCAGCTGGAACATTAAACTTCAAAATTGTTCGGGAATCAAAAATTCACAGAGAAACAAGTAAGGTTTCCTGGACATTACACCACAGAATAATTTGGGGTTACCTCAGAATTAAGTCCCCAAAGCGTTATCTAATATTCCTGTTAGGTCTCCACAGCCTTCATTATTATTTTTTTTTTAAACACAAACCGCAGCCTATTACAGAGGATCAAAGTGTCATAGTGACACTCTACAGTCACAGTAGGCATAACTGGGAGAGGTACTATATCAGGGGAAAAGCTTCATCAAAAGACTAAACTGAACAAAATCATGTAAGCTGCTGTTCAAGGCAAACAAAAGAGAAGAAAAGTCTCTTTACCCATGCAAATCCTTTCAGATCATAAAACCTCTATTAAATTAATGACACAATATATGATAAGCCCATTTCCAGACTAACCTCAAACTGTATGCTACCAGTAAGTTGCATCTCAGTCTGAAAAGTCTGATTTATAAAATGTTTTGACAAACATAGCCCTTTAAATCATACAACTTTGCCTCTGAGGAGTCATGTCACTTCCTTTTCATGTCAATTCTCTTCACTGCTGCATTGCCACAATCTGTGGTGGCCACTAGAGCTCAAGTCAGACGGAGCTATCAAATCAATTATAACAGCCTGCCACTGTCTTACACCGACAACACATGATTGATAACAAAACCTGCCTACTTTCAGTTCTCATCTGACAGCAACAAAACAGTCCCTGCCTGCTTTTACTGGCATTTGTCATAAATCAATAGCAATTTCATCACTCAGAAAGGTGCTGTCAACTCTACTCAGTCCATCTGGTTTCACTTTACTGTTATAATTTTTAATGCATAAACTATTCAGGAAGGTTAATGTATAAAACTGGTTTCTTTTAGAAACCAGTATACACTGGCACCAGAGCAAGACTTACAAAATATAAAGCATCAATCATTTTTAAAGATGGAAGGAGGAACCGAGAGAATCACGCTCTGTAGTCTTAACAATACATCTACACCTATCTTTGCTGGGAATTCTCTCTTTATTAGGTAATACTATCACCTGACCCCAAAATAAATTGCTTTTTCTGACCTGTTATTATGGCCTTACAGTAATTATGTGTGCAAGTTAGAACAGTGAATCATTAAATGAAACTCAGGCTTTTCAAGCATGAGGTGATAGATAAGCTCTGTATTCTTCCTACCATGCTCAGCTAGGATGTTAATACTATAAAAGAAGTAGATCTTCAATATCCTCCAAACATGAAAAAGAATAATTGTAATATTTTATATCATCATGAGTAGTTACAAATGTAAATTTGCATTGTATTACAGAATTCAGTGATTTACTAAGTGGCACAATGAATTGTGTGGCATTAGAGACACTACATATCTTAACACATGGATCTGCTTCACATCAAAATTTCCAGGACTGATCTGAATTGTTTCACTAAATGAATTGCCATCTTCATTTGCTTAAAGCACTTGGTGCATCTTTCAACTTTATTGCAGCGTGCGAAGCTCTGAACTATGCTATTTATCAGGTTATAGTGTACACTGAAGAAATAAAGGTCTTTCATGCTCAGTTTTCCAGCAAACCACTGTTCAGATGTTGCTGGGGGGGAACGCTGTTTTAATGGTTTGTATCTGCATCTTGGGACACAAAGCCGTGTTATATTTCCACTTGAAATAACAACGATACTTCTATAGTGGTATTTTATTGTAATGTTACTATTTGGATTAGTAATACTTGTATTGACTAACATAAGTCCTTATTTAAATCACTTAGAAAGTTTATTTCTGATCCATAATATTGGGCAGTTAAATTAGCAGAAAACAGATCCATTAGCACCTAACTCTTCTATATAAGAACACTACAATATGTACTGTTCTGGGACAGAATATTGATTGATGAACAGATATTTCTGTTCTTCATTCTGCACGAAAACCTAACACTGTCACAAACATTCACAGGATTCCCTATGCTACACTCTAAAGGATTCATGAAAGAACACAGCAAAATCAGTCTAAATAACTCATAGTGATTCCTGGCAGTTTTGAGACATCCAACTTTACAAAAAAAACCCCAAAACAACCAAAACCAAGTCATATGCATAGGCTGACTGAAACTCCCTTTCTGATGTTCCCGAGTGCTGCCACTTTCTCTTTTTTTTTTCTTTTTCTAATTGAACATCTTTTGGGATTTTCCACTTGTATTTACAACAAGGCTAAGAGATTATAACCAGTTTCCACATGACTCGTCTCCTTAACTTTCCTTCCCTGGGTACTTAAGGCAAACAATATTGACTTAACAGCCTTCTTGGATATTTTGTATTTAAAAGGTAGACTAAGACATTAAAGAACCCACGTGTTTTAAAGGAACAAATGACGTACAAATTTAGAATGCCACAGGTGAAATAAACAAGAGGCTGCTCTCACACATCACGGAAAGTCACGAAACCTCACCTGCTATCCAAATGAACACTTCTGCCTGAAGTGTTACCACTGTCAACCAATTATTTGAATCTTTAATGTGCAGCCAGTCTGGAAGAGTAGGGGTGTTTTTCTTTCAGTTACACTGTGACAGATGTATCAAAACCTAAGAAATTGTTTCAAGGAATGAATGGGATGATGAGGTAATGGAAGATGCTGGCATTAGAATGTAAAATCCAAGAAAGAATTAATTCATTTTTCCATAAAAGACACGGAACAGGAAGGACATCTTCATCTGGGATCAAAGTCTAATCTAAATGTTACCTTATATCCTTCTGTTAGTGTAGGAAAATATGGTAGGGGCATTAGAAACACATGCTGTGCTCTTGAAAGCTTATCTTAACCATAACTAATGGCTGCAAAAGAAGATAAAGAAAAAAAACAAATAAATAAAATATCCAGGAAATTAGTGGTTAATATCTGCATGCCAGAGCTTAATTCATATTGATTGATTGTCTACCTAGACTTCAGCAAGGCTTTCGACACAGTCTCCCATAACATCCTCCTAGGGAAGCTCAGGAAGTATGGGCTAGATGAGTGGTCGGTGAAGTGGATTGGGAACTGGCTGAATGGCAGAACTCAGAGAGCTGTCGTCAGCGGCGCTGAGTCTAGTTGGAGGCTACTGTAGGTGACCCTGCTTCGGCAGGAGGGTTGGACTAGATGACCCACAGAGGTCCCTTCCAATCCCTACCATTCTGTGATTCTGTGATTCTGTGATTATTTGAAAGAAAAATACAACAGACATTTTCCTGAAATTGCAGAAGAATTTATCTTGCTTCTGCCTAAACTGATGCATCATCTTTTTAAAACAGTTTCTCCCATGAAGGACCCAGAAAAGGGCAATGAGGGAGATGATCTGGAAAAATATGAAGTGAAATTAGAACAGTAACTTTCCTCAGAAGTCACTATGTCCATTTGAACCCTGTAGCAAAACATGAACCTCCAAAAGAAAAGAAAGAAAAGGAAGTATAAAGTAGTAGTATTGCTCCTGTGATCTACAGAACCATGTCAAACACAGTATCTTTTATTCCCAAGGTACTGGGTATTCAGGGAAGGTGCCTTGGGATTGTGTTTCTCCAAAGACCGACAAAAACCATTGTCAATTACTGTGGCATGTTTTTAGAAGTTATTACAAAAAGAAGGGTTGTATGAAAGATGTGAAAAGAAAGGCTGCAGGCATGTTTTCTTATAATTTTACTAGCCCATCATCCACACAGAAAAGCAACACAGAAAACAGGCCCACAGATCAATCTAAATCTTCTTAGATTTTATGCCCTAGCCTACGGGTTATCTAAATTGTAATAACTGACGCTATAAACCTTGCAAATTCACCTAAAATGTTACTTGATGATCCAATGCAGTGGCTGGATGTCTTGATTAACTCTGTCAAACCTATTTCTCACTGAGACTGAAGTTAGACTCTCAGCCCATCGAGACTGTTCCATTACTCATAGATATTCAGAGCATGCTAACCTGGTGGGTAGGTGACTTGTTTATTTCTAGAAAATTCACAAATATTTTCAAGCAAAGGAAAGAAACTGAATCTATGTTTCTCATATCCTGGCTAAATGATGAAGTAATCTGGGTGTTCAACAAAGGCAGTAACATCCATCTCCTCCTTTCTCTATTGCTTTTCTTCCTTTCTCTCAGAAAAGCAAATATTTCATGCCAAATGGAAAGAAATTTCAGTTTTCAATACAATGCAGAAAAATGTACTTTTTTGGTAAAATTTATTTTTTCTCTTTCTCTTTGTCTTCCCACCAGAAAAAGAATAGGGATGCACAGCTCTGTTCCAGACATTTCTCTCAGGTAATACGTTCACAAACTCCTCACTGAGAAACCCATTCCACAACTCCCCCCTTTCCCCAAATACATCTACAGTGGCAGAAGTGCTTCTTCTTGATGGCAGTCAGCCTGCTGTTCGATGACAGACTCACTTAAGGAAGAGCTACCATGTTTGTCTTCAGACTAGGATTTCTCCTAAATCTTTCCCCATCCACCGCCTCCCCTCCAAAAAAACCCCAACCCAAACTGAAACAACAAAACCCTCATTGTACAGGCAGTTTCAATCATTTTCCTGGAGTTGAAGGAAAGAATTGAGTGAGAGGATTGGATGTTATAAATAGATATATGTGCACAGACAGGAAAGAAAAGCAGGACAAACATTCTGCCTTTTAAGCCAGTTTATGTGGTGCAAACGTAATACAAATCTCAGTCACCTGAAAATACAGTGACCAGTTCTAGCTGTGAACCAATTTTCACCTTTCAGAAACAAACACAAATTATGTCCTCCTTTGATGAAATTTTTAAGGTTGAATGCAGATGGCTATTTTAAGGATTGTTTCTGGTAAAGATGTAAAGATACATGGCTTAAAAACTCCATTTAAAGATGAATAAATACAGTATACATTTGAAACTCCTGATAATGCCCACTTGTGCAAGAAAAAAATATGTGACCGTGTTACTACCATCAAAGCTTATTGCTACGCATTAACAAACAAGAGCGATGATTTCATTTTTATGCCATTGTCATGGAAGGCAATTAGAGTGTCTGTGCTACTAGTAACCACGTGCATTCCTACCTAAATACTAAAAATAAATTTAATTGCATCATCATTAGTTTCCGTGGAGCAGTACCAGCACTGGTTTGCTTTCCAAATTTGCCTTTTAAGCTGTGCTTATCTCTTCTTCTCGCCAACCGGCAGAAAGAAACGCCCACGGTTAGAAAGTTTTGCTAAACGCGCAGCAGCATTCGAAAGCCAGCGTCAGCCTTGGGCCGGGCCCCTCTTTGTCCCGGAGCGAATGTGTTTTGTCAGCCAAAAGCTTGGAGGGTCCCTAACACATGGCTGGCATCCCCAGCCCCGGGGGTCCCGGGCGGCAGAGCGCGGTGCGGTACTCGCCCTTGTGGCTGCCGTCGCCACGGCAACATGGGTTGCCCGGACGACGCAGGGGCATCTCACGGCTGATGCTCCCCAACACAGCAGCCGCAGCTTGGGCTAATACACTCTTTCACCCGTGCTTCATATCCCTTCCCCTTCATTTCCCATCTTATTTCATAAGAATCTGGTTTTCTTAATCCCTTTTTTTTCCCCCTCCCAGCCCACCCTACATCCAGGTCAATTTTAATAACAAGCAACAGCTGAAATACCTTTCTTACTCCTTCCTTTATACAGCCATAAAAACACCTGAAATACAGCCAGACAAGCAAACGCAAGAAGTCCGTCCAAATATGTTAATTTTTTTCACAGGTGGTTTACATTCCTTTCACAACAACTGATGGGGAGAAGAAAAGATTTATTCCGAAATAACGGAGCTGCTACAGCAATGGACTAAAGGCAGCTATAGGGGTGGGCAATAGTCTGCATGGTGAGCCAAGATAAGAGGAGACTGTAATTTAATTATCCCAAAGCACATGGAGTTGTTAATTTGAACTGAATTTGAAGTAACTGAAAACATTGTACCAGAAAATAAAACACGTAAACAAAGTCTTTCAGAAGTACTCTTCAAAACTTTTAACCCAAACAAACCAGACAATTTCACGCTGCTTTCTCCTGTTGGGCCACACATTTAAGTCAGGAAGCTGCTGTGAATTTTTAAACCTTTCAAAACATCTTAGACTTACTGCTTTTTTGATAGCGTTTATGAATTTATCAAATGCAAACTCTGCTCTGAATAATGGCTATAAATGCTCCTTCAGCTGACTCGTGTTGATGGAGCGAGGCCAATGAACTGGCTAGTTATTGAATACTCCCCACAAGAAACTAGTACACTGGAAATCTCCAAGTGTCAGTTTGGCTATGATCTCAGCTGCCACATTTTTTTCCTATATGCAGGGAAAGAGTAAAAATGAAGATACTTTACTGATTTCTTTCCGCAAAGTAAGTGCTTTCTTTTCTCTCTCTATTTTTCAACGTGTAGAGAATGGCTATTAACAGAGTAGATCAAAAAAAATGACTATCAAAAGATAAAACACAATCTTATTTCTAGCACCACTGTGTCTGCGAAATGATTTATTTCCCTACTTCCTTTCATATTCAAAAGTAGTGAAGGAATGGGCAGAAACCAATCAATTTCTAAAAAAACACTATGAACACATTTTCTTTAAATAAATAGCTCCCATGCCTCAAGTTGTACTTATAAAATAATTATTTCTTTTGCATTAAAAAAAATCAAACTCTTACGTAAACTCTGATTTTGATAAAGAAAAATACAAATTCTTATCCTAAGTGCTGGTGATGGCACTTGGATAATTTATATATTCTCCTGTTGCTGCTTTGGAAGATAGTCTTACTAACTTGCTTTAAGCTTTAATTTAGTTTCACAAATCATATTGTTTAGACCATTGAATTTCTTCTTTCCTTAAACTGCTGCAAACATAATTTGTCAATAGGAAAGAAATAAGCAATATTGATTGGAAACCAAACTTTGAAATAAAGAGTATCCCAGAAAAATCACTGCTTCTGTTTGACTGTTGCACTGTGATCCAGAGAGTTTCCAGGTTCACTCAATTTTTGGTTAATAATCAATAGAATTTTATTTACAAAAAGGTAAACCAAAAACTTGTACAGAAACTTCTCATGAATGCAAATAACAAAAGAACACCTCTTGTGCACTGATCAGTAATGCAGTATTATATGCACTCCACTCATAAATCCCAGCAGAAAGTTGAACTGATAGAAGTTCTATTCTTTGGTTGACTTAATAAGCCTGGACTGATTTTCTGAGTAAAATGAAAGATCTTTCAACTTTCTTCAGGTGAATTTGTTCACTTCCACACGAGTATCAGAACTAAGACTAAATCCAACACTGCGCTATGCAGCTCATACACCTCAAAAGCGACAGGTAAAACATCTGCTAAAGTGTACGTTACTTCCATTAAAAGAAGGAGAAAGGATTTCTACGTGTACTGAAAACGGCATAGATTCAAATCTCAACTTTAATTTCTTTGATACACCAAACAAAAACATGTTAAAAGGACTTGAAATACCAATTATGATACTTCTAATATTATGCGGTGTGAGAACCACCAAACTCTTTCTGTCCTGGAAAGATGCAACCGAAGTTGACACTACAGAGAACCACTGCACCTCAATGGATCAAAACAATTGAAAGGCAATCTGTTTTTTTTGGTTTTTCTAGTTCTTGCCAGTATACCTCATGCAAGCGTACCAGGCACACCATTAGCTTCAAAATACAAAAATCTTATTTAGGGCAGCAATGCTGCAGTGTTTTCTGAATATAAAGCACCTAGAAGTGGACTTCTCCGCTAGTGTACTCATCATATTCCAACTAACAGATTATACAGCTTTACTGCACTCAGTTTGGTTTTCAAAGGTGGACAATTTGATATAAAGAGAATTCCACATTAATAACTAAAAAAAATTAAGGCTGAAACCTGCAACTGAAGCCAAGAGCATAAGGCAGTGGAGTGTGTCCTCTACTAACATACACACCGGCAGCTTAAAAAGAGCTTTCCGATTTCTCATATTTTCCTATTGTTCTCCCTAACTTGTTCTGTTTAGCTTCAACAAAACTAGACTTCAGAAGATTAATTTTAGCCAAACTTTATTTCCATACAAAATGCAGTTAGTATTCTTGTTAAAAAGTGTTCTTGACCAAATAAGTTTTCTTATCACTTGCAGAAATGTATTACTTGTTGCAAACATTTAAATAACTTTCACTCTGTCAACGCAGGCTAAGGGAATAAAGATTTGCAAATTAAAAATAGGGAGTAATTCCTGTGTTGTTTTTTATTTTTTTTTAAATGGGCTAAATTAAAAGCAGAGAAGTGCTAAGTATAGGAGAAAATACCCTGCAACTACTCAATGTACTAGCATTGTAGATACACAGATGAAGAAAACCTTGTTAGACTGCATGGCGCGATACCAGAGATAGCAGTTCTTAAAGTGCGTCTTACAGCAATTCTTGAGCAAATCCAGATTCTGAGTAAAACAGAGTTTTGGATGGGAGATCTGAGTGCACGATGTTTGAACCCCACCCCGCCACCTCTCACCCAGATCTTTAAACGACCTAAACAGTATGGCTATACGGCTATTTAATTTAAAAATATTTTATGAAGTTTGGAAAGAAAATTATTTAAAGTTATTGCTGACCTGCCTCTTGTTTAGCTTTCTCTTAAGCAAGATAACACAGATTTTTATAACGTATCCCTTTGTACTTTCATTTAATAGAAAAATAACAACCAAAAGTATACTGTATTTTGTGTTACTATAGCTTTCCCAGAAAAGATTAGCTGGATATCCCTTTGCAGACTTTTTGATTGCTTAATTCCTTCAACATGCACAATTTCACCAAAGCTTTATGATTAATGTGAGTGTAGAAGATTTCTGTAATAAGTAATATTCTCATTCAGGCCACTGTACATTTTATAGTTTATTGGTACAGGTCAAAAATGCCCTTTTCATTAGGCTAAATCTGCCGTTACAGACTGAAGCAGGAGTAAAATGTTTTATATACTACAGTTAAGTGGTACTGTTGAACGTTCTAATGTACTACAGCACTGGCAGATGAGTAAGAAAGATGGGCTAAGAATAAGGAAGTGTCCTGGTTCTGGTTAAAACAGAACTGATCCTCTTTTAGTGAATCTTCCTTACAATTAAGTTCTTCTAAGTAACTGCATTTTTCTGAAGCTGGCTGCATATTTTACAGACACTGTCCGCTCCAAAGCTGATAGCACCTAATGTTTATATTTACATTGAGCTAACAGTAGGAAAGGAATGCAGAAAAAGGCCCCTGTCACTATAGCAGCGAAGGTCACTGACAGGTCTCTTAGGTCCTGCAAGTGAGGAGTTGTAAAGGGTCGCACTTGTGGGGAGGGGTGGACAGAACCACAGAATCACAGAATAGTAGGGGTTGGAAGGGACCTCTGTGGGTCATCTAGTCCAACCACCCTGCCGAAGCAGGGTCACCTACAGTAGGTTGCACAGGAACTTGTCCAGGCGGGTCTTGAATATCTCCAGAGAAGGAGACTCCACTACCTCCCTGGGCAGCCTGTTCCAGTGCTCCGTCACCCTCAGAGGGAAGAAGTTCTTCCTCATGTTCAGACGGAACTTCCTGTGC
>Ga0065711_1010472_pt1 | contig 11747 bp, 21 predicted proteins | sample Hoacrofraction12_FD_59098 | JGI IMG/M metagenome (GOLD analysis project Ga0065711, IMG submission 59098) | Hoatzin crop microbial communities from Cojedes, Venezuela - Epithelial fraction 12 v2 (version 2) | ecosystem: Host-associated > Birds > Digestive system > Esophagus > Crop | place... | reverse complement strand
GCCGCGGTGCTGTGCAGCCTGCTCTGGGTGACCCTGCTTGGGCAGGGGGTTGGGCTGGGGGACCCACAGAGGTCCCTGCCAACCCCTGCCATGCTGGGATTCTGGGATTCTGTGATTGAACTGTTCTAATGAGCTGAATCCAAGGGAGTCCATCGCCGCAGAAGCCGCTGTCAGGGTGAGCTATCCACTTCTGCATTTGCAGCTGCCATAGCATGGTGAACTTGTCCCTGGATACAGTAGGGACTGTCTCCTCAACAGCATCATAGAATCATTCAGGCTGGAAAAGACCTCTAAGATCATCAAGTCCAACCATCGACTCATCACCACCATGCCTCCTAAACCATGTCCTGAAGTGCCACATCCACACGGTTTTTGAACACCTCCAGGCATGGGGACTCCACCAGGGTGACACCTCCAGGGATGGGGACTCCAACCGTCACCCCAACACCCCATGCCTGCTAAACCATGTCCTCAAGTGCCACGTCTACATGGTTTTTTGAGCACCTCCAGGGATGGGGACTCCACCACTGCCCTGGGCAGCCTGGTCCCATGCCTGACCACTCTCTCAGTAAAGACATTTTTCCCAATATCCAATCTAAACTTCCCCTGATACAACTTGAGGCCATTGCCTCTCGTCCTGTCGCTAGTTAACTGGGACAAGAGACAACCCCCCCTCAGTACACCCTCCTGTCAGGTAGTTGTAGAGAGTGATGAGGTCCCCCATCAGCCTCCTCCAGACTAAACAGCCTCAGCTCCCTCAGCCGCTCCCCATCAGACTTGTTCTCCAGCCCCCTCCCCAGCCTCGCTGCCCTGCTCTGGACACGCTCCAGCCCTTCAATGTCCTGCTTGTAGTGAGGGGCCCAAAACTGAACACAGCACTCGAGGTGCGGCCTCACCAGTGCCGAGTCCAGGGGCATGATCTCTGCCCTGCTCCTGCTGGCCACACCATTGCTGATCCAAGCTAGGATGCTGTTGGCCTGCTTGCCCACCTGGGCACGCTGCTGGCTCCTGTTCAGCCAGCTTTCGACCAGCACCCCCAGGTCCTTTTCCACTGTGCAGCTCTCCAGACTCCTCCCCAAGCCTGGAGCGTTGCGTGGGGTTGTTGTGACCCAAGTGCAGGACCCACCACTTGGCCTTGTTGAACCTCCTACAGCTGGCCTCAGCCCATCGATCCAGCCTGTCCAGATCCCTCTGCAGAGCCTTCCTACCCTCGAGCAGATCGACGCTCCCGCCCAGCTTGGTGTCATCTGCAAACTGACTGGGGGAGCACTCAGTCCCCTCCTCATCTCCGTCAGTCAGTCACAGAGACGGCAGTTTCTGAGCTCCACAATGTCCTTGAAGAACGCATCTTCAGCTGCGGACCAGGAGAGCTCTCCTAACTTGTCTTAACTGCCAGAGCCAAACACAGTAGGTGAAGCAGGGCTCCAACACGGTGAAGCAGGACGTGGGTGAACGTCAGATACCAAAATGCACAACTCGTTTGAAAAGCAGCCCTGCTTTAGTGACTTCAGTCCACATTTCCCCCTTTGCACGTGCACAAGGTCGACCTGGTTTGAGATGCTGGGTTCCAAACTTCAGTTTCGGCCGGACTGGGCACCTGATGCTGCTGCAGAATTCCCTGAAAGGGCCCGATCAGGATACTTCTTCACTTTTTTGAGCTTCATGGACTCTCCATACCGTCCTATACTTACAAAGAAAGGATATAAATGTATTTATTTGTGCATATACACACACACACGTTCCCTTGAATCTAGCCTAAACAACAGTTTTACAGTTAAAACACGCTCCTGAAGGGTAAAAACCCATGAAATCAAATCACTTTTTTTTAAGTTTAGATTAGAATTCTAATCACTCTGACACCCGTCTGCTGGTGGTGCCCACAGCGATGCTCGGGGTCGGGAATGTGTGCGAGGGACCCTCCCCTCCCCAAAGCAGGGAGACTTGACCCTCCCGGCCGTCCCTGTTGACCTCTCGGGGTGCCGCATCCCTCTGCTCCGGCCGGCGCACGCCTGCCCGCGCCTTTCCGCTGCCTTTTGTGGGACCCAGTTCCCGTTGCCTGCGGTGGGTCGTGCCGAAACCCCGGGCCCAGGACCCCAGGGACGTGTCTGCAACCTGGCTGTGCACGAGACGAGTTCCCCTTTCTTTTCTCCTCCTTACCTCTGCTATAAAAGCTTCAGGCACGGTAAAACCGCCTGTGCTTCCAGGGCTGCCTCCGTTCCCGGTGATGGGATCCGCACCGACGGGAGCCTGGCTTTTCAGCCCAGGACCTGAAGGTGTGGGTTTTTTGAAGGGCGAGGCAGCTTAGAGATGAGAAATGAAGCCACCTGGCCCCTGAGAGGGGGGAAGCTGGGCGGCACAGCTCCCAGGGTCTGTCGGGTGGGAGGCAACGCCGTTTCTCTCTCACCACGCGAAAACCAACACCAAAGCATCCAATTTTCCTGGATCCCGGAGGAGGCCGGTGGCTGGGGCGTCCCATCGCCGTGTCCCCATCGACCTGGACCCGTCGGGGCAGCCGGCAGTCACCATGGTGACAAATGTCAATGGTGGCGTTTCGCCACGAACCGTGGTGACCCCGTTTTCCTTTCAGAGGAGCGACTGCGGGGCCGGCTGCCAGCGGCCCGTGGGGTCCGGCACGGGGACTCCACCTCCCCGGCTCCGGAGCAAAGACTTTGGCCCCATTGCCCGGGGACGGGCTGTGATCCCGCTGCCCTGGGCACTTAGACCTTGCACTGCGGGCGGTTTGCTGGGCAGTAAACAAGCCGCCCTGGGAAGGTGGCTCTGCCGAAGCCTCTGAAAACCTCCACAGCTGCCCTGAGGACCACGCGCTCTGCGGGTAAGATGATGGAGAACGTGCGTTCCCGTTATTTACTGACCGGTGAGGCAGATACCTCCGTGGCTGGTGCTGCAGGGGCTGCCCGGGGCGAGGAGGCAGCCGCGGTTCCTGCCGGCCGCGGGTTAGAAAACCGCAGCAGATGGGAAGCAGCGTGTGGCTCTCCGGCTGCCGGCGGTTCTTCGCCGTCCCGATGACTCATCCCTCCATCCCAGCAAACGTCAGTCCCGCTGCGGGCTGCCTTCCGCGGCGGAGATGCTGCGCTTCGCCTTATCCAGAGAAAACTACGGGCTAGGATTTACTCGTGCTGCCCCGAGGCAGGTCCGGCGTGCTGCTGGCATCCCTCCCCCTGCCCACGCGCCGGCGGCTGGGCCTCCAGGGATGGGACCCAGGCCGAGGTGATCCACGCCGTTGTGCCCCCAGCCCTCCTCGGATGGGTCCTTGGCCGCTTTCTGCCCAGACAGCGACCACAGGGCTTTTCCAGGCTGCGAGGCAGGAAAGCTCCGGTGAGAGGGAAGAGCCGGGGGACCGAGGGGGGTCCAGACCCTCTTTGCAGTCGGCGTTTCCTCCCAGCCGGGGCTGCGAAGGGTTTGGGGTGGTGGCACAGCAGCCCTTGCGTGCAGGCAGCCCTGAGGGCAACAGCGGCGCGAGGAGCCGTCCTTGCATTCATCACACCCGGCATTGCTCCCTGGAAAACACCCGCTGCTGCCTGTTTCTCTTCTCCGTGCCCACTTCTTTCATCTCCAGCCCATGCCCGGGGCTGGGGAGCACTGGGAGCACCCCGGAGCCGGGCTGGGGTGCTGGGCACGGAGGGCTCCCGCCGTCCCCGTGGGAGATGCTGCGAGTGGGTGGGTGCTCCCGGCTCTCCCCAGCTGCTCGCCCTCGGCGTGCTGGCTGCTGGGTGGCGGAGAGGGGAGCACGCCCATGGCCGTGCCGCGCTGCTGCGGGGCGCGAGGCGACCATGGCTCTTTCTGCCAAGCGGAGGAGCACGGCCGTGGGCAGCTGAGCTGCATCTTTCCTGCTCGGCAGCGGCGACGGCGTGCCCAAGGGCAGAGCCAGGGCTGCCGCTGCGAGCAACGGAGAAACGTTCCCCTGCCACGGTGGCAAACTACACCCCGTCCCCGTCACTGCTCTTGGCGCGCTTCCCCCCGCAGAGAGCCGGAGCCATGCGGGTGGCCGTCGTCGGGGCCGGGGTGATCGGCCTCTCCACCGCCCTGTGCATCCAGCAGCAGTACCAGGGCTTGGTGCCGGCCCTGGAGGTGGAGGTCCACGCGGACCGCTACACGCCCCACACCACCAGCGACGGGGCGGCCGGCCTGTGGCAGCCCTACCTCAGCGACCATGGCAATCTGCAGGAGACGTAAGTGAGGAGGAGGAGGAGGAGGAGGCTGGTGCCGCGTGCCCCCCGGCGCGCCCACCGGCTGAGCCACCCGGCACAGCTCCGCGGGGCTGGCAGAGCCACCGCTCTCCTGTTTTCATCGCAGGCTCTGGAATAAAGAGACGTTCGATTACCTGCTCGGGCACCTGGGCACTCCGGCGGCGGAGGAAATGGGACTTTTCCTAATTTCTGGCTACAACCTGTTTACGCAGCCGGTGCCGGTAAGGAGCGAGTCCCAGCCAGGGCTGGGAAGGGCTCCAGCTCGGAGGCTGCCCGGGGGCGGGCAGGGTTGTCCTTCTTCCCAGACGATGCTCTGAATGCTCCCGAATCCTTCCAAGTTTGTCTTGTGACAGTTTTGCCGGGGACACGGTGTTTTCTGTGCCCTCGATGCAACGTTGCTGTGAAGCGAGGGCCGAGCCCTCCGAGGGCGGGAGCTGGCAGAGCCTCCGGCTCCTTCGGGGTGGGACGTGTCCCCCCGTGGCTTCTGTCCCACGGTGGCACGGTGCGTTCGTTATGCCGATTCGGGTTCTCTAATGAGCTCGGACCTTTTCCCTTACCGCAGGACCCGTCTTGGAAGAACATTGTCCTGGGATTCAGGAACTTGACACCGAAAGAGCTTGAACTCTTCCCTGGTTACAGGTATTTTTCAGTCCGTTTTCCAGAGGGTTGCGGACGTGCTTTCCCCCAGGCAGGGCAGGTGTGGCTGGATGTCCCCAGGCACCTCCCTGTCCAGGGGCAGCAAGGACGAGAAACAGCTGGCCTTGCTTCGTGACGGCTGCTTCCCTTAAAATACGTGGGGACACCTCAAACAAGCCAAAAAAGTGGCAGCCCAGCATATAAACCATTCCAGCCCAAACCTCACCTCACCAGATATTGCCAAACTGGGGGAAGAAAATCAGCAGAAGGTGGTTTATGCTGTAAACAGAGGGGAAAACTCATGCACTAGTTGTGCAGGGGGGAATCGGGGTCCCAGCGGCATCGGGAGCGCGGGGGCAGGAGGCGGCTGCTCGTGTAAAGCTGCGGTGGGTCCTCATGGCCTCCCCTCCTCGTCTGGTTTCAGCTACGGCTGGTTCAACACGGCGCTGATGCTGGAGGGCAGGAGCTACCTGCCGTGGCTCACCAACAGGTGAGTGCGGAGCTGGCATGGGGGCCGGGGCTCTGCGGGTCTCCCCGGCCGGCAGAACGTGGCAGGCAGGCGTGGATCTTCACCCTGCACGTCAGGCGTTGCCCCGGGTCCTTCTGTCAAGCCAAGCTGGTGGCTGAGTTTAGGCGGTGCTGGCTCCAGGCTGAGTCCTGCTGTACTCTGACCTGATTGGCTTGGAAGTGCTGGTGCTGGTGGCTTCTGCATGGGAGCGCCCACAGGGGACCTCAGCATCCTCCATGAGGGATCTGAGCATCCTCCACGAGGGACCTCAGCATCCTCCACAAGGGACCTGAGCATCCTCCACGGGGGACCTCAGCATCCTCCATGGGGGACCTGAGCATCCTCCTTGAGGGACCTCAGCATCCTCCACGAGGGACCTGAGCATCCTCCATGGGGGACCTCAGCATCCTCCATGGGGGACCTGAGCATCCTCCATGGGGGACCTCAGCATCCTCCACGGGGGACCTGAGCATCCTCCATGAGGGGCCTGAGCATCCTCCACGAGGGACCTGAGCATCCTCCATGGGGGACCTCAGCATCCTCCACGAGGGACCTCAGCATCCTCCATGGGGGACCTCAGCATCCTCCATGAGGGACCTGAGCATCCTCCACGAGGGACCTGAGCATCCTCCATGGGGGACCTGAGCATCCTCCATGAGGGACCTGAGCATCCTCCATGAGGGACCTCAGCATCCTCCACGGGGGACCTAAGCATCCTCCATGAGGGACCTGAGCATCCTCCATGGGGGACCTCAGCATCCTCCACGGGGGACCTGAGCATCCTCCACGGGGGACCTGAGCATCCTCCATCGGGGACCTCAGCATCCTCCATGAGGGACCTGAGCATCCTCCACGGGGGACCTGAGCATCCTCCATGGGGGACCTGAGAATCCTCCATCCTCCATGAGGGACCTCAGCATCCTCCATGGGGGACCTCAGCATCCTCCATGGGGGACCTGAGCATCCTCCATGAGGGACCTGAGCATCCTCCACGGGGGACCTCAGCATCCTCCATGGGGGACCTGAGCATCCTCCACAGGGGATCTCAGCATCCTCCACGGGGGACCTGAGCATCCTCCATTGGGGACCTGAGCATCCTCCATGGGGGACCTGAGCATCCTCCATGAGGGACCTGAGCATCCTCCACGGGGGACCTCAGCGTCCTCCATGAGGCACCTGAGCATCCTCCATGGGGGACCTCAGCATCCTCCATGGGGGACCTGAGCATTGTCCCCTGCTCCCAGCAACAGCAGCGCAGGGGCGAGGGCACGCTGGGGTGAGCCGAAGGAGAGAGGAGGCAGGGACACGTCCCGGGGAAGCGGGGAAAAAGGGTCTGGAATTCCAGCTCGCTGCCCCAGTGGGGGTGAGAGACTCCCCGCTTTAACAGTTCGCCCAACGAGTGTATTTTTGCATGATAAAAGTTGAAGCAGTGGAGCTGCATCTGAGCACTCTGCGGCTCTTGGCTACGGGAGTCTTTGGGGCCCGGTTTTGTTCCTGCCGTTTCTGCCGTGGAGCGGGTGCCCGGCGCGCGGCGGAAAGCCTGGGCTCGCAGGACCGATCGCCCTCGGTTCTCTGCGCCGTTAGGGAAACGAGCGGACGCCTGGAGACGGTCAGGAACCACCGAGAAGACCACGGCTGTTGATTGCAAGGAGCAGGAAGCCGTACCCACTCTGGGTATCAAGTACAGGCGCTGATTTGAACGGTACATTTGCTTCTCATTTGGTGGTAACAAATGAACTCGTTCTTCCCAGGTTAACGGAGAGAGGAGTGAAGTTTTTCCACAGGAAGGTTGAATCTTTCCAGGAGGTGAGTGGCGACGTCGAGCCGGGCCAGCGGGCACGGCCGCGTCCCGGCGGCGAGAAGCAGCCCCCGGCAGGCACGTGCTGCTCCGGGACGTCCCTTGGCGCGAGCGATCTTAGCGATCTTTTCCAACCTTCACGATTCCACCATTCTGGGATTCCACTCTGCGATTCTGAGTGATGGCCCAGGGGCAAGAGCGTGCCGAGATCTGGGAAAGAAATTCTCCCAGGAAAAGGCTGTTGGGCATCAGGAGAGGGCTGGGAGCGGATGGGGTAGCGCGTCTGGGCAGCGCTGAGCGAAGAGCAGCCAAGCATTGGCAGCCTGGGGTCCCCTTAAACTGCAAACACGCTCCTCACCCGCACACGTGGGGTCTCAGCGGGAGCCGTGCCGGGCAGGCTGTGCCCGGGATGCGGCCCCGGTGGTTTATTCATTAGCAGACCCCTGGACCGAGTGCTCGGCTCGGGTTCGGTGCGGGCATCTCGTGCCCCCGTGGGCAGCATCGCTGCGCGTGCCGCTCACCGCGCCGCGTCTGTCTCTCGGTAGATGTTTGCCCAGGGCGTGGACGTGGTGATAAACTGCACCGGGGTGCGTGCTGGGGAGCTGCAGCCCGACCCGCAGCTACAGCCCGGCCGGGGGCAGGTCATCAAGGTGAGATGGGTGCAGGGCTTGTGTGCCCCCTCTTTTTTCCAGCACGGCCGTTTGTTCACCGTGAGGTGTAGCTGCGGCCTCTGGGGCAAATCCCGGGCTTGTGGGCTGGACCCACGCTGGGCTCGGGTCCTGTAAAACCCACACGTGCGTGGAGGGCAGAGCAGAAAACCTGGATCCCGTTCCTGGTTCCAACGCGGGGATGCCCCGAGCCTCCAGCCCCTTTCTTCAGCGGGGGAAGGTGCGGGAGGCCAGAGCCATGATGCCAATATAAAAAGACATAAAACCCCTGGGAGAGAGGATGATTCTTTGGGGAAACACAGGCTCACGGCAGGTAGGAAGCTCCTGCACCTGCCTGCCTCCCATCCATCTCCCTGCCTTCCCAGGGCAGCAGCGAAGCGCGGGGACAGCGAGCCTGAGCAGCGGGAGGGCACCAGGCGCAGACCCCGTGGCCGTGCTCACCAAGCTGCCCGCGTCCTCCCGCTGCCCCCCGAGCCGGGCACCCTGCTCGCCCGCTCTCCCTGACCCCTCTCCCCTTCGTCTCCCAGGTCCTGGCCCCGTGGGTGAAGCATTTCATCGTCACTCATGACATCGACTCTGGTATCTACAACTCGCCGTACGTCATACCGGGGTAGGTGACCGCGGGCCAGGCAGGGTCTGGCTGCCCTTAGCCGTGCTCTGCTGTCAGAGACCGGTACGGGCGCGGGAGCTCCCTGCGCGGACCCCAGCTCGGCGCTGGGACGTGAGGGGGGTCCGGGCTGCTCCGGGGCTCCCGGATCAGTCAGTGCCATGGGGCTTCCATGTCTCCAGCCCTGTCCTCTTCCAAGGAATAAACTCCACTGAAGCAAAGCATCCTCAAAAGAGCCAAACACTGACCGTTGGGCAAATATCTGGGGAGAGATCTTTTGTTTTCACATTTATACGCAGTGCTTTTGTTAGCAATGTTGACAAAACTGCTGTACAGCAGCTCATCAGGGGGAAAGGCTCTTCTGTTCTGATCCATGCTCCCATTAAAACCAGTGGCAGGAATCCTTTTTACTTTAACAAAAGCCCACCCTAAGAAGCTCAGCCTTCCCCGCACGTTTACCCTGAGCCCCGGCACGGGTGCATCTCTCACGGCTGTTGGTGAGACATCTCCCGAGGGCATCCCACACCGGGCTCCCTGCCAGCTCCCTGCAGGAACCGAGGAGGGATCCCAGGGGAAAACCCTGTTCCTGTGTCCCCGAAGGGGTGAGAAGGGCCAAAACCAGCTCCTGGCCCCAAAAGCACCATCTCTAGAGGGGCAGTGGCTCTGCCCGGGCAGAGCCCGGCTCGCAGCACTTGTCTTGCTCCTTCCACCTGCGTCCCACCAGCAGCTTGCTTAGGGGAGGTGGGATCTGTCTGAGACGGCAGCGCACACGTGCACCCAGTGAGCTAAACTGCAGGATAAATAAATACCTGTCTGCTGCTCGTCCTGCCTCTGCTTCCTCCTGCGAGCGGCCATCTACCCCGCCTCGGCAGCGGAGAGGGGTTGTTAAGCTGTAACTCGAACGCTGCGTGCTCGGCCCCGGGGGCTGCCCTTCGGTCTTTGCGCTTCCCAGGGCTCAAGCAAGGTTTTGGAAGGGCGCAGCAGGTACAGAGACCCCCAGCTCCCCCCGGCCTCCTCTCTCTCCTCCGTTAATCCTCAGGAGCTGCGGGGCGGCAGCAGCAGCCACGTCTGCCGTGGCGTTCCCCGCTGCAGGCGTCCGATCCCTCCAGCTCTTCCCCAGCCAGGCAGGAGCAGATCCGGTCGACAGAAGAGGAGTTTGGCTGTTTGGTTTGCCCATCGTGTTCAATGAACGGCTCGCTCGCGTGCAGACCTGCAGGCACCGCTCTCTCGCCTGCTTGGCCTGAGAGTTTCTCCGTCAGGAAGATGCTGCGGGCTCGGGGGGTAGCAGGATCCGTGCATCACCCGCAGGCAGAGCCCCTCCGCGTGACGGCCCGGCGAGGGGCGGCGGGGGACACCCACCGCCATCCCTCTCCTTTGGCTTTTGGTGCAGGAGCGAGTTCACGGTCCTGGGAGGGATCTATCAGCACGGCAACTGGAGCGAAGAAAACAGCGCCCAGGACCACAAAACCATCTGGGAGGGGTGCTGCAGGCTGCTCCCTGCTCTGCAGGTGGGGACCCCGACCCGCCGCCCGCCGCCGGGAGCTGGGGAGGGAGGGGAGGGCGTGGAGAGCCGGGTGCTCGGGCACCGCTGAGGCCACGGGGATGGGCGCCGAGGCCAAACCACAAAATCCGAACCTGCGCGTGAGCCGTCGGCAGGCCGGGAGAGCTGGAGGGGTTTCTGCAAAGCGAGCGTTGCGCACGCAGTGCAGGCCACCGCGCCCAGAACCACGCCGGCGTCGGGTGAAGTGGGCACGCGGGGTAACCCCGGGCTTTTGGCGTGCACCCCGCAGCAGCACGGGGTGCTCGGCGAGGGGTGAACTGTGGCGGGGGGCACGGCTCGGTGTTGGTGCACACCCGGCCGCGTTCGTCACGCACACCTCGGGCTGCGGGCGCCGGGCGCNTCGACAGGCAGCGTCTGCGGGCATTGCTTTTGAGACAGGGCTTGTCGGAAAAAGTAATTTGTCGTAGAGCTGGTAAAAAAGTGAGAACAAAAGCGTTGGGAGGCCCCAGCCCTTGGTCCCCCCGCTGCCTCTCGGCGCTGCCGCGTTGGAGAAAGGCTGGCGTGCGGTGGGGCCGGTTCGCGTCCACGCTGCCGCTGCCGGTGCGCTCTGGGCTGCCAGGCAGCGAGGGGCTTTGGCACAGCCCATGTGCGGGCTGGGGTCTGAAACTGTTCAGCCCATCGCCCCTGGCAGCGTGGCAGGCGCCCGTGTGGCGGCGGGGATGGGCGAGCCTCTGTCCCCGCTCGTTGCGAGAGCCCTGGTCTCACGGATCGCTCCGTGCTGCTGCCTTACCATGAGTTAGCGCAAGCTCATTCAACCCATAAACCCTCAGAGCTTCGAGATCTGGTGAAATACAGTGAAATATTCACAGGGGATGACAATATGGGGCTGGCTAAGCGATGCTTGTCATCTCTCTACAAAAAGAGGCTAACCAAGACATTTTTAGCGTTGTCATTACAAGACGTGGCAAGTCGAGTGCAGTTGTGGGGGCCCTAAGAAGCAGAAAAATACGCCCTCCGCGTGACAGCAGATGGTGAAATCGTGGCTGTGGGGGTGCTGACACGCTTTTGCTTTCAGAAAGCGAAGATCGTGCAGGAGTGGAGCGGCTTGAGACCAGCGCGGCCCTGGGTTCGCTTGGAGCGGGAGACCCTCCGCCACGGGCATCTCCAGGCAGAGGTACCGTGCACAGCCCCCCGTTAACCACCGCGCTAATTGGGCATCGGTCGCTGCCACCTCGGCAGGGCAGCACCAACGCCCGGCTGACGCTGGGGCTCTGCAGCTCCCCTGTCCCACGCTCTCCTTGCTCCCTGCGTCTCCCCTCTGATCACGTGAATCCTTGAGCCGGTTTCAGCCCGGTGTCGGGGAGAAGTGTCAAAGATGCTAAGTTTTGGGGGATTTTCTGGGGATGGTGGGCAGGGAGCGCTCCTGCTAAAGGCAAACCTGCTGCTGGAGCTTAGTCCTCAACAGACACTGAAAAGCCCATCTGGGAGAAAAACTCTGGCATGGGCCGTGCTGCTCCAGAACCAGGCGAGGCCCACGGGAACCCTGTTTCGGTGTCAGCATCTGAAGCCGTGCGGTTCTCTGCCGGGAGCCCGTTAGCGTACAGCCCTCATCCACGTGAGCTTCGCGTCTCCGTTTGATAAAACCCAACACACAGTTTTTTAACGCACTGCTCGGGGCCTCCGGCATGGACACCAGGACTGCTCCCAGCCTGAATCACAGAATCACAGAATCACAGAATAGTAGGGGTTGGAAGGGACCTCTGTGGGTCACCCAGTCCAACCCTCCTGCCGAAGCAGGGTCACCTACAGCAGGCTGCACAG
>Ga0065711_1048562_pt1 | contig 11748 bp, 10 predicted proteins | sample Hoacrofraction12_FD_59098 | JGI IMG/M metagenome (GOLD analysis project Ga0065711, IMG submission 59098) | Hoatzin crop microbial communities from Cojedes, Venezuela - Epithelial fraction 12 v2 (version 2) | ecosystem: Host-associated > Birds > Digestive system > Esophagus > Crop | place... | reverse complement strand
GGGAGCTGGGGCTGTTTAGCCTGGAGAAGAGGAGGCTGAGGGGGGACCTTATTGCTCTCTACAACTACCTGAAAGGAGGCTGTAGTGAGGCGGGTGTTGATCTCTTGTCCCGGGTAACTAGTGATAGGACGAGAGGAAATGGCCTCGAGTGGCTTCAGGGGAGGTTTAGATTCAATATTGTGAAAAATTTCTTTACTGAAGGAGTGGTCAGGCAATGGAACAGGCTGCCCAGGGAAGTGGTGGAGTCCCCATCCCTGGGGGTGTTCAAAAAACGTGTAGATGTGGCACTTCAGGACATGGTTTAGTAGGAATGGTGGTGTTGGGTGGATGGTCGGACTTGATGATCTTAGAGGTCTTTTCCTGTCTATGATTCTATGATTCTTTTTATTGTTATTTCATGTCTGTTAGGATGCCTGGCAAAGTTTATTTTTAAATTATTTTGAAAATAAATGTGTATGCATCTATATATCTATACTATCCTGTACACTGATTTTACAGATGAACTTCCAATGCTTAGATATTCTGGAGAGGAGTAAGACTCTAACCTCCTCGCTCATCCCACTGGACTTCCACATCTGAATGAGCAGATACCCACAAGCCTGTATCCTTAACATCTGGGAGATCCCAGGGGTAACATCTCGTGTTTATAGGCTGGGAAATACCTGCGGTCCTGGGCTTGTGTCGCGCATCCCCCATTCCCTGCCGTACGGACGCCCGGAGCCATGGCTGGCCAGACCCGGACACAGTGCAGTTCACTAGGACACAAAAGCCTGTGTTAGCTTGGCTCCAACACTTCAGAAGAGTCTGGGGCTGTCACTAGCGCAAGCGTGGTGTTTGACAGCACAGCTTTGGCTTGTTCCTGGGCAGGCAGGGCTCCCAGGGCTGGAGCTCGCCTCCCCAAACCCAGTTATGCTGCTCCGACCTCGCGTGCTGCAGCTGCATCACCCTGGATCCCGCGGGAGAGACCGTCCGGCGCCAACCTGCCCCGCATGGCTTGGGGAGCTGCGCCCCGCTGCCAGATTTCTTCTGGGAAAGGGTCTTGTTCCCATCAGAAACACCTGGGAAATGTCCCCTCAGATGCACTGACCTCACAGAAGGGAGGAGGCGAGAGTGCAGGGGGGACTTGGTTTTGTGTCCAAATTTTTGTTCGGGGTTTTGTGCTGTGTCTCCCTATTTTCGTGGGAGTGGGAATAATCAAAACATGTAAATCAGGGTGGGGAAATATGCTGTTGGCTGGTGCTGCACCGTTTTGGTGTGGACGCACTTCCTGACAGAGGTCTGGGATTAGTGTTTCTAACCAAAATCCAAAGTGTATGTGCATGTAAGCCACCATTCGCTTTATTTTTCTTATCACAGAATTGTAGAATACAGGTTGGAAGGGACCTCAAGGATCATCTGGTCCAACCTTTCTTGGTAAAAGCAAAAGCAGGGTCTAGACAAGGTGGCCCAGCACCCTGTCCAGCTGAATCTTAGAAGTGCCCAGTGCTGGGGAATCCACCACTTCCCTGGAGAGTTTATTCCGATGACTGATTGCTCTCCTTGTGAAAAATTTTCCTCTTGTGTCCATTTGGAATCTCCCCAGCAGTAACTTGCACCCTTTACCCCTCATCTTTTCCATGTGATTCCGTGTAAAAAGGGAGTCTCCATCTTCCTTGTAGCCACCCTTTAACTACTGGAACATGGTGATGAGGTCTCCCCTAAGCCTTCTTTGCTCAAGGCTGAACCAACCCAGTTCTCTCCACTGTTCCTCACACAGCAGGCTCCCCAGTCCTTTGATCATCTTTGCAGCCCTTCTCTGGACTGTCTCCAGCCAATCCACGTCTTTTTTGCACAGCAGGGACCAAAACTGGACACGGTATTCCAGGTGTGGCCTGACAAGCGCTGAGTAGAGCTTTATGTCTGTTGGCGATGTCCTGTTGATGCAACCCAGCATCCTGTTGGCTTTTTTTTGATACTGTAACAAAATATTATTGGAATACTGGGTTGAAGATTTTGTTCATTAAACAACAGTAAGGAAACCTGATTAGAAATTAATGTCTTTCTAACTAGTCTATTTTTGCTTTATGTCTTCAGTAATTTGAAGAAATTAGTGTTCAATAGCAAATTTTGTCAGTGAATAATTACACCTGCAATTATTAAACACTTGTTATCAAAGCAGATGATGAAGCTGGCAATTCCTGTTGAAACTGTGTACTGATAATATTAAGGAAGCCAAGAGAAAAACAATGGAGATGATTAGGGATCTTGATGGGACATATGGAAGAAAGCTGATTTTATTCAGGCTAACGAGGGGACTGTTAAAGAGGATTTAACACAAGTATTTAGTATATTGGAGTATATAGCAATAACAGGCCCAGTATGAGAGGAAGGGGATCGTTCAAGGTTAATGGCAAATGTCAAAATGTGTAGTTGTCGTTCTTTATTTTCTTCAGTGCTCAGCTGTGAGCCAGGCATCACACTGACATCTTACCTTCTGTTTTACACATGAGATAAGAGGAGAAATGCCTGGCCAACAGACGGGTGGACAGTTGAACAGCAAAATGATACATCTCACAGAAGGGCAGTTTGGATTTAGCGCTAAACATAGCAGTGGAGCCTACTGGGACCCCGTCGGGAGCTTCCCAGCTCCTGGAATTCTCCAGTGCTGGAAAGGGAGAAGTACAGCCTGGCGCAAGCCCTGAAGGGACGCCCGGGGTTGGCAACCTCGCAGCACAGTGGTCGTGGCTTGTGGTCTTAGTGCTGCCCCTCTTGGCTGCAAATCCTGCTCACCCAGGAGGAGAAGATCCTCCTGCCTCTCATTGAAGAAAAAATTCTGAAAATATCTGTAAAGAAAGTAAATAAGGCCCCTCTTGGAGTTTTCTGGGCAGCCTAGAAATGAAGAGCTATCCCGAGGCATCACAATTCAGAAGAAAAATCTTTTTCTTTAAGAACTAAGTATTTTCTTGGAAAGCATTTTTATTTATAATTGTGATAGCCCAGTGCAGAACACTGATACCACAACATGCAGCTCTTGCTGACTTCCCCACATGGTAGCATGTGGGGCTTTGTGAGTGCCTGTGCTGGGCCCAGAGAGGAATTCCTCCCCTCCTAGCTCAGATTTACTTCAATTCATGCTGATTTTAATTCATATTTATTTTGTTGCCGTGTTAAATTCTCTGTCAAACAGCTGAGCACCATTCAAGGTGGTGGCTGGTGAGAAGCAGTGTCTCCCCTTGCCCTGGCGTGTCGGGGTCTCGACCGCCGGTGAGCTGGTTGTGGCTTTGCCAGACACGCTGTCGGCGTGGACCAGTCCAGGAGCAAAGGCCAGACAAGCCATTTTCCTCATCCTCTGGCTGGAGGAAGGACAAGAGTCTTCCAACGCCATAAAATATTGCCACTGCTGCTTGGAGGGGCAAAGACCAGACTCTGTTTAGAACATCAGAGCACTTTGAAAGCTATTTTTTCCAAGAACCCTGCCACGGGCTAGCACATTCGGTTCATATATATCCAACCGGTATCGCAAAAAGGGTCCAAATGCAGGAAGGCAGCTTTATGACTGTTCTCAGTAGACAAGACAGCAGAGATTTCTCGGTGCTGGTTGTTGTGCATAGGTGCCAGGATCCTACGGGTTTGCTTGTGACAGCAGGTAGTCGGTCACTGGTGCTGTGGTGCATGCCACCGCATCGCTCGCCCATGGGCCACCGAGGATCTGAGGACCCCTGTGCTATAAATTCACATTTTGTTCCTGGAGGTAAGATGCCAGATGTGCTTAAATGATGATCTGTTTACTGTAGGGTCCATGTGGAAAAAGAAATTATGCCTCAGTTTAGAGACCAGAGATGAACAAAGTGAAAACTCGTATTTTCCAAATGACCTCAGCTCCAGCGGAGAGATACATGGGCAGCACTGGGATGTCTCCATTACACAGATCTCCACCTAATGGTTCCAGTTAGACCAAAATATTTTCTTTCTACTGCTGCAGAGCAGATGAAACTCTCCTAGAGGAAAATAATGGATATTAACTTTCAAAAGGATGGTGATTTGGACTGAAATAGAATTCCTATGGTTGACAATATGTGCTGGAGTTATAAGATCAAGTAGCGAATTACTTATGAAATTGATACAGGGAGGTCTTTGAAGTGGGTAAAGCGTGCCGTAATATATTTAGCAGCTGATAATGCAAATTGCAGAAGAGAGGAGGAGAGGAAAATAAATTAACTTCCTAAAATGTTGTTGAGCATTTATGGGGAGGTAATAGGTTTCCTGACACTTCTTATGAGAACCTGATCGTTAATCCTGGGGTCCTGGAGAAATGCCAGTTCAGGTAATTGCACTCTGTCAGCCCGAGTCACGGCCGCAGCCAGGTGCCGGTGGCTTGCGTCTGCCCTGAGCCACGCCACCACACAGAGAAGCACTTTCACCTCTCTCATGCTCTCCTTAGGGTTTGCAAACCGACACCTCTGAAGTTATCCTGATGTTTAAAGACCCTTAAAGATTTAGGATAAAATGTCTGTATTCTTGCACAAAATGTGTCGGTGTTTCCGCCCGCGGCTCCTCACCAGCAGCGCCGTGGTCCGTCCCTATGCAGGGCTGGAAGCCAGCATCGACTGCGGAGGAGGCATTGGGCTCCCTTCTCTGGCCTGACCTGGTCGAGCAAGAGATGGACATGTTCCTGGGGTGGGGATTTCTACCAGTCCGGAGGGTTTTGGAGCTGATGGAAGTCCAGATAATTAAAAAGTTTGGTTGCCACTCTCCCTGAAGGGCATGGGCTGATGAGGTGGGGAGAGAGAAGTCACCACTTCAGCATGGGAAAGCCCTCGAGAGGAGCTCCCGTGACAATGTCCCTTGGTAGTGAGAGAGGGGTTTGGCCCCGTTCTCTGGCTGGGTTCCCCACTTTCCCCCTGGTGATCTGCTCTGCCAGGTACATTTATGGCTTCCCACCCAAAAATGCTTGGCTCTTTGCTGGAGATGTGCTTTTTGGTGGAAGACCAGAAGAGGCAGCAGGGACACCTCACAAAGTGCAGGCAGCTCTCACCCGGGCTGGAGAAAAGAGTGCATGGCCACAGGCGCCGAAATCTGCCGGGTGGACACTCGTCCCTGCACAGGCTGCTTAGAGATGGGGAAGGTGAAGGTGCAGTATGGCATCAGTGGAGCAGAGAAGGATGGGTTTCAGGGGAAAGCTCACTATTACTTCCACGAGCTCCACTCCTTGCAAGTGACAGGTACCTGGCTCAGCAGCAGTTTGGTGAGTATCTGATTAGAGCCTGCGGCTTCTCAGCATTACACATCCTGGTCGACAACTTTGAACATGGCCCTTTCTTTTTGAAATTCAATCAGTTTTATTTCTGTGAAATGGACTGACATAGCCATTCAGGTCTAGATAGGATTAACTGAAGAGTAACCTAGCTCCGAAAAGCCATAAACACTGAGCCATGTGTTTGTGAAAGCTGAGACCTGACACACGCTGCAAAATATTCTAACTTCTTCTGCAGACAGACGGGCTCTCTGATGGACACCATCTTCTTCCTGCATGGATTTAAAAACTCTTCATCTGAATCCTTTATATTCTCTTATGACTTGGTGACTGTAATGCACTGTCGTGGTTTAGGCTGGCTGGACACCAGGTGCCCACCAAAGCCGCTCTGCCACTCTCCCTGCTCTAATGGACAGGTGAGAAAAAGCATGACGAAAGGCTTGTTCAAACGTTGCCCCGCTGCCTTGAATCACTCACTTCTATTTTCAGTCCCAGCAAGATGCAGTCACCACTTCTCATACCTATACATATAGGTTGTTAAATAGTCTGACCACTCCAAAACGCTTGCTCAGCCTTCTTCCACCAAGGCTAACACAATTTCCGCGTCCAACATCCCCTCTCCAGCAGCATGGATGCCAAGCACACCTCGGTGGTACTGGCCACTGCGATTTAATTAGCACCCAATTTCATGCCGTGAAGACTTCCTGGACTAACTGGTGTAACAACAGAAAGCCGTGATATAAGAACATGCTCTGCATCATGCAATTAATAGTTGGGGCACATTTAAAGCAATGGGCCCAGTGTGTGCCTCACACCCTGCCTTCTACCTCGATGCTCCCAAAGGGACTCTCTGTGGCAGCTTTTAATTGCCAGGACTTGCATTTCACGATTCACACAGCACAGCGTTCCCCGCTGCTCCACCAGCGAACTGCGGCTCTGCGCTCCCCGGAGAGCGGGGCGCAGGTGACGCCTTACCCCAGACGTCAGCTGTGGCATCTGGCTGCAAACACAGCGCTGGACCAGGTGAGGGAATCGGCTGGCCCAGAGGGATGACGGGTGAGAAGAACTGGAGTCTGGGTTCTGATCCAGTTTCACCTCGAAGCCTCAAAAATAGCCTGCAGGTTTGGCTGGTGATATATGCAGCCAGACCTCCTGTCCCTCTGAAAAAAGTGCAAAAATCATAGAATCATAGAATCATTTTGGTTGGAAAAGATCCTTAAGGTTATCGAGTCCAACTGTAAACCTGACACTGCCGAGTCCACCACTAAACCATGTCCCTAAGCGCCACATCTACAGGTCTTTTAATTATCTCCAGGGATGGTGACTCAACCACTTCCCTGGCAGCCCGTTTCAGTGCTTGGTAACCCTTTCAGTGAGGAAATTTTTCCTAATATCCGATCTAAACCTCCCCTGGCGCAACTTGAGGCTCTCTCCTCTCACCCTATCGCTTGTTACCTGGGAGAAGAGACCGACGTCCACCTCACTACACCCTCCTTTCAGGTAGTTGTAGAGAGCGATAAGGTCTCCCCTCAGGCTCCTCTTCTCCAGGCTAAACAACCCCAGTTCCCTCAGACACTCCCCTCACAAGACTTGTGCTCTGGACCCTTCACCAGCTTCGTTGCCATTCTTTGGACGTGATCCAGCACATCAATGTCCTTCTTGTAGCGAAGGGCCCAGAACCGAACACAGTACTCGAGGTGCGGCTGCACTCGTGCTTCCCAGTGACGGGGACGCACAGCCCACCCTGGGTAGGCAGCTGGGTGCTGAAGGGGTACGGGCAACAGCAACGGCCCCCCCGAGACGGGGCAGGGCTTGGCCTCACCCCACAGCTGCCGCACCAGCACGCCCGCAGTGTGAGGTGACGTAGCCCACACTGGGGAGACCAACGGCTTCCAGGCAGGGGACCACAGCCCTTGCTTGCAGCAGCCTCTTTCCCTTTGCTCTCGCCTGCCTTGCACCTTGTTGCAAGCCCTGAATACATTTCGAAGAATTGTAAATCAATAACAACGAGCATATTGCAGGAGTTCAGTAAGCTGGGGGCAGATTAAGACGCTGTAACTTCCATGAACAGATGTAAGCATCAAGAGAGACTGATTTTGAAACAGCTTTGGTGCTCCTCAGTGCTCCCTGTGCCAGTCAGAACGAATGTGTAAGTCTACAATCTGCCAGCGACTGCATACACAAATGCTGCTGAACTGAGGTGGGTTCTCTAACTCAGACGCGTGTTGTGCCCTCTGGATGTGTCGCGGTGCTGCCTGGAACTCGGCACAGCAAATAAATATGCATGTTCTTATGTAGCCAGAAAGCAGAGCTGCTGTAAGCCTAGGATTTGCACAGCACAGTGTGGTTTTGATTTTGCACCTGGCTTTCATGGTTTTCCATGGAAAATAAACTTCCACTGTTTCTCTGCCACACCCCACCCCAATTTCTCTGGGTACAAATAACAAATATGTGACCTGACGCAGCGCTGTGCCGCTGGACGTGGAGTGAGAGGTTTCACTGCACCCTGTGCTGATGCTCAGGCACCGTGCCGCAGCGGCCAGCAGCTCTTGTGTGGTCACCATCCTGCTGTGGGCAAAGCCAGGACGGGGCCAGCCCTCAGCTGGAGAAGGGACGCCAAGCCCTGCAGCACCGTCACCGCTCTGGGCCAGGCTAAGCAGTGCTAACAGAGGTAATCGTGAGCTGCTAAATTTGCCCCGGCGTCTCTCCCTTGCCACGTGGGTCGTGCTCTGCATCTCGCCAAGCAGGAGAGTCCCGCCGGTGCTCTCACTGCAAGGCAAATCCTGCCTTGGGAACGGGGTGCTCCCATGGGTTCATGCCCCAGAAGGAGGGGAATAAACCACCCCTCTCACAGAGACACAAATACATTTGTTGGCTATCGCGTCTTAACACCAAAACAAAATGCTCCTGTGGCGGATGGCTTACTCGTTCCTTTTGCTGCCCAAACAACCACAGACACCAGTCCGGACTCCACAAGTCTCCATTGCATCAGAGGCCGCTGTTGAGAAGACCTCCAGCTCAGTGAGTGCTCAGCTGCATGACCACAACCACATTACACTCCCAGTGAGGACTGGAGGGAGGAGGAGAGATGACCAGAGCTCTCTTCATCTCCATCCATCCTTCTTCTTCCCAGTTTTCCAGACTTCAGGAGTTTCTTTGTCAGGCTGGGGCTGACCTTGCCTTGTTTCCACCTCCGAGGCATTTCAATGGGCTGATGACAGCAATTCAGACGTGCTTGCTGTATTGCTGCTTACCATCTCGCAGCCTGTAATTTCATCTTGAACTCTACAGGACAAGGCAAAACCGCCCGGGGAAAAGGTGCCCTACAAAACGCCCGTGTCTGAGGCCCGGGGCTGCTTCTATCAATTTTCCTTTAAAATATCTGGCATTGATCGCTTAGAGGCAGCCCAGACGAGGTGTTGGTCTGACCTAGCTGGACATCAAAGACTGCCCTGCAAGAATAGATTTCAATGTTTTAAAGAAATGCCCATTACATCCAAGTGCATACAGTATATGCTTACAGTTTCCCCACAGAAACACCAGAAGGAAAACCAAACAGGAGACAAGCATCTCCTGGGGTCAGCTGTTTGTTTTCTTAGGACACGGAGCGAAATGTATCTATTAAACCAAGCATCCACTGCTTGCAAAACCACAGGCTGTTATGAAATTTTGAGTTGAAGGAGGTCAGCAGAAAGACTCCAGTGAGGGTAAAGCAAGCTTAAAATAAATGTGGTTTTTGGTTTGTGGCAAAACTCTGCAGAAGAAATTCCAGAAAGACGTTTTAAAGTTTACAAATGTTCCCCAAGATTTCAGGAGGTCCCAGAGGCAGTGAGGGGCCAAGTGCTGCACCCACAGCAAGACTTTCCTCTAAGGAGCCCATGGAAAGGAGCATACGCCTTTTGTTTTATCAAGTGAGAAACCTTAAAATCAGAGGCTTCCTCAAGAAACCCAAGACTTAATATTAGGCACAAACAACATTTGTAACCATCACCTTAGAGGACCGAGCTAAATGAGGATCAAATGATTAATTTTGTTGTTTACTGTGTAGGTACAATGCTCATTCCTGGTGCAAGGACTTGAACTGCATTAGAAAACACTCACCATCTCATGAAGTAAATACCCTAATTTGTCTATTTTTCTTACCAGTCTTTAAAATATGATTACAAATAGATCTTTTCTTTCTGTCTTTTTTCTACCTCCTTTCAAACAATGGCCTGTCCAAGGGCATCTCTCAGCTACAGCTGCTGCTACTTGCAAGAGAATATATAACAGGCTTCACCTCCAGGCATCACCTTGGAAACGGCAGAGCGGCTTTATGCAGTGTCCAGAGCAGAGCGGGATGCTTCGCAGGGAAATTAAAAAGGCATTGCCTTTCTCTAAAGCACTCTCAGTCTGTTGTTTATAGTAGGTAACGGTACCCAGGTGGATGCATATTGACATGGGTTGATGCTCGCGGCCGTCAGCCGTGAGTCCACAGCCCTGAGCATGGTAGGGTCAAGTGGGGCGAGCGTGGTCGGCTGCACAGTTCTTGGTTCCCAGGCCTGTGAGGTTGTTTCCAAGACTTGCATTAATACCAGCGATGGAGGTCTGCTGAGCACGCCTTTCAATGTCTCTTTTGTTATCACAAGGAGGAGTCTTTGCACTGCGTCAAAATGTTCTGCACCGTGGAGGGAGCCCGTGGCTCTTGCAGCAACATAACTTCAATTGCAAGGAGTCGCGTCGTGCTAAAATAAATCACTTTCTCCACTGGCTGATGTCACTGTGGAAAGGAATGGCCTCACAGCCTGCAAATCTAAGGCTGGTAATGGACAAAATGGTAATGCATGCATTCAGCTCCTCACAGAAAGGGTTTATTCATTGAAGACAAAGCAGAAAAGCAGTATCAATCCCTGTAGAAAAAATACCTGAGTGACACGGACACTTACAAAGCTGTAGAATTCCTTTAATCACACCTTTTCCAAGCAGCCCAATATTGTGGTCCTTCCTCGCTTTGTGCACACAGAATAGCTCTGCTGACTGCCACAGGGTCAGCTGCGATGTCTCCACGGTGTTTTGGCCACCCCAGAGATCACTTCCAACACACTGCCATAAATAAGGCAAAGTGAAAGCCAGGGAAGCCACCCGTGGCCGAGGTCAGTCTCGTAGCATTTGTCCTTCTGCAAACCAAGGGGATCCTGCTTGTTTTGTGTAACTAGAGGCGAATTTCGTAAAAGCCATCCTGTGCAAAAGGGATGGCAGAGCTGGGGAGATGCTCTGTGCTGGGGGAGTGTTGCAGCCTGCGGTGACATGACAGCTACGTGGGCCCCTGACTGCGTTGTGTTTCTCATGAACTGAGCTGCACTTCGTAACGTTTTCACAGCAAAACATGGTATTGGGGAGACTGGTGAGAGGGAAGCTAGAGAAACAGCAGAAGGTCAGCAGAGACTGTGTGACTGGGGGTCAGAGAGAATGAGCACTAATTGTCTTCAGCTTGTCAGCTATCTGTGATGTTTGTACGTACCTTCATGTCTAGAGGTGATACAGAGATGCCATAAGAATAAGGATCACTTCAGCTCGCAGGCAGAAGGATCCTTTTGCTAAAGTAAAATGTGTTGAGAACATTCCTGGCACTAGAAAGACGTTTTCCTCCATGCTTGGTCTTGACGAGCCAGAAAGCCTCCTGGGTCAAAGGTGGAGATGCTGCACCTGGAGTGGAAATCAAGCTTTTCCTGGCTTACTGCTTTCGCTGCAGGTGAATGACTCAGTGTCAACCCCGGGAGTCCACATCACGCAGCCTTCAGCACTGAGTGCGGCCAGCTGCTGAAGGAGGGAGGCAATGCCTCCCGGTGCCAGCAGCCACACGAGGCATCCACAAGGACCGACAAAACCCAATGCACAATTTCCCATCGTGGATGGAAGCAAACAGGACTTCAGGACTCGGGACACAATCTCATTGAGACAAAGCCAGGAGAAGCTGTCACCAGCTGATGTTCCGGGGCTGTGTGTGTGTTGGTGGTCCCTCCGTACCTCCACGAGCCTCAGAGGGAAGATGTGGCCACACAGAGCAATTCAGCAGCCATGCAGGATGACTACAAACCATCAAGCAGGCAGGGTCATTTACTGCCTTGACTTGCAGGCTGCCTCAGGCTGAGAAAATCAAATGATCCACAGAGAGTGAAGCAAATGAAAAAATATAAACATCTGCCTCTGGTGCTGGCTGAAGGTCTGGGAAAAGAAGCTTACCTGCATCTCAAGATGATGGAGACACCAACAGGGCCTCGGGCTTTGGGAAGTGATTGCATGTGGAAATGGGAATGAAGTGAAAACCATTAATTAGCATCGTTATTGGGCAAAGCAGAACTCTTTTATCAGAACGAGGTAATTTCATGGGGAAAATAACCTTTTTATTTACAGATGTTTAGGTTTTTCAGCTGAAGGTCTGAGCTTGAAGACATGTGCAGCCATGCACAGCCTCCTCAGTGCTGCGGCAAAGTCAGGACTAACTTCCCCGACAGTGGTTACAACTGGGGGGGGGG
>Ga0065711_1048560_pt1 | contig 11749 bp, 1 predicted proteins | sample Hoacrofraction12_FD_59098 | JGI IMG/M metagenome (GOLD analysis project Ga0065711, IMG submission 59098) | Hoatzin crop microbial communities from Cojedes, Venezuela - Epithelial fraction 12 v2 (version 2) | ecosystem: Host-associated > Birds > Digestive system > Esophagus > Crop | place... | reverse complement strand
TGGCTCTAGGCGACCGCTAACATTTCAGGTGGGAAACATGGGACTTTTTGTTTCAGTTAATGTAGACAATAGATAAAAACCACAAACACACCTGCAACCATAGTAATGCTATTCCTATTAGAAATCCCCCTTTACCTTTATTGTTTAACATTGATAATTACCTAGAGACCAAACTCTCTGTTCCTGGACCTAACGTCCAGATGGGCAGGGGCTATACAAGGGACATAACTAGCAACATGGTTTATGTTTATGGTTAACAGATTTCATCCCCTTGGTTACACTGGGCCTTGCTGAAACTTGACGCTCCTGACTCTTCATCACTGGCTTTATACTGTTTTGTGTAGTTTTGTTTTGTATGTGGAAATTATCCTAAATGAAGATTAGTCTGAGTGGTTATTTTGGCAGGTTTGATTAGATGTGGGCTATTATGAAATTTATGTGTAATTTTTTGGTTTGGTGTAGTGAGTATCCTTGCATCCAATAATGACTGAAATTGATCTTTATTACTTTTGCAGGAATTACTCTTCTGTAAATATTACTAGAAATCTGCCCATGGCGTAATTTCTCAATGTAAGCTAAATGTTTGTCCTCACCTTTGTACAGCCTTCCTGTATTTTTCATCCATTCAGGCTTTCAAAAGCATGTGCTTTTTGTCCTGAAGTTCAATTGAAGAGAAGGCATGGCTAGTGTGAGGTATTTTGTTACCCTCAACAACTTAAAAATTGTCCCTCTTCCACCTTGACAGCACTAATTTACTGATTAATGAGCCATCATCTTGCCTTTGTATAAAGCAATTGCTCTCAGCTCCTGCTGAATTGCCAAAGGGGCTGTTAAACATACTGCTGCACACTCTACAAGATTCCACCGCTCAAAACGCTGCAAGAGCCATGGAATTGTATTAGGGCAGCAGCTTCTGGCTCCTGATGAGTTCCTGAGGCAGATGACCTATTGCTCCCAATAAGGACAATTTGGTAGCTTGGGACTGTACTAATCAGTAGCCTCCACTGGACTGATCTGTGCCCCCCTAAAATACTGTGTTGACACTTCTTTCAGCTTTGATTTCTGCCATGGGAGCCCCGCTCAGCAGCCAGGTTAAAAGGATTCACACAAACCTTATGCCCTCTTTGTATTTCCACTGAAACTCAAAGTAGATCTTAAGTAGTGCATAGTTAATCAATTGACTTGAATCAATTGTCTGCATGCCTGGTGCCTGCAGTGGAGAAATTGCAAGTATCTTGGAAATGGGGATGGAGGAATCCATGTCTTTTTGCTACTGAATGACTCCTTTACAGCAGTGTGGAAACATAATGTTCTGGAGATTTCATACGCTTTCCAAACCTTTCAATTAGTCCTGTGGTGTTTGTGCCACTCTGGCTCTTGAGAGTATATTTATTGTATGTGCAAACCATTCATTCATCACCAAGTGTCCACAGAGTATGGTTGTTCTGTAGAGTTTGTTTTCGGTGGAATGTTTTGCTCTTCTTTCCCTCCACTTTGCTATGCAGAAAGCTTCTGCTTGGGTGCTTGTGCACCCTGCCCGTCTATTCAAATGCAGCTGCCTTGGGTGCAAATTCCTCCTCTGGTATTTTGCCTTCTGCAATTCTGGAAAGAGTGGAGAGTATAAAACGTCTCCTTCTACTTCTTTTGCAGCACCAACTGCGCCCAGGTCACTATTTTAACTCTTCTTATTTGTATCCCAAAGGCAATGGTATTATATTTTGTAATTCATCTTGACGATTTCGGTAGTACTTGTGGCCTATATCCAAACTCATATTTTCTTAAGGCTGGAGCTGAAAATGATCCCCTGTCTTGCTACCTACTTACCTCTGGAGATTGTATTTCACTCCTGCCAACTGCGTGTTTCTTTCTATGTGCACGTTTCACAATTTGACGTACAGCTTGCAAGATACTATATGTCAGCAAGTAAATCTGTTGAACAGAAGTTTCATTAACTGAATAAGAACAGATGTGTACATAGGGTAACTTATTCCTCATTAAAGGAGAAAAATGTATGACCTTTGCAGCACTTCAGCCTCAAACAGCTGATAGGTAGGTGGTGTGGAAGGTTATATTTCTATGAGGCTCTTGTCTGAGCCGTTTGGAGTTAGCTGTTATGCAAAGGTTGCTACATACATCAGTCAGCTGTTGCTCAGTAGATCTTTATTATACAGCAGAATCTGTGATAGATTCGAAATGAATGCAGTACATTTAAATGATACATTTGTTATAAGTATATGGTTTTCCATTTTTATCTTTTGAAATTGTTTTCCACGGCGAAGAAGAGAAGATTTGCAGAACTCCACTGCTAGGACTATGCCCCATATTATCTTATATTCACATTATTAAATAGAGGCTCACCGAAACAGCAATAATCAAGAAGATTGTTTTTCTGAACTAGTCCTCAGTGACTGTCTGACTTTTGATGATTGACCTACGGTGATCCACATGCTTACGAGTGACCACAGGCCCCCAGCAAAACTGCAGGAGAACACAGTCCCATTCTCCATGGACATTTTCTCACTGAGTCTATGTTTGACGTTAACTGCCAGTAGTATCATGTTCTGCGGTGGCAACAGCAAAAGGCGGTCACAATGGGCATTGATGATTATCTTAAGTTTTAAGAGATTTTCTTTCCTCAACAGCTCTAACCTTCTGGTTTCCTTTGTTTTCTTTAACAATAGTCAGCACAGACCCTGAAGATTCCTCACGAATATAATAACTCTGGGTTATTTAGATAGCAGTATAGCTTTTTAATCTTTCCTTTCTCAGTTGCACCCTCTGGAGAAGGCCAGTGAAAAAGGTGCACCACTTAACCTATTTAGAAGACTTTGAAAGGAGATAGGCTTTTGTCTGTGTGGTAGTTTATCCTTATATTCTGCCTTAAATCTTCTTCTTTGAGCTTACTTACCAAAGGGTCTGTCAGATTCAGTTCTCTTGACTGCTTTCTTGCTCCACGTTAGCCTCAAGTTCAATAATTTAGGTCTTTCATTTTTCATCCATATTTGAAAGAGAATAATGTTAAAAGAAAAAATCAAAAGGCAAACCCACAAACTGTCAGAGGATTTAATGCCATTCTCAAAAGGTTCTGATTTTTAAAAAGCTCTCTAGCATTCAAGATGAATTTCTTTCCAGCATGTTAATAAGGCCAACAAGTACAGGGGTAGTGATAATGAAAAAAAAATCCAACCTTGGTCTACTACATTGCTGTAGAATTACTTTAATAGTTACAAAAACCTTTTTTGTTTCCTCTTGAGTTTAAAAACTTAGAGGAAGATACCTCTAGATAATTTGAAATGTTGTGATACAAATCTATCTTAAATTCTCTGATACAGACTTTGAGACAGATCCGTTATGTGTGCCTACTCCTTGTGCTCTGAATTTTGCCTTGTAAGTGTCCATCACAGCTCTGGCCTCAAGTGTGACAAAGAATGTTAGGAAAAAATCTGTAATGTAAATCAGTCTAGGTCTGACTTAGAATAAGCATCTCCTTTTTTACTCTGTAGACATAGATTTCACTCTAGCATATCTTACAATGTCTTTCTTGATTATATCCCAGAGAATCTCCTTCCTAATTCTTTCCAGATCTTACCCTAACTCTGGAAATTATGTCTATGGAAGACTTTATTTTTGACTCCCAGTAGATCCACAGAAAATTGCTAGGGTTAGTTCTGACAAGGACAATACTTCTCCTGTCAGTTGCAGAACTTTATTTATTTGCTGGGTCTGAAAGCAAGAGTGATCTATCTCACTCTGTACCTCAACTGTACTTACTGTGAACAAGCGGTGATAGAAGATGACAAGTGCTCTACATAAAACTTGAAATTCGGTTGCTATCTGTTAAATAAAGAAGAAAGAAGTACTGCAGATTTTTGGTGAGGAAATCATATTTAAACAACAGCTCTTCTGGTTGTAGCTCCAAAATTAAACATATTTAGAGTGCACTTATTCTAAATAGAAAGTGTCTTGTAGATGCAGTTGTGCTGTTGCATAAAATCACATCCAAATTATTGTTTTTCTGGGTGTAAAGTACTTTATAGAATAGCAGATGTGTAATGAAGTGAAGATTAGTATACTGCACATATGAGACTTGTACTGTAATTGTAAAGAAAAATTACTCTCCTTGCATTCAGCCTAGCATTTTCTAAAAGAGTCGTTTGCATTTATGAAGTCAAGCCCAAAATATGGAGATTTTCACTTTTTGGAAAATACGAATGTAAAACTGAAACAAGGAAATTAATTAAGGTGTGCTGTGTTGCCGGTTTATATATGGACAGTGCAAAACCAGAAGTGCCAGGAAAATAAAGATCTTTTTTAACTGAAAGTACCACAATTCTAAACTGAAAAGACAGAAAGCAGGAGGTTGAAGAAAGATTTCGGTAGTAGCATTTTCTAGGTGAAATGAGCGTATGGCATAGTTCAGAAATCCGTACTAAGGGGATAATCTTCTGAATGTTAGATTGATTAGAATTATTTCACATGTTCTATTTAACAGAAAAATCTTTTAAATTGGGATCAAGCTGTTTCTCTTACAGAATACGTATTCACTGACGAGTTAGTCCTAGGGAACAGAATTGATAGTCTTCTCTCTTCTCCATTTTATGTCAGTTCACCCATCTGTCCTGGTTTTGTCTGGGATAGAGTTAATTTTCATCCCAGTAGCTGCTGTGTTTTGGATTTAGTATGAGAAGAATGTTGATAGCACTGATGTTTTCAGCTGTTGCTATGGTATCATGGACTTTTTCGAGTTTCTCATGTTCACCTAATCAGCAGGTGTGCAGGAGCTGGGAGGGAGCACAGACAGACAGATAACCCCACCTGGCCAATGGAAATATCCATACCATAGACCTCATGGTTTAGATTCTCAGTTTAGGAATGGGGTTTGGCCAGGGGGAGAAAGCTATCAGCTTTTTGATTTTCCAGGAGTTTGAATCCTCTCTTGGCAGGGAATTTGAATGTTTTTCAGGCTGCGAATTGTTTGTCGATGGGTGAAAATATTTGTATTGTATATAGTTTGTTTTTCATAGTCATTATTGTCACTGTTACTATCATTATTATTATTATTCTTAGTAGTAGTAGTATTAGTATTTACTTTGCTGTCTTATTAAGCTGTCTTTATCTAAACCCAAGACTTACCTCTTTTGTTCATTTCTCCTCCCCATCCTGCTGGGGAGCAAGGGGAAAGGTGAGTGAGTGACTGTCTGGTGTGTAGTTGCTGGCTGCCGGGTTAAATTACACCACCATCATTAAGTTGCACAATTCACCTATCAGTTACAAGTCAATTCCATCTGGGAGTTGCTTGCCAATTACTCTAATTTACTTTTTAAATAAGGAGATGACAGAATAAGCAAGACACTGAAGATAACAGCTTTAAAATAAACCCCTCATCATGCACGGTCATGTATTGATGTTCAAAGTCTGAATATCATTTTAAACATGGATTAAAAACTGGGGTTAGATTAGAAACAGTCCAAGTGAAATAACATTAAAATGATGTAGGTCAGAGAACACAAAGCACCTTAAGCAAAAATAAGGGCAGGAGAGCAGCTGGGAATAGAAAAATGTGTAGAATGTGGGAGAAAAGGTGCAGTTGTCATTAATCTGCTAAAACTGCTTAGCAACAGACTAATTCCACTCCCTAAGAAGTCAGTGGGAATTTTACTTTTGAATTCAATGGGAACAATTAGGTGAAGTGGGTCGAGAGCCTGACTCAGACAGTCCTATACTACATCTTAAAATAATTTGAACTCTCAGCGATAGGCTGATAATATTTTGTGTACAGCTTTTTGTTAAAGTTTTGCCTATTTGAGAAGAGTGTCAAGGCAGCGGGAAAGTGGCAAGAAAAGTACTTGTAACAAAACTGATCAAGTTAATAGGTTAGTTTAATGTGATGATTGGAAAACATGTAAAATATCTTGAAGAACAAAGGCAGAGGTAGATAGTTACAGATTCGTTAGATTGCTGTAAGGCTTGCACAGGAAAATTTAATCATGCTCTAATGCTGTCTTGTGTTATACCTTGTGAAAGGCAGAAGCAGAAGCAACTATTATAATGTTACAACAACTCATAACAGTGTCTGTTCTATTCTGTGCTCCATCCTTCTGCTCTAATTGGGTCTAAAAAATTCACCAAGAGAGGTGTATCCCTGAGCACATAGGTCCTTTGGGAGCCTTCTCTGTACTAGCTTCAAAGTGCCTGCATGACATGGCACAAGACAGACAAAGGGCTTCTGCTGGGTCCTGCATCCCACCAAGTAAAGGAGTGGATTACAACAACATCTTCCTGGTGAGACAATCCCATCAGGAAATGGGATGAACAGAAATGAGTAGAGCTTCTGCTGCTGAATCTCTGTAGGTTTGTTTCTGATATGTATTACCTCTTTGGAAATGTGTCTTCTGGTTTCGGTTAATGAGAAAGCTGACAAATTCTTTCTGTTTCTGATCTCTTCTGCAGCTGTTCTCAAGTCTTCAGAAGTAGTTCAGGTACACAAATGTATTTGTTTTCACCTCCTACGATTAGATGATAGGGTAAGTATTGCCCTCTGTTTCAACATGAGTTGAAGTATGATGTAGAAGCTCTGGTTATTTGGTACTCTGTTCCTGGAAGGCCTGTCTCTAAATCACACATACTGTCTGTATTCAGGCTGTAGTTTCCTTTCAGTATTTCTTATAACATATAGGATAATTGCAATGGATATATCTAATTCAGACATCGTAACTGCCAAAAGGGAACTGAAAAAGCATGTCTGGGTCTTTGTGGTGTTGTTTATTACCCCCAAAATAAGAAGCTTTTCTCAATATAGTTGCTGGTAATATTTAAAGATTTTGTTAATTTCAGGCTCGACTACAGTTATGGCTTTCTCAGTGACAGAGGAAAACTTATGTGATTTTAACATTCTGTGAAATGTACGTGTAAAATTCTGATATAGTATCCATCAACATCAAAGCCTCCACTTCTGGATTAGAAGAGAGGCTTTTGAGTCCATATAAAGGCCAAACTAAAACAAAACAAAGCAAAAGTTTTGATTTAGTTGATGGAAATTTGACATCTTTTAAATTACATTTAGTGTTTGTAGGAAAATCACAAAAAATTCCTTGCACATAAAAAATATGGAAATTCATAATGAGTACTGAGAGTTCGCAGTGCCTAGGCAGAGCAATCCTCCTGTTCTCTACCTTGCCAAAAAGGACACGTCTATCAGAGCACTAATCTGATGAGGTCTGTGAAGGTCCTGAACCCCAGTCCTTCACCCGATCCTGGATTTTCAGCTCTCACTGTCAGAGCATGAGTCCACAATTGACTGCAACCCTCTGACAACCTTAAAAGACAGTATAGACACTTAAGTCCTGTCTTTGCTCCTGTGCTGTACATACAAAAAGTGTTTGCTCCTGGGATTGTTCTGAAGACAAAGAAAATAATGTTAGTGTTGATACTGAGAACTGGGCTCAGCCGCTGAAATACATCTAAAATGCCTTTTCCATTGGCAAAATCCATTTTGGGCTGTATTTTTTGAGTTGTGTAATGAAACAGGCTGGCTCCTGAACAAAAGAATGTCACCAAAGAGGCTGTTTTCCTCCTGGTAAAACCAGAAAGAAAATCGAGTGATAGGTTTTTCAGGAAAAACTACTAATTTGTTTCACTTCTGAATCTATGGCTCAGCAGTGAGTAAGGGGCTCTGTATTATAGAGGCGATTATATCTTTTACCTAAGTGACAAAACCAAAAGAATGTCAGCATGGTTCTGCAAGAATAGAGTTGTTAACACTTCCTTTCAAATTCCAGTTTGGGTAATTACTTTCTCCTTACCTAACTTCACCTGCAGTTCCAAACGGATGCAATCTCTAATTCCTGTTATAAACTGTTGTGTGAAATCACTATAGCCCCTGCAATTTACCCTAAAACTAACTGCAGTTCTCGGGTATCTGAAAAGATTTTTGTATGGTATACATTCAATTTGTAAAGACCATTGAGATCCTTGTGAAGTGATATCTGTATATGAATATATAGCATCACTTTCCAGGTTAGAGAAAAAGGGGAAAGTGATTTCTAGCTAAAACAAGGCAAATGGTATAAAATTAGCCAAAACTTTGATAGGAGGGAATATATATATTACTCTTTAGATCTTTTGTTCTTCTGATTCACCGTTCTGTCAGTTACTTGATCAGCACCTATTGTGTAGATGGAGGTAGGAGATGGAAGAGAGAGAAAAAGGCTGGCTGAAGAGAGAAATTCTGTGGTAGCTTAATCCTCAGCTGAAAGAGATGTAACATTATGAAGCCAGATTGCACCACAGAGGGGGAGCACTGGGCCCATGTTCCTTCTATAACTAGAATCATCCCTTCTTCATATCCTCTTGCCTCGCAAGAAGGGAGTACTGCTATTACTGCTGTATTTTTTTCTCCTGAAGTTATACTATCTGTTAATACAATAAAGGGGATCACAGAAAAGCTAAAGCATTTACTCCATTAGCTTTAACAAAGGGAAAGAAGAGGAGAAGCAAGTCAGATGTATTCTGGGCTGCTGATGGAAGGTATTGCTTTGACTTTACTACTTACACCAGGGGGTCTAAAAGTTTGTTTCAGTCCCAAATACATCTAGAAACTAAGAAACAGGATTCTTAGGCAATGCAAAATTATTTCCTTTTTTTTTTCCTCTCTTGCTTATCAGCTAAGATACTTGACTTATTTTTCAATCTCGAAAAAAGATATTTTTAACTGAGTCTCAATTTTTTTCCACAGATGAAGTTTAGCACCAAAAGAAATGTAGACTTGTGTCTGCAGAGATAAATTTTTGCAATCTATGTAATTGCCAGGTGGTTTTACAGTCCTCTTTTTCATAGGCTGCTACAATTTGAATATATTCTTTGTATAGCTGAATACTTTATTTGAATTTCTGTAACCTTTACTGTTCTCACCCCCCCTTTTTTTTTTGTGCCATCTCTCCAGAATTTTTCTTCTAATGCAGTGTATCTGACTCTTACAGATGACTTGAAACAGTTGCCAACATACCCTTGAATACTGAAAACTATTAACTACTGGTGGTAAGTGCTAATGGTACTTAGTTCTCTCAGCACAAACCCCTGTGTATCACTAAGGAATTGCACTGACCTCAGACATTTGTGTGTTTGAAATCTTTATGCCAAAGATCCAAAACAGGATACTGAGACCCAGTTCCATTATCCACTGCATAAAAATTAGGTTGAAGATAATTACTGGAAACTTGATCCAGTTGAGATGCTGAAGCTAATTTGTTTTTTCTTCTTCGTGTGTGAAGCACATATTCCTTCATCAATATAGAACTTGTCAATAATTTATGGATTTTTTTTTCTCTTTTAAGAAAGAGTGTGGTCAATGACACCCTTTTCTTCAGTCCACATTGAGATCAATGGTAATATCACCACTGACTTAAGAAATCAAAAATCTCACTTTTTTATGTGCCTTAAAGGAACAATTGAGATAGCTTTTGACAAGTGTCTTAGATCAGACACATTGAATTCAACCCATATTCTCCCACCAAGCAAAACAAAAGATAAAGATCAAATCTGGTGATAAGGTAAAAGACACCTCAACTGTAAAATCGGTAATTCTTAAGAATGAATAGATTCAAATGGCATATTTAGTGTTCCATGGAATGTATGTCACCTTTACAGATACGTGTTAAAGAGGTGCTGTCATGTATTTCAAACCTGCTGGAAAAGCACCATTTTAATTTTTATAATGTGCAACCTAGAGAATAAAAAAAAAAAGTGGCACATAGTGGTTTTAACGCTCCAAATTGTCAGTAACCATTATAGATAATTACTACTTGTGTCACTACCAATAAGTGCCAATTTCAAAGACAGATTATGAATTTGCACAAAGATTATACAACTTGTATAACAATTATAATGGGTCTCATTTTTCAGAGCTTTTAATATGTGTTACCAACTTATCTCATTCTAGATTTGGTCCCCAGATTTGAAAATTGATTTTCTTTTCAGAAGTTTTTTTCCTATATAATTATAAAATTTTAGAAACCTCTGCTACTATATGCTTGTCCTGTTGTCTTTAAGTTTACACAACTTATGTCAATGTTATTATTTCTTGGGGTTAGGGCATCTCTGTAGGCATCAGCTATTGAACAAAGATGTTTCCATTATTTTCCTTGTGTAAGATTTCCCTATTCAATCACACATTTGTTTGTTTTCATATCTCTGGATGATTATGACCGTATGCTGCGATTTCTAAAATGGCAATTTTACAGATTCCAAAAGCAAAGGTTGTCTCATGGCTAAAGACCAATACATAGTTAGTACGGAGCCAATAAGCGTGGTGCAATGCTCTGTGTCCGCTGTAGTTTAATTACTTATTTAGGTCATTTTCCTCTGGATGTGATTAGCACAAACGATAAAGTGACTGTCTCTAACAATGCTTGATATATGCCTATGTTTTCCTTTTATAGACAACTTCAAACTTGTTTCCCTTCTGAACTCAATTTTACACATATTATTTAAATTAGTTTTGTCTACCCATTGATCACCAAACTATCTCCAAATTTTTTTGATATGATCATTGAACCAGATTGAAAATGATTGACCCTCAAAGCAAAGTAGTCTTTTCAATATTGATAACACACCATAGTCAAAAATATGGTATGTGTCTGAAATGGTGAACGAACTCAGCGTTAGAAGAAGTGAACATTTATCACAAAGTGTAATCGAATTGCAATGAGACCAAAATGTAATCATTATAGATTTTTAAGAATAATTACAAAATAATATAAAATTACATATACATACTAAGAATAATTATTTTAATATGCTGCTGTGAAGTTACTTTGTAGAAATATCTCAGGGAATTTGAGAAAAATGGCATATTTCCCATGATGTTGTTTCAACTTTTGTATAAAATTTTGTTGTTAATTGTATGTATTCTACAGCATACTCCATGGGAAAAACACAATTCTCCAGAAAATCCAGTTGGTTTTTAGAATACTGTCTGTAGGACTCCTGTGCTTCTGTAAAATTTATTTAATTCGTAATGAATCCAAGTGGCTTTCATAAAGATATTGAGATTTCTTATGAAAAATACACACTAGAGAGCAAGGTGTATAGTGTATAGTAAGCATAGAAAACTAAGCCAAGATATAATTACTTCATAGTCAGTTGAAAAGACATTTTCAAAGATCACATTAGAAAACAAGAGTTGGAGTGATACACTCATGAAAAAACTGTGTAAAAAACTCTCACTGTTTTAAATGGAATTCCTCAAGACTCCAAATCTGTACTGCATTTCCATCAAAGAGGGTGAGATCTAGTAATTCCTTCTCATAAGAACACTCAGTGGGGAAAAAAAAATCCACTTATATGTAGAAAATGAGTGATCTTATGCTACATTTTCTGCCTTTATAGGCTTTTATAACTACAGAGTAAAGTACGGGTAGTTTCTTATATTACTTGACCGTTACTGATAGCAGAATGCAAATGTGAATCCTTCTTCTTGTGCTACACATTTACTCCTTGAAAAGGTAGAGGTGATGCACATCAGAAGAGAAACACTGACAGATGAACTGCAGCATTGGTGTCTTAAGCAAGTAGGATGGTCAACTTGGCTGTAAATGTGCCTGAATCGGTGTCTTTAATCATTGCGGTTTGTGAGGCAAACAATGCAACATCGGATGGTCCTGTTTGTATCCCGGTTAGCTAAGCAAGTCTTCTTTTTTTCCTTTCTTTCTTTCTTTTTTTTTTTTTTTTTTTTTTTTTTTTTTTTTTTTTT
>Ga0065711_1048559_pt1 | contig 11749 bp, 8 predicted proteins | sample Hoacrofraction12_FD_59098 | JGI IMG/M metagenome (GOLD analysis project Ga0065711, IMG submission 59098) | Hoatzin crop microbial communities from Cojedes, Venezuela - Epithelial fraction 12 v2 (version 2) | ecosystem: Host-associated > Birds > Digestive system > Esophagus > Crop | place... | reverse complement strand
CGGCGCTGCCGGCGGCCCGGCCGGGCCCGGCCCCGGTCCCCCGAGGGACGCGCACGGCGCGGGGGCTGAGCCCGGAGCGTGAGGAGGCGGTGGGAACCGACTTGCACTCCCCGAAGAGCTGATCCTTCTTCCTCCCTCGGGAGAAAGCGGCCGTCGGCTTTCCACGTTCAGGCGGCCGTCGGCTTTCCACGCTCAGTATTTCACCTCCGAAAGCCCCCGCAGGAGCAGGGCAGGGGCCCACGGAGCCTGTCCACGGCGCTCACCGGTGCAGCAGATATGAATAATAATCCCGGACCGAGTTACTGCATGCAGGGGGGCAAATACCAGCACACGGCGATCCTCCCCATGCCTCGGAGGGGTGTCGCGACGCGCTGTTGCAGCAGAACCCTCTCCAAAGGATGAAACCTGAAGACAAACATGGCTGGAGGTGGAAGGAGCGGGGTGGCCTTTTGCCTTGGCACGGTGACAAGCTGTGGTTCACAGGGGCCAAAGTGCCGCCGCTGGTGCCTGTCCGCCTGGAGGGAAGCGCATGTGGCCTGCCCTGACTGCGCTACCGGCGCAGACCACACCTCCGGGGATTAAAGACGTTTTAACACCGTTTGTTGTTTCGTATTGCGCATTGCTGTACAGTGAGCTACTGCAGAACTGTGTGCCCAAGAAGATCTGTGGATAGTCCTTCGGGGTTTCCTCCATTCAGATCCTTGCTAATTCCTTTTTTGAGGCAGGCGAGATGGTAAGGAATAACAAGCAGAATAGCTTACTCTGAAAAAAATGCGTTGCAGTCCACAAAATGTTGAAAGTGGCCGTCTCCGACAGCAGATTCCTGTCGATTCCTGTTTAACTTTTCAGCAGTATCTCACGTACACATCTGCTCACCAGCTCTGGCATTTCCTGTCGGAGACACAAGCTCCGAGTCCAGCACACAAAGCTGATTTTCAGGGGAACCGTCAGCGGTACGACTCTCTCATCTCACTGCGTGATCCTTTGCGTGAGAGATCAGATGATGCAAACTTTTGTGTAAGCCAAGCGTGGTACAGCACCAAAAGGGCCCCAAGGAAAAGGAGACTAAATTGGCTTCTCTTTCTTGGGGCTCATCTGCGCTGTGCTGTCATTAGGAGAGGGACAAGCAGGGAACAGGGGTTATCCATCAAAAAGATGCCCCAGATCTAATTAAACTGGAAAAGCCAAAAGGCCTGGGTCATCAGGACGTTCTTAAACCGAAAGGGAGAAGGAATGTCAAGAGGGAATTCTGCTGTCTCAAAAGTGATCACCTTTACATAGGTTTAAGTCCTCAGTCTACAACTAAATTGCTCTGGATTTACACAGAGTAACTGAGCTCATTTCCCTTTTTAGCTGATAAAAGCCCGGTTGTCTGGAATTTCAACAAACCAATTGTAAAAGCAGCGTGGGGCAGAAGGCTGATGAGTCATCCACTCATTTGCTCAGCAGCCAGTAACAACAAAACTTTCTCATTTCCTTGGGCCAGCCTAAGAGAGCTCCGCCTTCCCGATCCCTGGGTGACCAAGTCCGCAGATTAGGGACCGACCTTCAAGAAGCCTCCTCCTCCTCCTCAGCTCTGCCCTGTGTTCGTGCTTGCTGAGAGCTGCAGCCCTGGCACTCGAGAAGGTGGTTACTCAGGGGCTGTGGCTTTTGCCTTATGACACTCTCAGCAGTGGTTCTAGCCACAGAGAAGGAGTGTGGTTTCCTCCCAAAGACTGGCAGCAAATGGTTCCCCATGAACTGGAAAGATGGAGCAGTTCAGTATTTGCAGGTTCCTCGCAGAAGGAATGACGGATGACGCCACAGCAGGGAAGTTAAAGCTGCTAATATTGTTTGGCAGCACTTCACAAGATCAAATCAGCACTTGGTTTTCCAGCAGAGCACTTCCAAGAAATCCCACTGGTGATGAAAGTTCCTAGGTAGACAAAAATATCCGAGGTTCAGGCTGTAGAGCAGCCACAGCAGGATACAGCCTTGAGAGAGAGACAGATCTGGGCATACGCTAAGGAATGTCCTGTACCGACCATCAGAGAGCACCTAAACCGGGCAAGAAACAGGCACCCACCTTAGCATCCTCCTCAGTCATTCTTGTTTCCCAGAGGAAACAAAACGCCCTTGAAGTCCAGCCCATCAGTGGCAGAGGCACATTTTCTGTCTAGAAAAAGAACAAAGTCATGGGAACCTGGCAGGTAATCACTGCTACGGTGGTATCGGTCTCAGCCCCTGGCTGAGGCAGGAGATTGCCTTGCAAATTGGTTCCATCAGGTAGAAAATGGAGTTTCATGAGTGGATGACGCAAAGCAAAGACCAATAGTATTAATTTCCCTGAGTGCTGCTAGGTGTGAAAGCTGCTAACTAGGGCTCCCCAGATGGGAAACTACAAGCGCCAAAATTTAAGAGGAATTGAACACAGATAAGTCACTTTTCTCTCCTGCAGGGGACCTGTATTGCTAATCTGATGCCAAGTTCCTTTCACATTTCCCTTTATTTGGGACCATATTTCTCAGAGTAGGATAGCAACAGCCACACTAGTGTACTATCTTTAGTCTTCTAAACCAAGATTGGTGACCCACCAGTGCTGGATGTGACCCAGAGTGGGTAGGGAAGAGGGGCACCAGTGCTGACTGCTGGTAACTGAGAGCTGTGCCTGCTGCACTGCAGCCGTTTTGGGGGGCTTTCATGCACAGAGTTTCTACAGTCACTGAATACTTTCTTCACCGCACAGGAAACACTGGCAAGTGCCTTGATGCTCTTGACTGAAGGTTAGACTTGCCTTCCTGGAACGTGGTTCCATTTCTTGCACTCACTTCAAAGCGGCAGAGTTTAGAAGATCCAGGAGCAATTGTTAAAAGCAGTGACTGAAGTTCTCTAAGCCTAATTTACTCACACTTCTGAAAGAGAAATATGAGTATAGCAATATCAGTAAAAGCCCAGGATATGTTTCCCTGTTGCATCACTGGGAGCACAGACTCCGCAGCGGACGTCCCACAGTGGAGATGAAAAGCATGAGGGGAATTACCATCTCAGAAAGGCGTCCTCCTCTTCCTCTGAGCCCAGAGCTGTTGGCAGCCCTGTCCGTGAGCGTGGCATTGCTTTATCCTTCTGCAGGGTTTACTGTCTTTGAGCTTCTGCCATGGTGATGGCAGGGATCTCATCCTGCTTCCAGGGCTCCCAGGAGGTGACTTTCCTCCCTCCCGGACACAGGGCTGCCAGCTCCCATGGGTGGGTATCCAGCAGATGGCATCCGTGTCTAACACTTGTGCTGGAGCTTCACCTTCCTGAAGGCTTCTCTTCTGCTTTATTTATCTCAGGGTCTGTTTCTTCATTAACGCCTACTTTTCATTTGAATGCTTAACTCTCTCTAAGCATTTTTTTTTTATTTCAAAATATTCATTGGTTTAGTGCTCTTTTTGCTATTCTTATTCCTTCCCAAGAATAAAAATCACTTATCATTCCTCTGTGTTCAATGGTATAGTGTGGGACCTTTTATGTAAGGACCACCAACAAATAGAATTATTAACAAAATTATGATAAAAATACTTGAGATCTGTCCATCTCAGCTGTGGAAAATTTGTGGGGTATGGGCTGGGAGTCTGAGAAATCAGGGCATGTGGCATTTCCATAATCTTCATACTTGGCAAAAGCAAGGTTTTGTGGGAGGGAACAGGAGTGCTGAGTAAGTTGGAGCAGCATTCTCTGACAGCCTCCCTTTCCAGCCCAGATACCTGGCAAGCGGGGGCAGTGGGTTTGGGTGTTACAGTCATTCTCCAACAATGGAAGTTTTGCAAAATATGTAGCACCGCATATTAAAAAGGGATCAGGAGCGAGGAACCACAGTGAGCAGGAAGACAGGAGCAGCCTTTGAGCAGAGCCTCAGGCACCGTTGCAGAAGCATGTTTTCTGGAGCAGGGTTACAGCCACGTTCCACGCATTGTTTGCCTGACAAACCAGCCCACAGATACGATCCCCAGTTTCCACACGTGTGTGCAGATCCTGCTACGCCTGGGACTCCAAGAGCAACCTTCAGTCCTCACAACGCTGCTGAACATCAACTGAGTTCTCATCTGGCAGGGAAGATGCAGGAGATTACGGGTCGTGTCCCCTGCCCCTACAGGCACCGCAGGAAGCGGAACCCAAACTGCTGTGGTTTGGAGGCAGCGGTTAAGAAACCCAGTGGAAACAAAACTTTTGCCCAATCTCTATCATGTTCTAAATCTTCTCTTCTCAGGTTTCTAAGGCTTGGATTACACCCAGGAATAGACTAGTGTTTATTAATTAATTCCCTCTGGGGCCGTTCAGCGTTGTGTTTAACAGCAGTCTTATTCCGGGTTTGTCGGTCCAGTGTTGCCGTAAGGGTGACAAGCAGGAACCGGTGCGGTGGATAACTCTGGCTCCAGCCCAGGGTCTGCTAACCCCGCCGTGACAGTGCCCGATCCAAACACCTCAGACAAGAGGGCTGGATCCTTTGCCGTGGAGAGTTAGGGACTATCTGCCTCACTGAAGGGGTTCCTCCCAGTCTGAGTCATTAGTGACTGCTTTACATTCTGGAACATGCGGTTTACATCCCTCTGAAACGTAATGGAAAGGTAGATAACGCAACCCACAAAACTCTAGACCTCAGTAATTAGAAACCCACAAGATAATTACACCCTGTATAAAAAGAAAAGTGTAAAAAGTCATTGCGAAAGAAATTCTTATCACTTTAAAAACGCTGCCTTTCAGTGCCTCTGGCCAAGTAACACCTTGCTTTTCTAGTCTCTCTTCCTTCAGCAGATCTCCAAGCCCATTGCAAAACAGGACGCTGCCATCGCTTCAATTCAAAACCAGTAACCCCGACGAACCGGAGCTCCCCTTGCTGCCCGTCACATGGACCTGCCGCAAACCTGGGACACAATTTTTCCCAGTTCTCACTTGATGCTGTGCCTTGCATCATGACAAACTCACCACAGAACAGCTGTTGTCTCACAATCTCTTCCCTTACTCTCATTTCTAGACTAAAAAAATACCCCAAAACTCCATACTTTCATTCTTTACATCCTCACTCACTCTAAATTGTTCCTTCTTCTCCTGGATTATCACCACAACGCCGTGACCAGAGGGAGCGCAGACCCCCCGCACTCCCCTGCCTCTGGCTCCCGTCTTGGCAGCAGCACACGAGCCGTTTCCCAGCCCGCTCCTTTGCTGCCTTCTCTATTTCAACTCAGCTTAATACCAAACCACAAAGATCACTTTAGTCTTAGGAAGAGCATTTTGATTGAGGTTTGTACTGGACCATAAGCCCAGATTTAGCCGAATTCTACAAGGACAGGACATATAACTTCCTAAGAATGGTAGAAGAAGCTAAATTTATTTCTTAAGATTTCTTAAATTGAGTTTGAAGGTAAAAAGGGAGTTAAAGGCTGGGCGCTAATTTCTAAAACAGCAGTTTTCTAGAAGGCAGGCTGAGTGCTGTCTTTTTAAGAGACTTTTCTACATTTTTTTTTTTGATGGAAAATGATTCCCTGTTAGTTTTAACCAATGAACACAAAAGAAGTTATATTAAGAAACACTCAGAGGTGACCCGTGCTTGCAGCAGCCCCGCAAATAAGGAGTGCTGTATGCTCGGGCGCTCTCTGCATACAGCCAGCCCTCGCTGCCCACCTCTGCGCCGGTGAGCTGGGCCACTGCGTCTACAGGCGAAGAAAATGCCAAGGACGTGTCCCAGGCTCCTCCTGCTCATGAAATGCACTTTATGGCTGTGCAGAGACAGTCTCTGATGAGTGACGTGCCCTGTGCCTGCGGGGACACTGACAGCGGGGAGAACACGTTCTGGAGGCTGCGAGGAGCCCATCGTTTGCAACCACGTCTCCTTCACCCTGCTGAAGTGTAAGCAGGCAATTTCAGACACGGAAATTTTTTCCCTGTAGCCAAGCACTTCAGTCGTGCCCTCAGCAGAGAGGCAGCCAGTGCACACAGCTGTCCCAGCAGTGGGGGGACCCTCGCTCCACGTCGGGGAGGTGCCCAGGGCTGCGCTAACCACAGGAGCACCCTGGGGGTACACACTGGTGAGCAGGACAGTGTCTCTGCTCTCTGCTCCGACAACACACAGTTCAAAGTCTGTATCGGCACATTTTCTCATTTTCCAGTCAAAGGAGGACGCGGCGACAGAGTTTTGGGCAGGAAGGGGCAAACCGGAGTCTACTCCTGCTCTAGGATAATCTCGGATAAATTTCCTTTGGCTTGGAATAGTGTCGTGATCACCAGAAACCTGAGAGGGAAAAGGTATTATTTTTGGCTGAAGATCTTTAGAGACGATGCAGGAACTCTCTCATTAGTTACTCATTGCCTCGTCAAGACTCATAAAACAGACAGCAGAGTCCAGCAAATACTTTTCTTCAGTATTCTGGGAGCTTAGAAATCCAGGAATTGAACGAGGCCTTGAACCCATTTTATGGACTCACTTCTTACTGAGCTACCATAAAATATTAAAATTCAGACCTCATAAATAAGGTGGGGAAAGAGCTGTGCATTTCTTAGCAGAAGAAGCCTTCCCGGAGACTCTTCCCGAGGTAAGTTCGGTGCTACATGTCCCAGCGACGGGTCCCCCTGACAGCTGGTTGGCGACACCAAACTCATGCAACAGAGATTAGAGACGTAAACCTGCTTGGTTCTGCTCTGCACTGGAAAAGCTCCTGCGACAAATCGACTTAGTTTATTCCCTGGCGACCCTGCCCCTGTGTGTAAAGGCTCTCCCCAGGGTGTCTGATGGCAGCAGACAATTAACCCCCTGTGAGCCCCGAGCAGAGGCAGCCACATTGTGACCCTCTCTCCAACAGGCGCCAGCTGGGCTCCTCCGAGATGGCGCAGAGAAGCAGCCTGGCAGTCCCCTGCGAAGTGCCTGTCCTTGCCGTTTGCTTTTTGGCATGCATAGCCACAGGTAAGCCATGGAGAAAATCCCTCATGGCTTTGTCTGAGCCCCATCATGCTGACACGCGAAACTGTCTGGCCCGGGGTGATGTGCCAGCCAGCATCCCAGCTTTCAGAAGTTCTGGAGGTCATCCCCAGAGGACTGTCTGAAAACTGGCCTCTGATTCCGAGAGTAGCAGAGAAGGGAATAAGGAAGATTCAGCATTTCTCAACGTTATTGCAGCAGCTGCACAGGGATGATGAGGCCACCGTTTTCAAACCTGCTCCAAGCAGTGAAAAGTGTGATAGCTGTGAAGGCCACCTGAGAACACCAGGGAGGAGACGGAGCTTCAGACTTCTTTAAATTCACAGGTCTATAGTGCCTTTATATTCTGAGCTGTATTTTTAGTTCATTAATCTATGACACAGGCTACAGTAGCAAGTTTCAGCCTGTTACAAAAGTTTATTTCCCATACTGATTCTTCATTTAATATGTCCTGAGGTTTGTACATTAGACAAAATGCAACTCTCCAACAGCCTTTGTACGTCAGACAAATAGCAACTCTCCAACAGCCGGACTCAGACTGCTCGGGGTACGGCCGAGGGGCTGATTAACTGCTTTACGCTGCCAAGTGCATTCAGCTCCAGCCAAAAACCAGGGTATCAAACCGTGGGCACAAAGCCCGAGGGCACAGGTATGCTGCAAGGGTGATTCGCAGTAAGAGGGTGAGCAAGACTGGCGGGATGTGGATGATCTTCGGCTGCGTGTGTTACACGGTCACTGCTGGTTTTCAGACCTTTTCTTATTGCAGGTCAGGCTTTGGTGTTCTTGCAGTCAGTTGCAAAAACCTGACTTATTTTATAGAACCGTGAAGGGAGCTTTGTGATGAAGAGGCTTCTTGTCTCAAAAACTAAAGTCCCACCTGAAAACAGCTGTCAGACTGAAGCCTGAAACTCAGTCCCTCCTCCATGGTCGAGGGCTTGGAGAAGCTAGCAGGGCAGCTTTTGTGGGAAGGGTACAGCTTGGGATGCTTGGTATCCTCATTGTCCTCCTTTTGCAGGTTTGGAACTGTCTGTAAATAACCACACTGCTGACTTCTCCCTGCGTACATGGTCTGGCCCTTCCGTCTCCCTCTCCTGCCTAGTACAGGACAGCAGCCAGGCTGAGGAGCTGCTCTGGTATCGAGAAGATGGGCAAGTGGATCTGAAAGATGGGAACAATGTGAACGTCAGTAACATCTGCATATCCCCAGTCACCGAGTCCGACAACGGAGTCACCTTCACGTGCAAGCTGGCACGGAACGAGTCTGTCCAGGTGTCTGTGATCCTGGATGTCCTGTGTGAGTTGCAGTGGTGGATATCTGTGCAGAATGGCTGGGGTGGGATGAAGTCGTGGCCTGAGCACCTTGGTGTCTGTGCCCTGGGTGAAGGCGGGGTGTTTTGCACCCTTGTACGCTGTCTTCACCAAGAAAAAATGCATTTAGAAGGAGATAACTCATGTGATAAGGCACTCCCTTTCCATGGTGATGCTTATGGCCTGATCTAATGCCTCTTTTATAGGGAATGGGTGGGCCCTTAAGTAAGATGTTTTGGATATGCCCCTGCCTCCACCTAGGATACAAGTCAGGGCAGAGGAGTCACGGGAGTGACCGTCTCTGCCGTTGACTGCCCTGCTGATTCCCGGGATCGTGAAAGGCTGCACAACTGTGAGGGGTTACACCATTGCACAAGGCACACAAGGGATCCGTAAAGGGAACTTATTTTGTGTGCAGTGGCAAGCAGCATGATTAATGACCTGTTGAACTGCATTACTGTGAACAGTTGCTCCCCAGCTGACTGGAGAAGAGTCCCTCCAAATCGCACAAGAGAAAGATGTCACTCTGTCCTGCAATGCCAAATCCAACCCTCAAGCCCAAACAGCTTGGTATAAGGACAACGACACCTTGACCCTGCAGCAAGATCGGCACCACCTGTACCAGACTAGTGAGGTCTTTCAGCTCTCTATCACAAAAGTACAGAAGTCTGACAACGGGATCTACACCTGCGTGGTGAAATCTGATTCGGGAGAAGGGAGAAAGGATTTCCACCTGACAGTTGAAGGTAACGAGGCTGCTGCTAAACAATAAGCTTTACAAATAACTCTCCATTCTCTTTTACAATGATAGCAACCCATTTCTATTAAGCAGTGTAAGGTGAACATGGCAAATTCCCCGCGTTGACTTCCGAGGGCAGAGCAACAGCAAGGAGCTCTCCCTGCACCCGTGCCGGGGACCGCAGCACCAGGAAGGGCCTGTCCTGCTCCACCTGCTATGCAAAGGCATTCGGCAAGCACGACCCGAGGCAGGCTCATCCCACTGTCCCACTTCCCACACTGACAGGGGACATTCAAGTGAGGTTTAAAGCACTTAAAGGTCTTACTTGAAGCATCTTGCTCCGACCATAGTATTCTGTCATGCCGAAAGAGCTGCTTAAGGCAAGAGAAGTTGTCCTCCAGAAGTGCCTCTAGCCCTGTGGACGGCAGGGAGGGGGAGGTGTTGCAGGGGCTGGATGCTCGGGTCTCAGACAGGTGACGCTAGGTGGGGTGACCCGCCAGGCACCCATTGCCCACCCGCTGTCCGGGCTCCTTTCCTTTCTGCACTCTCGGAACAGGGAGGGAAGCAGCGTTAGCTGTGTCAGCGATACGGCCGCACACCCTTATTTCCACACGTAGGAGTGCCCTGGGGATCTTCTTCTTCAGAGACAGACGTTTCAGTTCTTCCTTCAGTTCGCTAACATACAGCTTGGCTCCCTTCTTTCCAGGGAAATAACGCACACAGTCTGCGGGGAGCAGAGAGAGCAACAGTTCAAATCAGCAGTGACAGCCATGGGAAAAGAAATACGTCTCTCCGCAGTTCTGTGAAATGTTCTGTTTTATATGACTGCACTAATCTATCACATATTCAACCTCCTCTCTCTCTCTCTCGACAGATAAAGAACCTGTTTTCCCCAAGGAGGCCGTTATTGCTGCTGCCGTGGTGGTTGCAGTCACGATAATTTTTGGAATTGTGGCTCGAAGAGATATAATTTTTAAGGTATGGAAAGCTCTAGTTTCTTAGGAAAAAATTAGTACTGTTTTGCTGCAATGCCCTGGGTTTTTTTAACCTTTTCTATGCTAATTTGTAGTGTTGCTTTCCCCTGTTAGAGAACCTCTTGCTTTAGAACTGCCAGTAGATAAAATATAAGATATTTTAAGGTGGAAGGTATTATGCACTTATAAGCTATTAGGAAAAATATCCCTATAGCCAGGAAATACAAAAGATAACAGAATTGTTTCTTTATTTTCAGTGCTTCAAAAAATCAAGCGAAACAGCTCTGTAAGTATTTGATCACTTATTCATGCAGCTTCCCTAGGAACCCCCCTCTTTAAGCCTTGGCAGAACCTGGGAAACAAAGGAGCGCTCAGCACGCTAAACCCAGCCACGCTGAGTTACTGAGCTCTTGCTCCGGCTGGCTGACACGAGCCCACACCACCTCCCTGGCGGAGAGGGGAGCACGGGAACACGGCAGGACACACGCAGGCCACGGCCCGGCTCCTGCCCTCGGCCTGGCCATCCCAGGGTCCTGGCTACGCCTGTGGGGAGGCAGCGGGGAAAAAACAGAACGGCGTAGCCCCAGCCTGCCAAAAGCTTTCTGGAGCTGAATGCAGCCTGGGTGAACTCAACTCGCTTGTTTTTTTTCCCCTAGTAGGTGATTTTTCATTTCTTCTTTTCATTTTGCTGCAGGTAAAGACCACAAGGTTCCTGTGCACACCCAGAAAACCTCATTTCTACTGGTGGAACTGTGTTCCCTTGTGGGAGATGATGAGATAAAGCACTGAAACAAGTTTTTTTGGGTCAAGTTTATACGGTGTTTTCAAAATAGAAGTGGTTCTTTGCGTCTGTTCATTCTGACCTACTGCGCAGCGCACCGTCGCGGGGGGTGGGCTGCCTGAGCAACAGCCAGATCTTGCCCTCTGTGCTTACTGCTAAAAGGCGCACGTGCCGTCGGGCGCGTGGGTTGTTATCAGTCCACAGAGGAATTGATAGCAGGTTGCCACAGGTCGTGGTGTTGATGTACAAATAAAGCGAGGTGTTGAGCTGGCAGCGGCTTTCTTGGCCCTGTCCCCCAGCGCCATTCCACAGGGTGGTGGTGGGGGGGTGGCCACCCAGCCTGCTGCCCCTTCCCAGTAATCCTATGGGCGTCTCGGCTTCTGCTGGCCAGGGGAAGGCTTCGCGCCGCTGTCGCAGCGCCCGTCTGCCTTGGCCGAGAGCAGACCTCAGGGCTCGGGGCAGCCCCCCGCGCTCGGTAACACGCAGCGGAAGTTTCCGCGCGAACGCTCCAGCACCGCGACGGCGGGAAAACCGCTCCATCCCGCCCCACCGATGCGCCACTGCAGCAACGTGCTCGGGGTCACGGCGAGCCCTGCAGGCCTCGTGGTGCCACGGGACGGCACATTACCAACGCCGCCGCCGAACACTGCGCGCTGTAGATCAACCCCAGCCCGTGACGCGGACAGGCTCTGCTGGGAGGAGTGGGGCCGTGGCTCGAGGGCACGCCGCCGCAGCGCAGCCTTGACTGATGCCCACCCGTTGTGCCCTGCTGGTGCCAGCTCACGCTCCTGGGCATGGGAGACCCGTGCAGTGCAGAGCTGGGGGGTGGGGGACACCGCGGGGGGGATGCTCCGACCGGACCTTGAGGGAAGGCGGCGGCCCGGCAGCTCCTCAGGGCCGGGAGGCCGCGCCCACCGCACGCTGCCTCAGGCGGCGCCGCCGAACGTTCTCGAACCGCGGGGGCGTGAGGGGATGGAGCACGGCCCCCCCCCGCCCGCGGCGCCCCCGCGCGGCCG
>Ga0065711_1048556_pt1 | contig 11749 bp, 3 predicted proteins | sample Hoacrofraction12_FD_59098 | JGI IMG/M metagenome (GOLD analysis project Ga0065711, IMG submission 59098) | Hoatzin crop microbial communities from Cojedes, Venezuela - Epithelial fraction 12 v2 (version 2) | ecosystem: Host-associated > Birds > Digestive system > Esophagus > Crop | place... | reverse complement strand
CTGTTCCATTGCTCCGTCACCCTCAGAGGGAAGAAGTTCTTCCTCATGTTCAGACGGAACTTCCTATGCTTCAGTTTGTGCCCATTGCCCCTTGTCCTGTCGCTGGGCACCACTGAAAAGAATCTGTCCCCATCCTCCTGACGCCCTAAGATATTCAGAAGCATTTATTAGGTCCCCTCGCAGCCTTCTCTTATTCAGGCTAAACAAGCCGAGCTCCCTCAGCCTTTCCTTGTAGGAGAGATGCTCCAGTCTCCTCATCATCTTTCCAGCCCTCCGCTAGACTCTTTCCAGTAGTTCCTCATCTTTCTTGAACTGGGAAGTTGTAATCGATGGCCTTGCTGGACTTGTCAAATGCAAGACGAAAGACAAACTTGGACTGAGGCGTCTCTCGACTGAGGCATCAACAGCCGAAGAGCTAACAAAGGAAGTAATTAACTGGTGCTTATCTTACCAGACAAAAGTAAGGGGGGATAGCCCATCACTGTAAACCAAGTGATCTGTGGGGCACCGCGGAGGCTGCGCAGCCAGAAATTGCTTCGGATAAAGCACAGATGGCCCCCGGAAGCACATACGAAGATGCCCGCTCCGAAGGTGTGTCACACTGCTGGGTCCCGCTTCTGACGACATGACATTCCACGCCAAGAGCCAATCGATACACAATAATTGACTTAGTCCCACCTCGCAAAAAGATTTCCAAACATATAAAAATTGGCACTTGAAAACTGTCTTTGGGAGGAGGAGCCAAGCAAGAACTTTACCTGGCGGACGGATCGAAGGGCCTGAACCTCTCTTCCCCCCCCAAGAAGGGATGCCTTTTTGGTAAAAGTCACGCCTCTGACTTTGTCAGACGTATCCCCAGGAACACTGTTAACTAAAGCGCTAAACTATTACTTTGAGCTCAACTTTTGTAGACAGTGCATTTATCAACGGCAATTCCGAATCTGTGATACCTGTCGCTTGAATAAATTACCTAATGCTTCATCTTTGCGAAAGTGTTCCAGTGAAAGTCCTTGGAGGGGCTCTGGCAGGCAAGTCGAATCTGATAAGTGGCTACACACTTAACCCTTTAGACATAAACCGTTGACCAAGTCTGGGACTAGGAGCTGATCCAGCCATACCTAGACTCTCCTCTGAGAGAGAGTTTAGAACACAAGGGGGTCTGCTCTGAACGTTGTGACTCAACGGGAGGGCTCTCCTTTTGCTGTTTATCAGACTCCCCTTACCCCCGCTTTAACGTGACAGGAGCCCAGAGCCACAGTACTCCAGATGGGGCCTCACTCGGGCAGAGTAGAGGGGAAGGAGAACCTCCCTCGACCTGCTGACCACACTCCTCTTAATGCACCCTAGGATCCCATTAGCCTTCTTGGCAACCAGGGCGCACTGCTGGCTCATGGTCAACTTGTCATCCACCAGCACACCCAGATCCCTCTCCACAGAGCTGTTCTCCAGCTGCCAAACTATGTTACATACAGCTGATCATCTGGAGTTAGGAAGCTACAGGTATGGCCAATACATAATGGGAGAGCCTCAAGGAACGCAAGGGGGTCTACTCTGAACCTTGTAACTCAACAGGAGGGATTTCCTTTTGTCATTCATCAGACTCCCTTACCCCTTTTAATGCAACAAGAGGATACTGGAGGCACGTGGTTTAGGTGCTCTTCGTCAGCCTACACTGGGTGCCTGTCTCTTTTAATCATGTTATAAAAATGGCAGTAATTGTAGCCTAGGATCTGGTCTATTCTGCCCTCTTCCAAGGATGATATAATAGCTACCTGCCTGTGTCCAGAAAGGTGACCCAGAAAGTAGGTGCTTTGTGCTCCAGGGGCCTCTCAAACTGACATGGACTGATTTCTTATATCCAAGAGCTAACTACCAAGTTATGAGAAGTCTTGAGTTTGCACCCTATTAGTACTTCTCTTGCAGACATGCTATTGACCAGATGAACAAGCAGGAATCATGAGTCCAGGCAGAGTCCAGTTCTAGCATGGTCAATAAGGTTCAAAGTATGCAGAAATGAGATTTCTGGCCAGCTTCCTAGAAGATGCATATATTTTGCATATATATTTTCCATTATAATTTAGAAAAGAAGTGCTGTGTTGAACAATGTGTATTCTTAGACTCCTGTGCTTCCTACTTAATGTTGTTACACCAGGCCTGTTTGTGCAATGGCTTGGCATCAGAGACATGGTATGTGTTTTTATTTATACATAGGTGATAAATCAATAGATAGATAAAGCTGAAGAGAACCTCTGAGATAAAGGTCAGATTGAAAGGAGCCCAGGAGCATACCATGCTTTAGCCACAAAACAAAAGTGGGACCTACCCCGATATATGATACTGAATTAATCAGAATACTGATCACATTTAATACGGCAAGAATGATCAATGAAATCTAATATCTGACCACCTAAATCTGGGTTACAAAAAGCCCCATGAAGTCACCTAGCAAGAGCAGATTGTCTGAGCGTGTGTGAGAGACCAAACTAAATGCACGTAGTGCTTTCAGGATAAGTATTGAAGCAGCTAATAATATGGATGTTTGCAATGTTATGCAGTCTGGGAATAGCTTATTCCCTGCACAAAAAATAACAGTTGCAGTTCTTCTATTTACCTATCAGTACATTCTTCAGAATAGTGACACATGAAATTGGAGATGTCCTTGTGTAATAAAAGTACCAGAAAAATGTGAGAAACTGGGTAAAAAGCTTATAGCTTAGAAAAGGAAAGCACTAAGTTTAAGGAAAGCTACTTGTAAATTTTCCTAAAAGTCAGTTTCAGAGGTGATTTTGTCTGATGTTCTTATTTTGACAGAAAAATTATGAGTGTGCTAAAATGAAAAGGTTTGGGAACTGATACTGAGATGGACTAACCATGATTCTTCATTACATCCTTGAAGTTAGAAAAGGGAAATTCAAATCGCGTATGTGTTCAGTGATGAGGAGAAAGAAGAAACTATGTAAACTTTGCTCTTTGAAACCAATAAAATGAAAGTTTGGATGTGTTGCTGTCTGAGATGTAACACATCTGAAGTGTATGACACATAAACATCAGTGAGGGAGAAATATTTAAAATAAAGAAAAGTTGGCCAAAGAAAAAGGGATTATAAACTGGTCATGGATAACCACATGGAGGTAGAAGACAGCTCCTAATTATTACTAATGGAAAGTTGAAAAAACAATCGAAGAGCTTAGGGAAAGATCTAACTAGTTTGAAGCAAGATCTAGATGCATTACTGGAGAAAATTACTTCAGTGTTGCTTATGAGAGTAGCAATGTTGATTTAATGATTCAGAAAGATCCTTCAAGTTCTCTTGCAAGTGGATGCTATTCTCTTTAGAAGATAAGCAAACATTTTCCTATGGGTGTCCCATTTCAGATATTAAGTACTGTTCAAAGGAGACTGAATTTGCCAGAAATGCAAAAATATAGTCCTTACTGTCCTGAAGACTTGAGCACAGTGTCTGAGGTCTGTTAGAAGGTTCAGAAAATACTGGATCCACGTTTAAAATAAAAGGTTCCTCCTGTCAGTCTGTCATCGCATCATGTAATCTATAATGCACTATATTTAGTTTCAGAGGTTAAATGTGCTTCATCAGATTTATTTAAAACACATTATTTTCTGAAATCTGACTTATTGGTTCACCGGGACTGAGCCTCAGTTAATTTGAACAACATCCAGATCATGGTTGATTGTTCCTGCTTTCATTGAAATATAAGTCCACTTCACATAGCCAGAATCATTCACGGTATTTAGAGAAAGCCTAATGGAAAAGATTTTCAAATATTGTTAAAAACTCTCTACTTTTAAATGTATAAATTCTGCTATACACCTATGGGTCTCATATGATGTCAGTTGATGGTGATATTCCTGCCAAATGAACATACACCCTACCACTTTTGGTACACTGTCCTCCTGAAGGGTTAATTTGTAAAAAAATTTTTTTGTAAATGCTACCACACAGAGTACCTTATGCTTACCTATGCTGTTACAACAGGTAATTTAAAAATCTGTTGATTTAACCAGATGAGTTCTCCTTAAGAAACACTTAATTGAAGAAGTGAAAGACCTCAAGGTTTTCTTTCTGCTTCATTTCCTCCTCATTTTTCCTTCAGGGCGAAAAAAGTAGAAAGAGAATATGCTTCATAGATCCTAGCATAGATATTATGGAGTACATAAAACAGACACTCAAGGGCAGGTTGTTTGCCAAACAGCACCCTTTGCAAAACCAACAGTATTTTATCTTTTCTGAACTTACAATGCTAATTTGACCCCAAATTTCCCTCTCAAACTCTTTCAAACAGAATTTTGTAACTACAAAATATAGCAAGAAGAGTCACAGGGCTTTTAGTGCTGTGACAGAAAACATAGATAGGTAATGAGAAATGCAAATGAATTAATTATTAGAGCGGGAAAATTAATATTCAAAGTAAAAAGAACTCTTCCATTTTTCTGAGGCAAAGACAATTAAAATCCCTGGCATTTATCTCTTCATTTGAATTTAGTGACAATGCAGTTGATTTAAAACTTTCTGGAGGACATATGTTAGGTGTTAATGGTATCCTGAGTACTGGAATCTAAATTGAGTTCACCACTCAATGTCTGAGAAAACTTCATTTTGCTGACAGGAGTCATTTAAGACAGTAGTCAGAATATTTGGGGGTGGCTGCTCCCAAAAGAGCAAATTTCCTGCAGATAAAAAATAACCTCAAGAAAGCATGGAGTATAATTAGTAAACTAACAGAGTACAGTGCATTTCTGTGTGTGCTGTTGAATAAGCCCAGCTGCAAACACATTATTTTGAAACGCAAAGTCCTAAAATGAAGTAGATTGTCCAAAATACTGGCATAGTATAAATCCTTCTTTCTGACATTTTGGTGAGTCTGGTCTCATCCATTCTACACTGGAGTTGTCTTTACCAAATCCAGAACATTAATAAAAATAGTCAGCGCCTAACAGACAGTACAAAGTTTTGAATGGGTCACAAATGATGAAAGCATTCAAAAGGAAGTCTTAAGTTTATGAGAATAATCTACTGAGGGTTTGGGGGTTTGTTTGTTTGCTTAAATAAACAGAAAATTTTGGTTATCTTTTTAAAATAATCCTTCTATTACAGTCCTTTCAACTCAACCCACACAGCTAAACACTTATTCCCTACTTTTTCTAACATATTGCTACAGCATGAATCCTCATGTACTACTGGATGTAATATCAGGAGGAGTTACAAACAGTAAGAAAATGATTTTTTTAATTCATTTTCTAAATATAGGATATCTACTGAATGCTTTATTAGGTTAAAATAACAATAATAAAAAATACGTTTCATTTCCAAAGAAGTATTAATCATGGGTCCAACCCAATGTCAATGAGAAGACTCTCATCGTGGATAGATAAGGTTTGAGGAGAATTCATTGCATTTCATGACTGTAAATTTACACTAGCCATCACATAAACAGTGAGAAGTACATATATATGCAACTTTCAGAACACTGAAAACAATTTTAAAAGTTATATGCAATGTGTGACTTGCACAAAATGGAAAATCTGTTAACCATTAATTTCATTAATGATGGAAAATAAACCTGTGGAATTGCTAGGAATACAAAGGAGGTTCTGTACTCCTGGGGACTTCTGTGCCTCTAGATCTAGTAATAGAGACATATCTTTAATTATTTTAATGTTTTAAAACTTTCTACTTTGAAAGATTATTGGGAAAAAATGAATAATAGATTATATGAAGTATTTATGAATAATTTTGATTCTACAAAATAATTTTTCTTTCCTCATTAAGAATACACCTCATATTAGGTGTCTGAAATTTTCTTGTCATAAATAATGATGGTGAACAAAATTCAGTGGTAGCTTAGATACACCACCACGATCAAGAATTTTATAATCTTAACCATTGTAATGATAATCTTAACCAACATAGCTCTCATGAAAGGAGGAACATTGCAAGGTCTGATTCCTGTGGAAGATCAAGCCCACAGGTTTATTCTATTTCTAGAGAAATTGCTTGCTTTGCTGAGGTTACTTGCTTCTCTACTTTATGTAAAATGAGTTACAGTAGAACACAGAACAGCTCTAAAAATGGAGTGACATTTCTAGAATTTGAGCTAATATTTTTTTACATTTGATCACTATATTTTGATTTTGTGTGTGTAAACTGATTGGATGCTCATCCTACAAGCACTAATTGTTAGAGCAATGATTGCATCCTTCCCACTTCTTCAGAAATTCTGTCGAAACTAGTTCTAAGGTGTTGTTGTTTAACCCCCGTGGGCAGCTCAGACCTGCACAGCTGCTCACTCACTCCCCTACAGTGAGATGGGGAGAGAAATAGAATGGTAAGAGTAAGAAAACTTTTGGTTGGGTTCCTGCTTCCACCTGCATTTATTGCTGAGTACGACGTCATATGATATGCGACATACCTTTGGTCAGTTGGGGTCAGTTGTCTTGTCTGTGTCACCTCCCAATTTCTTGTGCACCCCCAGCCTACTTGCTGGAGAGGCAGTCTGAGAAGCAGAGCAGGCCTTGAAGCAGCGTGCACACTGCTCAGCAACAGCTAAAATAACCCCTGTGCTATTAACACTGTTCTGGTTACAAATTCAAGACCTAGCACCATATGGTCTGATGTAAAGAAAATTAACTCTACCCCAGCCAAAACCAGTGTAGAAGGAAACATAGTAGTTTCTGCATTAGATAGTGAGCACTGGAATAGATGGACTCCCAACGAACTGATTAGGCTAAAAGTTTGATGGATTAATGAGAGATCATGAAGTGATAGCTATTGCCTTTTAATTAGCAGTTTTGCCAGCATGGAAGAGGCTTAGCAAATGCAAAATGAAAGAAAGACCAGTTCTTGTGTGAGAGTTTAAAAACAGAAATTGCCAGCAATATTTTTTTTTTCTCTTACAATAATTTATTTTTAATTCTGTAACAGGACATAATTTTCTAGGAAATGTATTGGCTATTTTCAGAAACTATAGGAAGTTATTTTTCCATTCCTGGTATATTTATTAGTATAAATATCTGACAACTAGCTGACACCTCAGGATTAATAAATCTGAGTATGTATAGTAAGTATATTTTTGTTAAATATTTAATATACTTGCTCGTAACAAATTTATAGAGTACGTTACTTACTTTCCCATTTATTTAATAAGGAAATATAGATATCCATATTTCAGCAGAATTTTGTATTTTTGTATTTTTACACATGTATTTTTGTATTTTTACACAATGTATTTTTAACAACACAATACTCATTTCCAGTTGAAATTTTGTGGGAATCGTATGAGAATTGATATCCTTGTCACTTAAAACCAGGAGGGCTTTACAGCATCTTGAATAAAACACTTAAATTTAAACGGAGGAGACAAAGAATGGATTTTTTAATAGGAGAATAAAAGGTAGAAAGAAAATTAGGGTAAACTACTTTGTAAATACGTAATGAAAGATACTCATTTTGAATCTATGAAGCTGTGGAGCTTCCACCTTAACTTTCACTGTTATGTGGTGTGGTTTTGATTAATTACTATTGAAGTTTTCACTTCAGAATATTTATTTCCTTGATTTCATTCATTATTTCTAGCAATGTGACTGTAGGATGTGCAATTAGAGTTGCTAAACACTTCACCAGATGCTCAGGCAAAAATAATATTTCTTGAGATACGGCCATTGTTTTACATCAGTGAGTGATATAGTCAAAAGCAAATGACCAGTCTCTCCCAGAATTTCTACAAATTGAAATCTAACAAAATCACCATATCACCGCCCTAAATATAGAAAATACTTAATTGTGCACATATTTATATTTAAACTGATATTTTATATATATTTTTATATGTTTTATATATAAATTATATACTTATATTTTTAAGCATGTGTTTAAACAATATATTTATATTTTATAAGTATATCATTTAAACACATGCTTAAAATGATATTCATTCTTAAGCTCAACTGGTTTGAATAGGAGAAAGCAGAAGTTTAAAGTTACTCATGCAGTAGAAGTTCTACTTAGAACAGGTTTTCTAAGTTGACTCCTTCTACCCTCTTTCCAGTGTGAGTGTGATTTCTATTAGAATTTCTCTCTGTAGTATCTTCATTAAATTAAGCTATGTTTAGAAAACTATTATTACTGTTAATAGTAATGATATTATTATTAAAAATAATAATGCCTCCATCGGATGGTATTCTTATGTTTTTTTCAGAACCATTCATTTTTTCAGTCTTAAACTAGTTCTGAAATCTGAAAGAACTGTTGCAGTCAGATCCACCTACAGAAGATTATTACATGTAGTTCTATTACAGAATTTTCTTGCATACCCAGAAATACGACAGGTTATAACTTTAATATGATATGAAGAGTTACAATATTCCTTCTTTAGTAATTTATTGCATGGATCTATAATAGATGCTACAAGCTTTGCCAAAGTGTGTTTCTGTTTGCATTGTAATGAACATTTCTCTTCCAAGAGGTAGCAGAGGCAAAGATTTTAACGAGTTTCTTGTTGTGTTTTGTTATACAAAATGAATTGCCAGAAATCAGCAGCTCATTTTCCTGAACACAAAGATAACACATGTATTTTATTTGCAGCCTAAGATTATGCCATGTATCAGGAGAAAAATTAAGACTATAACACTTCCATGAGTAGCAGAACAGGTGATTCACTTTGTAATATTCTGCTTTGGAAGAAGACTTCTACTTAAAGGAATTAATAGTTTCAAATGATTTTTCAGTTCAGGTTTCTTACAGTGAGCACTGCACACGTGTGCACACATACAGACATACATATAGTGTGTATCTGAAATACAAAACAAATAAAACATATTAAAAGAAAATATTTTATATTAATTTAGACATGTTACATAATATGCATTGCATATGTAGGAATTATATATAATAATATACATATGCAATTATCAAAATTATTAACCAGTGTAAAGTGACTGACCTAAATAAGTCAGCTCCTGGCACTAAATATTATCTAGAGATCATCAAGCAAAGAAAAGAGTTACTAATAATATAGATTTCATTTTGCTCAAAGCAAGCCTATAATTAGTACATTACAGCAGAAAAATCCATATTTGCCAACAGGAGAAACCCCAATTACCCACATACTCTACTGGCTCTTCTAAAAGTGTTTGTAGACCAAAATAATTGGAGATTATTATTAATTTTTTTTATTATGTTTGGTATCTTGAAAGTTGTTGAAAACTGACACTGGGTGCAGCATCACACAGAAAGGAAGCCATCCTGACTTTGCATCTGTAGGAAGTTCAACATACTTGTGCCATATTTTCCGGAGAGTAACTAGAAAGTGACTGATCTGGGTCAATTACTGTCTTTGACAAGCAAGGCTGGCATAGACAGCACCTACTTGACTGTTGTGCTTTAACTACACAGAAGTGTCAGCTCTCCTTATCCTAAACTTATTCTGAAATATTTCCCTTTATAAACTCCTAATAATATGGAAAGACCTCATCATCTACTTTGGATAGTCATGGTTACTCTTACACAGTCATTCATTGCATAATAAAAAATAAAAAAAAAAAACATTGCTTGAGATTAATTTAAGCCTTAATTAATCTTTTAACCTGGAAGACTTCACCTTACCAAGTATTCAAAACTATTCACTCATCTTAATTCATCGACTCTTGATTGATTAGCTTTTAATTCATACAATAGGACCCTGATATACACTAAAGTGTAAAGAAAAATATAATTTTGGATAAAAAATACACTGGTAACTTTGTCACAATGTTGATTAAACTGTCACAGGAAAGAAACCTTGCCTCAGAGACATGCACATAAGTCAATGAAAGGAATTCATATACCTGTCATTCTAATGGATACTGAATAAAAAAATACTTTTCTTTTTGCTTAATTACAAATACCTTAGCCTGAAGTAATCCTTTTTATTTAAGGACAGAGTAGATGCACAAAATATTGAATAAAAAGCATCATAGACTTTAATTTATTTTTTATTTTAGTTGTGCTATTAAAAATTTTAATTAGTTATGAAGATTCACTGTACTTTAGTTACTAAAATTATATTTTAGATACGTTTCTGTGAAAAAGTTGTACATGAAGTGGAAATACTGGTGACATTTTATCACAAAAGCCTTTGTAAAAAAGCCAGATCTTTCAGCATTTTCGTTAAGTTTTGCAAGATGTTAATATCCAAAACGGAGTTCAGAGAGGAGCTACAGAGCTGAAATTATCTTTCTGCACCCATTGGGCCCAGTATTCTTTCACCAAATGCAATTATTCTTTGGTGTTCATTTACCTAAGTGGTTGAACTTGCCTGCAGCAAGAAAGGAAGGAATACAAGGCTAGACCTCAAGTGATCATACAAACTGATTTTAATTAATATTAGTAGTGAAAATTGGTGTTTTTCAGTGAGTAGAAAAGCTAAGACTCTAAATAAAAACTTATAAAGAAGGGAACAAAAGCTTCATCCAAATGACTATAACTATAATTATGTTAAATAATAATAATAAATAAATCCTTAAATATGCTTTCTGCAAGTACAGAAATATTATCTCCCTCTTTCAAATTTCACACACAAGAAGCTTGTTACACATTCTTGAATTTGTTTTTCCCTCACAGAATCACCTTTTTTATCACTAGCACTCATATTTTGTCTTCCAAAAGAGTGTTTGCACATTTTATGTGCAAAATTCACGCTTCTGCTTATGTGAACACATGATTATTTTTCTCTTCCTAGACTAAACCTTTGAATTTCAAAATATATTTTTGTCCAACTTTGGATCAAGAGTCAGAATATTACCATTTCTTACAAAGACTAACTATTCTGTAAAAGCTACTAGAAATTATCTAATGTTATCTGTTAATATCAAATAATTTCAACTTTATATTCAAAGATAATCTTCAAAACCATGATATATATATAAGTGTAACTGTAACAAAAAGTTAGAGCATTTTCCCATGGAAAATGTAGCTGAAGTCAAAACATTCAAATTGAAAGTTTAGTTCTGAGAAAAATAAGTTTTTTCTAAGGTAAATATATTTCACCACCTATTATTTGGTAAATTCTGCTTGCAACAAACTCACTTTTAGACAATTCAACACTCAGCTTGTATACTGCAGATGGTTTGAGCTGCCTTTTCAGATGTTTCTTTAATAACAACGGGCAAACTGCTTTGCAGTATTCTGCCTCTCTGTTTTTTAACCCTAACATTAGGTATCAGTTCTAGGAATGGGCTAATACATATTAAGGAAATCAACATTTCCCCTTAAATTCTGTCTCTTGCCCTTTCCTCCACATTATTGTCCCCTATAAGTGTCACAGTTTGCATTCACTAATTTTTCTTTTCTGTTATTTTATCTTTCCCTGATTTAACATGTTTCCCATCTTCTTAATCACTGCTTTTCTAAGCAATATTACAAATCTTATAGCTATCTTATTCAGTTGCTCATTCCATCATTTTGCAAGTTAAACAAAGTACTTGTGAGCAAAGAAAGCAAATGTAAAGAGAGGAGTTCTTGCCACATTGCATTTCTTTCTGTTATCTTGTTTGCTTCTGTGCTCTAGCAAAAGCATTTGAACAAGGTGCTGCAATGCTGAGGTAAAAGCTTTCTCACAAGACAGCTTAGTTTGTGAATCACAGAATCACAGAATAGTAGGGGTTGGAAGGGACCTCTGTGGGTCATCTAGTCCAACCCTCCTGCCGAAGCAGGGTCACCTACAGCAAGCTGCACAGGACCTTGTCCAGGTGGGTC